>Ga0074044_10004474_pt1 | contig 11573 bp, 9 predicted proteins | sample BogForMeECP23OM1_FD_94443 | JGI IMG/M metagenome (GOLD analysis project Ga0074044, IMG submission 94443) | Bog forest soil microbial communities from Calvert Island, British Columbia, Canada - Bog Forest MetaG ECP23OM1 | ecosystem: Environmental > Terrestrial > Soil > Wetlands ...
CGCCATTCGCTGCGATTCCCTGGAGGTCAATGAGCTGAAATCCATCTGGCCGCAGAAGCCAAAGTCGCCCTGAAACCACCGGCGTCCCCCTCCGCCTTGGCCTCTCAATCCGGCGTAATCCGAATCCTCCTGGCTTTGGGGTAGGTAGGATCCGCGGCGATAAATCACGCTTCACGCTTCACGTTTCATTCTGATACATTGCCACCGATGGAACTGAAGGACCAAGCCTCGGCCCCTACGCTGGCCCACAAACTGGGAGACACCGCCCACGTATCGGGGCTAGCCATCCGCTTGGCGCGGCTGAGCGGGGCAGGGGATCGCCTGCCGGAATGGCTCCTGAAAATCGCGGTGGAACGGGGTGCCACACACTACCAGCGCGACTTCGATCCGTCGCTCCCGCCAGACAACCCGAGCATCCCTGACGAAGAAATCGGCGTTGCCCTGTGCCTCAACGAATTGCCGTACCAGTTAGACAATCTGCGCGCGGCAGCCCAGCTCCTCAGTTCCCCGCGTGTGGACGGGGCGAGGCTTTGCCGGTTGGCCGTCCAGGAGCGATGCGAACCAGTGCTGCTCCATATCGCGACTCTCGCCGAGCGTTTCATCCCCGCCGCGGAACCTTGGGCCTGCCTGCGCCAACACCTGCACGCACGGTCTGTCCCGCGGCTGGACGCTCTGCCGCACTGGAGCCGGTTGGTCAGCCACACCGGCGTGACCAGCCACGGCGGCCCGCCGAAGACCGATTGGCTCTGCCGACATGAATAACCCACTGCGCATACTGCAAACGCTCGACCGCAACCTGGCTGCATCGGCGGAAATCACCCTCTTCGGACGTGCAGCGCTGGCGCTCGGCTACGCCACCAGTCCCGCGGCGTTCTCCTCGACGCACGACGTAGATCTAATCCTTCCGCTCTCCTGGTTGGCTGCCGAAAATGAGAACCTCGACTTCTGGGAGGCCCAACAACGCACTAATGCCGAGCTCCAACCGGACGGCCTCTATCTTACCCACCTATTTCGCGAATTGGAGATCATCCTCACACCAGACTGGCTGAGCAGCCGCGTCCGCCTTCCGCTGGAGTTTCAGCGCCTGATCGTATTCCGCCCGGCCACGCTCGACCTCATCCTCACCAAGATGGTTGACACCGCCGACCCAGGTCGGCGCCTCAAACTGGCGAGCCGTTGGCCCCTCACCGGCTGCCGCCCGCTCCGCCCACCGCCGCGGACAGGTCGGGAGCCTCGCCGGAGACTCGCCGTAGCACCTCTTATCGCCGATAAGAGGTGCTACGGCGAGTCTCCGGCGAGTGTCCGGCGAAGCCCGCGCGCGGCTAGGGAGGGCTGGGCGAGGGGAGGGTGGACGGCCTGTAATGGGTCACCAGGTGGTGTCAGCGCAACAATATCCGCGCATCCCATTGATTGCCAGGCAGTTGCGGAGCCGCCGATTCCCAGGGCCCCGATTGCGCGCATCGGTGGCTAGAGCGTCAAATCCACCTGCCAGCGCCAAACATCGGGGTATTGGCGGGGCGGCGCCCCTGAGCGTAGTGGTTCGGAGTTCGAGCTTTAGCTGGGAGGGGCTGAGGCGTGGTTTCCAACGGCACTGTCCAAGCTAAAACGTGGAATTCCAATGGATTAGCGGCGGTCGCTGCCCTGTGTTCAACCCCTATTTCAGCCTTCAGCCCTTAGCCTTTAGCCTTCCCTCTCCTCCCCCTTCCTTATTCTCGTGACATTCCACTCTCTTGCGCTCATTATCCCCCCAAGGGTCCGTCATGGCAGAGCTGATTCAACCGGAGCAGATCGAGCAGGTGATCCTGCTGATTCGCGGCCAAAGGGTGATGCTGGACCGCGATTTGGCCGCGCTGTATGGCGTTGAGACCGGCAACCTCAACAAAGCCGTTCAGCGCAATCCCGAACGCTTCCTAGCCGATTTCATGTTTCAGCTTACACCGGAGGAGGCGGAATCTTTAAGATTCCAATTTGGAAGCTTAAAGCGCGGCCAGCATTTCAAGTATCTGCCAAGGGTCTTCACGCAGGAAGGAGTGTCCATGCTGTCCAGCGTGCTCCGCAGCCCGCGCGCCATTCAGGTAAACATCGCCATCATGCGCGTGTTTGTGCGCCTGCGCGAGACGCTCGCCTTGCACAAAGAACTCGCCCACAAACTGGCCGAATTGGAGCGGAAGATCGAGGGTCATGACTCCAGCATCCGCACCCTGTTCGACGCCATCCGCGAACTCGCCGCCCCGCCCGCCAGGCCGAGCCGGGAAATCGGATTCCACATCAAGGAAGACACCCTGCGGTACCGGGTCCGACGCAAGTAACCATGTCCCACGAATTCACATACGACGTTTTCCTAAGCCACAGCGCGAAGGACAAGGCGGTAGTGCGGCCGCTGGCGGAGCGGTTGCGGAAGGACGGGCTGAAGGTGTGGTTCGATGAATGGGTGCTCAAGCCCGGCGACAACATCCCGGCGAAGACCGATCCGCCTTCGCTCAGAAGCTATGGCGGGATAGAGGAAGGGCTGGAGCACTCGCGCGTGCTGGTGCTCTGCATGTCGGCCAATGCGTTCGGCTCGGACTGGGCGGAGTTGGAGGCGGGCACGTTCCGGCTTCGCGACCCGCTGAACCACGAGCGCCGGTTCAATCCCCTGCTTGCCGAGCCTTCTGCTCCTCCATCTTAGCTTCAGGATGATTGAAACTATGACTACTCTCCATATCCGGCAAGACGCTCCACAAGATGGCCACTACCCCATCCGCCTTACCTTGAAGCGTCCGGGTCAGCCGGATCTCGAGGCGCAGGCCAAGACCCAATTCACGCTCACGCCCCAGGAGCAAGAGGATCTGCGCCGGTACATGGAGGACTACCTCCAGCGGCCCGACTCCTTCACGCAGGTCGAAGTCCAGCAGATCGAAGACTGGATGAAGCGGCGGGGCGAGGAGCTTTACACCAAGGTTCTGGCCGACAACATGGCCACGCAGGCTGTCTGGTTCGCGGCGCGCGAACAACTGGCCGACCTGCGGGTGGAAATCACCACCGGCATCGCGGAAGCCGCGTCCATCCCTTGGGAGCTGATGCGCGATCCACAGTCCGATTCCGCCATCGCCCTGCGCGTTCAATCCTTCGTGCGCGTCCAGTCGAATCCAAACCTCAGCTTCGTGCCGGTGCCTCCGGCGGACGAGGGCCGCCTTCGGCTGCTCTACGTCGTCTGCCGGCCGGGCGGCCGAGACGACGTCGAACTCCGGGCCGTGGCCAACCGCCTCTTGCAGGACTTGGGCAAAGACCTCGCCCGCTTCGACATCACCGCCCTGCGCCCGCCCACCTTCGAGCAACTCCAGAAAGAACTGACCGACGCCAAAGCCACCGGACGCCCCTTCCACATCGTCCACTTCGACGGACACGGTGTCTATGAAGATCTGAGCAAAACCACACTGGCTGATTGGCTGAAAGCCATCAACGCCCTCACGCTCGGTAGCAAGCACAGTGGCAAACACGGCTACCTGCTGTTCGAGCATCCCGCCAGCGAGCAAAACATGCGGCCTGTGTCCGGCGGCGAACTCGGCAAGCTCCTCCACGACACCGGCGTGCCCGTGCTGGTGCTCAACGCCTGCCAATCCGCCATGCACGAAGCCACCGGCGAACCGGAGAAGCAGCCCGCCGCCGCCAACGTCCATGACGAAGTCCGCGCCATCGGCTCCCTGGCCCAAGCCGTCATTGACCACGGCATCCCCGCCGTGCTCGGCATGAGATACAGCGTCTTCGTCGTCACCGCCGCCCAATACATCGGTCAGGTTTACGCCGCCCTGGCCCAGGGCCGTCCCTTCGGCCAGGCCGCCAGCGAAGGCCGCAAGCACCTCGCCCTGAACCCCGACCGCTGGGTCACCCTCCAGAGCCATACGTTGCAGGACTGGTTCGTGCCCGTCGTCTATGAGGCCATGCCCGTCCACCTGCTGCCGCCCAAAGCCGGCGCCCCCGGCCTTCAACTCGACCGCCCCGCGCTGGACCCCGCCCAGACCAACCCCGCCCTGCGCCGCCACGTGCCCGACACCGGCTTCGTGGGCCGCGACGAAACCCTCCTCCTGCTCGACCGCGCCTTCGACCACCACCCCGTCGTCCTCCTGCACGCCTACGCCGGCCAGGGCAAAACCGCCACCGCCGTCGAGTTCGCGCGCTGGTACGCCCAGACCGGCGGCCTCGGCCCCCAGCCCTTCGTCCTGTTCACCTCCTTCGAATCCCACACCGACCTGACGGACGTGTTGAACCAGATCGGCCAGGTCTTTGCCCCCGCCCTGCAAGCCAGCGGCATCGAATGGCACGCCCTGAACGACAACGCCGCCCGCCGGAGCCTCGTCCTCCAAGTGCTCCAGCAAATCCCCGTCCTCTGGATTTGGGACAACGTCGAGCCGGCCGCCGGCTTCCCCGCCGGAACCGAATCCGCCTGGACGCCGGCCGAACAAGCCGACCTGGCCGACTTCTTGAAACAAATCGTCATGGCCAAGGGCACCCAAGCCCGAATCCTGCTCACCTCCCGGCGCGACGAACAAGCGTGGCTGGGCGGACTCCCCCACCGCGTAGCCATGCCCCGCATGAGGAACAGCGACGCCGCCAGCCTCGCCCGCAGCCTCGCCAAAAGCCTCGGCACTGAGAAGCAGATCCCCCGCGAGGAAATCGCCGACTGGCAGCCCCTCCTCGACTACTGCCACGGCAACCCCCTGACCCTCCGCGTGATCGTCGGCCAGGCCATCAAAAGGGGGCTGCGCGGCCCGGAGCCAATAGGGGACTTCGTCGCCGCCATCCGCAGCGGCGAGCAGGCCATCGAAGACGCCGACGAGCAGCAGGGCCGCGACAAATCCCTCGGCGCCTCGCTCGACTACGGCTTCCGCCACGCCTTCAAGGACGACGAACTCCCCATCATCGCCCTGCTGCACCTGTTCCAAGGCACCGTGGATGTGGACGCCCTCGAAGCGACGGGCAAAGGCGACCACGCCCTGCCCGAACTCAAAGGCAAGACCAAAGCCGACCTGGCGAGCGTGCTGGACCGCGCACGGGACACCGGCCTGCTGACTCACCTGGGCAGCACCTGGTACACCATCCACCCGGCCCTGCCCTGGTTCCTCCGCCAACTGTTCGCCCGGCACTATGATGGCCAGCCCGGCCGCTCGACCGCCACCGCCGCCCTCCGCGCCTGGGTCGAAGCCATCGGCGAACTGGGCAACTGCTACACCAAGGAGTTCATCGGCGGCAACCAGGACGTCATCCAATTCCTCGCCCTAGAGGAAGCCAACCTGCTGTACGCCCGCCGCACCGCCCGCCGCCACAGTTGGTGGATTCCCGCCATCTCCGCCATGCAGGGCCTGGGCGTCCTCTACGACTACCAGGGGCGTCTCTCCGAATGGTCCCGGCTGGTTGCCGAAATCACGCCCGACTACTGCGCCCCTGACGACACCCCCACGCCCGGTCGGGAAGACGCCTACAGCGTGATCATGAGTTACCGGGTGCATCTAGCACAAGCCTACGACCGAGACCTCCCCCGAGCCGCCACCTTGCAGAGAAAAGTGGTCGCCTGGGATCGGCAGCAAGCCGCCCCCTCCCTTAACCTGCCCGCCGACGCCCCCCTCGACTTCCACCAACGCAACCGCATCCGCACCCTCGGTGCCAGCGTGGCCGTTCTCGGCCAACTTCTAGGGGAGCAAAACAACCCTGACTGCGTGCCAGCGTTCGAGGAAACCATCCAGCACATGCAGCGAATTCAAGACACAGCCGCCGAAGCCACCGCCCACTCCAACCTCGGCCACGCCTACATGCTGATTCCCGTCATCCGCAACTTGGGTGCCGCCGAAGCAGCCTACAGTCGTGAATTGGCCCTTCTTAACCCCAACGACGCGTCAGGACGAGCTTCCACGACTATGCAAATCGGCATGGTCCATCACGAGCGGTTCAACGAATCCCGCCAGAGAGGCCAACCGGCGGAAGCCGTGCTAAAGCACGCCCAGGCAGCGGGAGATCACTACCACCAGGCCCTCGCCCTCTGCCCGCCAAGCGCCCTCGTAAATCTCCACTGCCATCATTACCAGTTAGGCAGACTCTACGCAGATATCGAAGCTACCGAACCAGCACGGGAGCACTTTGAGAAAACGGCCCAGCTATGCGAACGCGCCGGTGACCACCTCTACGCTGGTCTTGCACGTCATAGCATGGGGATCATGTACCTGCGTACTTTCGAGCGAGAAGCCACCCCATCCCGTCAGCGCGACCTCCTGCGCCGCGCCCAAGCCTTCGCCCAAGCCGCCCTGCGCGACTTCCAGCACTACCAAGGCCGCGTCGCCAAAGAGGAAGCCGAGACCCAGCGACTCCTCGCCGCCATCGCCCAAGCCCTCACGAAGCTGCCGTCGTAAGCCTGGATTGCGTGAACGCGCAGGCGCCGTCGTCCATTGCGTACTGCTCCAGCCGGAGCGCATCAACGCCTACGCGCAGGCCGTGAACCTGATGAGCATCAGCGCGGCGGCCTCGTGGTCAGCGCCGCGAGCATGAAGAAGTTCATGGGGGGACGCGGCTTCCGCTGCCTGTTGCATGAGACGAGCGTGAAGACCGGCAAAGGATGCGACCAACTCCGCCGAGCCATCGTGCAGGCCATTGATTGGAAGAGCATCCCAGAGACGACGTCGCCCGCGCTCTATCACCGGTTGAAGCAGGAAATCTTGCGCTTGCGTGACAGCGGCCTGGTCCTGATCGGCCTGGCTGAATTGAACCAGCGGATGGAGATGACGCTGCGCGGGGAGAATTTCGAGTTGGCGGAGTTGGAGGCGGTGCTGAGCCTGCTGGCCGGTTCTGGTTCACTGTGGGGGGTGACGTTCGACCGTTGGGTGCTTCCCAGACTGGAGCGCATCAACGCCTGCGCGCGCCGCGAGTAATCTCCTCCCCGAATGGGGCGCGCATTACCGTAGCGAGTCCGGTTTTCGCACAAGCACGCTGTCTTTCTCCGATGGCGATGGCTTCCTCCGCCGCGACGAGCCGGCAAGGCGGATTTCGATCCCTGGCTCAAGCGCCCGAAGCCAACTCTCCAGGTCGTCGGGTGTCACCAGGGGAAACGCCATGGCTTCACAGAACAGGTCCGCGTAAGGCACGCTGCCCGATGGACTCTTTCCAGCCAGTACTTCGATGACTTTGTTGCGGGCACGAGTGAGGTAGCGGTTCCGCAACTGCAAAGTCAGGCGTGATTTAGGCGGGCCACCGTCAAAGGCAAGCAGCGGCTGGCCGGTCTTTCGGACGTAAGCTTCGTGACGGACATCGTCTTGTATCCGGGCGGCCTTCATCTCGGCAGCCTTGAAAACCTCCACTCCGCGCGGGTGATTCGTCGCATAGACGAGGAAGTAGCGGACGGTTTCTTCGTCCGGCCTGAGGATCACCGCAGAAGAGACATACTTGAAGCCGCAAAGGAGCGTCAGGCTTCGGCAGTATTCGCGAACGGCTTGCTCTGCGCGCTCGTTGTTCCCGCGCGGCGCGTTTCGCAAGGCCTCCAGCACTTCGGGGCGACCAAACAGAGCGCGATAGCTCTCTGCGCGGTCGGCTTCATCGAGGAAGCGGATTATATCCCGCGTCATCAGGTTGATGAGCACTTCGCAACTCCGGTCCTGAAGAAGTGGTTGCATCTTCACCATAGGGATGTCGGCCCACCCCTTCGGATCGAGGAACACAAAGCGAAACGGGTTGGCAGAGGAACTTGCAATGAGTTTGTTGATCGCCGGGACCTGGTCAGCGAACTCACCACATATCACGTGAACACCAAAGGTGGGAGACCGCTTTCGGGCCGCGAATTCCTCCAGATGAGCAAAGGCGGTTCTGTCCTTTTCGACAAGGATGGCTTCCACTCGGAGGTCCCGCCCCCACTTCTCGTGCAACCCAATCCGGCACTGATGCAGAGCATCAAAAGCAACACCAAATGAGGAATCCAAGTTATCGGGGTGCTTCGTTTGCCATGGGCCAGCAAAGCCATCGACATATACAAGCGAATCCCATTTCGCGCCAACCCTGTAAGCCCAGGGCGGCAGATACTCCTCCAACAAGCAGTGCTTCACATACGCTTGCTCGCGTCCCTCGTAGGCCGAGAGGTCAACTTTAGGCATGAACAGGCGTCGTGAGCGGCAAACCGTCCCACGTAGTTCCCTCCAGTATGCGGCCAGCCAATTTCTTGCTCACCCGGACCATGCTGACTGGACGCTCATTTCCAAGCTTCAGCAGCGTCGGCTTCGTCTTCTGGTCCCACATTTCCGCAGGAATCCAGTGGCCCCATTGCTTGAAGTGGAAGGGCACGGATGATTCCTTGCACTGGCGTAGGAGACTCGTTGGCCAGTCTGGGTGCATCGGTCGCGCGCAGGGACCACTTTCGCCGCCAGCGATTACCCAATCTATAGGGCAGAGTCCCTTATTCCTGAACCACGGACGCAAATCCAGAGGACCGAGAAGAGGTTCGCATGACAGGAACCGGACGGCGGCAGGAATCCTCAAAAGTATCGGCAGGCGCTTCTCAGCAAATGTCTGGTTCTCCACACTGGTGCCAAGCCAAACATTCTGCGGCCAATTGTTGGTCCACGGTGCCATGCTCGCTATGTTCTGAGGCCGCTTGGTCAGCACCAACCAATCGAGCCAAGGAGTGCGTTGAATCAAGGCCCACAACCGCATGCGCTGGTCGTTCAGATCGGGGCGTCGCTCAAAAATGTCGGCCATGCTAGCACAGAACACGCGCGCCCGGCTTCCGGCAAGACGGGCTTCTTCATTCCAAACCAGCGGTTCGCGCCAGTGCGGTTCGCCAAAGAACCGCCGAGGAGCTGCTGGGCCCCAAATCTGCTGTCCTACGCGCTTCGCCCACAGTTCCGCATAGCAATTATCGCAGGCAGGCGAAACTTTCGCGCAACCCCACCAAGGGTTGAACGTGTGGTGTGTCCATTCGATTTTCGAGTCCTTTGCCATGCGGGCGAATCTTATCCTGAAGCGGCGAGCATTGCCAGCCACATTTTCGTCCACGCCCGTACTGTGCTGGCGCTGGGTTCAGCCAGGTTTCTGGCATGCGCTCAGGGGTCATGGCGGCGGGACGCGCAAGCGGCTTCTGGCTGATTGGGCAATCCTTGCGTCCGCAAGGGCGCTGGGCCGATTACTGGCAGCAGCAGGCTTACGCCGTTATGCTGGTCATCCGCACGTCGGATGGCGAAATCCGCTGGATGGACGTGAGCGCCTAGAGCCCGCAGTCTTCAAACCGGGCGTAACCCACTGCAAATAGGGATGAACCCGTTCATGTGACAAATTCTGTCCACCTATACAGGGTGAACTGAAGATGAAGAGCATCATGGGACGCGGGTGGAACGCGTCCTTACCGGGAAGGGGTCGAGCGCTCTGCGATTATTTCATTCAAGCCCGAGCTTCGGGATTATCACCAACCGGATCCATTCCGGCGCAAAGAGCTCGATGCGGGACGTGCTGGCGCGCGGCTCCAATTGCCGGCTCATTTCCAGGCGGCGGAAGGGTCAACCCCGAAGGGCGCTTAGATAAGGCCCGAGCTTTTCTCAGGAAGTGGCCGCAAGGGTTGGTTGGTGGGAGCCGGAAACCAGGATCAATTCGCTGCAAACCGCGGTTTCCGCGCGCAGGCTGGGTGTCAACGGAGGCAAGATGGACCTCGACGAGTTAGGGCCACCCCGAGGCTACCCTGAAGCCACCCTGAGGCCATCTGGTGGCCAACCGGTAGGCACCCTGAAGCCACCCTGAGGCTACCCGCAGGCTACCCTGAAGCTACCCGCAGGCTACCCGGAGGCTACCTTGAGGCTACCTTGAGGCTCCGAGAGGGGGGAGTGGATAGTTGATAGTTGGGGAGTATATGGTTGTTTTTCGGGCTTTCAGCCCTTCCTACAGCCCTGGCTTCGGGTATATCACCAGACTGACCGATTCCGGCGCGAAGGGCTCAATGCGAAACGTGTTGGCGCCCGGCTTCAAGTGCCGGCTTATTTCCAGGCGGGCAGGCTTGCTGATGAAGCCACCGGCATTGTTGCCATTCACGGTGATGCGTGCGGCGGTTTCTGGGGCCAGGGCGCCGAGCTCCAGGTAAACGCGGGCTTGCTTGAGGTCGGCACCGGCAAGGTCGCAGTGGCCGAAGAAAGGGTCGGCTTTGACCGGGCTGAGGGTGATCTGGCCGGCGAGCATTCCCCAGGGGGCGCCGCCGAAAGGAAGGAATTCGCGCGCTGGTGGCCAGGCGCTGTCATGGAAGCCGGCTTCGGCCCAGTGATCCGTCTTTTGGTTCGAGGTCTTCCAGGCCTGGCCCACGCGTTCGGTCAGGGGTGTGCCGGATTCCAACTCGACGGTGAGGCGGCCAATCAGGCCGGCGGGGTTGGGCTTGTCTCCGCCATTCGTGGCGGCGATGGCGAGTTGGTTGAGGCCCGGATGCAGGGAAGCGGTGACGTCCAGTTCCACCGGGTTGCGCCAGCCTTCGGGGCTGTTATCGCTGTGGCCGGATTCTTTGCCATTGATGAACAGGGTGAAGCTGTTGTCCGCGGTGCCGGCGAAGCTGGCCTTCCTGATCTTCGCCTCGGCAGGGATGGTGATTTGCTTGCGGAAATAGCGAGTGCCGGGCGGGGCGGCTTGCGCCGGGTCGCCTTCGGGATACCAGGTCCAGGAGCAGCCAGTGAGCGCCAGTGCGGCGGCGCTCCCGATGGGCGGCGGCGGCTGCGGCAGGGCTGGGGTGGGATCCCGCGTGACGGCGCTGGTCTTTTGGGTGGCTCCGCTGCCGGGCTCGAGGCGTGGAGGCAGGGCACGCTGCTTTGGCTGGAACACGAGCAGGGTGCTTTCGTTCGGCTCCATCGTGAGGCTCAGCTCGACCTGAGTGCCATTTCGGGCGAATGGCACGGCGGTGATTTCATTGCGCATGGCATCCCAGCACTCGGGCACGCCCTCGGCGGTGATGCGGAAGCGGAATGTGCGCGGCTCGCCTTGATGGTTTTGGTTGGCAATGAAGAAGACATCCCGGCCTTCCTTCACCCGATGCAACACGTGCAGCCAGTGATCCGTCGTGCCCGCGAGCACTTCCAAAGCCGGGTGAATGCGCGCATCCCCGGCCAGCACTTGCTGGAGTTGTTCGGGCGTGGGCTGGGCCGGCAGCAGGTAAGAACGTCCGCCGCCGGGACTGGTTTTGCAGACGCTGAGGCCGGGCGTCGGGTTGCCCCAGATGGCTTCGCGAAGCTGAGTGATGTCCAATACGGTCTTGCCGATCGTGGCGGATTGGCTCGGCAGGAATCCGTGGGCGAGGACCACGCCGCCGCGGTCGAAGAATTCCCTGGCCTTGACCAGCGTGCCATAGGGGATGACCTCCACGGGCGGGACGATGAGCACGCGGTAGGACTCGTTGCGCAGCTTCAGGTCAGCGCCGCCCACGGTCGTGTCCTTCTCAAACACCTCGAACGGCAGCCAGTCGCAGTCGTAGAGGGCGTCCTGAAGATTCTCGCTGATTTGGTCGGGCAGGATGTGTTTGCCACACTGGGCGCTCTGGCCGAGGTACAGCAGCGCTACCGGGCACACATGTCTTCCTCCGGTGAGCATGAGGCTCAGGC
>Ga0074044_10004475_pt1 | contig 11573 bp, 11 predicted proteins | sample BogForMeECP23OM1_FD_94443 | JGI IMG/M metagenome (GOLD analysis project Ga0074044, IMG submission 94443) | Bog forest soil microbial communities from Calvert Island, British Columbia, Canada - Bog Forest MetaG ECP23OM1 | ecosystem: Environmental > Terrestrial > Soil > Wetlands ...
AGATGTTGCTCGGGAGCAGAAAGAGCGCCACCAGGCCCCCGCCGACCAGGAACGCTGTGAGGAGCCAGACGGCGCGGCTATTGCGCTGAACGGCGCTGACGATGTTCATGGACGGACTTTGACGTGGGCGCCGTCGGGAAGGCCGTAGCCCCCGTCGAGCACCAGGGTGTCTCCCGGCTGCAGGTCGCCGGTTACTTCGGAGCGGTCCAGAGTCTCAATGCCGCGGGTGACCGGAACGGCCGCCACAGCGTCACCTTTCACTTTGTAGACCAGCGCGGCGCCTTCTTCGTTGCGGTACACCGCTTTGCGGGACACCACGAGCACGTCCGTGTGGATCTCGATGGGCACTTGTGCGGCAAGGTACATGCCATAGCGCAGGCGGCCGGCGGGATTCGCCAGCGCGATGCGCACCAGTCCCATGTTGGTGGCTGGATCCACGGCAGGCGAGACGGCCACGACGCTCCCTTCGAGCCTCGCGCCGGGCAGCGCTTCCATTCCCATCTCCATTTTCTGGCCGACGCGGATGTGACCCAGATACTCGGCCGGAACGTTGCCGAACAGCTCGACGGTCGAGAGGTTGGCCACCTGAAAGATGGGCTGCGCGGGGGTTCCGTCCACGGCCTCGCCCGCGCTCAGCAGGCGCTTGACCACCATGCCGTCCAGGGGCGAGACGACTTCCGTGCGCGCGAGTTGCAGACGCGCCAGGGCCACTGCGGCCTCTGCCTGCCCCACTGCGGCCTCGCCCACCTTTTCCTGGGTGCGCGCGTCTTCCAGGTCTTTGCGGGCGGAAATACCGCGATTGAACAGGCTTTCCTCCCGCTCGCGGGTAAGTCGGGCGTTGTCGAGCTGCGCGTGGGCCTGCTGCACTGCCGCTTCGGCCTGCTGGAGCTGGTCGCGGTAGGGTTTGTCTTCGATCTTTGCGAGGGGCTGATCTTTTTTCACCGAGTCGCCTTCCGCCACGTACATATGCGCAATGCGACCGGCCACCAGGGAACTGACGCGCGCGTCCTGATTCGGGCGGGCGTTGATGGTGCCGCTGACCGAGAGCATTCTGGAAATGGAAGCGCGCTCGACCTTCGTGACGGTGACTTCCGCGACGACGGCGGTTTTCGCGTCTTTGCCCTCGTCCGAGCCGGAGCCGCGGGAACAGCCGGCCGTCAGAAAGAGCGCGGCCGCGGCAAATACCACGGCCGAACTGAGCCGGGAGCCGGCGGCGCATCCCCTTCTGCCGTTCGCGCGGTTGCCATAGATCCGTGGTTGGTTCATCAGTCCAGCCTCGTCCCGGTGATCTCCTCGAGCGCGGCAAACGTGGCCTGCAGAGCTCCCAGGCTTCCCAGGTAGTTCTTTTCGATTTCCTGGGCGCTGCGCTGCGCGTCGAGTACGGTCAGCAGGTTCGTTTTCCCGGCTCGATAGCTTTCCTCCGCCTGCTGCTCGACGAGCGTGGCGGCGGGCCGCAGAATGTTGCGGTAGAGATCCACTTCGGCGCGGCGCGCGTCCCACTCATAGTATGCGGCCTGGACGCGTCCCGCCACACCGCGGCGAACAGCCGCCGTTTCGGCCTCCAGGATGCGCTGCTGGGCGGACGACTGCGCCAGCTCCCCCTGATTGCGGCTGAAGATCGGCAGGTTCAACCCAAACTGGCCGCGGGCGCCCACGCGGTAGTCGTGCGGCGCATTCAGATCGAGGCCTGCGCCGAGATCCAGGTCGGGCACCCGCTGGGCGCGCAGCAGGCTGGTATGGCTGAGCTCGATGCGGAGCTCCTGCTGGAGATGCCCGAGCTCGGTATTGGATTGATAGGCATCCGCCACGAGGTCCTGGAGCGCCGGGGCGGTGGCCGCCTCTTCGAGTGACGTAGCGGGCCTCCAGACGGTTTCCGGTGGCTCGTTGAGCACGGAGCTCAGCCGGCCGCTGGACACGCGCTCCTGCTGGCGGGCTACGCGCAGGTCCACCTCCGAGCGCGCCACCTCGAGCTGTGCCTGGTTCACTTCGAGTTGCGACACGTCGCCGGCGGCGAAGCGTTGCAGGGCGATCTCGTGGAGTCGCTGGACGAGCGCGAGGACGCCGGCGCGCCGCGAGGATTCGGCGCGCGTCAGGGCAACCTCGAAGTAAGCCTCGCGGACCTTGCGGCGCACCTGCTGCTCGATTGCCGTGATCTCCACGCCCGTGAGCGCCTGCTCCTGCTGCGCCAGCTCCACCCGGTGGCCGCGCTTGCCGCCGAGTTCAAGCGGCTGAACGATGAGGAAGCCATCGTGAGGGGCGTCGCGGCTGGCGGAAAACGAGAAGTTTGGATTGGGGATCTCGCGCGCCACCTGGATCCCCGCGAGGGCGAAGGCCCGCCGCTGCCGCGCGGCCAGGAGGTCCAGGTTCTGCCTGGCCGCGAGGTCCAGCGCCTCGTGCAGCGCGATCGAACGCTCCTGGGTGGCGGGGGCCGTCGGGGTCTGCGCTGCAGCAGGCGCCATCTGTGCCGCACCGGGCGCGGCGCAAAGAAGTACCAGCGAAAGCAGGAGGAGCGGCCTCAATTTTTCCCCCGACCTGGATGAAGGGCGAACCGAGGGAACATAGAGAATTCGACGAGTGATGTCAATCTAGGCCGGGCGCTGAAGTGAGAGGTGCCAACTGCCCGGCGACATATGCCGTGCGGTAAGGTACATCATCTCAATTGTCCGCCGGCATTCATTTCAGTTGGCCTGAACCCTTTGCGCCGGAAACCCGGATACGAAAGGGGATACGAGAAAAACGTGCCCAAAGTTGCAGCATGCGGGCATGGAGGAACTGGAGAAACGGGGAACGCACGGGCGCGCGTGAACAAATAAAAAGAGCCCATCCCAACCGCATCGGGATGGGCCTTTTTCTTCGAAACACTCAGAGGCTGGTTACGTTCTCGGCCTGCAGACCCTTCGGGCCCTTGCGGACCTCGAACTCGACGGCCTGACCCTCCGTGAGCGTCCTGTACCCCTCCGCCTGGATGGCGGAATAATGCACGAAGACGTCCTCCCCTGTCTGACGGGTGATGAACCCGTAGCCCTTGGACGAATTGAACCACTTGACTGTTCCTTGTTCTCTCACCGCTGTTGCTTCCTTTTCGTTTCAAATAGTAGTTTGTGACTCGTGAAGGCTTCCAGCCGTTACCAACAAAAAAGGCCGCAGGTTGCCCTGCAGCCGTGTTGAACGAATCCCAGAAGGTCCCACAAGAACACCAAACCCTCGGCCAGACTACCAATGGCCCCCCGACTACCAAGCAAAATCTTGGACTGGCCGCGCAGCCGCGAGGGTGTCCGCTTCCGCGACAGGGAGTCCCAGGAGCGGGATAGGGGCCCGCATCTTGCAACTCGCCTGGGGGGCTAACGCCGCGAAAACAGAGCGGTTGCGGCGCAGGGCGCTGGCCCCTAGGATGCTTTTGCACGGCTGGGCGGCCACCCACGGCCGACCGGAAGACGCGCAACGAGCCTGGAAGATGGGACCGCACTACATGCAATCGACCATGTATCCTTCGACCGATGCGGTCCGTCCAATTCCCGTGACTCCCGCGCGCGTACTCATTGCAGAAGATCAGCCGGATGTGAGCGAAGCGCTGCGCCTGCTGCTGAAGGGAGCGGGATATGCAACGGAGTGGGCCAATTCTCCTCCGCGGGTGCTGGAGGCGCTGGCCCGCGCACCGTTCGATGCCGTCCTGGTGGACCTGAACTACACGCGCGACACCACCTCGGCGGAGGAAGGCTTGGAGCTGATCCAGCGCCTCCGGGAACTCGATCGCACTCTCCCGATGATCGCCATGACCGCGTGGGGCAGCATCGAGATCGCCGTGGAGGCCATGCGGCGCGGCGCCGGCGACTTTGTGCAGAAGCCGTGGGACAACGTCCGGCTGCTCTCCACGCTCGAAAAGCAGGTGGAAATCGGCCGCGAGGCGCGGAAGGAAAGCGACCGGTTGCGGCGCGAGCGCGCCGAACACGAGGAGGCCCGGGAAATCCAGGAGAGCCTGCTGCCGAAATGTTTGCCGGAATTTGACGGCCTGGAAATGGCCGCGGATTGGCTGCCCACCCGCAGCGTGGCGGGGGACTATTACGACGTCTTCAAGTTCAGCGCCCGGCGCGCGGCCATCTGCATTGCCGATGTGTCCGGCAAAGGTCTGGCCGCGGCGCTGCTGGTGTCCACCGTGCAAGCTGCGGTGCGCGCGTTCGTCCACGAAACGGTCTCGCCCGGCGCGTTGTGCCAGCGGGTGAACGCGATCCTGTGCAGCAACCGCGTGGAGGGGCGCTTCGTCACGTTCTTCTTCGCGCTGGTGGACCGCGAGGCGGGAACGCTCTCTTATTCGAATGCGGGCCACAATGCGCCCGTGCTGGTCCGCGCCGATGCGTCGCTGCTTCGCCTGCGCGAGGGCGGACCGATCCTGGGCGAATTTCCCGACGCGCCCTATGAGCAGGCCTCGGTGCCCTTTGGGGCCGGCGACCGTCTGCTGATGTTTACCGATGGCGTTTCGGAAGCGCAGGGCCCCGGCGACGTCGAATTCGGGGAACTCCGGCTGGAGACGCTCGTGCGGGACAGCCGGGGCGAATCCGCCTCGGAACTGCGCCGCCGCATCCTGAGCGCTGTGCACGAATTCCGGGATCGTCCGCTGGAAGACGATGCCACGATGCTCATCGTCGCTGCCCGATAGGTGCTGCGGCCAAACCTCATTCGTCCTTCATCTCTGAACCCACGGCTTCCCATCGTATACTAGACAGTGGCGGGTGAGCCGGACGGCCGCTGTCCTGCTTCAGCGGGATGGAGGAAAGTCCGGACTCCACAGGACGGCGCGCCTGGTAACACCAGGGAGCCGAGCGCGTGAGGGCTCGGCTACGGATAGTGCAACAGAGAGCAGACCGCCGGCGCTTCCCACCTGTGAGCAGCGAGAGGCAAAACCTCGCGCCGCTCTCCAATCGTGGGAGGCGTTCGGTAAGGGTGAAACGGTGGGGTAAGAGCCCACCGCCCCGATGGTGACATCGGGGGCACGGTAAACCCCGCGCGGAGCAAGGCCAAATAGGAGGGGAGGGCTGGTCCGGCCCGTAACTCCGGTTTCGCAAGGAACCGGAGGGTCAACCCTCGGGTAGGCCGCAGGATCCCGCGAGTAATCGCGGGACCAGAGGAATGGCCGTCTCGTCGCGTCGTGCGAGCGATCGCGCGGCACGGCGAACAGAATCCGGCTTACAGGCTCACCCGCCGAAACTTCAAGCCTGCGCCACGCGCGCCATTCCCTAGGAGGGAGAACGTGAAACTCCGCACCCTGGCAGTTCTTCTGTTGCTTGCCGCCGTGCCATGCTTCGCTCAGGCGCCCCCGGAAGGGGTCACACTGAAGGTGCGTGTCGAGGCCACCGCGCTCGATAAGAGCCTTCTCCTGGGTAAGCTCAACGACAACGGAAAAGACCACGATATGGCGTTCCGGGCTACCAGTGGCCCCTGGGAGTATCGCATCGTCTTCCGGACGTACCAGCTCATTGCCCCCGATGGCGCCCCCCGCAGCGGGGCGCGGGCCATCGTCTACGGCAAGAATGGGAGAGAACTCTTCACTTTCTCGCGGGACATGCGCCACACCGACGCTGGCGCCACAAACGCCGTGGCCAAAGAAATCATCAAGCGGTTGCGGGAACTTCGTTAAGGCCCGCTCCCCATCTGGCTTCCGTAACGTGAATCCGTCCGCGGCCCCGGCGCCCGCCAGTGCCACGGACCCAGCACCACGATGACGGCGTGCCTGCTGCGCGCTCCCGCATACGGGCAACAGATCTCAGCCCTTGCGGTGTTTGAAGAATTCCACTTGCCGCAGGCGCTTCTTCGCTTCGTCGAGCGTCTTGTAAGGTCCGCCGAGGTTCCTTCCTTTGCTGGAAAGAACCTGGTAACCGCCCTTCACTTTCTTGATCATTTCCGTCTCCTGAGTGGTCGATGGCCGTGCCGCTTCCTTGCGTCCGATCAGCCTTTGCGCGCTACGAGCCGAAAAATGCGAGCCCGCAACGCGGTGTGCCCATCTTCCCCCGGCCGGGGGGTGCCTCTACCGAGCGCGCGCGACGGCCGTTTCGAGCGGTTGCACGTCCCGCTCCACGCTTCCGGCGATTTCGTCCCCGGCAACTTCGAGTTCGTAGCGGGTCTGGAGGTTCATCCAGAAGCTGGGCGCGTTCCGGAAGTAACGCGCCAGTCGCAGCGCCGTGTCCGCCGTGATGCCACGCTGCTCGCCGACGATATCGGCGATTCGCGTGACCGGCACGCGCAGAGCCAGCGCCAGTTTGTTCATGCTGAGCCCCAGCGGAGCCATGAACTCCTCTCGGAGAATCTCTCCCGGATGCACGGGCTTCAATTTCCTCGCCATCTGGCCCTCCTACTGGTAATCCACGATCTCGGCTTCGTAAGCATGGCCGTCGCGCCACTCAAAGCAGATTCGCCATCGGTCGCTGATGCGGATGCTGTACTGGCCCTTCCGATCCCCCTTCAAGGGCTCCATCCGGTTTCCCGGCAAGCTGGAAAGTGTTCGGACATCCGGCGCCGCATCCAACATGTCCAGCTTCCGGAGCGCCCGGCGCTCGATGGCCCTGAACCGGCGCACGAATTCTCGGCGAAAAAGTCGCTCGGTTTCCTTCGAGCGGAAGGACCGGATCACCTGTAAATCGTATAACGCATGGCGTTAAACGGAAACAGGGAAAACTTCCTCTTGTACCCGCAGCCACCCGCACGGACCATCGCGCGTGCTAGACTGCGCGACGTGGAGCTGGCGGCATTCCGGAGCTGGCTGGGCGCATACGGGCGGGCGTGGGAAGCGCGCGACCCGCAGGCCGCAGCCGGCCTTTTCACAGAGGACGGCACTTACCAAGTGCCCCCGTTTGTCGAGGCGTTGCGCGGACGGCGGGCCATTCTCGAGTATTGGGCCGAGGTGGCGCGCACGGAGCGGGAGATTCGATTTGAATGCGAGGTTCTGGCGGTGACGCCTGAAGCAGGCATCGCGCACTGGCGGGCATCCTTCACGCGCGTGCCTCCAGGCTTGAAGACTGTGCTCGACGGAATCTTCGTGATTTCGCTGGATGCGGCCGGCTGCTGCACGGCCCTGCGCGAATGGTGGCACAAACAACAATGAATCTTAGGGCGGAATACACGACCTGCGCGGCCTCCGCCCACTTTTCCGCGCCGCTGGCAAAAGCAGGCACGCGATGAAAGCGTGTGTGCTGCACGCGCCGGGGCCGATTGAAACAAACCCGCTCGAATTCGCGGAAGTGCCCACGCCGCGCCCGGCCGCCGGCCAGGTACAGGTCCGGGTGATGGCGTGCGGCGTTTGCCGCACCGACCTGCACGTGGTGGAGGGCGAACTGCCGCCGCGGAAATCGCCGGTGATCCCCGGGCATCAGGTAGTGGGAGTTGTGGAGGCTTGCGGCGAAAATGCGCGGCGCTTTGCGCCTGGCGCGCGCGTGGGGATTGCCTGGCTACACCACACCGACGGCGTCTGCTCGTACTGCCGCTCCGGCACGGAAAATCTGTGCGACCACCCCGACTTCACCGGTTACACCGTGGACGGCGGCTTTGCAGAATACATCGTCGCGCCGCAGGACTTCATCTACGCCATTCCGGAAGGCTTCGGGGACGAGCAGGCCGCGCCCCTGCTCTGCGCGGGAATCATCGGATTTCGTTCTCTGCGGCTCTCGGGCATCGCACCGGGAGGACGGCTGGGCTTTTACGGCTTCGGCGCGGCGGCGCACGTGGCCATCCAGGTGGCACGGCACTGGAAAGTGGAGGTATACGCGGCGACGCGCGACACGCGCCACCAGCGGCTCGCGCTGGAACTCGGCGCCGCGTGGGCCGGTGGAACGCTGGACGCGCCGCCCGCGCTGCTCGATGCCGCCATTGTTTTTGCGCCTGCAGGCGAAATCGTGCCCGCGGCGCTTAAAGCCATGCGCAAAGGGGGAACTCTGGTGCTCGGCGGCATCCACATGAGCCGCATCCCGCCGCTCGACTACGAACTGCTCTATCAGGAGCGCGTGATCCGGAGCGTGGCCAACAACACGCGGCAGGACGGGCAGGATTTTCTGCGCGTCGCGGCGGAAATTCCGATCCGCACGCGGGTGCAAATCTTTCCACTTCGCGACGCGAACCGCGCACTCAATGCGCTGAAGAACGACGCGATTGCCGGGGCGGCTGTGCTGGATTGCCGGGGGTAGGGACGGGTGCTTGGAGGAAGCGTTATTGTCTCCCCCGTATCGCGTTCACAGAAAAGGATTTGAGGCCCCGCGCGACTCGTGGAAAATAGGGCGCAGGATTTTGGCGGATTCGGCTCTTTGGAGCACATTCCGTGCCTTCTTACCGGCTGCTGCGCGGCCTTAGTGGACTATTGTTGCTGGTCCTGGTGGCCTGCCCGGTGTCTGCGGACCACTCGCCGAGAGCCACCGGCCCTCTCCCGGTCCCGGAGCATCCCCGCTACGCAATCCAACATATCGGAGAAGCGATCGGCCTCGGGACCGCGACGATTACCGCACTCGTCCAGGACCGCCAGGGCTTTCTCTGGCTAGGGACGCAGAATGGCCTGTTCCGCTTCGATGGGATCAAAGCGATGCGTTTCGGCCCGAAGGAAGGAATGCTGAACGACCGCGTACAGCAGTTGCTGGAATCGCCGGACGGCAAAGTTTGGGCCGTCGTGGGGCCGGCCGTCTACAGGTTCGATGGGGTGCGCTTTACGCCCGTTGACCTGCCACAAGGAATCCAGTTGCGCGGCTATCCCCAGTCGCTCGCACTCGCGTCCGGCGGTGACGCCTATCTGGCTACGGAAAGCGGCCTGCTGGTCCTGCATCCCAGCGAGCGTCCCGGTGAGCCTTTTGCCAGTCAGATTTGGTCTCCTGCCAACGGCCTCGCGCTGCCCCACGTGACCGCGGTATCCGCTGCCCCGGACGGCACAGTGTGGTTCGGAGCCGACGGGCGGCTGGGAATCATTCCGGCGGGCTCGCGGCAGCCGCAGATGCTCACCGTCCGCGGGCTGCCCACCGAGAGACTCTTCACAATCCTGACCGACGGTACCGGACGCGTATGGATACGCACGCACGATCACATCGGCTACCTCGCGCCTTCGCTCTCCGAATACGTGCCCGCCGACGAGGGCATCCCCGGCGCGAACGACTTCGGGATGGCGGCGCTGGACCGTTCCGCAAACCTGCTTCTGCCGACGGTGATGGGTCTATTCCGGAGGATCGACAACCGCTGGGTTAATGTGGGGGAGAAGCAGGGCTTGGCGACAAATGCCGTCTACGCGGCGCTGGAAGACCGCGAACGGGCGATCTGGGTGGGTCTGGGCGGGGCAGGAGTTGACCGCTGGGCTGGCAGCGAGAATTGGTCGGGCTGGGGAGAGCAGGAAGGCATTCCCGACTCTGTAGTGTGGTCGGTGGTGCGCGATTCCCAGCAGCGCATCTGGGTCGGCACGAACAACGGTATGGCCATGTGGGACGCGTCCTCCCATCATTGGCGCGTGTGGCGGCAGAAAGACGGAATCGCGGGGATCACCGTGCGGGGACTGGCCGTGGCCGGCGACGGAGCGATCTGGGCGCTCTCGGTGCCGGGGGGACTGACGCGCTTCGACCCGCGCACCCTGGTCCCGGTGAAAGTGAAATCACCGGGCACGGGCGACAACGCGCCCGTAACGCTTACTGTGGGGCCGGACGGCAGCATTTGGTTGGGCGCGCGGGCCAATCTCTACCTCGTGCGCACGGCGAATGGGGCCACAGCGGCGCAGGAAGTGCCTTTCCCCGAGCAGGTGCGCGGAAAAACCTCGGTGGTCTCCTTTGCACCGGATGGAACGATGTGGACGGATGGCTTCGCAGGGCTCGCGCGCTTCGACGGCCATCAGTGGCTCTCCTTCAACCATGCCGACGGCTTGCGCGCCGATGCGCTCGATCTGGTGCTCGCCGTGAGCGCGGACGAAGCCTGGGTCTGTTATGCCGAATCCAAGGGCGTTACGCGTGTCCGCCTCGAAAACGGAAAACTCTCCGTCAGCGACTTCACCATGGAGCAGGGCCTGACCAGCGATTCCGTCTACCTTCTCGGGCGCGATTTCCAGGGACGCATCTGGGCGGGTGGCGACCGCGGCGTCTCGCTGCTGAATGACCAGGGAGTGATCGCCCACTTTGACCGTGCGTCGGGACTTCTGTGGGACGACGTGGACGAAGGCTACACCTGGAACGATCCCGATGGCTCCATTCTCATCGGCACCAGCCGGGGGCTTTCCCGCTACAGCCCCGGCGGGGCCGTGGCGGCCCAAAAACCTCCCGCCGTGGTGCTCACCTCCGCGCAACTCGGCGGCGAAGAATTCCTGAACCGCTCCGGCGTCGAGGTGCCGCACGGCAGCGGAACGTTTGTCGCGGAGTTCGCCGCGATGACCTTCCACAACCCGGAAAGTATCCGCTGCCAGTACCGTCTCGAGGGCCTCGAGCGGGAGTACCAGGAAACCGCGCAACGCGAGGTGCGTTACCCGGCCCTCCCGCCGGGCCATTACCGCTTCGATGTGCGCTGTGGGTCCGTGATGAACGGATGGAGCCCCGCGCTCGCTCAGTTTTCGTTTTCGGTCCGCCCGCCGTGGTGGGCCAACTGGTGGGCGCGGCTGGTCGCTCTGCTCCTGTTAGGTCTGGCCGTGCGCGCGCTGCTTGTCTATCGCATCCGCCGCCTCGAAGGCGACCGCTTGATGTTGGAGCAGGCTGTGGCGGAGCGCAGCGCGGAGCTGGCCCGCGCCAACGCCGAGTTGCAGGCCATGTCGCTCACCGATCCGCTGACGAAAGTGCGCAACCGCAGGTTTTTCCGCGAGACGATCGAATCGGACGCCATGCAGGTGGTGCGCGCCTACCGTCGCGCCGGCGCCAACGCCGGACCCATTGAACACGGCGACCTTATTTTCTATTTCGTGGACCTCGACCACTTCAAACGCGTGAACGATGAATACGGGCACTACGCGGGGGACCGCGTGCTCGTGGAATGCGCGCGGCGGCTGACGCACATCGTGCGGCAGTCTGACCTGCTAATCCGATGGGGAGGCGAGGAATTCCTGGTCGTGCTGCGCTCGGGAACGCGCGCCGACGGCGACATCCTGGCGCGCCGATTGTTGCGGCTGATGGGCGAAGAGGCTTTCGACATCGGCGACGGCAAGAGGATCGCTATGACCTGCTCGATCGGCTGGGGTGCGTTCCCCTGGATCACCTCCCAACCCGACGCCTTGAGCGTGGACGACGTGCTTGTGCTCGCCGATCGCTCCATGTACGCAGCAAAGGAAGCGGGCAGGAATTATGCCGTGGGCATCGCGCCCGGCGCAGAGCTGCTGCGCGAGACCGAGGCCGGCGCGCAGCCCCGCGTGGACCTGCTCGTACCCGAATCCCCCCTCGTCCGCCTGACGCGTTCCCTGGGATCCTGGATCCAGCCCCCTAGCGAGGCCGCCCGGAACGTGGAAAAGGACGGGCAAACGTAGCGGCGTCCGCCTGCGGCGGACCGCCATCCCCTGTGGCGGACCACCACAAACTGGGCGTCACTTCCTTCCAATCAATTTCTCAAACGCCGCCTCGTCCAAGATTTCGACGCCCAACTTCTTCGCCTGG
>Ga0074044_10004481_pt1 | contig 11564 bp, 7 predicted proteins | sample BogForMeECP23OM1_FD_94443 | JGI IMG/M metagenome (GOLD analysis project Ga0074044, IMG submission 94443) | Bog forest soil microbial communities from Calvert Island, British Columbia, Canada - Bog Forest MetaG ECP23OM1 | ecosystem: Environmental > Terrestrial > Soil > Wetlands ...
ACGACGCCCGAATCGCTGCACCTCATGCTCACCAGCCGGGCCCGCGAGATCTTGCGCGGGGTTTCCCACGTCATCATCGATGAGATTCACGCCGTCTGCGGCAACAAGCGCGGGGTCTTCCTGGCCCTGCTCCTGGAGCGCCTCGAGGCGATCTCCAAGGCGTCCTTCCTGCGTGTCGGCCTGTCCGCGACCCAGCGGCCGCTCGAGGAGGTGGCGCGCTATCTGGGTGGTCAGAGATGCGTCGCCACGGCCCCGGGCGAGCGGCGATTCGAGGCCCGGCCGGTCACGATCATCGACGCCGGCCGGCGCAAGAACATGGACCTTCAAGTCATCTGGCCGGGCCCTGATGAGGGCCGCTTCCTCGGCCCGCCGGGCACCATCTGGCCGGCCATCGAAGAGCGGATCGTGGGCCTGATCGGTGGCCAGCGCTCGGCGATCGTCTTTACCAACAACCGCCGGACGGTCGAGAAGCTCACCGGCCGGCTCAACGAGGCCATAGCGGCCGCCGGGCCGAACGATACCGGAACCGAGCCCGACTCCGAAACCCGGGCCCGTCCCGCCTGGTTTCGGGCTCACCACGGCAGCCTGAGCCTGGAAGAGCGCCGGGCTACTGAAGAAGAGCTCAAAAGCGGCGCGCTCAAAGGCGTGGTGTCGACGGCCTCGCTCGAGCTCGGCATCGACATGGGAGAGGTAGATCTGGTTTGCCAGGTGGAGTCGCCGGGCAACATCGCCCGCGGCTTGCAGCGGGTGGGCCGGGCCGGCCATGTGGTTCACGGCGTCAGCAAGGGCAGGTTGATCGCCAAGACGGCGAGCGATCTGCTGGAGACGGCCGCCCTGGCCCGGGCCATGGTCGAGGGGAACATCGAGCAGTTGCGCGTGCCGCATGGTTGTCTTGACGTCCTGGCCCAGCAGGTTGTGGCCTGCGTGGCGATGGATCGCTGGGACGTGCCCGACCTCTTCGACCTGGTCCGCCGCGCCTCTCCTTTTGACGATCTGTCGCCGGAGGTCTTCGAGCGCGTGCTCTGCCTGGTCTCGGGGCGGTTCCCGACCGGCTCACTGCGCGATCTTCGCGCGCGGATCGCCTGGGATCGCATTCACAACCGTCTAGCGGCCCTGCCCGGTTCGGCGCGGTTGGCCCTGGTCGGCGGCGGGACGATTCCCGATACCGGGCAATTCCCGGTGTTCCTCGGCGCGGCAGGTCCGCGACTGGGCGAGCTCGACGAGGAGTTCGTCTTCGAGCGTCGGGTCGGTGAGGCCTTCGCGCTGGGGAACAACACCTGGAGGATCGACGCCATCGAAGCTCATCGCGTCGTGGTCCGGCCGGCCGAGGGAAACACCGCGGTCATGCCGTTCTGGAGAGGTGAGAACTCGCCTCGCTCGGCGGAGCTCGGCGCTGCCGTGGGCGCGCTTTGCCGGGAGATCGCCGGCCGGCTCGACGATCCCGAGCTACCCCGCTGGCTCGAAGAACAGTGCCGGCTCGAGGCCCGGGCGACGCGGCCCTTGATTCGCCATGTTGCCCGCCAGGCGCGCGTTGCAGGCGTTGTGCCGGACGACCGCACGATCCTGGTCGAGACCTTTCGCGACCCGGCCGGAGAGCTCGGCCTGGCGGTCCTGTCCCCGTTCGGCGGCAGGATGCACCAGGGGTTGAAACTCGCACTGCTGGGCCGCATCCGCGAGCGCTACGGCATCCAGGCCTCGTGCCTGCATGGCGACGACGGGCTCTTGATCCGGCTGCCCGGAATGGATGACCCCCCACTCGACCTGCTCGATGGTCTGACCGCCGACGAGGCGGAGCGATTGATCCGCCTGGAGCTGCCGGAGACCGCACTTTACGGGCTGCGATTTCGCCAGAACGCAGCCCGGGCGCTGCTCATGCCCCGGCCGGATCCCGCCAGGCGGACCCCGCTCTGGCTGCAACGGCTGCGGGCGAAGGATCTGCTCCAGGTCGTGGGCAAGTTTCCCGATTTCCCGATCGTCATCGAGACCTTTCGCGAATGCCTCGATCAGGACCTGGAGCTGACTCGCCTGCGCTGGCTGTTCGAGGCGATCAGCGCGGGGACGGTGCGGATCGTCACCCGGCAGGGCGAGATCGCGTCGCCGTTTGCCTCCGAGCTGATCTTTCAGTTCACGCCGAGTTACCTCTACGAGTGGGACGAGCCGCGGCGCGGAGACCTGAGGCCGGGGGGACCGGCCGTTGACGAGGACCTGCTGGACGCCTTGCTAGAAGCACCGGAGGGGGCGCGGCTGCTCGATCCCCAGGCGCTGGGGCGGGTCGAAGGCCGCCTCCGCCGCCGCGGGCTGGCCCCGCGCACGGCCGAGGAGATGGCCGAAACGCTGCGGGCACTCGGCGACCTGTCGAGCACCGAGCTGTTCGGGCCGGCCGAGCGACTCATCGAAGAGCTGCGCGCAGAGGGTCGGTCCGTCCAGATTTCCCTTCCCGGGACAGGAGAGCCAATGAGATGGATCCCCGCCGAGGACGAGACGCGGTATCGCCGCGCCTTCCCCGCCGTCGGCGAGCCCGACCTGGACGCCCTGGGCTCGATCGTCAGGCAATACATGCGCACTCATGCGTTGATCGGTATGGCCGAGCTCTGCCGGCGCTATCCCATCGCGCCGGAGCTGGCGGCCGAGATGTTGGATCACTGGGTCGAGACGGGTGGATTGATCCGCCTGGCGCCGGCCGACCCGGCAGCGGAATGCCGGTGGGCGGAACCGGAAAACCTCGCCGAGATTCATCGCCTGAGCGTGGCGATTCGCCGTCGCGAGAGCGTGGCGGTCGCCCCCGAGGTCTTCGCCGATTTTCTGCTGCGCCGTCAGCACCTTCATCCGGCAACTCGGCTCGACGGACCAGGCGGCCTGGAAGCCGCCCTGGAGCAGCTTCAGGGGTACGCCGCCCCCGCCGAGTTCTGGGAAAGCGAGCTCCTGCCCCGCAGGGTCCGAGGCTATCGAACGGCCTGGCTCGATGAGCTGCTCGCGACCGGCTGCTGGCTCTGGCGCGCGGCCCGCGATGGCAGGGACGAGCCTTCGGTCGCGCTGGTTCCCCGCGATTTCGCGGGCGCGTGGCGCAGCCACCCGGACGAGGGCGAAATGTCGGCCGACGAGCGGCAGGTCCTCGAAGTCCTGGCCGGCCGGGGCGCCAGCTTCGCGACCGACCTGGCGCGGGTCTCGGGTCTGGAGCCCTCGCGGCTGCGCCGCGCTGTCCGCGACTTGATGCTGCGGGGCCAGGTGACAAACGATCGGTTTGACCCGCTTCGCCCAGGGGCCTTCGACATGATTGATGCCCTGGTCGAGGCAAGGGCGCCTGGCGCTGGCCGCTTGCACCGCCTCCGCCCACGCCGGGTCAATGCCGGCGGTGCCGATGGGCGATGGGCCTTCCTGGAACCCTCGGCCGAGAGCGAGGAGGACCGGCGCTTGGCGTGGGTTGGCGTGCTGCTCGATCGCTACGGAATCCTGACGCGGGAAATGGTGGAACTCGATCCCTGGGCGCCATCCTGGTCCGATCTTGCTCCCCTGCTGGCCCGCTCCGAGTTGCGGGGCGAGCTGCGCAGGGGCTACTTCGTCGAGGGCTTCTCCGGAGTCCAGTACGCCAGCGACGAGGCTGCCCTTGCATTAGCCCGACTCGCGGGTACTGTTGCTCCGGGCGCCGGCGACGTGCTGCTTGCCGCCGCCGACCCGGCCAACCTTTACGGCAGCGGCGCTCCGCTGGACATTCCCCTGCTCGACGGCGGGACGGCTCGACTGAGCCGTCTTCCCGGCAACTATCTCGTCATGAGGGGCGGCCGCCCGGTCCTGGTCATCGAAGCGTATGGCAAACGCTTGACCGGCCTGGCCTCAGCCTCACAGTCCGAGGTCCACGAAGCGCTGGCTCACGTCGTCAAGCTTGCCGGGCCCCAGCGGCAGGTCCTCAAGGTCGAGACCGTGAGCGGCGAGCCCGCCTGGAAAAGCCCGGCCGCACCCCGCCTCGCCGAGCTCGGGTTTGTACGCGATCACCCGGGTATGACGTATTACGCGGTCTGGGCCAAGCAAGACCGTCAGACCGCGGCGAGCGCAGTACCCCATGGCGGTTTACCAGCGGATTGTTGATCAAGGGAGGAAGTGAAGATGGCTGGCAATGTCTTGTCAAGTCACAGCCTTGCGGCTGGGGTAAGCGCAGACTCGGCTTCCAGACCTTGGACACACGGCGCTCTGGCCTGGAGGACGACCATCGGTACATAATTACTGATAGAGAGACGATCGGCAGAGGACGCGGAGGCACTAGTCATGCCGGTTCACGACTGGACTCGCGTGAGCGCGGGCATCTTTCACCACTTCCACCTCGAGTGGATCGGTGACCTCTCGAGGCGATTGAACCGGGGGCTACTGCCTCCTGAATACTATGCCCTGGCCGAGCAGCTTGCCGGTGGACTGGGCCCCGACGTGCTCACGCTTCAGTCACCCGAGAATCGTGCGGCGGCAATCGCTGAGCCGGCGGGGGGAATCGCTCTGGCCGCTAACCCACCGAAAGCTCGCTTCCGATTGCGGGCAGAGCCGGACGTCTACGCCGCCAAGGCGAGGACGGTCGTCATCCGGCACTCCAGCAATCACCGGATCGTCGCGATGCTCGAAGTTGTCTCGCCGGGAAACAAGAACACGCGTCACGGCCTGCGCGCATTCGTTGACAAGGCTGGACAGTTCCTGAGAGCGGGAATCCACCTGGTGATCGTCGATCTGTTTCCTCCGGGCCCACGCGATCCCCAGGGCATCCACAAGGCAATCTGGGATGATTTCATCGAAAACGACTTTGCCCTGCCCTCGGACCGAACGCTTACCCTGGCCTCTTACATCGGCGGCACCTTTCCCGAGGCGTTCGTTGAGCCGATCGAGGTCGGCGCCACTCTGTGCGACATGCCGATGTTCCTCACCCCCGATGTTTACATCCCCTTGCCGCTGGAAGCGACCTATCAGTCGGCGTGGGAAGCCGTACCGACATTCTGGCGAGACGTCCTCGATGCGCCCTGACCCCTCGCGGGAAATCCGCTTCGAGAATTGGCCGGAGGTCTCATCCATCCTGTGAATCTTGAAGATTTGATGTAGCGGGTGACATGCCGGGGGTCATGCTTTAAGATTGGTTGCACAATGGGTTTCGCTCCCGCAATGGAACGACGGTGTCCAGCGGATCTTGTTGTTCCCACAGCGTGTTTTTTTCGCAGGCTCTCTCTTATAATGGAATGACTATTCTTCACCGGGTCGCCACGGATTCTCTGGCAGGCCCGGATGAAGCCGCCAGACGAGGACGTGACCCTGGCGGGCCGGGTATGACCGCGGGAGTCGCGTGATGGAGACCGCCTCGAGCGTGCACGGTCTTGACGAGAAAAGCGTCTACGATTGCATTGTGATCAGCGATCTGCACCTGGGCAGCGATGTCTGCCAGGCGAAGCTACTCGAGGAGTTCTTGACCTGGGCGGTCGAGCACTGCCGCGAGCTTGTGATCAACGGCGATATCTTCGATGATCTCAACTTCAAGCGGCTCACGAAGCGGCATTTCGCCTGTTTGAAGGTCATCCGCCGCAACACCGACCGCGACGACATCCGGGTCGTGTGGGTTCGGGGCAACCACGACGGCCCCGCCGACACGATCAGCCACATCGTGGGCGTCGATATCCTCGACGAATACGTCTTCGACAATGGCGAGATCCAGCTCCTGATCATGCACGGCGACCAGTTCGACACCATCATGACCGACTATCCCTGGCTGACCGAGATTGCTTGCGGGATCTTCTACTTCATCCAGAAATCCATGCCCCACCGCGCCGCGCGGTGGATTCGCCGGATCACCAAGCGGTGGCAGCGCAACAGCGAGGTGATCATGCGGCGCGCATTCGAGTATGCCGCCGGCCGCGGCTTCCGATTCGTGACCTGCGGTCATACGCATCTGCCGCTTGTAGCCGAGCGTGACGGCGTTCTGTACATCAATAGCGGCACCTGGATCGAGGCACCCCCCTGCCCGTTCGTCGTCGTTCAAGGTAACCAGGTCCGGCTCGAACATTGGCCCCTGCCGCACCTGGCGGGCGGCGAAGGGGCGGTTGCCGTAGAAGAGCCGGTTGCCGCATTGCCTTCGTCCGAGGCTGCCCCGCCGGCGCTGCCCGCCCTGAGCTGAGGCCGGTCCCAGCTCTTCCGCCACGAGGACCAGGACCTCGAGTCACAGAATTCCTGGGCCCAAGGCCTGCCCAAGATCGTGTTTTCTGAAATCAACATACCGGCCGCGAGAAGGCTCCAGGCCTCTGCCGGACGTGTCGGATCCGCTTGTTTTTGGTAGGTTAGCTAGAGAACCTATCACGTGGGCCCATTGCCACGGGCCGAAAGTCTGGCAATGTGTACCGCACTGGCGCCTCGAATTGGTTATGATATTACGTCGGCGATTGCCAAGACGGCTTACCACGAGAACCGGACGGTCCGCGAGATCGCGAGCGAGCTGGTAGGGCTCGATCCCGACCGCGTGGCAGCCCGGTTGGGCCAGCCCGACCTGGCGGCCGCGCTCCGGGAAAAGGGGGGGGTTCCCCTCGATCGAAGAAGTGGAACGGCTGCTTGACCCGTACAACCAGACGATTCGCGGAACCGGTTTGCAAGGGGGCACGAGCGGATGATCGAGGAGAATCAGGATCTCAACCTGGAAACCGACCACCTCGAAGAGGTCATCGAGTCCCCGCCACTGGCCCAGCCGGTGGTTGTGATCCAGTACCGCACGCGCGGCGTTCCCTGGTATCTGGTGCTGCCGCTCTTGGTGCTGGTACCGCTCGGCGCCGTGGCGATTTATCACCGCGTCTCCTCGCGCGCCCACCGCACGTTTGTGCCGCCCCCGTCGGTGGACCAATCGACCCGGAAGGCGGCGGAGAGTCAGGCCGTCACGGAGGCGCTCTCCGGGGCGTCAACCGCCGCGGCTCTTCAAGAGGGGCTGCCCCCTGCCTCGAATGTGGATTTTGGCGCTCCCCTGGCGCTCAATTCGCAGCCGATCGCCCCTGGATCGTTGCCTGCCGTCCTGTCCTCCCCCACGCCCACGCCCACGGTCAAGGCGGATCTGACGAAGCCGGCCAGCCCGGCAGCCGCCATGGCGGCGACGACGAAAGAGGGAGAACCCCCGAAGACCGCTGGAAGCTCCGACCCAGCGAAAGCCGCGCCCGGTGTCACGGACGCGAGCACTCCACCTCCCGTGGCGACTCCTGTGAAGGAGCCTGGGCCTCAGGTTGCCGCCACCACTCCCGTGGACGCGACCCGCCCCGCCCCTCGCGGGGCCGTGGCGGTCGGCTTCTCGGCGCCGGCCGATAACGACAGCCCCTTCGCCGAGCTGAACATCTCCCGGGGTCCGCCGGGAAGATCGACGACAGACCATGAACAGGCGGCTGCCACCCACGGACCCGCGGCGGCGAGCGACCCGTCGCCGGACACTCAACCGCAACCGACCAAGGAACAGCTTCTCCAGGACATCCAGGCCGAAGCGGCCGAGAAAGCGGCTGAAGAGAAACAACGTCGCGACATCAAGGAGCACGCCCGCGAGGTCGTCGATGCCGAAACCCAGGAGCGCGTCGAGGACGAGCGGGCGGCCTTCCGTCGCGACCTGCGCGAAGCCATCAAACTCAGCCGCAAGGAGGCCGCTGCACAGATTGACACTCTCTGTAATCGATACGGACGGAACTACAACGACGAGCTCCGGTCCAAGGGCCGGTTTCTCCTGGAGCGATTCGGCGGCAAGATGTCCCGCGAGGCCAAAGTTCGCATGCTTCGCTTTCACGGAATTCCCGAAGCTGGTATTCTCGACTTCCTCGCCAACGAAATTCATTACATGATCAATACCCGCAGCGGTCCCAGAGACTCGAACGAGGTGCGCATCGATGCGGCCAAGCAATTACTGAGAATAGCGCTGGTCAAGGATGCCGGCGGCGCTTCCAAGGGACTTTCAGCCCAGCGGGTCCGTCCAGCCGCATCCGCAGCGTCGAATTCCGCGCCTGGAAATGACCAGGTGCCGTGACGACAACGTAGAATGCCACGACGATGAGGCGGAAACGTTTCGCTTTCATCCCCCACGTGACTCCTGGACGGGCCCGACTCATGTGCTTTTCGCCACGCCTGACTGCCTTTGTTTTGACCAGTATTCTGCTCGTGCCCGCCCCGGGGCGCGGCGACGAGATCGACGCCAGCATGAAGGCGGGGACCAAACTCCTCGCGGAGGGTGACCGGCTTGCGGACGAGGGCAAGCCGGGCGAGGCCGTGATCCGCTACAAGAGCGCCTTCGAGCAGCTTCTACCCCGGTTGCGCAGGATCCCATTCAAACACGAGGTCAAGCGTGACGTGACCAAGCGCGAGCAGTTGAAGGCCATGCTGTTGAAGGAGTTCGAGGAAGACCAGACGCCCGAGGAATTCCACGCGAACGAGATGGCCATGAAGGCCTTTGGCCTGGTGCCGCGGTCGCTGGACCTGAAGTCGCTCCTGGTCCAAGTGTACTCCGAAGAGATCGCCGCGTTCTACGACCCGAAGACCAAGACCATGCACCTGATCGAGGAGCCCGAGGCCAAGTTGAAGGCGAAGCCCACGCTCCTGGAGCGGCTTTTCGGCAAGACGGGCGGCTTTGACAAGGATGAGAACAAGACGGTCATCGCGCACGAACTGACGCACGCGCTGGCCGACCAGCACTACGACCTCGACAAGCTGCAAAAGGACGCCAAGCATGACGACGACCGCGCGCTGGCCCTTTCGGCCCTGATCGAAGGCGAGGCCACCCTGGCCATGATGGGCGCCGGGATGGACGACTGGGACGGTTCCAAGATCATCAAGATGCCCGCCGGCGACCTCGATCGCGGTCTGAGCATGGTCAGCCCGTTCATCTCGATGCTGGGCGGCGGCAAGACCCTGCGTTCGGCGCCCCCGATCATCGCCGAGAGCATGATCTTCCCCTATTTCCGCGGCATGGTCTTCTGTGCCGCTCTGGCCAACGACGGCGGCTGGAAGTCGGTGGACGAAGCGTACAAGAGCCCGCCCGTCTCGACCGAACAGATCATCCATCCCGAGAAGTATCGCTCCAAGCTTGACCTGCCCATGTGCATCGATCTCGGCGAGCTGAAGCCGGGCGCACCCTGGAAGGAGCTGGGGCGGAACGTGCTCGGCGAGCTGCAGACCTCGATCATGCTGGGGCGAGCGGGCCCCAAGGCCGCGGCCGGCTGGGATGGCGACCGCTACGCGGTATTCGAGGGCCCCGCGGAGAAGCTCGGCCTGGTCTGGTTCTCGACCTGGGACGGCGAGGATGACGCCCGGGAGTTCGCCCAGGCCTATACCCGCTACCAGACCCGGCGGATGGGCAAGGACGCATTCCAGCCCGAGCGAATTCCCGACTCGCTCTGGCGCTGCAGCGACAATGTCTGCCAGGTCGTCGACCGCCGCGGGCGGGACGTGGCAGTGATCGAGGGCTTTGCACCGGCCGTCACCGCAAGCTTGCTCGAATCCGCATTCAAAGCCAGCAAGACCGAGTTCGTTCCGGCGCCACGCAAGGAACCGGAAGTCAAAACAACAGGAAAGTGATCTGCCAACGTATTGATAAGTGCAAGGCTCGTTGTTCAGGAACCGGTACGATGACACGATCTCTGTGCGGTCGTTTTGCCCTGCCGCTGGCAGGCCTGTTCTGCGTCGTTTCGGCGAGTGTGGCGGTCCAGGGGCAGGACCCGTTCGGTACTTCGCCGGATTCCGGGAACAAGGCCGAGAATTCCGGGAACAAGGCCGAATCGTCCAGGGACTCCAAGAGCGCAGCCAGGGAGCCCGAGCGGATATTCAGGACCAATGAAGAATGGCAGAAGCGACTGACGCCCGAGCAGTTCATGGTCACGCGAATGAAGGCCACGGAGCCAGCCTTCTCGGGCAAGTATGCCAGCGGCCACTTCAAGGGAACTTTTGTCTGCGTCTGCTGCGGTGCCAGGCTCTTCGACGCCAGCCACAAGTTCGAGTCGGGAACCGGCTGGCCCAGCTTCTGGAGGCCAGTGAGCGAGAAGGCCGTCGATACCGCCATGGATTACAGCGAGCCTGCCGAGGCGCGCGTGGAGGTCACCTGCCATCGCTGTGGCGCCCACCTCGGTCACGTTTTCCAGGACGGTCCCCCGCCCTCGGGACTGAGATACTGCATGAACTCGGTCGCGCTTGCTCTCGAGTCGGAGAAAGGCGTTTCCGCTCCATCCCGCAAGTCGAGCCGCATTCAGGCAGCGCAATCGACCAGGAAAAGCCGATCCTCGGACGGCGACATCGCGACCAAGAAGCCAAACAAGCAGGCCGAAGCGACTGAGCCGAAGCCCTGAAAAATGCGGTGCGTCGTGGCAGGCTTGACGCTCCCTACCGGTGCGCTGAAGGGTGGCCGGCGAATCGGCAATCCAAAATCCAAAATCCGCAATCCAAAATCGCCTTGACGCCCCCTACCGGTTCGATGAAGGGGGACCGGCGGGTGTGGAGTTCGTAGCGACGTGTCCCTCGATCCAGCCAATCAGGTCGCGAGCGTAGCGGGTGGGATCAGGGTCAAATTCCAGTGTGTGATGACCCTCGGGGTATTCGATCACCTGCCGGTCGGTCGTCGCCAGCTTTTGAAAGTAAGCGAGGGTCCGCCGGTTGTCGACGATCCGGTCCTGGCCGGCCAGCATGAGCAGGGCGGGCTGCTTGACACGGCGCGGCACGCGCTGGACCCGTCGGTCGATCAAGAAGCTGGCGGCCAACAACCCGGCCGTGCCCTGGCGCAGACCATGAGGGTCGGCGGCGATGAATGCCTGGGCCTCGGGATTGGCGGTGAAGAGGGCGGGGTCGGACAGGGGGATCGGGAACATTCTGCGGCGATTCGTGACCACGGCCCAGGCGATCTGGAACTTCTCCTGGCGCGAGACGCCCACCCGGGGCAGCAGCCCGGGACAGATCAGGGCGATGCCGTCGACGAGCTCGGGATACCGCGCCGCCGCGATCAGCACGAGCTTGGCCCCCCAGCTAATCCCGGCCAGAACGATCGGCAAGGAAGGCTGCTCGTCGCGTAGCGGCTTGAGCCACTCGGCAATGTCGCGGACCAGCCGGCGCCCGGAGGGAGCATGGCCGCGATCACGCAGGTTCGGTCCCGAGCCGCGGCGGTCGGGAAACGAGGCCTGGTATCCCGCGGTGGCCAACGAGCGGCCGAGCGAGTGATACCAGCCCGAGTGGCTTTGCACTCCATGAAGAACCACGACGCTCCCCTTGATCGGCGGCGCGGCGGGCCAGAGGCCCACGTGGAAGGGGTAGCCGTCGGAAGCCTCGAAGCTGCGGTGATCCATCCCCGGCTCAGTCATAGCTGATCTCACTCCGTTGCGTGACCATGCTTTCGAGGGCCCGGGGATCGACCTGGATTCCCAGCCCCGGCCCCCCCAGCGGAGAGGCCCAGCCGCCGTAACCGAAGGTGATGTCCTCGCGCGTGACGTTGGCCCTCAGAATGTGCCGGTCGTAGGATCCCTCAACCCAGCTCAGACCGTCGACGCGGCTGGCGACATGCCGGCCGGCCGCGGACAGGATGGCCGTCTCTCCCGGATGGCAGCCGAGCTGCA
>Ga0074044_10004482_pt1 | contig 11563 bp, 14 predicted proteins | sample BogForMeECP23OM1_FD_94443 | JGI IMG/M metagenome (GOLD analysis project Ga0074044, IMG submission 94443) | Bog forest soil microbial communities from Calvert Island, British Columbia, Canada - Bog Forest MetaG ECP23OM1 | ecosystem: Environmental > Terrestrial > Soil > Wetlands ...
CTTCAGCTCATTAGCTGCAGGGAATACGAAACGGGGTTGATCCAGACGTTCTATAGTGTCAAACGCTAATAGTCCACTCGAGTGGTGAGTCAAGTAAGTTGTTGCCCAATATTGACCATTCAGGGGGTTATCTCCGTGCTTATATCGGTATCGGAAACTCTCGGGGTCGAACCATCGATGGAGTGTCCCAGAGGAAGGCTACGAATGATGGAATGGATTGCAAGAGTCCTGCGGAATCCCAATGCCAGGATAACTGGGGCTGTCTATCTGCTTTACTTTCTCACCGCAATTTCCGGTACCCTCCTCGCCGGTTGGCCGCGGCTGAGTCTCACCGTCAACCTGATTTCAACCGCGCTCTATATCGCATTGACTCTGCTCCTCTATTATCTGTTCAAGCCGGTGAACAAGCGCCTTTCCTTGCTTGCGGCCCTCTTCAGTCTCGCGGGATGCGCCATTACCGCTCTTGCCTTCGTTGATCGCGCTCCCTCCAAGCTTAGCCCGCTGGCATTCTTCGGGCCTTTTTGCCTCCTGATCGGCTACCTCATTTTCCGATCGACATTCCTGCCTCGAATTCTGGCCGTGCCGATGGCGTTAGCCGGTTTGGGTTGGCTGACCTTTCTTACCCCGCTTGCAAATTACCTCGCTCTCTACTTGAAGGTTCTCGGCTTCGTGGCGGAACTATCGCTGATGTTTTGGCTCATCACAAAAGGCGTAAACGTTCAGCGATGGAAGGAGCAGGCCGGCGCGGCCAACCGTGCATGATACCCGTCGTCTATTGCCGCAACGGTTCGAGCGCGTGCCATCACGAAGCGATTTGTTACCGCTCGACTCAATCACTCGCAAAAAGAGAAAAGAGATGAGCACGGCGATGTGGAAGGAACGGATACGAGCGGTTTCGCCACGGTTCGAAGCCAGGATGGCCGGTGGCCTTTACTTCTTCAGCGTATTTACAGCACTATTCCTCGAATTGTTCCTTGGCGGCAGGTTGGGTCACGCAGCGAACACCATCCAGATTTCGGGCATGGCAGCGGTGACGCTGCTGTCCTATTACATCTTTAAGGCGGCGAACAGTAACCTGTCATTGCTTGCGGCGTGCTTCAATCTCCTAGGACTTACATTTGAGGTTTTTCGATTGAATCCTCATGGCGTGAACCTCGCCATTGTGTTTCACGGAGTATTTTCCACCTTGATCGGCTACCTCATTTTCCGGTCGGCATTCCTACCTCGAATCCTGGGCGGGTTGATGGCCCTTGCCGGTTTGAGCTGGCTGACGTTTCTCCTCCCGTCGTTGGCAAGCTATTTATCCCCCTACAATCTCGCCTGCGGCCTCGTTGGGGAGGCATCAATGTTCCTGTGGCTACTCGTGATGGGAGTAGATGCTCAACGATGGAGGGTTCAGGCTGGCACAGCGAGTGCGTACCAGTGAACACTCAAGCAGAAAATGCGATCTAGCATCCTTCGCATGCTACTTATAATTGACGTTCTTCCTTTGCAAGGCTCCTTGGAGAAGTTGGTGTTGCCCGCTCGGTCACTGTGCATGGTCCGACGAGAGCAGCCTTTAGCGTAAATCGACCTGAGTGGATGCTAGCCCAATGCTAGCCCTAATACTGTTCACTTAATGATCCTGATGACTTTGCGAATATCGATCTTGGGGAGGGGTTTGACATGGCGCGGGCGGAGCGGGAAGTTGCTCATCTTGCGCTTGACGCCGCGAGGATTGCGGCGATTGCGGCTGGAGACAACGCGTTCCTGAAGGATCTCGTCGAGAACCGCGTTATGAAATGCCCTCCTCTGCCGAGGGGGGAATAGCTCCGTAGACGTTGAGCTTGCGCCGAATTACGCGCACGGCGTGAAGGAACGAGAGCCCGTCGGGATCTTGGTCAGCCTTGAGAGCGGCCTCGTGCATCAGGCCGCGGATGGCGAAGTGAGCCATCATGAGGCCATAAAACTCCTGCCGCACAAGATCGGGGGTTTTGCTGCGCAGCACGATGTGGGCACCGCGCAGATGGGTCTTGAGTTCGTCGAACGCGGTTTCTATCTCCCATCGCTCGTGATAGAGAGCCGCCAACTCGCCGGCTGGTGCCTTGCCGGGATCGAGGATGGTGGTTGCCAGACGATAGATCGGTTCGGAGCCCTCAATTCCCTCAAGGCGGTAATCGATCACCCGCAGCACGATCCCGTTGGTTTTATGCCGCCAGTCCCGCTCCGAAGGATAGACGTGGCTCAAATAGGAGCCATCGGTCAGGAGTTTTTCGCCGGCCATGCGCATATTCTTTTTCATCCGCCAGAGTAGGTCCGCGCCTGTTCCTCGCGCCAGTTGCCATAGTTCGAAGCCAAAGAAATTTCGATCAGCCAGACAGAGCATGCCCTTTCCCAGGCGGGGAAGCACCGCTTTGGCCAAGGTGATCTCCCCCGTCCGGTAACTGTCCATCTGGCTGCCAAACAGCACGTGGGTGCCGTTCTCCACCAGGGATACGAAACGAATCTGAGGATATGCGCTTGTGCCACGGCTGGCCCCGGGGCGAGAGAAAGCCTCTTCGTTGGCCTTCTCGTCAGCCACATCGAAGGTGCTGCCATCCAGGCTCACCAGCCGCCAGGTCCGATACCACGCGCCACGCGTAACCCGCACCGCGATGGGCTTAACCAACTCATCGTGCAACTGCTGCAGAGGCTCCCAGCCCAGCCGCGTGCGGGCCTGAGAGATGCCCGACTTGCCTGCCACACGCACCCCCGCCGATGGGTCGCGAAGCCATTGCACTCCTTCCAATAGACATCGCAATACCTCGCGATAGGACGATTGCATGTAAAGCGCCAGGGCAATGATGTAGTAGACAACTACCTGGGCTGGAAGGTCGCGTTGACGAATGCTGGCTTTGCCCGTCCGCGCCAGCACCGCACCGATGGCCGGATCGGGAAACGTCTTGGCGATCACGCCAAGACTGATGTAGTCCGTGATCCGCGCTCCCGAAGGAAGGTCCGCAACCGTACGCGCCAACTGTGGCCTCCTGTCTTTGATATATACAGGATGTCACAATTTTCTCTAAGTGAACAGTATTAGAGTTAGCCTGCACTAACCTTCGGCTGTAACCACATTGCGACGCAACGAAAGAGAACTCAAGCGGGATTAGAGAAATCATTAAAGGCAGGTTCCAGCGAGGGAAAGACGAAGCTAAATAGGTTCCAAAATGGAACTTTGGGACTTGCGTTGAACGACAGAAATCACGTCCTATTCACAACGAAATCCAATCCGCAAAAACCGGGTCGACAATCTTTCCCCCCGCCAGCACCCAAGCTAACTAGAGAAGTCGGAATGGTCACTTTCCCTTCTTGATCCGCCTTGAAAGAAAAAGCCTGCAAAGTCCAGCCGATTCGCTTTTTGTTCGCTATAATTCGCCCATGGCTGTTACTCGCAGGCAAAAAGAGATCCTCGATTTCCTCGAATCATTTGTGGTCCGCAATGGCTATTCCCCTTCCTTTGAAGAGATTGCCAGGGCTATGAGCCTAAAAAGCTTGGCGACCGTTCATAAGCACATCACCAATCTCGAGAAAAAGGGCATGCTCGATCGCGTTCACAATCGCAGCCGTTCAATCGACGTCCTCCCGCCGGGTGCACGCACTCGTTCAACCGACCGCCTCCCCCTGGTCGGAAGAATCGCGGCAGGATTGCCGGTGGAAGCCACTCAAACCCTTGAGACCATCTCCTTGCACGATGTGGTTGGCAACCGCGATGTCTTTGCTCTTGAAGTTCGTGGCGACTCCATGCGCGATGAACACATCATCAATGGTGATTATGTCCTCGTCGAACGAACGCGCACCGCACGTCAGGGCGAAATTGTTGTCGCGCTTGTGCATGGAGCGGAGACTACGCTGAAGCGTTTCTATTCCGAAGGACAGGTAGTGCGGCTGCAGCCTGCGAATATCGAAATGGAGCCGATTTACGTTCAAGCCGCGCATGTCGCGATCCAAGGCCGTGTGCTCGGCGTCCTCCGCAAATATCGTTAACATTCGCAGGTGGGACTGGACCTACAAAAAAGAGAGGCCGGCACATGCCGACCCCTCTCTCGAAACCATCCCTTTCTGCCCTTCTTACGCCAAGAGGCGCTGTACCTTCTCTTCGATCACGTTCTGGGGCACGTAGCCCACTACTTGATCGGCGACCTTGCCACCTTTGAAAAACAGCAGCGTTGGGATGCCCCGGATACCGTAGCGCGACGGCGTCGCACCGTTCTCATCCACATTCATCTTTGTCACTTTCAGTTTGCCCGTGTAAGTGGTCGCCACACTATCCACCATCGGTGCAATCGCTCTGCACGGTCCGCACCAAACCGCCCAAAAATCGACCAGAACCGGCTGCTCACTCCGCAGCACTTCCTGATCGAATGTCGCATCGCTTACTTCCATAACTCCCAGCCCCGCCATGATCCTCCTTGCACGCTCTCCGATTAGTCTAATCGAAGTCGCATATTACTAGATGCGCTGGGTGCTCAAACGTCGCAGTCCGCGACTACACCTTGGTCCAACCCAATGCAGGAGAACGGGCTCTCATTCCAAATACTCGAAGCTTCTCTAAATCGCGACTCTATAGCTTCAGGTCATGCAAATAGAAGCGCCCGGATCCCAATAAGGATCACGGGCGCTAGAGCAGCCCTCCCCCAGAACTGCCCACGGAGCGAATGTAGGTGTTCCAGGGCCGAATAGCAAGTAAACTTAGGTAATACAAGGAGTAATCACCGACAGGTGATTAACAAAAGAGATAACCGAACAGAAGTCCAAATTATAGTTACGATAACTGCCTGCGCGGATGAATGGACCCTTGCTATCTGACCCGAGGGAGCTCACTGTCGTATCCGTACGAAGATAGCCCACTGTCATGCCACGACATCTCTTAGCAACCGTACTGCTCCTCCGAGCTCAAAGTTGCAAAGGTGGAGCTCCGGCACCTCCAAGCCGCTTACAGCCTCATAGATAGCGGTAGACGCTATATCCAGATTCCGTGCCCCGTCGACCACGACAAGCATCGCTGGGCCCGCCCCGCTCAAGGCCGCGCCAAGTATCCCATGGGAGCCAGCCAACGGCAGGATTCGGGAAAGCAGCGGGCAGATCGATTGTCGATAAGGCTGGTGAATCCGGTCGCTCATCGCGACGCGCAACAAGTCGCCCCGCGCCTGGGCGAATGCCAGACCGAGCAGACTCGCCGACTGGATGTTTGCAACTACATCCAATCGTGAATACAAATCGGGAAGAACCGCGCGCGCTTTGCTCGTCGCGAGCGGCCTCGATGGCAGCGCGATAATCGCACGCCATTCGGAAGGCGGAGAAACGCGCGCAGCATGTACCGTTCGGCCCTCGCATGCCGCAGCAACGAAGCCGCCTAACCAGCAGGCAGCTGCATTATCGGGATGCCCCTCTAATGCGCTGGCCTCTTCGAGGATTTGATCAGAGCTCCATCCGAGCTGACCAAAATGCACAGCCATCGCAATTCCTGCAAGTCTTCCTGCAGCCGACGACCCGCACCCCATTCCGAGCGGGATGCCATTCGCCATGCGTAAAGCGAGTGGAGTCTCCGGTCTTCCATTCTCCGCGAGTAGCTTGCGATAAACGCCAAGGATGAGATTATCTTCCAAGTGCGAACAACGCACCGCGTCGCGGCCCGTCGCGTCAATCGAAAATTCTTCCGCGGGCTCGGCGTCTATTTCGAGAAAGAAATCGAGAGCCGCAGCCGCAGCATCGAACCCCGCCCCCAGGTTTGCTGATGTAGCCGGAAGGCGCAACCGAAGGCCCCGGCCGCTCCCAGTCGGGACAGTCGTCATCCGGCATTTCCCCTCATGGCCGTCAGTACGGCGGTCGGGTTTGCCTCTACGGCAAACGCGTTGCGCCGCAATCCATCAATTTCCGCTTCGTGACCGACGATCTCCTGTTCTTTAAGCAAGGTCCTGCGGTGAAAATCGATGGTGTAGTCGGCATCCTTCAACGTATGTCCGGTCAGAAGAAGCACGACAGTCTCCCCGGCACCTACTCTTTCATCGGCACGAAGCTTTTTCAGACCCGCAAGCGTGACCGCCGACGCCGGCTCGCACCCAAGTCCCTCAGCTCCCAGTTCCGCCTTCGCGATCGCAATCTCCGTTTCGGTGACATCGAGGCACCAGCCATCCGTGTCCTGAATCACACGCACAGCCTTGCGCCATGAGGCGGGATTCCCAATGCGAATAGCCGAGGCGCGCGTGTGAGCCTCCACCGGCTCCAACTCGCTTCCATGGCTGTGAGCAAAGCTGCGCACAAGCGGATTCGCGCCCTCAGCCTGGATTACCGATATGCGCGGCATCCGCGCCACCAGTCCAAGCTCTTTCAATTCACGGAAACCCTTACCTAAAGCCGAGCTGTTGGCGAGATTACCGCCAGGAACAATCAGGTGATCGGGAACCGCCCACTCGAGCGCTTCGGCGATCTCCATCGCCGGCGTCTTTTGCCCCTCAAGCCGATAGGGATTCACGGAATTCAGCAAGTAGATAGGCTCGTGCCGCACAATCTCCGCCAGCACCTTGACACAGCCGTCGAAATCGGTTTTGAGCTGGCAAGTGACCGCACCATAATCCATGGCTTGCGCAAGTTTGCCCCACGCAATCTTCCCTTCAGGAATCAATACCAGGCTGCGCAGTCCCGCGCGAGCGGCGTAAGCGGCCATCGCCGCCGAAGTGTTCCCCGTCGACGCGCATGCTACCCACTCGAATCCTCGCTCCTTTGCCACACTCAAGGCCGCCGTCATCCCAGTATCCTTGAAAGATCCCGTCGGGTTCATCCCCTGGTGTTTCGCGAATAACTGGTCCATCCCGAGACTGCGCGCGGCACGGGTCAAAGCATAAAGGGGCGTGTTCCCTTCCCGCAGCGTTACGGCATTGCCGTAATTCTCCAGAATTGGCAGCAGTTCCCGGAATCGCCAGACACCGGATTGATCAAGTGCCTCAGAAGAGCAGCGCCGCTCCCGCCAAAGCCACTTCAACGCACCGGGGTTCGGCCGATTCGTTCCCTGCCGTAGACTCCATCCCGCGTATTCCACTTCGAAAAGATCGCCGCATTGCGCGCACCTAAAATCCGGCTGCGCGTCTGACCCAGCGATGCGGTCGCCACATCCGAAGCAGCGTAACTGATGCAGATTGTCGTTCATCCTTGGTGTTAGCCTACCAGCGTGAGACGATTTTTGCTTGCACCGGAGACCCAGAGACCCACGATGCCGCACCGGTTTCTCATTTCGCTGCTTGCTGTGCTCGGCCTCCCCTCACTGCTTGCGCAGACACCGCTGCGCATCGCCGCAGCTGCTGACCTTGAACCGGTCTTGCCTCCGATCCTTGAACAATTCCACGAAGCCACCGGCATTGACGCCGAAGCCACCTGCCAAGCTTCGGCCGTGCTGACGACACAAATCCAAAATGGGGCCCCCTTCGATCTCTTCCTGTCGGCGGATTTGAGCTACCCAAAACGCCTGATCGATGCCGGCCTTGCCGATACAGCGGGTTCATCCGATTCGTCGACGCCGATTACCTATGCCAAAGGAACCCTCGTCCTATGGACACGCAAAGACTCCCAACTGTCGCCGTCGCTCGATCTCTTGCGCGATCCTCATCTAAAGCGCCTTGCAATCGCAAATCCTGAGCGCGCGCCCTACGGCCGTGCCGCCGTCGCCGCTCTAGCCAACCTCAAAATTTACGATGAACTCAAAACCCGTATCGTGACCGCTGAAAACATAGCGCAGACAGCGCAGTTCGTTGATTCAGGCAATGCGGATGCAGGACTCATCTCGCTCACATCCGCACTGACACCCCGACTCAGCGCGAGCGGCGCCTACTTTGTGATTCCGCGCGATCTCTACCCGCCGATTGAGCAAGGCGCGGTCATCGTGAGCAATACGAGCCAGCGCGCAGCCGTTCACAAGCTTCTCGATTTCCTGCTTTCTCCGCCAGTGCAGGCGCAGCTTGCCAAGAGCGGCCTCACGCCTGTGAAATGAGGGTTCGCTGAACGATGGATTGGCAAGCGCTGGCCCTCACGCTCCGGCTCGCAACAATTACCACGGCAATCCTTCTTGTTCTGTCCATTCCTCTATCTGCGCTCTTGGTCCTCGGACGCAGCCGATGGCTCGCTGTGCTCGAAGCCCTGGCAACCCTGCCCTTAGTTCTGCCCCCGACGGTGCTCGGATTCTTTCTGCTAGTTCTTCTCGGACCGCGCACGGCCATCGGCCGAGGTGTCACCGCGCTTCTTGGCCACCCACTCGCCTTTTCCTTTTCTGGATTGGTCGTCGGCTCGGTGATATACAGTCTTCCCTTTGCGGTGCAGCCTCTCGTCGCTGGTTTCGCCGCCGTCGAGCCCGCGTTGGTTGACGCTGCACGTCTCCTCGGGGCCAATCCGTTCCGCATTGTCTTCACCCTGTTCGTTCCCTTGGCTCGTCGATCGCTGCTCGCCGCTGCTGTGTTGAGCTTTCTGCACACCGTCGGTGAGTTTGGAGTTGTACTCATGCTCGGCGGCGATATTCCCGGCGCCACGCGAACCCTCTCCATCCTGCTTTACAACCAGGTAGAGAACTTTGATTACGCGTCGGCAAACCGCACCGCCTCGATTCTCTTGACGCTCAGCGTCGTGGCATTGGCAGCGATCTACAGCGGCAATCGGAAGCGCAGAGGTTCCCATGCTTGAGTTCGCCCTCGAAGTGCGTCGTGGCAGCTTCCATCTTCAGGTGGACTGTCACTTCGCCTCCGAGTGGACGGTGATTTTTGGACCATCCGGTGCAGGCAAAAGCACACTTCTGCGTTATCTCGCCGGTCTTGATCTGCCCGATCGTGGCAACATCGCACTCGATGGGCACGCCTTGACTGATTCCGCGCGCCGCATTCACCTGAAGCCGGGCCATCGCAAGACCGCACTGGTTGCGCAGCAGCCTGCGCTTTTTCCTCATATGAGCGTTGCCGCCAACGTTGGATATGGACTCGCTGGCCTCAATCGTGGCCGACGCGCCGAGCGCATAGAGGAAATGCTCACGCTCGTCGATGCGGCGAATCTGGAACATCGTCATCCGCATGACCTTTCTGGCGGAGAAGCCCAGCGAGTCGCTTTGGCCCGTGCACTCGCGCCCTTACCTAGATTGCTTTTGCTGGATGAACCCTTTTCTGCACTGGACGGGGCGGCGAGCGATGCCCTCCTTGCAAGGCTACAGGCGTGGCTTCGCGGGCGAAATGTGCAAACGATCCTCGTCACGCACGATGCAACCGACGCATATGCCTCCGGTGCAGAGGTTGCACTCATGCGAGAAGGTCGCGTGGTCGCGATCGGCCCCCCCGAGATTGCGCTGAGCGCTGAGCGTCAACGAATCATTGAACGCTTGGGGAGAGGGATCGAACGCAACTAGTCCCGACCATCCTCAAATCCCAACAGAACCGGCTCCCTCTCAAGGCGTATACCAAAACGAGCCTCGACGGCGGATGCGATTTCATCAGCCAGCGCCAGAATCTCCGCGGCCGCAGCTCCGCCGCGATTGATCAGCGCTAATGTGTGCCGCGCCGATATTCCGGCGGCGCCCTTCGTGTAGCCCTTGGCGAACCCCGCCTGTTCAATCAGCCACGCCGCAGCAATTTTCACGCCACCGGCGGCCTCCTCCTGCGGCCCGGCAGGAAAAGACGGAGGCCCCTTCCCACATGCGGTCGCAATCTCTCCGATCCGCTTCGCGCTCACAATAGGATTCTTGAAGAAGCTCCCCGCGCTACGGCAGTCCGGATCACCCTCCACGAGCAGCATCCCCTTGGATCGACGAATGCGCCGCACCGCATTCGCAACTTCGTGCAGGCTCACATCCGAGCGCGCCGAAAACTCCTTTTGTAAATCGGCATAACGCAGAGTCGGTGTCCCACCGGGAGTAAGTCGATAGTCAACCCGCGTGACAACATAACGGCCCCAATCACTTGTGTTGAAGCGGCTGCGGCGATATGTAAATCTGCAATCCGCGTTCGAGAACTCGACAAACTTGTCCATCTTCTGATCGTAGGCCCGCACCTTCATGATGCTTGAAGCGACTTCCTGCCCATAAGCGCCGACATTTTGAACCGGCGTCCCGCCCGCCGTTCCGGGAATCCCAGCCATGCATTCAAGGCCAGCGCAATGATCTGCAACGCTCCGTTCCACAAAGGCGTCCCAGTCTTCCCCGGCGCCGACTTCATAAAGGTCGCACTCTCCTCTTTCGGATTTCCGAACTCCACGCAAGCCCACATGCAGCACCAAGCCCGCGAACCCTGAGTCTGCCACGAGGAGATTGCTGCCCCCTCCCAGCACAAAAAGAGGCACGCCTCGCACACGCGCCCAGGCGGCAGCCTCGGCAACATCGTCCTCGCAGTCGGCCTGCGCAAACCAGCGCGCCGGGCCGCCAACGTCAAACGTCGTGAACGGAGCAAGTGCCTTGTTTTCTTCCACACGCATTTCTTCTCAAGGCTACACCTGCACTTTCGGATAAAATGAAATCAGGCACTTTCCCAGCCGGAGGCATTCATGTATCCAGAACTGATGGTGATTCCCATGCGCGAAGAGCTCGTGCGCGCCGGAATCAAGGAAACTCGCAGCGCCGAGGAAGTAGATGCGGCATTGGCTAAGCCAGGCACGACGATGTTGGTCGTGAATTCGATTTGCGGATGTGCAGCCGGCAAAATGCGCCCCGGTGTTCGCCTGGCGCTGGCTAGCGCCGCCAACAAGCCCGACCAGAGCGTTACCGTGTTCGCCGGTCAGGATCGCGAGGCCACTGAGCGCGCTCGCAGCTACTTTGACGGCAACCCGCCCACTTCACCAGCCATTGCGATTCTGCGGGACGGCAAGCTGGCCTACCTCATGCAGCGCTACGTCATTGAGCAAGCCACAGCGCAGCAGATAGCCGGCGAGCTCGTCCGCGTCTTCGATGAGTTCTGCGCGAAGACAACCGCCTGATACGGTCTTCGGCGGCAAACAGAAGGGCCTCCCGCGGGAGGCCCTTCGCAGTTTCCAGGTACAGTGAATTCCCTTCAATCCCCTTCAGGCGCGACCGCCAGCGCTTGCACCTTGCTGTGCTTGATCGAATACCCGAAGTAAATCAGCAGCCCCACCAGAAGCCAGCTGATCATGACAATCCAGGTAATCATCGCCAGCCGTGTCATGAGAAAAATCGCAGAGAGAATCCCAAGAATCGGTACCAGCGGCACAAGGGGTGTCCGGAAAGGCCTCTTCATCTCTGGGTGACGCACGCGCAACACCCAGACGCCCGCACTCACAATCGTGAAGGCCAGCAAAGTCCCGATATTGACGAGTTCCGAAAGACGCTCAATGTTCAGGAAAGCGGGCATGATCGCGGCAAATGTGCCGAAGACAATTGTGGTGATCCATGGTGTGCGGAATTTGGGGTGCACTGCCGATGCCCACTTGGGAAGTAATCCATCTTTGGACATCGAGTAGAAAACGCGCGTCTGACCGAGCAACATGACTAGCATGACGGTGGCCAAGCCAAACACTGCGCCGATCTTGACGAGAAGAGATCCCCAACCAACTCCCGTTGCATCGATTGCAA
>Ga0074044_10004483_pt1 | contig 11562 bp, 10 predicted proteins | sample BogForMeECP23OM1_FD_94443 | JGI IMG/M metagenome (GOLD analysis project Ga0074044, IMG submission 94443) | Bog forest soil microbial communities from Calvert Island, British Columbia, Canada - Bog Forest MetaG ECP23OM1 | ecosystem: Environmental > Terrestrial > Soil > Wetlands ...
CGAGGACCATGCTGCGGTGCCGGGCGAGCCACTTGGTGTGCATGCCGGGCACCGGCACGCTTCGTACGGTCAGCCCGCAGCGCGGATTGGCCCGGAACCAGGCGGTCGCGGCGAGCAAGGTGGTGAAGTCGTAGTTGTCGAGGTCGACGATGCGTGCCAGCCAGGGCAGTAGCGCCTGCCCGGGGGTTGTGGCGGCGCAGATGGTCCCATCGGGCGCAAGCACGCTGCCAGTGAGCGGCTGTGTCCGCGTTGAGGCTGGCCAGTGCGGGGATGTCCGGGATGTCGAGATGGGTACGGATGGGCTGGTCGCCGAACTTGGTGCGTATAGTTCTGGTGCGCAGGGTGACGTCGGGGTGCTGCGTGGCCCACTGCCGCCAGCGGATCAGCCAGGCAGAGACGTCACCGGCGCGGGCAGTGATCACGGAGGCGGAGGGCGGATTGAGCGCCACGGTGTACACACCCGGGTCGGCGCCCAGGAGCGCATCGCGCCACACGCTGCGGTAGCGGTTCTGCGCCTTCTTCAGGACGTATTCGGGTTCGCGCATCAAGCAGCGTCCTGGCCGAGCTGAAGCGCCTCCTGGATGGTCATCGAATAGATCCGCACACCGTCGGGGTTGTCCGGGTCAGTGCTGATATAGGCGACCAGGTCGACGAAATCCTCGAACGCTGTGGCCTTCTCGCGGGGGGCGCCGATGATCAGTTGGAAACCCAGCTCCTGCAAAGCCCGCAACGCGCGTCCGGTGTAGTCGCTGTCGGCTTTGACGAATCCCTCGTCAAGCACGATACAGCCGTACGTCGGGGGTGTCTGGCCGCCTTCGCCGAGGCGGTAGCGCAGCGCGGCACCGAGGATGAACGCGATCAGCTCTTGCCCCTCCCCGCCGCTCATCCCGGACACTCCTTCGTGCACGATCGGCTTGCCTGAGCTGGGCGTCTCGATGGCACGGAACGTGACGTGCTCGCGGGCGTCAAATACGCTTCGCCGCCAGGACTCTCCTGCCCGAGAAGGATCGGTTAGTCGCTCCACCCTCTTGCGCAACTGTCTGAAGGAGGCCTCGACCTTGGTATCGTCGTTGAACAAGTCCTCCCCCAGCGGGTTATCTCGTGTGAAGGCCAGCACGACGTTCCGGAATTCCTGCAGGTTGCTACTGGCGCGATCGACCGGCTCGATGGCTAGGTGGGAGCCACTCCGGAACGGCACCCCGGCCAGGACAGAATTGATTGGGTCCAGGCCGCGCGTGATTTCGCCCCGGTCAACATCGATTTGCTTCAAGAGAGCGCGCAGCCCCTGATTGAGGTCGGCGTCGACCTTTTTCAGCCAGTTCGCGCGAGTACGGGGAAGATCGTCGGTTATCAGCTGCTGATGGATTTGTTCCAGCGCCTGGAGTGACTCAATGGCGTCATCGACCTCCCGCCGCGTCCGGTCGTTGATGTTGCGGTACGCCCGGATAAGCGCCACCAAGGTGCTCTCAAGAGTGACGCGGGCCTCGTCGTGCGACCGAATCTGCTCCTCCAGGAGGCTAGCCGCATTCAGGTAGCTGACCTGGACAGCGGTATCAGTTTCTTGGTCGACGTCACGATAGCTGGAGGTGACCTGGTCCAAGGCGGGCGCTTTGAACGGCAACACCCCGGCGGCAGCCAGTTCGTCTGCGGTGAGTGGTTCGTTAGTGTCGACCACGTCGTTCGCCTTATCCTGGGCCCGCTGGGCGGCTCCCCATAGCCGGTTGAGCCGGTCGACGTTCTGCTCGGCTACGCCGACTGCAGTCTTCGCCTTGAAATGTTTTTCCCTCGCGGTCTCGTAGTCAGCGTGGAGAGCCCGCTGCTCCGGGTTGTCCGCATCCTTCAGGTCCTTAGACAATTTGGCCAGGCGCCGCGTGGTCGGTTCAAGGTCAAGCTCCTCCCATGACAGGTCACCCTGCAGCCGATTCAGCTCGCTAATGCGCCCCTGTTGCCCTTCTACATGGCCACGGGCGACCTCGACCCGTCGGTTCACGTCGTCGAACTGCAGCCTCAGCCCCTCAAGCTCAGCTTTCAGCTCGGCACGCAAGGCGCTGTTGTCGCGGCCGATCCATCGGTACCGGCGCGGGGCGTCCGCCTTGATCACTCGCTTGTTGGGGGCAGTGCGCATGCCGGCCCGGGTCACCCGTCCGACGATGCCATCGCGGCGAGGGCCGTCAAGTTCGGTGTCCTTCTCCACGCACAGGTAGGTGAACCGCTCCAGTTCCGCACTGATCCATCCCTGGTAGGGACCGTCCGCTATATCTAGCATCGCGGCGACCGTCCCGGCCGGGTGGGTACGCGCCGGCTGGTGCGCGATACCAGGCACCAGCGTTATGTCGCCGCCGAGATTGTGGCTGTTGACCCAGGCCCGTACCGCCCGAAAGTCCTCAGCGGCCACCAACAGGTCGCTGGCCAACGGCCGGACGATCGTCAAGATGGCCAGCTCCCACCCGTGGTGCCCAGGCGGAATGTCCAGGAGTTCCCCGATGTATTGCAGCCGCTCGACCGGAATTCTCACGCCTTCGGCGATATAACGCCGCCGCTGGTCAGCATCGTGAGGAATGTTGCCGGCCTGCTTCAGGACCCGATCGAGCTCCGCCTTGAGCTCGAGGATGGCCGTTCCGAGACGCCCCTTCTCCCCTACCTGGGCTTCGTAGTTCTCCGAAAGCTGGCGAAGATGGTCTGCAAACTTCGCCGCCTGCCGGGTGAGGGAACTCTGCAGCAACTCCAGGTCACCACTGGACGCGGGTAGCACCTCATCGAAGGCCTTCAATCGGTCAGTCATCGTGAGACGGTGCCGCTCGACCTCGCGATGCTTCTCCTCGGCTCGCTCGATCCGCTCGCGGATCAAGGCCGTCTGGTCGGCGCCTGACGCGGTGAGCGCGGTAAGCGCGTCGCTCTCGGTCGCCTTCGCTTCGCCCGCGTGTGCCTGAGCCTGCTGCAGGTCCTCTTGAGCCTGGGCGAGTTCTAGGCGCACGTCCTCCTCATACTTGCGCGCCCAGTCCAGGATCTTGCACGCGTGCCACACCGTGAGCCGGGTAACGCCCGAGGCTGGCGGCCGAGCCAGGGCACGCTTGTTCATGGCGTCGCGGCCGGCTGACCGATACTGCTCGGCCACGACCGGCAGGTCCTTCAGCGTCTCGCTCTTGGTCTTGGCCAGTTCGAACTCGTCGTACAACCGTGAGGCATCCCGGTAATGCTCAAGCGTGACGTCCCACCGCGCCAGGGCGTCTGGCTCGGTCAGAACGAACTCCTTGAACAAGTCGTTGATCGAGAAAATCCCCTTCGATGCCTGTGCGCGCCGCAGCAGGTGCATCGCCAGGCGCTGGGATTCCTCCGTGTTCCCCATCTGCAACGCGCGTCGCATCGCGGCGTGCATCTTAGCCTGCCGGTGATCAACGAGGTCTCCGCGAGCGGGATCGATCAAATGGCGCATCGACGCCTCCGACAACGGAGCCGCACCCTGTCGGGCCGGCTTCAGCCCGTTCAGGCAGGCTAGGTCGAAGGTGTCGTGCACGAACCCGTACACCGTGCTGTTGCCGATCGCCGCGTTGTCGGTGGCATCCTTGCCTACCCATGTCAACCGGAAGGCGGTCACCCGCTTGCCCAGTCCGGTGGACCAGGTGATCGCGGCACCGCTGATGAACCCCGCCCCGCCTGGAGGACGCAAGTACGCGGGGGTCGTGGACCGGCCGTTATCGTCCTGATGGCTCACGGTCAGACCGCGAGCGTAGGTGTAGACCGTACGCTCACGCTTGCGGCCCTTGTCGTCGCGGGCAGCTTGATTGAATTCCTGCGGGTTTGGCATGATCACTGACGCCATGGCGTCCAGGAGGGTGGACTTGCCGCGGCCGGAAGGTCCGAGGATGGCTGTGCTTGTGCGCCCGGCTCGCATCACCTGCAAATCGGCGTAGCCGCCCCAGTTTAGGATCTGGACCTGCTCGATGCGGTACTGCTCGGCCGGGACGGTGTTCATGACAGGTCCTCCTCGCCGTCGTCTTCGTCGCTATTGAGGTGACTGTCGTTGATCTTGCCGTCTGATGACCCGGGGCCGGCGGTGGCCTGGCGAAAGGCTGCCTCAAGGCGGTGCATCTCGTCGACACCGACGAGGGGGACGATCACCGGGGAGATGGCGAACAGGTAGTCCACGGCCGGATCGGGTTCCAGAATCTGCCAGGGCTTGATCAGGGCGTTGATCGCGGCGTCGACTCGACGTGAGAAGCGGGCGTCGTCGCTGTCTCCATCTTCACGGTAGGCGCGCAGGAACTCACTAATCTGATCGCGGCTGATCACCACCGGCCCGTCGTCGGAGTCAGCGAACGCGTACTCTCGCCGGAGGAAAATCAGCACGAACGAGGCGTCTCTGGTCAGGGCCTTCTCGCGCCGCAGCACGCGCGGGACGTCGTCGCCGTCCTGTTGCCGCTTAAACGCGACCTCAGCCTCGTGGTCGAGGATCAGGTCGAGGTACATCTCATCCAGACGGGCACGAAGGTCGCTCTCGTAGGCCAGGACCCCTTCCCACGCAATGCGATGCCGGGTCCTGGTGACGTAACGGTTCATCAGCAGGGACACCAAGGCACGCCGAGCCGGCTCGGGGAGCCGGTCATCGGCCAGGTCGTACCGATGCTCGTGCTCGATGTCGGCGTCGTCGCCGGTGCCTGGGCGCGAACTGCTCATTACTTCTGCCCCACGCGGATCGCGATGGGCGCGTGAAAAGCCAGGTGTGGCAATAGCACAGTCAGTTCATGCTCGCGATTCCCGCTCAGCGTCATCTGCTCGGCCACCTCCGGGTCAACCGTGCCGTATTCAACAGCCAGATCGAGCATCATCACCAGTGACCCCAGACGCTGGAACTCAGCCGGCGTGCGCTCGAACACCTCTGCGGCGGTGACCACGCCACGCTCGGCCACTAGTTCGTTGATGCGCTTGGCGACGGCCTTATGGCTCGTCCCCGCGGCCAGGCGCAGCGCGGCCCGCTCCCCGGCGGGCAACTGGCCCCCGCCCGCAGCGACCGAAACCGTCACGTTCTGCGGGCCGGTATCACGCCACAACTGCAGCTGGGAAACGTCCTCAACCCCGAGCAAGCCAACGCCCAGGACGTCGGCGTCAAGCTCGCGACCGCGACTGTGCGGGTCGGCCGCCACCCAGTCTGCCGCCGCTTCCAGCGCCAGCGACGACAGGGACAGCAGCCGTGCGTGCTGCCCGTCCGCGGCCCTGGTGAGCACGCGTCGCAAAGACGCGGTCCAGCGCACGTAGGCCTCCTGCACCTCCAGCTCGGCACTCATCAGCGTTGAGAACATAGCTTCCAGCGATTGACGCTGAGCCAGGGTCATGTGATCTCGCGCAAACGGCGCCGCCAGGATCTGATCCAGGTCGCGCTGGATCGTCGCGGACTCCTCCGACGAGGACAGCATCCGCGCGAACCGCCGGTAGGCGACACCCTCTGAGGTGCTCGCAAGAAGGTCATTCTCGTGCAGGTACGACTCAACCATGTCGGCCTTCGGGATCTCGGCCAGAGCATCACGAGCGATCACCTTGTGCCGCTCCTCGACCATCGACCGCAGCTGCCGGAAGTCCGCCGGAAGGCTACGTGTCATCGCCAGCAGCTCACGCAGCTGCTCGCTCAACTGCGCGACCGTCGCGGTGCCGCCCCGGCCCTCGAGCACCGTCTGCTTGCGCCGCTGCAGCTCGGCGACCTCCTCGTCAATGCGCTGCGCCTGCGCGAACCGATCCGGACTGGTCATGTCCGCCAGGCGCCGTACCGCGTGTGCGATGCTGCCCAACCTAGCTCCCGACACCGTGCTCTCGCCCTCGGCGATCTCCCGCACGAACCGCAGCGCCCGCAACGAGTACGGGGAGAGGCGGTACCGGACGCCGGAGTCGCTCATCTCGGTGTCCAGCCACCGCTGCTTGACCCACCACGCGCATCGCGAGCTCGGCGACCGGTCCCCCTGCCACTCCTTATCCTCCCGGGCCTCCTGCAAAGCCTCCGCGACACGCTCGTGGAACCACTCCGCCGACACCGATCCCTCAAGTGGCTCAAGGTACTCAGCGAACAGGGGCAGCACCCAGTCCCGGCTATGGGCCCCCAGCAACGTAAGCGTGGGATTCGCCGTAGAGATCTCACCCAGCCGCCGCGCCTCGACCGGCCCGCGCCTGCTCACCGCAGGCAGGCTGACGAGTCGACGTCGATCAGGGGTAGATAGCGTGCCGTGTAGCAGTGACCAGCCCAGGACGGCAGGTACTGCTCGAAAACGAGCGCAAAGGACACGCCGCCCCGCCGCGGAGACTCAGGTTCCTCACCAGTTCTTATCGTGAACCCCATTCCACTCCAAACAGGCCCCGTACGGACATTGTTCATTCCGGATGACGGTACAACCAGCCTCTGACATTCCTGGCGACCATCATCTCCACACAGTTGCGCTTTGCCCGGATATGCCGAATTGGTCGGATAAGTTCCCTGGGCCGTGTCCAGTCACCATCCCTGGATTTGTGCGACTCAATGCTCTCTGAAGACCAGCACGCTGATGCTCTTCGAAAATCGGCCACCCGACCGCGATTGGCTGGGTGATCACAGTCCAGGGTTGGGCGCAGACAGGTACCTCCATGGCAGTGACGGGCTGTCGATCCGGGCGATTGCGGCCCGGCTAGGTTGTCGCGGGACACGGTCTCGCGGGCGCGGCGGCATCGGAGCTCGCCGCCGAAACCTCACGGGCGGCCGACGACGACTACTTGGTGGACCCGGCCGTGATCGGCCGCATGGTCGATGCACGGCCGACCTGGAGACCGTGACCACGCGCCAGGTACAGTGCGAACTCACCGTCGTTGTACCCGGTGACCGGCAAGGTGGGCGAGCATGGCGTGGTTCGCCTCCCAGCCATCGGGGAACTTGGCGGGAACGCCGAGGTGGATGGGCTCGTCGGAGGGGTGGGCGTCGAGCAGATCGGCTATCCCCGCGCGGGCGACGATGATGCAGGCGTGCCGGTGGCGGGATGTCAGCACGCACAGGCGACCTGCTTCCAGGTGGAAGGCTGTCGCGTCACGCCGCCCGGAGAGCGGGTGCAGGACGATGGTCACCTCGAATTCGGCGCCCTGCAGCCGGTTGGCGGTGTCGACCCTGATCGTTGCGGCGGCCGGGGTGATGTGGGTGAGGGCCTGGCGGATCTGGTCCGCCTGATCGCGGTGCGTGACCCCGATCGCAATGTCAGCCGGACTGAGGGGCTGCCCGCCGGGTGCAGTTCGCATGTTCCGACCGTGTGGCGGGCCAGGAGCCGCGCTGCCAGCCCGGCTACCGCGTCAGCGGCCTCAGGGTCGGCGCGGATGGTGTGACGTGCGGGTAGCTCGTGCAGTGCCCATCCGGTCCGTGCGGCCAGGTCGAGGGTGGCGTCGGCGCTGTTTCGTATTCCGGCGGCGGTGAACTCTAGGTGCCGGGTGCCTGGGGTGGTGGCGGCACGGAACCCCGAGAACGGGTAGAAGGCGCTGGAGATGACGGGTGCTGCCGATGGCGGCAGACGCCAGGAGACGGGGAGCCGGTGCACCGGCGGCAGGTCCGGGTTGTGCGCCTGGAGGACGGTGACCGCGTTCTGCATCGGGTCGTAGGGCAGGCCGATCCAGCGGGGGGTTTCGATGATCGAGAAGGGGTCGAGCTGGCCGGGATCGCCGACGAACAGGGCGCGCTCGAACCGGTCGGCGATGAGCAGGAGCATGTCTGAGCGCATCTGGTAGGCCTCGTCGATGATGGCCCAGCCCCAGTCCCTGTCCTTGATGGTCGCCCATTTCGCGGCGGTGCCGTGACCCGGTCTTCCCATGTCGTCGAGGACGGCGTCGGTGACCTGGCGGGTCTCGGCGGCCGGGTCGTGCTGGCTGGTCTCGGTCATGGCTGCGGCTCCTCGGCCGGGTCGGTCCGACGCGGTGGACCACGGCGGGGCGCTGATCAGCCGCAGGGTGCGGTCGCTGGCCGGGAGCGTCGGACTGCCCCTGTAGCCCTCGGGCGCAGACTGCGCCCCGTGCCAGGGGTCCGCATACCGGGGCGGCCACCTGCCCGGATTCTTCCTATGGTCACTGCCTGACGGAGTGATCCGGCGACAGGGAGAAGATGATCATGGAACGGGCGGCGGCAAGCCGGGCCGGGTTGGACGCCGGGGCGCTGGACGAGCTTGAGTTCTACTGGGGATCGGCGTACCGCATCGCTATCGCCGATGGCGTATTCACCGCGCGGCGCAGGGACGGCCGGGGCGCCAGGCTCGCCGATGCGTCCCCCGAAGGGCTGCTCCGGCTGATCCGGGCTGACTACGCGGCCTTGCCAGTCCCCAGGAGCACGCCGTGAGGTTCCGCGAAGACAACCCCGCAGACCTGGACCGGGCACGCGCCGCCGTAGCGGCCTGGCGCGCCCAGAACCCGGCGGGCACCGATGAGCAGCTCATTGCGGCGCTTGGCCACCAGTTCCACCGCGACTACGCAGTCGTGCTCCGCAGCGTGCTGTTCGCGGTCGACCGGCACAGGGCTCACAGGATCACCGGAGTCATCACCGGCAACGCAGGGCAGGCCGGTGACCGGCCCCGTGCGGCCAGCCCTGCGCGGCCAGCCCTGCGCGGCCAGCCCTGCGCGTGGTCGACGGCACCGGCCCGGAGGACGCGGTTGTGCGCAGGCGGCGGTTCGAGCAGGCGCATCCCGAGGCGGTGATCCTGCCGCCGGCTGCCGGCCGCTGGCGCGCGGTCGTCCCGCCTGGCCTGATCCCCGGCGACGACACTAGTACCACGCTCGGGTCATGGGACCTGGCGGACCTGATGGACCAGCTCGATGAGATCTACCCGGCCGACAGCGGGGACACGGCCGGGTAGAGCCAGTGGGGCTGAAGCGAGATGGCCGGGCGGGCTGGTTGACGGTGCCCTGAAGCGGAACGCACGGGCCTCCCGGGCGGCGGGCAGGCGCAGGCATATTGACCGGCGGCGAAGGGGGCATATACGCTGCACATTAGTAACATAACGTTCGTATCGTGAACATCAGGAGGTGGCACGATGGCAGGCAAGGTCATCATTACCTGCGCGCTCACCGGCTCCGGACATACTCCGTCGATGTCGCCTTACCTGCCATATGCGGTCGGCGATGTCATCGACCAGGGAGTGGCCGCCGCCGAGGCGGGCGCGGCCGTGCTGCACCTGCACGCCAGGAACCCGGAGGACGGGAGCCCTTCCGCCGACCCAGCGCTCTTCGCCGAGTACGCGAAGGGGATCAAGGCACGCAGTGATGTGATCATCAGCATCTCCACCGGCGGCGGCACCGGGATGAGCATCCAGGAGCGGCTGCAGGGCGTGATCGAGCTCAAGCCCGAGCTGTGCACGCTGAATCTCGGCACGATGAACTACGGCAGCTTCCCGATGATCGACCGCTACCGGGGCCAGTTCAAGTTCGACTGGGAAGAGCCGTACCTCGAGTCCACCAGGGCCGAGCCCTTCGTATCGACCTACGCGGACATCGAGTACATGCTCAAGGTGGTCGGCCCGCAGACCGGAACCCGGTTCGAGGCGGAGGCATACGACACCTCCCACCTGTACACGCTGGCCTACTACCTGGACCAGGGGCTGGTCCAGACGCCGGTGTTCGTGCAGACCATCTTCGGCACGATGGGCGGCACCGGCCCGGACGTCGACCACATCGTGCACATGAAGCGCACCGCGGACCGGCTGCTCGGCGACGCCTACCAGTGGTCGACGCTAGGGGCGGGCCGCTACCAGATGGGCATCGTGACCGCCGCGGCGATCATGGGCTCGCACGTCCGCGTCGGCCTGGAGGACAGCCTCTATCTCGGCAAGGGCCAGATCGCCGAGTCCAACGCCAGCCAGGTCTCCAAGATCAGGGGGATCCTGGAGGCACTGTCACTGGAAGTGGCGACGCCGGCCGAGGCGCGCGAGATGCTGGGCCTCAAGGGCCTGGACAATGTGGGCTACTGACCCGCAACACGAGGGCATCGCCAGCGCCGACGCCGCAGATGAGGGCATCGCGGAACACGAGGGCATCACCGGGGTCACGTTCGACAGCGACGGGCACCGTCTCGTCGGCACCCTCTATCTGGCCCGCGGCGATGAGCCCAAACCGACCGCGCTGCTGCTGCACGGCTGCCCGGGCCTGGAAAAGAACCTTGACCTAGCCGTCACGCTGCGGGATCGCGGCTGGAACTCGCTGCTGTTCCACTACCGCGGCTGCTGGGGCAGCGCGGGCCGGTACGACCTGCGCACCATCCCCCGCGACGTGGTCGCGGCGGTCGGCTACCTGACCGGCTGCCCGCGGGTTGACCCCGCCCGGATCGCGGTGGCAGGGCACAGCATGGGCGGCTGGGCGGCTATCGTGACCGCCGCCGCCGAGCCCAGGCTGCGCGCGGTCGCCGTGTACGGGGCGGCGGCCCGCCTGGGCGCCGGGCTCACGCTGAGCCCGGGCCAGATCGAGAACGAGTTCACCCGGTTTCTCGCGACCACGCCCGGGGAGTTCGCCGCCCAGCGCGACGAGGTGGCGGAGCGGATGGACGCGGTGGAGGCCGTGGCGGCCATCTCGCCACGGCCGCTGCTCGTTGTACATGGCATCGCGGACCGCTGGGTCCCGGTGGAACAGGCCCGCGAACTGCGGGCGCGGGCCGGCCCGCCCTGCCGCTACGTCGAAGTGAACGACGCGAACCACGCTTTCTCCTGGCATCGCGCCCTGCTGTGCCAGCTGATGGCCGGCTGGCTGGACAAGACATGCGGCTAGCCGCGGACGAGGGCCTAGACCGACCAGCTATGTCACTAAGACGGGTGAGGGGTCGCAAGGATGACCGCTGTGCAACCGGGCCAGGCACGCCGGGTGGGAATCGTCGGAGCGGGGGTGATCGGTGGCGGGTGGGCGCTGCACTACCTGCGGGCCGGGCTGGACGTCGACGTCTACGATCCGGCCCCGGTCGCACGCAGTGACCTGCTCCGCCTGGCGGAAGCCAGCTGGCCGCTACTTGAGCGGATCGGGCTGCGCGAGGGCGCCAGCGCGGACCGGCTCACCTTCCATGACCGGCTGGACGCGGCTGTGACCGACGCCGACGTGGTGCAGGAGAACGCGCCGGAGGTCGGGCCGGTTAAGCGCCGGGTGCTGGCCGACATCGACCGCGTCACCCGGCCCGAGGTGATCATCGCATCGAGCACGTCAGGGTTCGCGATGACCATGTTGCAGGCCGACTGCGCGCATCCGGAACGCTGCGTGGTCGGTCACCCGTTTAACCCGCCCTACCTCATACCGGTGGTCGAGGTGGTGGGCGGCGAGCGGACCGACCCTGCCTCGGTCGGCTGGCTGGCCGACTTTTACGCGAGCACAGGCAAGCGGCCGCTGCGCCTGTCCCGGGAGGTGCCCGGCTTCGTCGGCAACCGGCTGCAGGAGGCCATGTGGCGGGAGGCGCTGCACATGGTGGCGGCGGGCGAGGCCACCGTGGAGGAGATCGACGCCTCGATCGCGTTCGGTCCGGGCCTGCGCTGGGCCCTGATGGGTCCCTGCCTCACCTTCCACCTGGCCGGAGGCGGCGGCGGGATGGCTCACATGCTCGATCACTTC
>Ga0074044_10004484_pt1 | contig 11561 bp, 12 predicted proteins | sample BogForMeECP23OM1_FD_94443 | JGI IMG/M metagenome (GOLD analysis project Ga0074044, IMG submission 94443) | Bog forest soil microbial communities from Calvert Island, British Columbia, Canada - Bog Forest MetaG ECP23OM1 | ecosystem: Environmental > Terrestrial > Soil > Wetlands ...
CAATCGCCATTCGGCCAACAACGGAGCTTCTCCATCGAAGCCCGCCTGCTCACAACTCGCTCTTTGGCTGTGCCATCGAACGAGCCGGAGACGCTAAACCATGCGTCTCCACTTCGGCTCTCGTACTAAGAGTCGGTGGACCACGGCACCGGGTGACCTTGTTGGTCCCCCGATCTCTGGCCCGAGCAGGTCCTAGTCTATTACGTTTACTTTTTTGTCAACCACAAAACGCCTCCTCGCCGCCGCCCCTTGAAAAGTTCTAATCGCTGCCACACTCCGTACCCGTGACAGCATGGGACGCCGGTGGTTTCTGGGGCTGTCTCTAACGACCGGCCCCGTGACCTTGACGGCAAGACAAGCTTCTTCATCCGAAACCAGCGATGATGATGGACGGCTCACGCGGTTCTCCGGAATAGCAATCGCCATTCGGCCAACAACGGAGCTTCTCCATCGAAGCCCGCCTGCTCACAACTCGCTCTTTGGCTGTGCCATCGAACGAGCCGGAGACGCTAAACGTAACAGTGCGAGTTTATCAGATCGCCGAAACGAAGATAAAGCGAAAAGTGAACAACCGGCGAAACCTGACGAGATTAATGATGGCTCGCTCTCGGCGGGGAATAAATGAGTTTTGCCGCGACTTTATTTGAATGAAGGCGGGAACTGTGTAAGCTAGCGGCGAGGGCTTTGAGTTTTTCGAGGAGCCAGGCGCGGATTTGGTCGTCGGTTTGGCCGGATACTTGGGCAACGTAGACGTCCTCATCGAGCGGGCCGTACTCCGATAGTGCGCGGCAGTAGTCGGCATCCACCCACATTTGATGGAAATCGCGGGCGTGCTTTAGCGGGTCTGCGTTGCTTTGCAGGATTTGGCGGGCACGCAGCTTGGCTAGGCGAAGAGCGGCGTTTTCGGGAGAGAGTTCGGTCATATGCGCCATTCCTGCATGATGGTGGGGAGAACTTCGCGGACCTGGAAGAAGGTTGGAAAGTGGAGAGCGGCGAGACGGCGCGTGGCGGGACCGTCGAGACCGGCTTCGAGGGCGTCACAGGCGAGCTTGGGCATGTCGGTGGTTCCGACATGGTGGAGCGCCAGTTGGGCTTCGACGAGATCGCGGTCAAAGGGCATGGACGACCTGTCAGGCGTCAGTTTTAGCTGAATGCGTGGCGGCGTGTCCAGCAGGTGGGCGCAGGTGGTTTACTTACCGGCGCGAGCGCTGGCGGCGTTGGTTACGACCGGGACGTCTTCGCCGAGAGCTGTGGCCAGGGCGATGAGATGGTCTTGTTCGTCCTTGAGGATTTCGCGGATGTATTCGGCCATGGCGTACTCGCCGAGGCTCTCGCATTGACGGACCCGTTCACGATAACGGCGGATGGTGGCCATTTCGTTTTCGAGATCGAACTGGAGCATTTCTTTGGCTTTCTCCGAGGTGCGAACGTGCTTCGGAAGGACTGCGGGCATGCCTCCGAGGTAATCGATCTGTTTGGAGATGATCAGTGCATGGCTGAGCTCTTCGGCGGCGTGCTTCTCAAGTTCTCCGGCGATATTCATGTACTCGGCGCCGCTCAGGACTTGCGAGTAGACGACGTAGGAGATGATGGCCTGGTATTCGCCAGCGAGATCTTCGTTTAGAAACTCGATCAAATCTTCACGTGTGATTGGGCTCGTGGAATGGACCGTGATTTCTTCTTTTTCAGTTTTCAAGATTAGACTCCTTTAATCCTTTGATGCGAGCAGACTCCAACAAGTTCGCGGGTCTATAACACAAGATCGTCCGTCAGAAGACTTAGGCGTCTCTGACGCTGCGGTAAGCTTCCTGGCCAGCTTCCACGGCGCCCGCTACGGTGGCTTTGACGTCATCCACGGTCTCTTGCGCGCGGCGCTTCCAGCGCTTTCCCGTCGATGCCGCGTCATCTATCCCTTTTTTCACGCTGCTAGAGATAAAGTCGCGTGTTTCCTCTCCGGAGGATGGCGCGAAGAGCAGAGCGAGAAGCGCGCCCACTCCAATTCCAACGACAAAAGTGGTGTATTTGTTAGACCATTTATAGTGGCTCATGGCGTCCGTCCTTTATGTCCGGCAGTTTTTTGAACAGCCGTTTTTTTCTAAAAATTGTTTATTGCTGGCGCGATTCCCGGAATTGTTTTCAAAAAGAAAGGGAGGAAGTCTAAATCAGGCTTCCTCCATGTGGATCAATAGGAGCCGGTCGTTCCCTTAGCGGCGAGTTCGCGATCCGATTGCTTGGCGTCAATGGAGGCTTCGCTCGTGGAGGAAACATGTTCTGCACCAGTGGCCGTGAGGACTTCCTTGGCACGCAAGATTTCTCCGGACGTATCGCAGTGAACGGAAAGGAGAATTCCGCCCTTTTTCAGGCGGCCTTCGTAGCGTTTGGCTTCAAATTCGGGGATGCCCATGCCGATCAAGGCACCGGTGAAACCGCCAACTGCGCCGCCGACGCCCAATCCTGCCAAACCGGCCATGATCGGACCCGCTGCGATGAATGGGCCAAGACCTGGGATTGCGAGAAGGCCAACGCCGAGCAGCACTCCCAAAGTTCCGCCAATTACGCCTCCGGTCGTCACACCTGCGACTGCGCCCTCGGGTGCTTTCGAGGCCTTCTCGGTGCCCATTTCCTTGGGTACTCCGAGACTCTCGGGCAGAAGCACGGAAACATCCGTAACGGGAAAGCCGGCCTTGACGAGTGCGTCCGTGGCGTTTTCCACTGCGATGCGCGTCGAGTAAATTCCGAATACGCCTACTTTTTTAGATGACATTTGTCTTTCTCCTTGAGGTTCTTGTGAGTTGCGGTTTCTGCACGGTCAGTTCGAAGGTGCAATTTCGAGTGAATTGGTTACGTTATGGCTGGCGGGAGGCACCACGCAGCAACCACACTAGTCAGAAAGCTGGAAAAAGGCTGTCACGTTTCGGACACTTTCGCTTTTTAGTTTGGCGATCCGCCATGGACTCCAGCGCACCACTCTCAAGTAGAATGGGTTGGTTGTTCGTCTTCCGAAGCGGGCTTCTTTAGAGGATCATTCTTACCTACATGAAAGTTCAGGGCTATTTCCGGATTCTTAATTTTTTCGACATGGGTGAAGCCATCGAAATGGAGCGATTGCCCGCCCTTCTAGGTCCAGGAGCGGCGCCGCACGCCCCAGGTTTCGTGCACCAAACTCCGGAGTATGCGCAGGCGCAAAACGTTCCGATTCGGGAGTCGGTCGGATCGATCACGCTGGCGAGCGGAGAAAAGCTGGAAGCGGCGATCAAGTATTACTGGTTCGGGGTGGCCAGCGTCGAGCTCAGCACTCCATTCGAGTGTGACTTTGAGTCATTCTGCCCGCAGTCCTATCGCTGGATGAATGCAACAGAAGTCGAGAGCGCGGCGGAAGAATTGTTGCGCAGCCGCACGGAACAGTTTCGTCCGGCGCTCAGCAAACCTGCAGCGAAATGGCTGGACGAAGACTATTTGGTGATTGACATACAATCGGTGCTACACGGGGACGGGCGCGCAGTGACCGCCGGCGAAATGCTCGAGGCTTACGGAAGCGAAATCGCGCAACTGGTGCGAGGGGAGGTCGCTCCGCTCTCGAAGGGGGAGCGCGAAGAGGTGCTGCGGGCGGCGCTCTCCTATTATCCGAGCGATCTGGTGGTGGTGGGGTGGGCGGCAGCGCTGGTGTACGACAAGCCCGAAGCGACTTCGGCGGTGATCGATCTGTTGGAGTACGCAAATACGCAATTACTGGAGTTTCGTTACTACGACGAGCTTCTGACGAATCTGCTCGCAAACGTTTACAGCTCACTCGAGGGAGAGGAAAGCTTTCTGTCCCGCTGGCGGTTGCCACGCCGGGCGGGCCGTTTGAACCGGCTTCGTCTGGACATCATGGATTTGGCGGAGAGAACGGAATATGCCGTGAAATTCATCAGCGATACGTATTACGCGCGGGTATACAGGTTGAGCTCGGCAAAAATCGGCGTGAATGATTACAAAACTTTGGTGGACGAAAAGTTGAAAACTGCCGGCGAACTTTATGATTTCATGGTAGCGGAATTCAACGACCGGCGGATGTTTGCGCTGGAAGTGGTTGTGGCGGTCCTGGTGCTGCTCGACGTGATTCTGTTGTTGCGATTCGGCAAGTAAGATGGCGGCGTCGTGCTGGAGAGTGCACGCGATGCATGCCTGAGCCAGGAAAACCGCGTTTGGCCCGGGCGTCGCCGCAAAGGAGACCGCTGCGTGATTGTAAAAGTGTTCGAGGATAAGCGGGCGCTCGGACGGGCTGCGGCCGAGCAAGCGGCGATGGCTTTGCGCGGCGCCATTCTCGAGCGCGGGCTGGCGCGCATTGTGGTGGCCACGGGAGCCTCTCAGTTGGGTTTTTTGGAGGCATTGACTGGGAGAGAAGGCATTGACTGGCAGCAGGTCGAGATGTTTCACCTCGATGAATACATTGGTCTGCCGATGACTCACCCGGCCAGCTTTCGCAAGTACCTGCTTGAGAATTTCATCCAGAAGACGGGGATTGCGAAGTACCACTTGCTCGACGGCGACGGAGATGCGCACGCAGCTGCTTTGCGGACTGGCGAGAGCTTGAACGTGGGACCGATTGATATTGCGTTTGTCGGTATCGGAGAAAACGGGCACCTGGCGTTTAATGATCCTCCGGCGGATTTCGAGAGTGATGAGCCATATCTGATCGTCGATCTCGACGAAGCATGCCGGCGGCAACAGGTGGGCGAGGGGTGGTTCACGGAGATTTCGCAAGTTCCCCGGCAGGCTATTTCCATGTCGGTGCGGCAGATTATGAAGGCGCGAGAGATTTTTGTGGTGGTGCCGGATGCGCGGAAAGCAGAGGCGGTGAAGCTTTGTTTCGAGGGAGAAATCGGTCCGATGGCGCCTGCTTCGATATTACGCACCCACGCGGAGGCGACGGTTTACCTGGATGAAGAGTCCGCGTCGTTGCTGAGTGCGGCCACACGACGTTTGTATGCGGCCAAAAGATAAGCGCTGATTGCAAAAAAGGGAGTGCGGATGGCGTGGAGACGCTGGAGGGTCCTAGAAAACCGACCCTCCCAGATGAATCCATGTGCTTGGTTGCGGTGCGGTCAGAACGGTTAGAAATGGACGACAGCGCTGACCGAGACACGCGTGCAATTGACGGTGCCGCCTGAATTGTGGAGGCCGACGTAGTCGATTTGCGGGCGCAGCGCCAAGTGGGGCAGAACGCCGAAATCCACGCCGCCGCCAACGCTAAAGGCAAAGTCGTTCGAGGAGCCTCCGCCATTGCCCGCAGTGAGATGGCCATCGCCAGCCAGGAACTGAACGAATGGAGTGACGCGCGTGGGGTTATGCATGATAATGCGCGGGCCAAACATAAACGTATAGGTGTTCAGGGACTCGCCACTAGGCGAAGCGTGGTAGCCGCCGACATCGCCGACAATGCCGAGGAAGGGGATGGGTTTATACGCGATAGAACCGCTGACGCCATTCTGGCTGAGACCGCCGCCACCGCCGAGGTTGAAGTAGGAGTAGCCGACGGAGGCGTCCACGGACTGGGCGCGCGACGGAAGTGCAAAGAAGAACAGCGCCAAGCCAAGCAAGAGCAGCCGTTTCATAGGTATCGGTCCTTTCAAGAACCATTGAGAGTTGAAATGCGCAGCCGAACGAGGCGCAGGCGGGGTGGGTAGCCGCCTCCAACGGCTGATACTAGTTTGATGCAGACTTGGGGGAAATTGGCGGGAGGTGGAGGTGAGATTTCTTGGGTTGCAATAGCGGCCGGGGTGAGCGCCGGCGTCAGAGTTACCTCGCCGCCGGGGCAGGCGCGCAGGCGGTTTTTGCGTCAAGCGTTTTCATAAGATCCAGGATCATGTGAGCAACGCACCCATCGCCGGTCGCAGTATTGATCATCGCGTGGTAAGCAGTGCGATCGGGCCATTCAACGTGGAAATACTTCTGGATGAACTCGACGCGCTCGCGATCAACGGTATCGACGCGCTCTTGCGCTTCCTTCTCGGTTTTGCCGCGCGCCATGAGGCGGCGCACTTTATCCTCTCTCGAAGCATAGAGAAACACGCGTAAGGTGTCCTGGCGGTTCCTGAGAAAGTGCTGCGAGCCTCTACCTACAATGACGCAGTTACCGGCTTTCGCTGCGTGTTGAACGACACGCTCGGTAATCTTCAAAATGCTTTCGCTGTCGACGACGTTGAGCTTGTGCGCATTGAGACTTCCCTCGTAACTCCCGCGCAAAAAAGATTTGAAGAGCCGGTAGTAAAGCGGATCGGTGCGTTCCTCGCGGACCTGAATAATGTCTTTGGGACAATTCGCAAGCCTGGCGATCTCCTCCGTCAGGTCCTGATCCCAAAGCTTCCAGCCCAGCTGCTTGGCAAGCAGGTCGGCGATTTCGCCGCCGCCGCTTCCGTATTCCCGTTCAACCGTAAGTATTCTGATCATCTATTGAGCCTCGCCAAGCGTGGAGTCGTGCGAGTGGTTGAGAAAAGCGGCAGCAGAGCTGCCGCACTCCACATGGCCAAATACGATCGTACTGCAAATGAATTCGTTTCGCTCATTCCGCCAACACTCTGCCACCGCCGGGGTCGTTCGCCTTCAGAAGGAAGGCGAGGAAAAACATGATCCCCGAGACCACACAAAGAACCATAAAGATGTCGATGTAAGCCAAAGTCGTGGCCTGCGCTTGCACCGCCTGGTAAATCGTGGCCACGGCCCTCGCGGAAGCCTCATGCACTCCAAGACCCGAGTGCGCGAAATGCTGGGCGAGGCCGTTTGCCGAATTTTGAAAATTGGGATTATCGGGCCGCGCGTATTCCACCAGCCGGGCTTGATGGAGTTGCGCGCGGCGCGCAACCAGCGTGGTAACCATCGAGGTCCCGACGCTGCTTCCTATATTGCGCATGAAGTTGGCGATCCCGGCGACGGCGTTGTTTTTTTCCGGCGCAATACCGATGTAGGCGACCAGCGTAATCGGCGTGAATAGGAAGCCTAAACCAATGACCTGGGCGATGCGCAGCAACGTGGCGGCTTTGAAGCTGATCTGCAGGTCGATGCGTTGCGTGGAATAGTACATAGCGACGGACAACGCCAGCCAGCCGAAGGCAATAAGATAGCGCGCCTGGATCTTCGTCGTCAGTTGACCCACGATGGGCGTTTGAAAAAGCAAAACGAGTCCTCCGGCGGAAAGCGCAAAGCCGGCGAGTTGAGAAGTATAGCCGACAAGGGTTTGCAGGAATTGCGGCATCAGGACCAGGCTGCTGAACAACAGGACGCCCAGGGCGAACAACATCAGGCTGGCACTCGCGAAGTTGAAACTCTTGAACATGTGGACGTCGATGATGGGCGCTTTGTGAAACCACTCCCAGATCACTAGGGAGATGAGGCAGACGGTGGCGACAACGATGAGAGTCGTGATGAAGTGCGAGCCGAACCAATCGTCTTCCTGGCCCTTGTCGAGCAATATCTGCAGCGCACCGATGCCGAGAGCTAGCAGGGCGATGCCGATGTAGTCCAGCTTGATGCCGGCGGACTTGAGGCGCGCTATATAGGGCGGATCTTCAACGAAGCGGCGCACCAGAAACCAGGTCATTATCCCAACCGGAATGTTAATGAAAAAAATCCAGCGCCAGGAATAGTTGAAGGTGATCCAGCCGCCGAGGGTTGGACCTATCGTGGGCGCCGTGATGGCGGTAATGCCGTATAGGGCAAATGCCAAGCCGCGCTGATGAGGCGGAAAAGTGTCCGCGAGGATGGCTTGAGCCATGGGCTGAAGCCCGCCGCCGCCCGCGCCTTGCAGAACGCGGAAGAAAAGCAAAAACCCGAGACTCGGCGCAAAACCGCAAAGCAGGGAACTGACCGTAAAGATACCCAAACAAGACATGAAAAAGCGCTTTCGTCCGAAGGTGTTGGCCATCCAACCGCTGATCGGGAGAATGATGGCGTTTGATACGAGATAAGAGGTGAGGACCCAAGTGCTCTGGTCGTTGCTCGCCGCCAGATTGCCGGCCATGTAGGGCAAGGCCACGTTGGCGATGCTGGTGTCCAGGACTTCCATGAACGCCGCCATCGCCACGACAACGGCAATCAGCCAAGGATTGTACTTAGGCCGCCAGACGTCCTGGTCGATGGTGAGAGCTGCTGTGCTCATTGCAGGTAGACATCGGGCACGACGTTCATGCCGGGCCGAAGTTGGCGGTCGCGATTTTCTCCCGGATCGAGAACGATTTTTACGGGAACACGCTGGACAATTTTCACGTAATTGCCGGTGGCGTTTTCCGGTGGAAGCAAACTAAAGAGCGGCCCGGTGGCGCCCGCGATGCTGTCAACGTGCCCTTTCAAGGTTCGCCCATTGGAATCGATGTGGATTTCCGCTTTCTGACCAACGCGCATGTGCTTGAGCTGTGTCTCTTTGAAATTGGCGGTAACCCACACTTCATCAAGAGGTACGACCGTTAGGAGTTGCTGCCCGGCCTGCACGTTCAACCCGACGACAACGGTTTTGTTCACTTCACCAGAGACTGGCGCGACAATTTTGGTATATCCGAGATTCAGTTTGGCTTGCTCGAGCAATGCGCGCTTTTGCTCGACGTCAGCGACAGCCGCGCGCGCGCGAGCTTGGCTCGACGACACTTGCTGCGGCCCGGTCTCCGCGTAGCGGTGGTTGGCATCGGCTTGCACCTGCCGGCTGAGAGCTTGTTCGACGAATTGCTGCGCCGCGGATTCATTGGCGTGGGCTGCGGCAACCGCCGCGGTACTCGATTTGGCGGCGGCCAATGCTTGGTCGTAAATCTGTTCGGCCACTTCCTTCTTGTCTACGAGCAGCTTGTAGCGGTGCAAATCGTCTTGCGCCTTGACGTCGTTGGCCTCGGCCTCTTCGAGTTGGGCGTGGGCGGCGGTGAGCTGCCTTTGGGCCGCAATCACACCGGCCTTGGTGTTGTCGATATCCGACGCAGTGGATTGAAGTTGGCTGGAACTGTTCACCGACGTGATGGGCACCGTGATATTCAGCGATTGTGCCGTGGCTTCGGCGTTGGAGAGGTTCGCTTGTGCCTGCGCCACCGCAACCTCATAGTCCTTGGGGTCGATCTCAACCAGAACGGTGCCTTGCTCAACCCACTGGTTGTCATCCACGTTGACCTTCACCACATAGCCGGAAATTCGTGCGCTGACCGGATAGAGGTGCACATCCGCCTGAGCATCGTCCGTGGATTCGTAGCTGCTGAGGTAGCGCCACAAGAACACCCCGCCAACCAGAGCTACGAGCACGACGATCAGAATCACAATGTTTCTTCGCCGCTTGGGGTTCGGGCGCGCAGGCGGCACATAAGCTGAATTCGTCAGAGGCGATGGCTCGACGGGAGATTCGCTTCCTGCGCCAGGCACCGAACGGGGTGGGTTCTCGTCCGCCATGTTCATTGTCCTTTGAAGTATTCTTTGACGCCCTGTTCCGCGAGGCCGAGAGCGCGGGCCAGGGAAATTTTTGCAAAATTGTAGCTGTAAAGACTGGAGATATATTGTTCGTGCGCGCTCGCGACTGCCTCTTGCGATTGCACCACTTCCACCGTATCCGTGACGCCCGCGCTAAACCGGTCGCGCGATTGGAGCAGAGTCTCTTCCGCCAAGTCAATGTTGCTTCGCGCCACGTTCACCAGCTCCGCCGAAGATTGCAAGTTCAACAGCGCCGTGCGAATGTCGGCGTCGATCTGCGCGCGCAGATTATCCAGGCGCTCGCGGGTCTGTTGGAGCCTTGCGTCGGCCTGCAAAACGTCCCCCTGAACGCTGCCTCCCTGAAAGATGGGAATCAAGAGCGTTCCGCGCACGTCGAACACTTGCGTTGCGTTCGAGGGATGCGACCCCGCGGTGCCAACGTCCGCGTTAAAGGCTAGCGATGGAAGATAGCCAGCCACCGCAGCCTTCCGCGAGAATTCCGCCGCACGCACGTCGGTCATGGCTGCCAGGTAATCGGAACGCGCAGCGTAGGCGCGTTTCAGGGCCTCTTCTGTAGTGATGCTGTTGAAGGGCTGGTACGGCGACTTGTCCGTGAGTTCGAATTCCTGGCCAGGAGCCAAGCCGATCACGCGCGCTACAGTCAGTTTCTGTATGGCGAAGTTGTTCTTCGCCTGAATCAACTGCTGCTGGCGAGTCTGGAGCTCGACCTTAGCACGCAGTCCGTCGATGGCCGGCGAGGTGCCGGCGTTCACCTGGTCGTTTGCCTGATCGAACAGCGCCTGTGCCGTCTTGACTTGCGCGTCCGCGGTTTCGATGCGGGCTTCGTCAGCGATGGCCTGCAAGTAGGTATAGCCCACCGCCAGCACGACGAGGTCGCGCGCGTCTTTGAAAGTGTATTCGGTGGATTTCAAGTTCTGGCCGGCCGCGCGCGTAGCGTTGATGGATTTCCAATCAAACAGAGTCTGAGTGACCGACATACGTGCGTCAAAATAAGAAAACGGGCCATCGGATGGCGGTATCTTGGTGCCGGCAATACTTGTAAAACCAAACTCAGCCAAATTGATCTCCGAAGCCGTGACATAAGGCGCCGCTGTCACATGCGGAAGAAGAGCGCTTAATTGATCCCAGCGCTGGCCGCGCGCCGACCGAATTTCTGCACTCGAGAGGAGCGCTCCGAGATTCTGCTTCAATCCGCGGTCGATGGCGTCCTGCAAGGAAAGCGGCATGACTCCGGGAACCAGTTTCGCCGGCACGCTGCCAGCAAATGGACTGACTCCTTGTGTTCCGGGGATGGCTTCGCCCGGCGTGCTCGAGCTGGTTGTTGCACCGGATTGTGCAAAGGATGCTGCTGTTCCGTACAGAAAGACACCGGCCAGCAGAAACCTGCGGCCTGGTCCGTAGCAGAGCTTCACGGGAGCCTCCTCGGCCTCGCATTTGACTAAGCAGCGGCGCCGGGGAAAGTATCCTAGTCCGGCTGGCTATTCTGGGCAACTGGCATCTGCCAAACCCCGCTTGGATGCATTAGGGAGCGGCGGGGAGACAAGTTTTCCTTGAATCTTTCCCGCGTATCGTTGGAAGCGCCAAGCATGGATGCGAGTGCAGAACGCTGCCGCTTGATTGGGTTTCGTCGGCAGGCTTCTCTCTGAAGAGATTTTGGAGCAGAGACGATGGATGAGACAAAGAAATCAGCGACAGCGAGGGGCACTGGGGTACGCCGCCGGATGCATGCAAACCCCATGGTGTTCCCTGTCACGAACTGTTAGCGGATAATGGTGGAGGCGGGGGGAGTCGAACCCCCGTCCGAAAAGCGCTACGACACGAAGCCTACATGCTTATCTCAATTCGGTGTGCGACCCAGCCCTTGCGGGTTGATCGCGCGTTCGCCAGCGGCGCTTGGAATGAGCAAGATGCGCAACCAGCTAGTCCGATGGTTCTCGCCCGAGCCTTACGGACCGAAAGGCCCAGGCCAGCTCACTGTGTGACGCCTCTTGCCGGACCCGTGAGCGAAGCCCGGGGAAGCGTGCGCTTAATTAATTAAGCAGCAAGTGCCAAGTTGTTGTTGGCATTTCTAGTTTCCACCAAGTTACGGGCAGGTGGGTCCCGGCATGCCTTCGGGCCGCGAC
>Ga0074044_10004485_pt1 | contig 11558 bp, 14 predicted proteins | sample BogForMeECP23OM1_FD_94443 | JGI IMG/M metagenome (GOLD analysis project Ga0074044, IMG submission 94443) | Bog forest soil microbial communities from Calvert Island, British Columbia, Canada - Bog Forest MetaG ECP23OM1 | ecosystem: Environmental > Terrestrial > Soil > Wetlands ...
AACTTCGATCGCGAACTCGCGCAAGTTACAGCCGAAGATTTCGTGCAACGCTACCTCGTCGAAACAATGCGCGCAAAAACCGTGCTCGTGGGAGGAAGCTTTCGCTTTGGTCACCGCCAGGCCGGAGATGTGAATCTATTGCGCGAACTCGGAACGCGATGGAGCTTCGAAGTCGACGTGGTGCCGCCTGTCACGATTGAAGGCGTCGCCGTATCGAGCACGGCAGTTCGTGAAGCCGTGCGCGACGGCCGAATGGAAGATGCGCGGAAGCTACTCGGGCGTCCTTACGCGCTCGTCGGCCAGATTCGGCCGGGCACGGGCCAAGGCCGAAAGCTCGTTGTGCCGACACTCAATTTGGCCGCCGAGCAGGAACTGCTCCCGAAAATGGGCGTCTATGCCACCCAAGTCGCGCTCGACGGCAAAGTCTATCGCGCGGCCACCAATGTGGGAGTTCGACCGACCTTCGACGGCTCGCGAACGACGGTGGAATCGCACCTACTCGATTTCAGCGAGAACCGAGCCAGCGGGCCGATGGAAGTGCGATTTTGTACGCGCCTGCGAGATGAAAAGAAGTTCTCGGGCCCCGAAGCCCTTCGCGAGCAGGTGCTCAAGGACATCGAACGTGCGCGCGAGTATTTCGAAGCAGCCAAACAGGTATCGTAGGGGGGCGCTGGTTACTACTCACCCATCGCGCGGTTGTCGCACCGGCTCTATTTCACCGTCTGCGGAATCACCTTATCCCCGCGAATTTCGGCCGCAACATCCAGAATATTCCGTTTCGCGAAGTGCTTGAAGATTCCCCACTGACCGTATTTTTCGGTTAGCCGCGGCATCACAGCGTCCACCAGCGCGTCGCCGGACTTCCCTTCCTTCAAGGGTCCGGCAACCATCGCGCGCAAATCGCTCAGATAGCCCCTGAAGGCTTCCACGTCAGCGGCGTTGCCCACATCGCCGTGCCCGGGCACGAACACGGTGCCCTGCCACGGAGCTGGATTTGTCAGCGAGTCCAGCGTCTCGATCCAGAGCCGGGTATTCGCATCAATCAGATTCGGCAGCGATTGCCGCCAGAAGAGATCGCCGCAGAACACCACGTCGTTGCCCTGCTCGTCGGAAACCGACACAACCGAGTCGCCACCTGTGTGCCCGGGATAGGCCTTCACGTTGATCACCCGCGATCCGAGATACAACGTGACGCCCGAGTCGTACACCACATCGGGCGCGTAAAGGCCCTCGACCATGGCCCTCTGCTCTGGCTTCGCATCTTTGCCGCCGAAAAATTTCAAGTTCTCCGTGTGAATCCAGGCGCGAACGTTCCGCTGCGCCATCACGGTGGCGCCCGTCTCGGCGAAGACTCGGTTTCCCCCGACGTGGTCGATGTGATAGTGAGTGTTGATTACGAATTTCACGGGCAGGCTCGTCTTCTTGCGAATCTCGGCCAGCAGCGCGCTGGCAGCCTCGGGATACTCCAGTGTATCGATCACTGCGACGCCGTCATCGCCGATCACGAAGCTGGCGTTTGACCCGGCGTGGCCGTTGAGGTCGATCGCTGCCCAAATATTCCGCCCGACAGGTTTCAGAGTGAAAGCGGGAGCCGTGGCGGGAGCAGGCGTTTGATTTTGTGCGGGCACTAAAACTGCGACGAAGAGGAACGCGATAACGATCACAGGGGCTCGTCGCATCGGGCAATAGTACTACGAGCCTCGAAGTCTTGCGATCAATCGCTGTGCCAGCTACAAAGAAAAAGGGCACCGCATCTTGCTTGCTGCGGTGCCCTGGAAACAACTATCTGTTCAAGCTTACTGCCGCATTTCCACCACTTGAATCGCTTCCTCCACGTGATGGTGCGCCTTGTCGATATGCTCCATCGCGCGCTGCTGCAATCCCTGAGCAGCCGGGTCATCCTCTTCCTTCGAGACGTCCTGATGCGCCTTGTCGAGAAGATCGAGCGCCTTGTGCAAGCGTCCGCTCCAGGGCAAATGTGCGTCCACCATCGGATGATCATTCAAGTCTTTGCCGTCATCGATTGAGGCTCTCTTGATTTCGCCGATAGCCTTGTCGATCTCCTTGATGGCGTCCTTTTCCTGGTCGCGGAGTTCACCGCCATCAGGGCGTTCCAGGTGCGCGCGCGCATACCGCAAATCCGAAAGCGCGTGCAGATAGGCCGGATGTCGTACTTGCGCCGGTTTGGCGCTGACTCCGATCACCAAAACAAGTAATATCGCGAATGCAGTCACCAATACCCTGCTCATTGGCTTCATCTCTGATTGCTCCTTGGGAGTAAGTTTGGTCCGCTCAGCAATGCGCCGGTACGGACGCCCCCGTGCAGACATCCCCGCTGTGCGGCACTCTATGAACTTAGCACCGCGCTGGAGCGGAAGTTTTCCGCGTTGCCATCCCAGCAACAAAGCAGCAACCTCTGCCGGGCACGGGCTTTCCTAATTCTTCGCCCTCGTGTTTTATCTGTGTTCACCGGTGGTTAAAGCCTTAATCTCCGGTTAAAATCGACGCCGCATGAAGCGCATCGCCATCCTGGGCTCGACAGGCTCCATCGGGCGCCAGTGTCTCAGCGTAGTTGACTCCCTCCCAGGCCACTTCGAGGTAGTCGCGCTCGCCGCTGGGTCGAATGTTGCCCTGGCCGCCGAACAAGCAGCGCGCCATCGACCCAGGCTCATTTCTGTCAGCTCCGAAAACGGAGCACGCGAGTTGCGTGCCGCATTGAATCTTCAGCGCGGCACTCGCAAGACCGGTGACCAACCGCAAATTGTCTTTGGTCCCGAGGGCATTGAACTCGTCGCCACGCATCCGGACGCGGACACCGTCCTTTCCGCCGCTGTCGGAGTCGTCGGTCTGCCCGCAACCTACAAGGCCATCGAACAAGGCAAGAACATCGCGCTGGCGAACAAGGAAGTCCTCGTGGCAGCCGGCGAAGTGGTGATGGCCGCGGTCAAGCGCCACAACGTGGCGCTTCTGCCTGTGGATAGCGAGCACAACGCCATCCACCAGTGCCTTCGTGCCGGCGAACAGCGCGAAGTGAAGCGCCTCGTCCTCACCGCCTCCGGCGGTCCCTTTCGCAAGACTCCCGTGTCGCGCCTCGCAAAGGTGACCCCAAAACAGGCTCTGGCGCATCCAAATTGGAAGATGGGCCAGCGAATCACGATTGATTCTGCCACTCTAATGAACAAGGGCTTCGAGGTCATCGAAGCCCGGTGGCTCTTCGGCATGGATCTCGATCGGATCGAGGTGGTGATTCACCCTCAATCGACGATCCACTCGATGGTCGAGTTCGTGGATGGTTCCATCCTGGCACAATTGGGACCCACAGACATGCGCATCCCGATCCAATACGCGCTAACCTATCCCGAGCGCCTTCCGTCGAATGGATGCGCCCTGGATTGGTCAACGCTGCATAAGCTCGATTTCGAGGAAGTTCCCGTGCGCAAGTTTCCGTGCCTCAGCCTGGCCAAGGCGGCGTTGCGCGAGGGCGGCCCGCTGCCTTGCGCCCTGAACGCAGCCGATGAAATTGCCGTCGCGGCGTTCCTCGAACGCCGGCTTCCGTTTCCCGGGATTGCTGCCGTGATCGAGCGCGTACTGGAACGGATGCCGCGTACGCCGATGAACAAGATAGACGACGTCTTTACGGCCGACGCCGAAGCCCGGGATCTGGCCCGTGAAGAGACAGAGCGGTTCAGCCGGCGTTCCTGACGCCGCTTGGACGCCAGGAAACTTCGTTAAATTTCCCGCCCAGCCGCGAGTAGAGGCGGAGCACAATTCAAGGTAGAATAATCGTAGAGGGCCAATGTCGAGTTTCTTCTTCGATCTCATAGCCGGGGCATTCGTCCTCGGCATCATGGTTTTGCTTCATGAATGGGGACATTTTGTCGCCGCTAAGGCTTGCGGCGTGCGCGTGGACGTTTTCTCGATCGGCTTCGGCCCCCGAATCTGGGGAGTCAAGCGCGGCGATACCGACTATCGCGTCAGCGCACTGCCGCTGGGCGGCTACGTTCGCATGGCCGGCGACAATCCCGCGGAAGAGCGCACCGGCGCCCCCTACGAGTTCCTCTCCCGGCCGCGCTGGCAGCGCTTCATCATTGCGGTGGCTGGGCCCGCCGCGAACATCGTTCTTACGTTCTTGATCTTTTGGGGCATCATCGTATTCAAAGGCGCGCCCACCGCAAAGTATGTTCGCGAACCAGCTGTCGTCGCAGCCGTCCCGCAGACGGCCGATCCTTCCGGTGTGAAACCCGGCGACCAGATTGTGGAAGTGAATGGCGTAGCGACACCCGACTGGAAGAATGTCTACGATCAGGTGGAGAAGGTAAAACCGGGCGGCGTCGCATCCCTCACGGTTTTGCGCAACGGCCAATCGGCGAAGCTCACTGTGCCCGCCCCGAATGGGCCAGTGACGGCCGCGCCCGATTCTTTGGTTGGCTATCCCGCGTGGCCTCCGGTTACGGACGACGTCGAGCCCGGTTACCCGGCCGAAAAAGCAGGCTTGAAGCCCGGAGACCTCGTCGTCGCCATGAACGGCAAGCCCATCGTGACGTGGCCGCAGCTTCCTGAAGGGATTCGCAATTCGGACGGCCACACGATCCACTTTGTGGTTCGCCGCGACGGCAAGGAAATCCCTATCGACATCACTCCCCAGAAACGCACCGTAGGTACCGATGGTGAGATGGCCTGGGTGATCGGCGCCGCAGGAAAAGCGGAGACAACGTTCGAGCGCGAAGACTTCGCAACGTCGGTGAAAGACGCGGGCACTCAAACTCTCTTCTTCGCGCGTGCCATCGGAGAAATTGTCGCAAGCCTTTTCCGCGGCAGGCTTTCGGTGCGCGACTTGGCCGGACCGGTTGGCATCGTCCAGCTTTCGGGACAGGCCGCGAAGCGCGGGCCTCTGACGCTTCTTCAGTGGATGGCCTACATCAGCCTCGACCTCGGGCTTCTCAATTTGCTGCCGATTCCGATTCTCGATGGCGGCCACGTATTGATGCTGGCAATCGAGGGAATCCTGCGCCGCGACCTGAGCGTTGCCGCGAAGGAGCGCTTCGTTCAGGTGGGCTTGGTTTTCCTCCTGTGCGTATTCGCCTTCGTGATGTACAGCGACATCTTGCGTCTGTTCCAGAGCCACTAGTGCGCCTACGCGGCTCCTCGTGCGCCTGATGTCGTCGCTGGGCGTCTATGCTTTCTTTCTCTGTGCTCTCCGGCTTTCTCTGTGTCCTCTGTGTTTCGCCTTGGAATTTGCCCTTATCTGAAATGTGAAATTTCAAATCTGAAATTCTAGCCTGCGAGTGGCAACTTCTTCGTCGCCACTCGATTTCGCTCCTTCTGCTATAATCCGGTTTTGTAAGCCATGACCGCTACCCCCGTCCATCGCGTCTCTTCCGGCGAACGGATCAACGTTCACGAACCGCCGGGCCACCTCCAGGGTGAGCTCGCCGCTCGCGGGATTCGCCTCACGCGCCAGCGGCGCGTTCTGCTTCAAGTTATGGAAACCGCTCGCCGCCATCTTGACGCCGGTGAAATCCTCGATCGCGCGCAGAAAATCGATCCGGAAATCACCCGTGTAACGGTCTATCGCACGATTGACCTGCTGAAGCGCCACGGCCTGATCGACGAGCTCGATCTGCTTCACTTGCGCGGCGACCGCCACTTCTACGAAAGCCACGGCCCGCGCGACCATATCCACGTCGCCTGCATGCGCTGTGGCAAAGTCCGCGAGGTGGAAAGCGAGCTGTACGAGGAACTGAAAAAGCAAATCTCGCGCGACACCGGCATCGAAATCACCGTCAGCCGCACGGAAGTGGGCGGAATCTGCGCCGACTGCCGCCGCAAGTCCGACGCCGCCTCCTAAGAATCCGTTACGCGGTGCTCTTCTCTGTGACCTCAGGTTTTTCCAGTGTCCTCTGTGTTAGGGTTTTGACTTCTAGCCTACATGCTGCCTTCGTCCGCGGACGGCCCATAAATGGACGGCACGGGAACGTTGTTCAACCGCAGATACACGCCGAGCTGTGCGCGATGATGAATCAGGTGATTCATCACCCATGTCCTCAGGCACGCGATGCGCGGCATCGCAACGATCGTCGCTCCATTGTTCAAGAGGGACCACATCTCCAGAAGGTGCGCGTCCGACGCGCCTGCAATCGCCTTGCGGCCCTCGGCCACGTTCTTGTCGAATACTTCGAGAAGCTCCTTGCGCGACTTGGGCTCTGGCGGCGGCTGCATCTGCACACCGTTCGGCGCCATGTCCAAGGCATCCTGGTTGATCGTAATCACCGTCCAGCCGGGGATGTTGGCGACATGCGCTGCCAACCAGCCCATGGTCCCGGACTTCGGATGCGGCTTCCAACCGAGCTTGTCGTCGGGCACGCGTTCGAGCGTCTTCCGCGCGCCCGCCATTTCCTGATCGTATTCCGGCAAAAGAGCTTCACTGAGGGCCATTGGATTTCCTCCGAAAGAGATTTTGGCGCTAAGCCGAGGACAGAACTATAGGCGAAGAAAAAGCGAATATCAATACAAAACGAGCGGCACAAAAAAAAGCCTCCGGGATACTACCGGAGGCCTGAAAACCGAGTTCGCAAGGAGCCAGCGGGACGCTAGCCCTGCCCCTGCTCTTATACGCTGAACGAGCTGCCGCAGCCGCAAGTGCTCTTGACGTTGGGGTTGTTGAACTTGAAGCCCGAACCCTCGATCGTCTCGATGTAGTCGATCGACACGCCGTCAAGGTACATCTCGCTCATCTGGTCGATCAGCACTTTCAGCCCGTCGAATTCGTACACATTGTCGCTCGTCTCATTCACCGCATTCTCGAACGCCATGTGATAGCTGAACCCCGAGCAGCCGCCGCCCACGACGGCGACGCGCAGCCCCGCCGGCACAGGAGTCTGCTGCGAAAGAATCTCCTTCACTTTCGTTACCGCAACCGGACTAAGTTGAACCATTCTCGATCCTCCAATTGATGTCAGAAAGCCGGCGCGTTGAACCCAGGCAGCTAACGCCGCGCGCCTCTTTATCTCCCAGACATTATATCAGATTCACGCAAGCCTCGCCGGTCGCAGGAAAAGTGCTGTACGGTTCCCTCTGGATTGCGGGCTCGGCCAGTATCTCCGGGCCTCGAGGGGTAGCCCGGGCGAAACCCCTGGAAACATAACCAGCGGCGCCCCTCCCATGAGCGTAGACTTAAATTATCATGGAAAACCTCCAAGCATTCCAGGACGCCGCCCGGAAGAGTGGCTTCGTTGACGTTGAGCCGACGGAAGACGGAACAGTTTTGTGGTTGAAGAAACAAACAGCAGATGCGGAAGACCGCATATGTATCGACCGCGCAGCAAACAACGCCACGGTCTTCTGGGCGACCATTCCGTGGAAGATCAACTCCAAAACATTTCGCACCGTGTCCGCACTGCAAGAGTGGCTTGCCTCGGCGCACAAATAGGGTCACCCACGACGAACCGCGCGACCCTATTGCGGCTCTCCATCGACAAGAACGACTCGCCTGCTTCCCTAGCATCTCCGCTTTCCCCGCGCTAGAAACTGCTTCTCATCCAATCGGTGCCGCTGATGGTATTCTCTGCCGCGATGGAACTCAGAGGCAAAGTCGCGATCGTTACCGGCTCGGGCGGCGAGGGCTCCGGTCGCGCTGAAGCGGTTCGACTCGCCGCCGATGGGTGTCAAGTCGTCGTATCCGACATCAACGAAGCCGGTGGCCGGCAAACGGTTCGGATGATCACCGAAGCGGGAGGCAAAGCGGCGTTCTGCCGGTGCGACGTCTCGCGCGCAGATGAAGTGCAAGCCCTTGTCGCATTTGCCGAGAAGACGTTCGGCGGCCTCGACATCCTGATCAACAACGCTTCCGGCCCCTATCGACCAGGCGCGCCGCCGGACGACTGGCTCTCCACGATTCACATCGATCTGCTTGGCCCGATCTACGGCTTGCAGTATGCCCTGCCTGCGATGAGGAAGCGCGCGGGCGGGGCCATCCTCAATGTCGGCTCGACTTCCGCGCTCACTCACGGCGCGGGCCATTCCAATATGACGCCGTACGACATCGCTAAGATCGGCGTCCTGCGCATGACCACCACGCTCTCTGGGTTGCGCGATGCGGACAACGTCCGAGTGAATTGCCTCGTCCCGCACTGGGTGGCCGTTCCCGAAGTGAAAACCTACTGGAAATCGATCACGCCGGAAGACCGCAGGAAGCGGAAGATCCCGTCGAAGCTCATTGAACTCGACGAGCTCGCGCAAGCGGCGGTCGACCTGATCACGGACGAGAATCTCGCCGGCCGCGTCCTGATTCTGTGGGACGGTCCGCGCGCCGAACTCATTTCGGCCGCGGATCGTGGCTACGTCGAAGTGGAACCCTACCGCCTGTAAGGAGCGAACATGCGATCCGCAAGAATCATCTTGGGCATCCTCAGCATTCTCGGCGTCTGCGCGACGGCACAACGAACTTCTTCGCAAACTTCTTCGGGAACGTCCGCGCCGGGCAAACGCATCGTGATTGCGGCGAGCACAGCGCTCGATGGCAAGGGCGGCGTGCTGCACGACACGCGCATCGTGGTGGAAGGCTCGAAGATCGTCGCCATCGATTCCAAGGCCGGGCCGGTGGACTATGACCTCCGAGGCCTGACCGTATTGCCCGGCTGGATTGACGCGCACGACCACATCGCCTGGATTTTCGGCAAAGACGGAAAGAACGCGGGCACCGAAGGGACATCGCAAGAGGATGCGTATCAGGCGGCGTCGAGGCGTGGGTGACGCTGATGGCGGGCTTCACGACGATACAAAGCGTGGGCGCGCCCAACGATGTTCCGCTGCGCGACGCCATCGCGAAAGGCCTGATCCCCGGTCCGCGCATCCTGACTGCCATCCAGCCGCTCGTCGGGCAGGGCGACAAGACCGGCGCACCGGACGAGATCCGCGCGTACGTGCGGAAGGAAAAGGAGGCAGGCGCGGATCTGATCAAGATTTTCGCGTCGCAGTCCATCCGCCTGGGCGGAGGGATGACGCTTTCGCAGGAGCAATTGAACGCGGCCTGCGACGAAGCGAAGAAGCAGGGCCTGCGTACCCTTGTGCACGCTTACAAAGACGCCGTCCGCGCCGCCACTCTTGCCGGATGCACGGAAATCGAACACGGCGTTCTGGCCACGGATGACGATCTGAAATTGATGGCCGCGAAGGGCACGTATCTTGATCCGCAGGCGGGGCTTGTGATCGAGAACTACCTGCAGCACAGGGATCAGTACATCGGCACGCCGGGGTACACGGCAGAGGGCTTCACGGCGATGGAGAAGATCCTGCCGATGGAGCACGAGTTCATGCAACACGCGGTGAGAACGCCGGGGCTGAAAGTGGTTTTCGGCACGGACGCCGTGGCGGGCTCTCACGGGCGCAACGCGGAAGAGTTCATCGACCGCGTTCGCGATGGCGGCGTGGAGCCGATGGCGGCGATGGTTTCCGCCAACTCGCTCGGCGCGGAAGCGATGGGCCTGGCGGACCAGATTGGCTCGATTGCGCCGGGATTGCAGGCGGACATCATCGCGATCGAGGGCGATCCGCTGAAGGACATCACGGCCGTTCGGCGCGTCATATTCGTGATGAAGGGCGGCGTGGTGTACAAGAACGCCGCGCGCGGCGCGATTCCCGTTTATGCCGGCGTTCAGCCCTGAGGCCGCGCCGACCGTAAGCTGAAAGTGTTCGCCGTGCTTTCGCTTTGGCAGAAATATACCCCCCTCCCTTTTGCTTATTAGAATCGGGCGCCGGTGAATGTTTTCAGTCATTTGCGTCGATTTCTAATCGCGGATTCGCTATTAGAATTCTGGAAGGGGGGAGAAGATGGGGCGAACGATCTGAGGGACGAGGGACTGTTCCAAGGGCACTGTGCCTCATCTCGAAGTGTCGGGATCGCGAGCGACCTGCTCTGCCGGTCATATCATCAAGCTCCGGCTGCAGGTTAGCATATAGTAACTACGATGTCAAGACCCAGTACTGTAAAATGTACAAAATGAGCGGTGGCGGGGAGACGAGAAAAGCAGATTCCTCGTCGGCTGAGAGACGCCTCTGTGGGCATGACAACACGGGTACTAGGGGTAAGGGCGAGGGATGAGCGTGACGCGTGCGGCCCGACAAGCGCCAATCTGCAGATTGGCGTTCCCGGGGCTGGCCTGCGAGCGCAGGGCGTAGAAGCTGAGGGCCGGGCGCGCGCGAGTTAATTTCGACCGTTGCCTGCGACACTGGCAAAACCGAGACGGCGCAGACGCATCAGCCACACGGTCTTGGCGCCCGGAAAGCGCAATCGCTCCCGTAAGCCGATCACGCACCAGTACAAAATCCAGCCCACGGCAAGGCAGGCCATCAGGACTGCGAAGAGGGCCGCGAATCCCGCGAGGAAGATTACGAACGCAGCGAGCATTTGGACTGTTACGAAGAACATCGAGGTCATGGCCGACTCCTACTGGCGGCTTCCCGGCCGGTCCGCTTTTATCGGAACGTCCCTGCCGCCGGCGTGCAAGTTACCCCGCAGGATCTTTCTGGCGCGTGGCCTTTACACCGGTGAGAATGCCGAGTCCTAAGAGCACGACGGCGCCCACCGCAATCCAGTGCGCGGGCATGTGAACCAAATACGCCGCGTAAATCAGGCCGGCGATCACGATAGCGAACCCAGTCGCGTAAATTCCGAAAGACATAGCATCTCCTCCTGACAACTCATCGCACGACCGCTTCTTTGTGTTGGCCTCAGGGGTTAAACCCCTGATGAAAGGCGGCGATAATGTCGGAGCTAAAGCTCCGACCCCCTACGACCCCCTAAACTGCCCGGCGCGGCCCGTTTCACAACGCGTGTCGTCGGAGCCCTTCGAATCCTGGAGACCAGCCTTTTCCAGCCGCCCAGCGCCGTCGGCCACGGATCAACGCCGCAGCTCCTAGTGCGAGGAACTGGCTTTCTGATCCTTGACCTGCAGATCATTCACCACTTGCTGAACGTTGGGCACGGCCGTCGCCACCGCCTCGGCTCGCGCGCGCTTGTTTTGCGAGTTCACTTCTCCGGTGAGCGTGACTACGCCGCTCTTCACCGCGTATTTCACGTGGTCGTGCATGTGGTTTTGGATCAGCGCGGCGTCGAGGTTCTTTTCAATCCCGTCGTCGAGGTCCGAGTTCACGGCCTTTGCTTCGCTCTCGGCGCCCACCGGAATTACGGCAATTTGATCCGCCACAACCTGAGCGCCCGCCAAGGACTTGGCAAGGTTTTCGGCCGTTGCTTTGTCGCTATCACTGGTGACTTTTCCCCCGAGCGTCACGATGCCCTTGTCGCGATCCTGGCTCACCGAAACGTCTTTAAGGCCGGCCTGATCGAGCGATCGGCGAATACTGTCGGAAACATCGGGTGACGCTGCCGTCCCGGAGCATGCGGACAGGGCCCCGGCGGCGAATAGCGCGAGCACGGCTACTGAAATTCTGAGCTTTTTCATCTTTCTCCTTTTTTAATTCGACGATGAATTCTTGATGGCCTTTTGCCTGATGATGAGCGACGGTCAGCTCGTTTTACCTTTGCATCCGGCGTGTTCACA
>Ga0074044_10004486_pt1 | contig 11554 bp, 21 predicted proteins | sample BogForMeECP23OM1_FD_94443 | JGI IMG/M metagenome (GOLD analysis project Ga0074044, IMG submission 94443) | Bog forest soil microbial communities from Calvert Island, British Columbia, Canada - Bog Forest MetaG ECP23OM1 | ecosystem: Environmental > Terrestrial > Soil > Wetlands ...
CGGTCGCCTGGTCGTACAAGACAGTGTCGGGGGACACCGGCATCTTCGGGAGCCAGTCTTTGCCGACCTTCTTGGACTTCGACCTCGCCAACTACCCGTCCAACCTCTATCTGACCTCCGCGGGTACAGTGACCATCGTGGTCCAGGTCGTATGAGTCACGAGACGGAGATCCTGGACAAAATTCTCGACGAGCTGCGGGAGATCCGCAGAGAGGTTGGTCACAAGATGAGCGCACTCACCGACGCAGTCACCGCCAACACCACCGCTGTCGCCGCCAACACCGCAGCGGTCGACGCCGCAGTCGCCGCCGGGATCGGCGGAGGGGCAGACGACGCGGCCGCGGCCACGCAGATCGCGGCGAACACCAGCGCGATCGAAGCCAGCACAGCGTCTCTGACCGGAGCGACCCCGCAGCCCTTGTCGGTCCCCGCCCAGGCGATCGACGCCGCGGTCGGAGCAGCGGTCGCCAGCCAGCTCGCGGCCAGCGGGGGCACCCCGCCCTACGTTTTCACCGCCGCGACCCTCTCTTCGGGCCTGTCCCTCGACTCGACCGGCCTGGTCATCGGGAGCGTGGCGACCGCCGGTACCTACACCGACACGGTGACCGTTGCCGACTCGGCGGGAGCAACCGCCAGCGGCACTGTCACCACCACCGCATCGTGAGCGACCCGACTCCCGCCCGGATCGTGGAGCCTGTCGAGGCCGTCGAAGCGCCTGCCTTGCCGACCGACACCCTCCAGCAGCGGACCTTTCACGACTCCCGGGAGATCGACGCGGCCAGGAAAGCAGGGCTTCCGACCCCTGAAGGTCCGCCGCTGACCGCCGAGGCCAAGATGGCCCTGCGTGAGGCCCACGCGGCGATCAAGAACGGGCTTGCCTGGTTCGATCACGCGGTCAAGACCCTCAACCAGATAGGGTCTTAGCCGACACAGGGATACGACACCCACGACGACCGGCCCCCCGCCCGCCCGGGGGGTCGGTTCGCGCTTGCGCTCGGTTCCGCACTGTGCAAGGATACTTGCATGGAACGGGAAGAGATGACCACCGAGGAGCTCGACTCGGAGAACACCGAGCGATTGCGCGGGTTGATGCAGGGGAGCGCGGGCGTGCCGGTCCAGCTCGCGCCGCACACCTTCGACATGGTCCGGTTCCGGGTCTATCTGGAGACGTTGCTCTTCTACTCCGAGGGGTTGCCGGTACTGGAGATCGCCAAAGACCGCTACGCGCGTGAGGCCGCGGAGATGCTCGACAACCTGGAGCAGGCCGCGCGCCAAGCCAAGCTGATGAATCCGGGCATGCCGATGAATGGTGAGCGCCCGTGAGCAAGAGGGTCCGACTGGTCAAGCCGGATTACCTCGGAGAACTGGCGGTCGCGGCGAACGGACGCGCCGCCTACGACGCGCTGGTGTTGGAGTGTGTCCAGGTCGCCCGCGACGGGGGATGCACCTGGGAAGAGATCGGCACCGCGTTGGGCGTCACCCACCAGGCCGCGCGCCAGCGGTACGCGAAGCACATGAGGGACGGGTGATGGATGACCACGCGGGCTTTGATCCTCATGGAATACCTGTCGAAGAGCCTGATGGAACTCTCCGAGTTCCTCCACCGGCTTCAGAGCCCTTCGTCGAGCCTTCCTTCCCCGACTCCCACTTCGACGCCATCGACGCCTTCGGAGGACCCGATGGTGACGATGGTGAGGATGATGATGGAGAGCCAGAAGGACCAGACGAAAGAGATTCTGGAGACCTGGAAGATCGCGATGGTGGGACGGCCGAGCAACGGTCAGTCACCGGAACCACCTCAATACTCGATGCCGCAGCAGACGGAGTTCGACTACGACTCAGGACCCCTGTCGCTTGGGATCGAAGCGGTGATCTCCCGGGAGACCGAGGAGGACCAGCTCGCAGTTTTGCTGAGGGAGCGCGCCGTCTATCAGGAGCGGATGAAGGAACTGATCGACGAGCAAAACGCGACGGCGGACCAGTCTCGATCGGCGGAGGACTCACCCGGGCCGTGGTCGGAGCAAAGGGAAAGGTCAGAGAACCCGACGTGAGCCTGCACGCGGTCCCGTCTTCGATCTCCTCACTGAAAGGCGGCGGAGTGTCGGTGGTGTTCCATGTTCCCTTCGGGGAGGCGGATGAGGCGCTCCGAGTCCACAAGCTGAAGGACGCGCTGGTCGCCATCGACCTCTATGTGATCGAGGACGAGTGAAGCGCCGCTCGGTCAAAGGACAGAAGTACGAGGCGGACTATTGGGCGCAAATGAACTTCGTCCACGAGCGATCCGGCTATCGATGCGAGGTGATGCGCCACGGCGGCCGATGTCGGAACCAGTCCCAGGCCTATCCCCATCACCGCAAGCTCCGCAGTCAGGGCGGGTCCAACTCCCTCGACAACCTGTTGGACGTCTGTGCCCGCTGCCACGACGAGATCCACCGGGAGATGCCGAGGTCTCTGGCCGTCGCGCGAGGTCTGATCGTGCCCCGGGACACCCCGGAGTTCCCCTATCACCCCGAGGAGATCGATGACTGACCCACTCACAGAGACCGAGGAGGCCGAGAAGCCGCCATGCGCGGTATGCGGCATATACCACCGCTACGCCACGACAGACCCGGAACACGAATGGGTGGCGACCGCCTGCATGAACAGTATGTTCCACGAGTTCTACTCGGCCGCCGAGGTAGTCCCCGATCGCGTGCACGCCCTAATCGAACGCCACCATGAGGCACTCGCCACGCTCGACGCCGAACGCAGGAAGCGGGAGGAGTTGGAACGAATGATTATGGCGGAGATCAAATGGCGCACCACAGCGCAGGCCGCTCTTTCCGCCGCCAACAAACAGGTGCGGGGGCTGCGAGTGGAAGCCCACGCAATGCGAAACCACCTCTGGTCGTGCCACGGCTGCGATTACCCGCACGACAACTGCGCCCTCACCCCCACCACTGAGGAGGAGACGTGAGCGCCGGACGTGAGATCCGGTGAAGATCCGGTCGGCGTTTCCGGGCGATCTGGACTACGTGATGTCGCTCATGCGGGCTAATCGGGAGTCGGTCGGTGGTCTGCCTGCCCCCGCGATCCTTGAACGACTCGAGCGTGGGACGGTACTGCTCGCAGAGATCAACGACGATCCGGCTGGGTACTTGCTATACGACATTGATGGGACCAGATTGCGGATTCCGCAGGCGTGCATCCAGTACGACGCTCGCCGTCGTACCTACGGTGAGGCTTTGGTCAGTGAGTTGCTACGTCGTTATCCAGGGCTGGGCGAGGTGGATTGTCGCTGCGCTGCCGACCTAGAGGCCAACGTGTTTTGGCGCGATATGGGGTTCACTTGTGTTGGAACGGCTCGCGGCGGGCGGAGGCGGGGTCGGACCATAAATCTGTGGTCGATGTGGTTTACGCCTCGCTTGTTGACGATCCAAGACCTGGCCGTGGCCCCTGCGGCTGAGCTGCGACGAGACTGCATGTATGACGACTCCGCCTTTCTCAGCGCCGCGCCAGAAGGGTTCAGAGAGGCTGTAGACCTTCCAAAGCTCGCATGGGCGAATCGTCCGTTGGGAGAAGGTCGCCTGTGCAAAGTGGCCCGCGCCCTCACCCCCACCACTGAGGAGGAGACGTGATGGGAACCGCACTTGCGATCCTGTTCACAATCCTGTGGGCTCTCGCTGTGTGGGGTGCTGTGCCCCAGGACAAGAACGGCCGCGTCGATCGGTGACCGGTGAGGAACTGGAGACCATCACCGAGCGGATGCTGGAGGAAGGCGTGCCGCCAGGGGTGGTCGCGCGAGTGCTCGATCTAGACGATGAACTGGTCAAAGACACACAGAGCAAGGTCCGGGTGAAGCGGTATGGCACCGATGACCTGGGGGACTACACCGAACAGATGCAGTGGAAGATGATGGAGGTCGCGCTCAATACCCTGGAGCATGGATCGACCGCAGAGAAGGCCCGGGTGATGTCGACGGTGCTCGGCAAGCAGATCGCCGCGGTGGCGAAACGGTCGCCCGAGGCGGAGCGGTCTCAGCGCGAAGCGGTGGAGGAGTTGTTCGAGCAGATGCGAGGTGGCCGTGAGTAAGCCCAGGTTGCTCGACCTCTTTTGTGGTGCCGGCGGTGCTGCGATGGGTTATCACCGCGCGGGCTTCGACGTGGTGGGCGTGGACCACGTTGCCCAGCCGCACTACCCGTTCGAGTTCCATCAGGGCGACGCGCTCGCAGAGCGGTGGGACACGATTCTCGGACCCTTCGACGCCATCCACGCGAGCCCGCCGTGCCAGGCGTTCACCGCGCTGAAGGTGATGCCGAACGCGCGCCAACACGCGGACCTGCTTACTCCCACACGCGACCTCCTCATCGAAACGGGTCTGCCCTACGTCATCGAGAACGTCCCTGGCGCTCCTATGGATGATGTTCGACCGCCAGACTTGTTCGGTGGAGGTGGCGGGGTGGTCCTATGCGGCTCGACCTTCGGACTGAACAACGGCGAATATGAACTGCGGCGTCATCGTTGGTTCGAGTCGAACCTTGTCCTCGAGCAGCCGCAGTGCGCCCATCGGTTGCCGGTCATCGGGTTCTACGGAGGCCACGCACGGACTCGCCAGCGCACAGTCTCGGTTCACCGCGACAGAGGTGGCGACATAGTCGGGAACGCCCGCAAGATGCCGCTGGTCCGCGACCTCATGGGCATCGACTGGATGACCCTCGCCGAGGCGGGACACGCCATCCCCCCCGCATACACAGAGTTCATCGGCACTCAGTTGATGGCCCACTTGGGAGTGACGACGTGACCACCGCCCCCCACCTGATGACCGCAAAGTACCCGTGTTGTGCGCGCCCGGCGCGCTTTTCGAGCAACCGAGTGCCCGTGGAGCGCCACTGTTCGGTATGTAAGACGCGGTATTTCGTCACCTTCGAGATATCGGAGGCAGCGTCGGAGAGGACCGGGCTGACGGTCCTGAAGGCCGTGTGGACGGAGAGGGTCAGGAAGGTGGAGGCGTGAACAGCCCGGTCCGCGTCCGCGCGTTCATCGACTACACGAAATACAGCGGCACTGAGATCCGCTTCTGCGGTGCCTGCGGTCAGTGCATAAGCGGGGAATGGGGCGGTACTGGTTTCCACAAGGAATACACCCCAGCCGACCTGATGAGCGAGACAGCCCAGCGCGAGTCCGATGACGCCGCGCGTCGCGAATACTGGCAAACCCGCAACGCAGCGCTGGACGCTGGCGACCTCACCATTGAGGAATATGTGCAGTCGGCTGCGTTCATCGACCCCGACAGCCGAGCGGGTGATGAGCGGCCTTATCACCACTATGCCTTCTGCCCCTGGTGCGGTGCGCCATTTGAGGATGAATGGTGGCTGAGGCAGAACACCCTCATTGAGAACGAGCGGCCAGTAGATCCCTTCACCCCAGCTATCGGCGGGGTCGTCACGCCCAAGGCGCTGGACCTCCCCGGCGAGGCGCCCGTCCGGACCGTGTCCTGTCGCCATCCCGTGACCCTGCGGATCGGGAAGGAGTGCGAGGTGTGCGGGGAGACGGTCAAGTGAGGCCATCACCCAGTAGGCGACCGATGGGTCGTCCTCGACTGCTCGACCTCTTTTGTGGTGCCGGCGGTGCAACGAAAGGTTACCAGCGTGCCGGGTTTGAGGTGGTGGGTGTCGACATCGAACACTCGCCCCGTTACTGCGGTGATTCGTACATGGTCGCCGATGCCCTGGAACTTTTGCGGGACTACCGAAGGTATGTGGGGGGGTTCGACGCCATCCACGCGAGCCCACCGTGCCAGGCTCACACGGGCGTCCCAAACCGGCGCGGGCATCCCGACCTGCTCCCAAAGACTCGCGAACTGCTCGAGATGACCGGCCTTCCGTGGGTGATGGAGAACGTGCCCGGCGCGGATATGGGATCGGCCGTGCTGCTATGCGGAGCGACCTTCGGCCTGCCCATCATCCGTCATCGATTGTTCGAGACCTCCTTCCCGATGATGGCTCCGTCAACTTGCCGAGCCAAGTCCACGCTGCGTGCAACGGGTCACGGGCCTGGCTTCTATCCGTTTGCGCGAAAGGGGTGGCGGCCGGCATGGCGAGAGCACGTCCTACCTGTCGTCTGGCCGTGGATGACTCTCGAGGAGGCGCATCAGGCAATCCCCCCCGCCTTCACCGAGTTCGTGGGCACTCAGTTGATGGCCCACTTGGGAGTGACGGCCGATGGGTAAGCCCGAGCTCGACCTGTGGCCCCTGCTGGAGCAGCTCTCCTTCAAGACCAAGGAAGCCAAAATCATCCGATTCGATCGGAACGCGCCCTTTGCCTGGGCGCAGCGGCAATTCGTCGCGGAGGTCGAACGTCAGTACAACGCCGAAGAGCCGGTGCGGATCATCGTGCTGAAGGGCCGTCAGATCGGGATCTCGACGGTGACCGAGGCGATTCTCTTTCTGTGGGCCTTCCTCCACCCTGGAGCGGGATCGCTGGTCATCTCCAAGAAGCAGGATGACTCGGACTACCTGTTCGGGATGACCAAACGGTTTTGGGAGACCTCGCCATTCTTCGGGATCTACGACACCCCGTACAACCAGATCGGCTACATCAAGTGGAGCAACGGGTCGTCGATGCTCTCGACCACCGCCCGGAAGGAAGACCCCGGCCGAGGGATGACCATCCAGGCGGTTCACTGCTCGGAAGTCGCCTTCTGGCCGAACGCGGACTCTCTGGTCGGCGCGCTCCACGAGGCGGTGCCTGACCGGCACGGCACGATCATGGTGATGGAGTCGACCGCACAGGGCGTCGGTGGCTACTTCCACGACGAGTGGATGAAGGCGATCGACCCGAGCAAGGCCAAGTCGACCTTCCACCCGTTCTTCTTCCCCTGGTGGAATCACGAGGAGTACGAGATCAAGGGCTCCCACCTGAAGTACCGGGACCTTGACGACGAAGAGCGGGACCTGGTCGACATCTACGAGGACTTGACCCTGCCGAAGCTGGCGTGGCGGAGGAGAAAGCTTCAGACCTATACCAACCCGGAGAAGTTCAAGGAGGAGTACCCCAACTCGATGGAGGAGGCATTCCTCTCCACCGGATCGAACGTATTCCCCCTGGCGAAGCTCGCCAAGATGTACGACCCGGACGTCGACTTCGAGCGGGGGTTCCTGTTCAATGACAACGGGCGGCTGACCTTTACCGACAACCCGGACGGCCACCTGACCATCTGGCAACGTCCCGACCCTCGGGGACGGAGACGGTACGTCGTCTGCTGCGATCCGACCTGGACCATCGAAGGTGATCCCTGTGCGATCCAGGTGGTCGACCGGGCCTCACTGGAGCAGGTCGCGGTGTGGCACGGCAACGCGGACCCGCAGACCATCGGGGAGATCAGCCTGGCGATGGCCCTCTTCTACGCGCCCGAGTGCATCCTCAACACCGAGATCCAGGGCGGTGGGAAGACCGTCCTCCAGGTCTGGCGGGATGCCAACTACGGATTCATCTGGATGGATCGCCGACCGGACCGCCCCAAATTGCTGACGCAGATGTACTGCTGGAACTCGACGTTCGAGAACAAGAACAACCTGCTCGGCACCATGCAAGGGGTGATCCATCGGCAACAGGCGCTCATCCACCACCCGGCGACCTACTACGAGATGACCCGCTATATCCAGAACGAGAAGGGCGAGTTCGGTCCTTCGCGCCGATCGGGCCACGACGACACGGTGATCTCTCTCGGGATCGCCTGGATGACCGTGCTCACCGAGGGACAGAACCTCGATTACCGGGCGATGGCGGCTGGCGGACCCGGTTACATTCCTGGCCACACTCCTCCCCAGCTCGCGGGTATCGGGGCCGCGGCGATCGGCACGGGTAGAGTTCAGCCCATGCCCGAGACCGACATGACGGTCGGAATCGACGACTGGTACTGAGGATGAAATGGTTCTCTTACCACTGCCCTAGCTGCGGCGACTTCGACGTCGACGCGATCGCGGAGGACACCATCACCTGCCGGTGCGGGCGGACGGCCAAACGGAAGTACCAGATCGCGGTCCAGAAATCGTCGCTGGGTAACACCGCGCGGTGGGACCCGGTGGTCGGGGCCTACGTCGAGAACGACGCGCAGTTCCGCTCACTGCTCCACAAGGGACGCGATGAGGAATCGGAGCGGCTGAACAAAGACGTCAAGCTGGTCGAGGTCGACGCGCGAGATCAGGAGGGGATGGCCGAGCTCCACGGTCACTCGCTCTCTGAACGACAGGAGACCATCGACAAGTCGAACGCGGCGAAGGCCAGATGACCGCGTCGGGGACACTGATCCAGGTCGAACCCCGTCCCGGCTACGACGAGGCGGCCTTCATCTCCCAGCTTCGGGACGTCTACCAGCAGGCCAAAGAAGTCAAGTCGACCATGCTCACCGAGTGGAAGCGCAACTACCGGGTGACCATGAACCGAGCCGCTCCCGCGGTGCCCAACGCGCCGGGGACTCGGGCCAACGAGACCTTCCCCACCGTCGACTCTCGGATCGGATGGATGACCGACCAGGAGATCCGGTTCTCGATCACCCCCGCGGCTGACCCCTTCTCGGTGTTCTCGATGGTCAGCGATACCTTGGGGGAGCAGCTCGAATCGATCCTCAACTCCACCATGAAGAGCAACGGGTGGGACGCCGAGATCATCGAGATGCTGTGGGACGCGGCCATGTACGGGGCGGGATTCCTGAAATGCGTATGGGATTCGGGCACCGACGACGGCCTGGGGAACATCTCGCTGAAGCACACCTCGCCTTGGTGCCTCTACGTCGACCCCTATGCGACCGATCTGGACGACGCGCAGTACATCATCGAGGTCCACACCATGTCCCGGGCCGAGATCGAGAGACGGTATCCCGACACCACCCGGACCGAGATCGAGGACGCCTCGGTCACCGGGGACCGCACGATGGATCACATGCCCCCGACGCAGAGCTCCAACCGCCAGGCCAACGCGGGCACCCTGATCCCGATCAACGCCGGTCAGGGCGCGACCACCTGGGGCGCACCAGGAGGAGCCAAGCAGCACACCTCCGCCCAGGACGATGGGGTGAACGTGTACGAGTTCTGGATGCGGGAGAACTTCGAGGAGGAGGTGGTGCCGGGTGATGCGAGTCTCGGTGACGAGCCGCGCAAGGTCATCGTCGACCAGTGGCGAGTGGTGGTTATGTCAGGGAACCGAATCCTGCTCGACGAGCTTGCCGAAAACCTCTTCCACACCAATCGACATCCTTATGTCCGGTACGTCGACGTCGAGACCGGAGAGTTTTGGGGATCTCCGTTGCTACGGGACTTGGCTCCTTGTCAGCAGGCGATGAACACACTGCTGGCGATGGGCCAGAACAACATCATCTACACCGGCAATCCGGTCCTGATCGGAGTGAAGGGCTCGGGGGCGGACAGGTCGACCTGGACCAACAAGCCGGGGATGATCTACGACGTCAACGCGGGCCCGCAGAACGCGCAGAGCAGGCCGACCTGGATGGAACCGCCCAACCTGCCCCCTGCCTTGTTGCAGTTCGTGACCTTCTGGCGCGAGGAGATGGAGCGGATCGCGGGACTGTCGGGTGCCCAACGAGGTGAAGTCCCCTCGGGACGGGCGACCGACAAGCAGGTCCACGCGGGACAGGAGGCGGGGTTCATCCGTATCCGCTCCGCGCTTCGGAATCTGGAGCGGACCCTGTCGAAGGCGGGGGAGCTGCTGGCGAACCTGATGATCATCAACTACGACGTGCCCCGCTTCGTCGCGATCGTGGGCGACGAGGGGGAGATGTCGTCGATCCGCCTGGCGGCCCAACACTTCTACGCCCCGGTGGTCGACTGGAAGGGCAAGGTCACCTTCTCCCCGCTCCGGTTCACCATGCTGGTCAACGCGGGATCGAGCAAGCCGACCTCGCGTTCGGCCCGGATGCAGGAAGCCAACATGCTGAAGAGCATGGACGTGGTCGACGACCAGTATGTGATGCAGGCATACCGGGTCTCACACTGGAAGTCGGTCCTCGAACGCAAGGAAGCCAAGCAGGCTCAGGCGCTCCAGGTCGCCCAGGCCCTCGGCCAGGCCGGGGACAAGCCGAAGGGCGGCGGGAAGAAGATGGCATCCGCGGCACCGAGTCCCGGCGGGTAGTACGCTCCGCGAGCGTGAGGGAAGCCCGACCGCACCGCTCCAACATGAGCCCCGAGATGTCGACCAAGAACCGTGGGTCGATCCTCCCGGCGGAGCGGTCGAGCCTGGCGGGACCCATCGAGTCGCCGACCGGCCTCTGCGCACGTAACCACTTCGACGAGCCTGCTGACGTCCAGTACGGGCCGAACGGTGACTCCGACTTCGACATGGACGACTGATGCCGCTGAAGAGCGGCAGCTCTCAGAAGACGGTCAGTTCCAACATCTCTGAGCTCGAACACGCCGGCAAGGGCCGGTCGCACAAGCAGAACATCGCGATCGCGCTCTCCAATGCGCGCAAGTCGAAAAGGAAGGGTCGTTCGATGAAGCGATCCTCTCGAGTGACGGGGAGGAGGTGAGCTCGCATGCTGGACGACACTTTGGCCGGACGTGCCCGTAAGGGGCATCGCGGCGGCCGCAAGCACGGACGGAAGATGCGGTAGCACTTCCGTTTGATCGCGGGGGGGTCGCCGGATGGTCGGCCTCCCCTCGGAGCAGGGTGGAGAAGCGAGTATCTCGTCGGCCTCATAAGCCGAAGAACGTCGGTGCAAATCCGACCCCTGCCACGCAGCAGTGAATCAAGGAGAGACCACATGGCAGATCAGAACCAGGTGCGCCCCAATTACGGGGGCATGCCCAAGGGCAAGGCGAACATCGTTCGTCAGGGTCAGACCGAGACCGAAGCGTGGGGTGAGAACCCGAAGGCGAAGGGTGAGATCCCCGACGTTCGGGACAACCCGCCTCTCTGAGCTGAATGGCAGCTCCCAGCAAGGGGAACCAGGGGCCGTCCACAGTCGAGGAGGGCATGAACGGGGTGATCCACGCGATCACCGCGACCATGACCGCGCCCGACGCTGCGCCGCACCTTCCGTTCCTTCAACAATTGATGCAGGCGTCGGTGGGCCAACTTCAGAAGATCCGCCAGCCCGCCGCGGGTCCCGGTGGTCCCGGTGGTCCTCCCGGGGCTCCCGGTGCTGGTGGGCCTGGCGCGCCTCCCGGCGGTGGGATGAACCTCGGTGCGCTCCAGGGCGCGCCTCCCGGCGGTCCTTCCGCGGGTCCACCCGGCGGACCTTCCCCCTCAGGCGCGTCCGCTGAGGACATTCGGCGAATGATGGGCGCACAGGCAGGTACACCCGCATGAGTCCTCCATCCATCCGTGATCTGTTCATCGACCCCGAGCTCGCGTCTGAGCACGAGGGAGAAGGAGAGGCCGACTTCGACATCGACAAGCTGATGCACTCGGTCGACGAGGTGGTCCAAAGTCGCGGCGAACCCGCGTCAGATCCCCCCGAGGGCGGTGATGACGAACCGCCCGAGTCTGAGCCGGCCCTGGGGAGTGCCGAGCCTGGCGATGGGGGTGTGGGAGGGGAGCCGCCCGCCGAATCCGCCGA
>Ga0074044_10004488_pt1 | contig 11551 bp, 9 predicted proteins | sample BogForMeECP23OM1_FD_94443 | JGI IMG/M metagenome (GOLD analysis project Ga0074044, IMG submission 94443) | Bog forest soil microbial communities from Calvert Island, British Columbia, Canada - Bog Forest MetaG ECP23OM1 | ecosystem: Environmental > Terrestrial > Soil > Wetlands ...
AAAGTGTTATAATTAAATGACTTAGATGTAAGTATTCGAGAAATAAGGACTTAGATGGAGACATTCCCAGATTTGGCGGTATTTTCGAATAAATCCGAAGGTTGTCAAAGAGCGCCGAAAACAACTTTTCGGCAGTGTAGGCTTCCGTCTCTGGAGACGGAACGATTCTTGATGACGCACTCTCGAAGGATTCTCGCAGGGTTGCGGTTGGGCGTCTGTGATGACCGTACGCGAAAAATGTGATGAAAGAAGGTGGGGCGTTCGTTCGTGGTACGGACATCTCCACACCCACCCTCCGCAACGTGTGAGCGCCCCCCCATGGGCGCTAACTTAAGAATTGGCTTGAGGTTGACCTTGCCGGCCGGTTTCTGGCTAACTTCCGAGTAGCCGACCACCCGCCCGGAATGCGGCGGGGGATGGCTAGCGTCTCTAGTACAAGCCCGTATACACGGCCGCTTGCAGGATCCTTGTCGACGAAACTAGAATCAGCGCGGACTGAACAATCTGTAATCAGCCAAGAGTGCTCGCATGGGCAAAGTAGGATCGCGGATCGCTATCACCCTGACCCTAGTCGCGATGACTTGGACGGTATCGAGCCAGCAGGTCAAGCGATCTATTGGGAGCGACGCACCTCGGATCCAGCATGCAGCACCAGCCGATGCAACCACCCTTGCGACGCGACAGCGCTTTTTGGAAATGTTTGCTCGGGCATACTTCCCAGGACGAACCGGCCAACTCCTGATTGTGCCGCGCGAAGGCGACTTCATCACGCGGGCTGACGTGGCGTATATGCACGGTTCGCCGTGGACGTATGACGTAGCGATTCCGCTGATGTTTGCGGGCCCCGCGGTAAGAACGGGAACGTACTCGACTCCGGCCGTGCAGCAGGACGTTGCGCCAACCCTTGCGGCTGCGCTTGGCGTGCAGATGCCTCCCACGACGACAGGCCGTGTATTACCGGTTTTACGCACGGGTTTCGCTCGACCACGAGTGGTCATGCTGCTCGTCCTGGATGGCATGCGCCGGGATTACTTTGATCGCTACGCCGCGTCCATGCCAACGCTGACCGCCATGCGCCAGCGTAGTGCCTGGTTCACTGAGGCGCGGGTTAACTTTCTTCCGACCAACACAGCCGTTGGGCACTCGACGCTCTCGACCGGGGCCGATCCTCGCGTGCACGGAATCACAGGGGTCAGCGTGTACGAGCGCACGCAGCGCCGACGCCACGACTTTTTCGCTGGAGGAACGCCGCAAGACCTGATGGCATTGACGCTGGCTGACGTCTGGCAACTGGAGACGGCTGGTCGCGCGATCATATTGGCACAGGGCAGCATCGACCGAGCGGCGACGCCGCTCGCGGGGCATGGAGCGTGTCAGTTGAATGGAGCGCCCGTCGTTCTCGCAAGCTACGATCAGGAGACAGGCAACTGGACCACAAATCCCAACTGTTTCCGGCTGCCTGCATATCTGAAGGATCGCAACGCGAAAACACTGTGGCCAGCGAGCGGGGAGTGGATGGGTCACAAAATCGACTCGACCCAGGCGGTGCGATATTCGGCTCTGTTTCCAGCATTCGAAGCCGATGCGATGGCCGCGATGATTGAGCGAGAGCCGCTGGGCGAAGACAACGTTCCAGATCTCATTCTGATGAACTACAAAGGCGCGGATTTCGTGGGCCACAAGTACGGTCCGGATTCGGACGAGATGCGCGTCACGCTCGGCGAGATGGATCGTCAGTTGAAGCGGATGCTGAGTGCGTTAGAAGCAAAGGTTGGTAATGACTATCTCCTTGCGGTGACCGCGGACCATGGCATGCCACCGGAACCATCGTCGCCGGATCGCCGGCACTTGGCACCATCGATCGTAGACCTGTTGCACGAGAAGTTTGATCCAGAGGCGAAGCAGCTGATTACGTCCTTCGAACCGGAAAACGGCCAGATCTTCGTCGATGAGGACCGGCTGTCGTCTCTTGGTCTGACGTTGCGTGACCTGGCTCATTTCCTCGAATCACAGCCGTTCCTTTTTGCGGTGTTCACAAACGAGGATGTGCGCTCAGCCGCTAACGCGCTGAAGCCTGCGACGCCGACGCCAAGGCACTCGAAGTACAAATAGAGTCGGCCTGACAACGTGTCAACCGAGCTCGGGCAGTTTCCTTGTCAGTTTGCACGGTTTCCCCCGAGAGGCTTCTTTGCGCCCGCTCCAGGTCAGCACAAGCGTTAGCTACTCGGAATCCAAGATCGGGGGCCGCCTCACACCCCGATGGCTGCAACATCCCCTGTCGATTTCGCGAGCGGAGCAACTGGACCTTGTCCCGAGGAGATGCCCTGCAACCTGCAGAAACGGGCCTCCGATGCGGCAAATCAGCGTTGCAGCGTGGACTCGAAGGCCCGCGCGGGAATTAAAGGGTTGCCTGGCGCATACTGCCACCGGGGACCGGCTGATTCCTTTCGGATGACGGGGAACTCTTCCCTAATCCTGTAAGGTAAAGGTTTGCCGACCATTTGTCCGGAATCGGTAGGCATCCTCTGCAATGCGTACGGGCTATAATTGCGCGCATCGATGGCGCTTACCTCGGGCACCAAACTCGGGCCGTACGAGATCCTATCGCCAGTAGGAGCGGGCGGCATGGGCGAGGTCTACCGCGCACGGGACACGCGGCTCGGGCGGGATGTCGCGATCAAAGTTCTGCCAGAGGCGCTGGCTAATGATGCCGACCGACTGCGGCGTTTCGAACAGGAAGCGCGCACGATCGCGGCGCTGAACCATCCGAACATCCTGGGAATCCACGACATTGGTGCGCACGACGGTGCCCCGTTTCTAGTCAGCGAATTTCTTGAAGGACAAACACTGCGGGAGAAGCTCGCATCAGGGCCGCTGCCGGTGCGGCGCGCGATCGAATACGCGCTCGGCATCGCGGAGGGACTCGCGGCGGCACATGAGAAAGGAATCGTGCACCGGGATCTGAAACCCGAGAACGTGTTTGTCACTCGTGACGGACGGATTAAAGTGCTGGATTTCGGGCTGGCGAAGCTGGTCAGGCCGGAGGAAAAGCACGAAACTGCAGTGACGCTAACCAGCCCGGCGACTCTGCCGGGTATGGTGATGGGTACCGTAGGCTACATGTCACCGGAGCAGGTGCGGGGCGAAGCGATCGACCCGCGATCGGACATTTTCAGTTTCGGCGCAGTGTTGTACGAGATGCTCACCGGCAAACGCGCCTTCAAATGCGAGACGTCCGCAGAAACGATGACCGCAATTTTGCGCGAAGAACCACAGGCGCTGAACGATACCGGCTGGCAAGGTCCGCTGGAACTGCAACGGATTCTTGCGCGATGCCTGGAAAAGAATGTGGAGCGGCGATTCCAGTCGGCCAGTGATCTGGCGTTTGCGGTTGAATCGCTGAGCGCGACGTCGGCCGGAACGTCGACCGCGAAGACGGTGTCGCAGCCGACGTCGAAGTCAAAGTCAAAGTCAATGCGAGCGTGGCTGCCGTGGGTGATAGCCGCCGCACTGCTGATGGGGACTGCGGTCTGGGAAATCGTTCGACCGCCGGCTGCACCGGACAACCCGCTCGAAAAAGCGCATTTCACGCGCGTGACCGACCACGAGAGTGTTGAGGCCGCGATCTCGCCGGACGGCAGGTTCGTGGCTTTTATCTCCGATCATGACGGCCCCTTCGATGTATGGCTCACCCAGGTGGGTACCGGACGTCTGACTAATCTGACACAGGGGAAGGCGGGCCCATTACCTGGGCCGTTGCGAACCGCAGGGTTTTCCGGCGATGGCTCGGAGATCTGGCTCGGCAGCTGGGATGCGAATACGCGGCTGCGCACGCTGCCTCTAACCGGAGGTACGCCGCGTAATTTCCTCGGGGAGGAGGCCTCCGAGCTGACCTGGTCACCCGACGGCGAGCGCATTGTCTATCATAACTTCAGCGGGGGCGACCCCATGTTCGTGGCCGACCGTTCTGGCGCCAATGCGCGGCGGATATTCGGGGGCCAGCCGGGACTTCACAACCATTTTCCAACCTGGTCGCCTGACGGCCGCTGGATCTATTTCGTGCATGGGACGCCGGCGACGAAGGACATGGATTTATGGCGCATCGACCCGGACGGCCGGAACCCGGAGCGCCTCACTCACCGCAATACAGACATCGCGTACCCCACGCCGTCCGGCAAGAACACCGTGTTCTATGTGGCGCGGGATGCCGACGGTTCAGGGCCGTGGCTGTGGGCGTTTGATCTGAAACGGAAGGACTCGCGCCGTGTGAGCATCGGCCTCGAGCAATATACGTCGGTGCAAGCCAGCGCGGACGGCTATAAGCTGGTGGCCACCATCAGCAATCCCGTGGCCGGACTTTGGACGGTTCCGATTCTTGATCGCGTCGCCGAAGAACACGACGTAAAACCGCTTACCGTGCCAACCGTGCGGGCGCTGGCGCCCCGTTTCGGCGGTTCGTCGCTGTTTTATTTATCTTCCCTCGGGACGGGCGACGGACTGTGGCGCCTTCGCGACGGGCAGGCTACTGAGGTCTGGAAGGGCGCCGATGGCGCACTGCTGGAAACGCCCGCTGTTTCGCCGGATGGAGGTCGCGTGGCCATTGTGCTACGGCGGAGCGGGAAACGCCAACTACATGTCCTCTCTTCAGACGGCGCCGAACTCCAGCCCATCGCGGAGGGAATTGTCGCCCAGGGTTCGAGTTGCTGGTCGCCGGATGGCAGATGGATCGTCACGGGTGGCAGCGACGCCGCCGGTCCCGGGCTTTTCAAGATTCCGCTGGAGGGTGGATCGCCAGTTCGCTTGGTCACCGGACAGGCACTCAATCCAGTCTGGTCGCCGGATGGAAGCCTGATCGTATATGCGGGTACGAATGTGAGCACCTTCGCTCCACTTCTGGCCGTACGCCCGGACGGAACCAGCGTCAAATTGCCCGAGATCACCTTGCGGCGCTTGGGCGAGCGCGTCCGCTTTTTGCCTGATGGCAAGAGTCTGATCTACATGCAGGGACTGCTCGCATCACAGGATTTTTGGCTACTCGATCTCGCCTCCATGAAGTCGCGCCTTCTCACCAGGCTGCAAAGCCGTGCCGCCATGCGGACCTTCGACGTCACCAGCGATGGGAAACAAATCGTCTTCGACCGCTTGCGTGAAAACTCGCAGGTCGTCATGATCGATCTTCCCAAGGAATAAAGGAATAGCGGAATAGCCTTAATCCAATAACGGCCAGTTCGCAGATCCTGACCACTCGATATGGAGTTATCAACTGGTGGCGCGGTTACGCCAGCGAGATCAAACGCTGGACCGCCCGCCTAGGTGAGAAAAGTTTTTAGGGGTTACTGCTCGTCAACCCGCTTCTTGGCGAAGGGGGCGAGGGTTGCGAGGAATTGGCGGATTCGCTCGAGATCCGGTTCAGAGATCCGGCTGAACATCAGGCCGGTTCCGATTCCCGGAGTGCTGTGAGCGACCGCGCAATCAGCGGAGCACTTGGTTTCCCCGATCCAGATACCCGCTTTCAGCTTTGTTCCCGGCGGCAATGGGGTAGCCATTTCAACGTAACATCCGCCGACGCTGAGATCTGCGATGGTCGCCCGAAAAGAGGCTCCGTCCTGGGTACGAAGTTCCACCGAATTATGGCACTTGAATCGGGTGCACTTCCGCTGGTTAGCGACTCGGGGCTGGTGATTGTCGGGTGTAGGAGGGGGTAGTGGAAAATCCCAGAGAGGTTTTTCCGGGGAAATGTTGAGCAAGCCCACATGACCCGCTTTCGGCGTCCCCGGTTCGCCTATCCACTTGACGCGAAAGTGTACACGGTTCTTGCCATAGGACAAGCCGATGATCTCGTCGACGTTGAGCCCGACTGGTACACCGCTCAACTCAGCCCCCTGCTGGCTGACGTTGACGGTAGACGCTTTCTCGGAGAAGACCTGGCCGCTGCGGTTGGTGCCGAAGATACGCACGGGCACCTGGATCTCTTTGCGAGGCTCGCGGCGCCTGCCCATCTTTCGGTACCTCCCCGTCGTTCAAGGAAACCACGCAGGATCAGACCGCCTCATTGTGCCGGGGACGATAGTGGAAAAGCAAGCTCGGTAATTGACTCAACTGGTGATCAATCGCTATTTCAGTCACAACCCAAGAATCGGCCGGTCACTTGGCGAGTCGTCTCGCTGGCCGAAGCCAAAGCCAAACATCGGCTCTCTTCTGCCGGGTTAAAGTTGGCGGGGCGTAGCCCCGCTACCACACAAATCGCTTACAATTCCCCTTCCATGACAGTTGCGATTCGTTCTTTTGGGAAGATCAATCTCGGGCTCTACATCGGCGGTGCGCGCGCGGACGGATATCACGATCTGCGCACGGTGTACCAGACGATTGCGCTGCATGACTTGATCCGGGTGAGCATTGGGCGGGGAATTGGAATTGAGATCGACTGTAGGGACCCGCGGGTTCCGCTGGATTCGTCGAATACCTGCTATCGCATGGCGGAGCGCGTGCTGGAGGAACTCGGCGCTAAGGAGCGCGTCCGCATCGAGATCGACAAGCGGCTGCCGGTGCAGGGAGGGTTGGGGGCGGCGTCTTCGAATGCGGTGGCTACGATGATCGCGCTGGAGCGGACGCTCAGGAAGCGACTGTCGGGTGCGACGCGCCTGCGGATTGCGGCTGAAGTTGGCTCGGACCTGCCGCTGTTTCTGGTGGGCGGAACCGTGTTGGGGGTGGGTCGCGGCGAGGAGGTTTATCCGCTGGCGGATTTGCCTTCGATGGCGATGGTGGTGGTGACGCCGGAGGTTGGGGTCTCTACGTCGCGGGCGTTTGCTGATTGGGATGCGCTGGTGGCGAGCGGAGCCGAGCTTTGCTCGGCTGGACGGCCGGGGGCGGCGGTCCCTACGCGAACTGGGACGGGCGGGGACGCCCGTCGCTCCACGAGCTTGGAGCAATTGACGGGGGCGGGAGCGTCCGATAGACTGTTTGAGGTTGGCCGCGCGCTTTCGGCGTGGCTCACTGATTCAAATAATGGTGGTTACCCCAACACCGGTGCTTCCGCAAAAGGCGGGAGCCGGGCCGGGAACTTGCTTTCCGACCTTGTCCGTACCGGGATTGAAAACGACTTCGAGAAAGTCGTCTTTTCTCAATATCCCGAATTGCGAGACATGAAAGGTGCGCTGGAGCGCGCGGGGTCGAGATATGCTTCGCTCTCCGGGTCAGGGTCAACCCTGTACGGGCTGTTCCGGTCGGCGGCCGATGCCGCTAAGGCGGCAAGCCGTCTGCAAAAGCAGGGGCTGAAGGCGGTGGCGACCAGTACGTTGACGCGCCAGAAGTACTGGAAAAGAATTCTGGGCAGTTGATTTTCGATTGTTTGGCGGTACATAAAAGACAGTTGTTAAACGACAATTGTTGAACGACAATTGAAGGGCAATCCACCAGTCAGATCGATTCACTGGGCCGTCGACTAATGGTAGGTCAAGTGCCTTTGGAGCACTTTGTCTAGGTTCGAATCCTAGCGGCCCAGCCAGAAAAGCAGGTGTCAGGTATCAGGTGTCAGGTCTCAGGAAGACCTAACCCCTAATCCTGAGACCTGAAAACTAAGACCTGAGACCTCAACTATGGCCACAGTTGCGACGACAACGACCAGCGCGGAAAAAAAGCCGACGACGGACGAAAAAACGGAACGCAAGCCGCAGCGCGCCCGGGTCGACGACCGATTCAAAGTCTTTTGCGGAACCGCCAACGAGGCGCTCTGCGATGAAGTTTGTCACTTTCTTGGCCTGACGCGTGGTCAGGCTCTGGTCACGCGCTTCAAGGACGGCGAAGCGTATGTGCAGATCCAGGAAAACGTGCGCGGGGCCGACGTGTTCGTGATGCAGCCCACCTGCCAGCCGGTGGACATGCATCTGATGGAACTGCTGTTGATGATGGACGCGCTCAAGCGAGCTTCGGCGCGGCGCATCACGGCGGTGATTCCTTACTATGGCTACGCGCGCCAGGATCGCAAGGACAAGCCGCGGGTGCCGATTTCGTCGAAGCTGGTGGCCGATCTGCTGACTACGGCGGGCGCGGATCGCGCTCTGGTGGTCGACTTGCACGCGCCGCAGTTGCAGGGATTTTTCAATATTCCGGTGGATCATTTGTTCGCTTCGCCGGTGCTGGTGGACTACTTCCGGAAGCTGAACCTGCCGGATCTGACGGTAGTTTCGCCGGATGCGGGTGGCGTGGAGCGGGCGCGCTTCTTCGCGAAGAAGATGGACGCGGCACTGGCCATCGTCGATAAACGGCGCGTCGAGATGAACGTGGCCGAAGTGATGAACGTGATCGGCGAAGTCAACGGCCGCACTTGTCTGATCATTGACGACCTTATCGACACGGCGGGAACGCTGGTGAAAGTGGCGCAGGCTCTGATTGAAAATGGCGCGGGCACGGTGTATGCGTGCTGTTCGCACCCGGTGCTTTCGGGGCCGGCGGTGGAAAATCTGGTGAACTCTCCGATCACCGAGGTGGTCGTGACCAACACCATTCCGCTGAGCGAAGCGGCACGGCAAGTCCCGAAGATCAAGGTGCTTTCGATTGCGGGGCTGATTGGACGAGCGATTCAGTCGATTCACGAAGAGACGTCGGTCAGCAGACTTTTTATTTGAGAACGGTCGTTAGTCGCTGGTCGTTAGTCGTTCGCAAGCTCTTTTTGTTTCAGTATTGCGATTTTGATCGTTGCGGGGCAAAGCCCCGCCACCACACGAGTCGAGAAGGATGGAAACGGAATTATGGCTACTGCAACGGATATCAGCATTCTGGAAGCGCAGAAGCGCGAACCAGGGACCAAGAACGCGGCGCGCCGGGTGCGCGTCGGCGGGAAAATTCCAGCGGTTTTATATGGTGCGGGCAAAGGCGCGGCTTCGGTGGCGGTCGATCCGCGGCAGGTTCTGCGCATCCTGAAGTCGGAGAGCGGGCACAACACGATTTTCGACTTGGCGCTCGACAGCGATCGCGTGAAGGCCATGATCGTGGACTGGCAATTCGAACCCATCAAGGGAGCCTTGCTCCACGTGGACCTGCAACGCATCGCCATGGACAAGCGGCTGACGGTGACGGTTCCGGTGGTGCTTAAGGGTGAGGCAGCGGGCGTGAAGACGGAGGGCGGCATTCTCGAGCAGTTGCTGCGTGAGATCGAGATTGAGTGCCTTCCGGCAGATATTCCGAAAAACATCGAAGTGGATATCAGCCACCTGGTGTTCGGTATTGAAGTACGGGTGAAGGACCTTCCGCACAGCGAGAAGCTGAAGTTCCTGACCGAAGAGAACCAGATGATCGCGCACATCACGACGGTGAAGGAAGAAGTGGTTGCGGCTCCGGAAGCGGTGGCGGCGGATGCGACCGCGGCTCCGGCTGAGCCTGAAGTCATTAAGAAGGGCAAACAGGAAGTCGAGGGTGAAGGCGAGGCTGAGGGTGGAGATGCCAAGGCCAAGGCTAAGCCCGAGAAGGCTGAAAAGCCCGAGAAGAAAGAGAAGAAATAGAGCGGGTGTGGAGGCGGGACTTTGCCTCGCATGGACGGGGCGAAGCCCCGTCACCACACGAGCCAAAGGCTAAGAGCCAAGAGCTAATCTGCGTGAAACTGATCATCGGTTTAGGCAATCCTGGAATCGAGTACCAGTTCACGCCGCATAATCTCGGATTTTTGACGATCGACCGGATCGCCAACAACCTCGGGATCGAAATCAGGAATCGTCAGTGCCGCGCGCTGACCGCGCGGGCAACTTTCGCCGGTGAGCCGGTGGTCCTGGCCAAACCGGAAACCTACATGAACCTGAGTGGGCTTTCGGTGCGGGAATTGGTGGCGGAACATCAGGTCGATGTCGAGCGGGACCTGATTGTGATTTACGACGAGCTTGACCTACCGCTGGGCGCGATTCGCATCCGGCAGAGGGGAAGTTCGGCGGGGCACAACGGGATGGAATCTATCCTCGGCGCCTTGGGTACGGACGAGTTCTTGCGGATTCGGCTGGGAGTAGCGCCTGACCGAAAAGTGGTGGACGGCGTGCAATATGTGCTGACGCCGTTCCGCAAAGCGCAGGAAAAAGTTGTGGACGAAGTTCTCGACACGGCAGTACAGGCGGTTGAGGTGATTGTGAAAGAAGGACCGGCGGCGGCGATGAACCGGTTCAATCGGAAGAACGAGGACAGTGGTCAGTGATCGGTGGTCAGTGGCCAGCAAATGCACGCCGTGATTGTAAGAAATTTGGGTAACTGGTCACTGACCACTGCCCACTGATTTTTTGGAGATAACGAATGAATCGTAACTATGAATTGATGTTCATCGTCCGCCCCGACATGGTGGAAGAGGATCTGAACAAGCTGATTTCCACGCTGGAGTCGGTGGTGACGGCGGCGAGCGGAACGGCCAAGAGCGAGGTCTGGGGCAAGCGCCGTCTCGCGTACCGGGTAGGCAAGTTCAACGACGGCATCTTTGTGCTGATGTTGATTGAAGCCACGGGCGCCACCGTCCACGAAGTCGAACGCCGACTGCGCGTGACTGAGCCGGTGATCAAGTTCCTCACCGTGCGCACGGACGAAGAACTGAAGCGGCTGGACAAGATCAAAAAGCTGCGCGATGCGAAGAAGAAGGTCAGCGCACAGCCGGCGGCGGTTGCTGCACCGGCAACGCCAGCGGCGCCTGCAGCGGGAGCGGAAGCACCTGCCTCGGCGCCGGTTTAGTTGGAGCTTGGGTTTTTGGAAAGACACGGCTTTGGCAGTGCCGCGACAGGCGACAGGAGCGGGGCAAAAGCCCCGCCACCACACAACGAATTTCTAGAAAGCAGGGGTAACTATGGCAGAAGAATCAAGAGCACCAAGCGCGCATGCGGGATCGAGTGGCGGCGAAAGCCGTCCGGAGCGTAGTGGTGGTGACCGCCCCGAGCGCAGCGGGCCGCCACGTGGTCCGCGTCCCGGCGGAGGTCCCGGCGGTCCCCGTGAAGGCGGCCGCAAGTTCTTCCGGCGCAAGAAGGTTTGCAAGTTCTGCGTCGAGAAGATCGAAGCGGTCAATTACAAAGATGTGCGTCTGCTGGCCCAGTTCGTAGCGGAGAGCGGGAAGATAACTCCGCGACGCTTGACGGGCGTGTGCACACCGCACCAGCGCCGTCTGTCGCGGGCCATCAAGCAGGCGCGCAATATCGCGTTGCTGCCGTTTGCGGGCCGCGCGCAGTAAATACAAAATCGTCGTTGGTCGTTGGTCGTTAGTCGTTCGCAGGCGGCGGCATGAGTGGAGTCTGTTGACTGTTCGAGAACTTGCAAACGACCAACGACAAGCGACTAACGACCTACTTACGAACGGAGTCATTCATGGAAGTCATTCTGAAAGAAGACGTGCCCAAGCTGGGCAACCGCGGCGAGGTGGTGAAAGTCGCCGAGGGATACGGGCGGAATTTTCTGCTGCCCAAGAAGCTGGCGATTCAAGCGACCGCCGCTAATAAGACGGTTATCGAGCAGATGAAGGCGGCGTCGGTGCGCCGCTCCGCCAAGGAAAAGACGGAAGCGGAAGCGCTGGCCAAGCAGTTTGACGGGCTCGAGGTGA
>Ga0074044_10004489_pt1 | contig 11550 bp, 15 predicted proteins | sample BogForMeECP23OM1_FD_94443 | JGI IMG/M metagenome (GOLD analysis project Ga0074044, IMG submission 94443) | Bog forest soil microbial communities from Calvert Island, British Columbia, Canada - Bog Forest MetaG ECP23OM1 | ecosystem: Environmental > Terrestrial > Soil > Wetlands ...
GAAGCTCAGCTAGGCTAGAGCGACAGACAAAGAAGTCGAAGCTCATAAGTCCAACGAAGAGACCTGCTGGTCGAGGGTTCGAATCCCTCCGGGCCCACCAAATTATTTAGGTGAACCCTTAATTATGATCAACACCCACCGTCAAATATGGCTAGTAAGTACGCGAATCTAATGAATGACGCCGCCGTTAGGCGTTGGTTCGAGAATCTAAAATCAAGATCAATTATCACCGCGACCGTCTACTTCCGAAATCTTGGTCTCTACTGCGAACTAAATCATACTTCTCCGAAAGAAATCCTCGAAGTTGCTGACGTTCGAAAGTTCAAAGATGATTTCACTGATTTTGTGCGAAAACTGGAGAGTGAAGGCAAGGCAGGTTCCTATGTGGTTAGATTCAAGAAAGTTTTGAATTCTTGGTTAGCGTTTAACGATGTGAATGTGAAGCTCAAAGTGAATATCACGGGAGAATCTGAGACGCCAACCTTACGTGAGGAACGAGTTCCAACGAAGGAAGAGCTGGATAAGATTCTTCGAATGGCAACACCTAGAGCACGGGTTTCAATTGCATTGATGGCCTTCTGCGGTTTGAGGCCCGAAAGTATAGGAGACTATACCGGCACAGATGGATTGCGCCTAAACGATTTCGTTGAATTGGACCTTAATGATGAAATCAAATTTACACGCGTTCCAACAAGGATCGCAGTCCGTAAGAGTTTGAGCAAGGCACGGAATCAGTATTTCAGTTTCATGCCCGCGCAAGGACTAACTTACGTAAGGGAATACTTGGAAGAACTGAGAAAACGAGGGGAGAAGCTGACCAAAAGTTCGCCGGTATTAGGGCTAGATGGACGCGGCATTAGCAAGAAGAACGAATTTTTACGAACTACCCTAGTTACAAGGGACATCAAGGAAGCGATTGTTAAAGCCGGGTTTCATTGGCGACCCTATGTTCTTCGAGCTTACTTCGATACGAACATGATAATCGCCGAATCGAAGGGAACAATGTCGCATCCGTACCTCCAGTTTCTAATGGGTCATAAAGGCGACATGGAAGCTCGATATTCAACTAACAAGGGGATCCTACCTCCAAACATGATTGAGGACATGCGCGACGCTTACAAACGCAGTCAGGATTACTTGCAAACAACACGTGATGTAGGAGATGAGAAAATAAATGAAGCCTTCAAAAAGCAGCTCTTGACCGTAACCGGATTCAAACGAGAAGAAATCGCAAGCCTTGACGTGTCGAACATGACCGATGAAGATCTCCATGATTTGTTCAAGAAACGGCTTCTGAGCGTTGTTGGTCGGAACGGCTCAAAGCAGAAGGTCATATCAACTAACGAACTAGGAAAATATCTGGACAGTGGATGGGAATACGTCACCTCAGTGTCCACTGATCAAGCGATTGTGAAGATTCCCTAGCTTTCGTATGTGCCGGGAGTGGGATTTCAGCACCGTTTACTGGTACATATAAACTGCAGATTGAAGGTCCTCACAATTGGTGTGTTAGTCTCATGTTTCGATATGTTCAGTCCAGCTTGCAATCTGTTTGAGCCAGTCTTCCAGATTCAACTTCAATCGTACGATGTCTCTATCCTCTAGCGGATTATTATGAGCGATAACGTTTCTGGACATCTCAATTTCGTCTATCTTGCCAGTTACCCATTGAAGATTAGGAAACATGTCCTCGAAGTCTGACCAGTTAGCTGTGATAATTGATTTGAGCTCATCTATGTCAGTGTAGAAGATCGGGTGTGCTCCCCGACGTCCATGCCATCGGTTTTTGTCTTCATTATCCATCCTCCCTTTGACCTTCTCTTTGATTTTGGCTCCTACGTTTGTCTCCCACCACTTTTCCTCGTGTTTAGAAGTCATTACGTTAGAAATGAGGTTACGAACTGAATTTTCGAAAATGTAGACAACAGGGTACACGCTCGCCATTTTGGTTGCGTCATCAACAAACTTCTTTGGAAGCAATGGGTCAACAACCTTGACGTTCTTATCGATTTCAATGATAATTTGTTTCGAACTCGTATCCCTTGCGACAGGGCGTGGCTTGACCGTAGGAATAATTACTGCCTTGAGTTCCCTGACCTTAGCCAATTCATCTTCTTTTAGATACTTTGAAATGTCGATAGTGTTTTCTGCCGCCACGAGGTAGGCAGCGGTCTCTTTGGAGATGGCAAAAGAGTACTGTTGCCTCTTGTCATCAATCATCTGGTAAACGCGCTGCAGACTCAGTTCGGTCTTTTCCAATAACCGCTTCATGATGTCTTTGTTTATCACAAAATCCGCACACCGAGTCTTTTCAGTCGAGGGTTCTTCCTGTTTTGTATCAGATAATTCCCTTCCATCTCAAGAGCTTGGCAACATCCATAGGAGGTACGAAAATCACTAGGTGTCTATTTCCGACGCTGTCCCCGTAATTAACCAGACGCGTAATGACGCCATCGACAGGCTCTTTTGCACTTAGCAGGAATATGTAGTTCGGCCTAGTTTCATACCCTTTTGTTATCTGGTGTGATATGGATTCCCAGTTCAGCTTGGAAAGGCTTCTAAATCCCTTTACGACAGCCGAGAAACTGAATTTGATGCCCTCCAGTTCGAGATAGAAATGCTCCAAGTCTGCTACTTCTAGAACGGTGTCCTTCCTCCTGTTAGGGATAGGTGACGCCCCTTTCTCTCTAAGGGCATCCCTGAGGCTTTGTTGTATCTTGTCCTCAGAAACGTCAAGATTTGCTGCTGCTCCTCTTACAGCTTGGTCAGGGATGGAAAGGAGTTCTGGAAATATGTCAGTGAAAGTAAGGACAGGCAATCGTTCAGCAACTGACTTCGTCCAGACCCCTGTAATTCTCGTCGTGAGTCCTTGGGAAAGAAATCTGTCTTTTGTAATGGAATTAAGCCTGAAAAATGCGCGACTACACCCCACAAGACATTTTCGTAGATCAAAGATGCCCGCATCGAAATTCGCTAGAATGTTATCAACGAACGCGTCCGCAAAGTTGTCGTAGTTTGTCCAGTCGCGGGAATGTATGTAGTTAAGAACGATATTCAGAATTTTGATTTTAGCTGCTTGGCTGTTCCGCTTCATTTGGACCCTCTTGGACGGTAGCTGCCTCTGCGTTGAGTGACGAATACTTCTTCTGCACTTTGTCATCGAGCCTTAGTATCTTGTACCATCTGGATTTGGTGAAAACGGGACTGTTCTTCTTTGTTTCTTCAGCCTTTGAGATTATTCCCGCTCCTTCCAGCTTATGCAATGATCGCCAACACTTCATTTGGTAGATCATGGTTTCTTTTTCTATGTCCTTCCTGTTTTTGGTTCCGTCGACTACGAGCAGTACACGCATTAGATCAACGTCGTCATCTAATGTCTTTTCAAGTAGTTCTTCCCATTTTGTCCGGTCCTGATAGATTTGCGCATCTTGCGTTTGTCTAATGTCTCGAACTTCTTTCTTTATCTCAATAATTTCCTTGTGAGTCTCTGGCGTTTCGGGCATGCTTATCCCTAGAATATTTGTTCATGTACTTTGTTGCCATCACGATCAATCGTCTTCACCAAACCCTTGCGCCGCAGGGTGCTAACTACAGCCCCAGTGTATTCTTGCGACTTCTGAATTTTATCTGCAATCACTTGAATTGTGTTGATTCCATCGCATAGTTCGTAGACCTGACTTTCGATTGAACCGGGCTTTAGTAGCCTCTTTTTCATCTCATCGAGTTTATCCTGATTAGATAGGACTAGTATTGCCTTAATGTCGTCAAGAGTGTGTTGCATCTTTCTCAATAACGATAGCTGATCATCGTCAGGCATTGGATTGACCCTCCGCTGATTTGGATGGCTCAGCTTCGCCCTGTTCCCTTTCCTCTACATGAACTAGTTCTATCCACGCAGGGGGCACGTAATCCAGAATTTTCTTGGGCGGCTTCCCTCTTTGGTCCTCGACAAATCCAGCTGCGGCTAGCCCTTCTACAAAATAGCGAACCGCTCTCTCCGTGACTTTGAGTTCATTTGCAATATCCTTGGACATTCGCATACCGTCAATGAGTACCCACATCCTTTTTCGATCTTCGCTAGTAGCAATCTTGCCAAGTTCGCTTTCTATAACTGATGAATTTGCTAGCAGCAATATCTTAGAGATTTTTCTTAGTTCCGCTAATTCATCAGACACTCTTATCACCTTCAACCGACACCTCGGACGGCCTCTGTTGTATCACTGCCTTTGTTTGAGGAATATCTATTGCGAAATCCTCCAAGTCGAATGTCTTAACGTATCTATCCCCTCTTCCAACTTTCATCGCTTCAACGATACCCAGCTTCGACCACTGCTTCCAGTAGCTCCTAACCGTGAAGTCACTGACCCCACTTTCTTGAGCAATTTCCACGCTCCCCTTGTTGCCATTGCTCAAATGGTAAACTAGTTTCTTTTGGTCAGAATTAAGCGCAGATGTCAGAACTGCCTTGACCTCTTTCATTCCGGCGAAACGAAGCCACTTCACGATCTCTCTCAGTAATGTTATCTGTTCATTATCCTCAGGCACTGCCATCTTCTCCTGTTTTCGCCTCTTCTGCGGTCGGAGTCTCCACGGGTGCCTCAGCAGGCTTCTGCTCTTCGACCTGTGCTGACGTCCTTTCCTTTCGGATTGCTGATAGTGTTACGCTGACTGTATTGCTGCTGGTCTTGAGAATATCGGCAATCTCACTTGGTCCAAAACCCGCATCAGAAAGGGTCCTAATCTGCTCCTTTTGGGGTTTGATGTCTTTAATGACATTCAGGGCTGACAGTCTGATGAGTGTGTCAAGCTTTGCTGAAATTCCTGAGCATTGATCAGCGTTCGCTTGAATCTTTGTCTTCTTGGGCAATCCCCAGTCCGCCTGTCAGAGTTTAATTAGTTGTAGTTCGCGCATTTATTCTTGAAAGGATGCCTCAGGTTTTGGGGAATAATCCGAAGAATTGGACAGAACGCGCTTAGGCTCCTTGCTCGTGTTCTTCCTCAACTACAGCTCTCGACTGCAGCGAATCTTCCTTTCTGCAGCTGTGACAGCGTGAGAACGATTTCATTAATGATTCACGGCTTATTTTGGTCATATCTGGACTATACTAGTCATGACGGCGTTATTGTGGACGCTTCTGATGCTTTCGAAGATATTCTCCCAGAGCTTCTATCACTACGTCCTGAAGTGACCGATCTGTTTCCAGTGCAACTCTCTTCAGGTCTTTGACTAGTTCTTTTGGAAGCCGAAGTGTTGTCTTAGTAATTTCCAATGGCTACCTGCCTTCTGAAGTTCGCATGTCGTTCTTAATTTTGCCGTTTTGACGGCATGACGGCAATACTTAAATAGACCTTGAGCCATGCTGCCAGCTTGCTGGCTTGACGGCAATGAGCCAAACACAAACAGTTCAGCTGCTCCATCCAAATCAGGATGGCGCTGATCGCAAGGAGAGTTTCTTGGTTCTCCTGCGTGAAGCTATTAGTTCTGTTTCGCGTGACGGTGGTCGTGCGGATCTACATAGTGTACAGTCCGCTCTGCTGCGGAAGGGATGGCACCCATGAAGGCGATATCTAAACTCTGGCCGCCTCCATCCCTTTTGGCCAGAAAAATCCTGTGTCCTGCATATGTTAGTGCGCCCTTCAATTCACGCGACGCGTTCAAGTTTCAAGGAATGCACGCAAGCGCAGCATTACGCGTCATAGCACGCCACTTGAAGATGGGTTTCAAGCTTGGGGCAATCGAGAAAGGAGGAGCTGGTTTCAGGATAGACTTGATTTTCGAAAAATCTGATGCAGGGCGACGTTTGGTTGAGGTTAAGTCTTCAAAAAAAATTCGGGAAGTCCACAAAATACAAGCCGCACTCTATCCTCGTGATAAATTCGATGAATTGGTTGTCTCTAACCGACATGAGGATCTGATTCTTGATCCCGAATTCATATACAACGCAAAATGGCGCGGCGAGAAGACACGAGAACTTCTCGCAAAAGATCCGAAGAAAGCGGCAGTGAGTTACGTGCCGCATGAAGACGTGTGTTATACCTGCGCGAATGAGAGTTGTCCTTTCAACGGCTGGCGAACTCCCGTAGAAGACACGCCCTCCGATTTACCCTATGGCGTTAGAGGTGGATAATATGACGAAGTTGATGAGGTGTCCAATCTGCAACGAACCTCTAACACGGGTAAGGAGCAACTTCCAACAAACATTCGTTTGGAATGAGGAAAAACAAGCCTACGAAGAACACGAAGGCGCAGACTATACCTCGTTCAGATGTGGATTATGTGGTGACGAGATTGGAGGAGGATACTTCGAACAGATAGACGATCGGCGCTGGGGGATCATCCCAGACATCACTGGAAGTTTTCTTTGAGGGAGGACAAATGGCCAGTAAAGCAGAAAAATCACTACGAGTTTCCGGATGGGTGAGCAGTTACCCACCGGTAAACAATCTCCTCCTACATCTTCTAAGAAAAAGCAAGAGCGAAGGCACAAAGAGCGTTTACTTGGCGCATCTACACAAATTCTGCCGTTTCATGAAGAAGACACCCACGCAACTAATACGTGTGAAGAGAAATGAGGCTGAGAAAGCAATACAGGGTTACGCTGATTCATTCGGGGACGTATCACGCAGCTACGCCAACATAGCAATCTGCGCATTGAAGTGCTTCTACTCAGTGAATGGTTTCCGCAGAAACAGAGCATTGGATATCGAGTTGTATTACCAGCCACCACGACACCGACTAACCCAAGAATATATTCCAACCAAATCTGAAGTCTATAGAATGGCTGACTCTTGTAGATCACTAAGAGACCGCGCGATTATGCTAATGCTCTTCAGTAGCGGTCTACGAAACTCCACTCTACGAGCGTTGCTAGTTAGAGACTTAGCAAAGGAATTACTCGCAGGTGTTGGAAATCCGATTGTTCAAATCTATCCTGATATGAAGCGGGTTGATCCTAACGCCTGCAAAGGAGGAATTCCATACTACACTTTCCTCTGTGATGAAGGCGCTCAGGCGGTCAGGTTGTATCTTGAGGATAGGAAGCTGAGGTTTGGTGCACTAGGTGAAGATGAACCGTTATTCTGCACTGAATACAATCAACTGGAACAACTAGAGAGAAGGAAGAAACCGATCTCAAGTAGGGAGCTTCAGATCATTATCAAAGACACTGCCCGACGCGCCGGGATAACCAAATGGGATCTGGTTCATCCACATGTACTTCGAAAAAGTTACGAAACGATTCTCAGAGGCCAATTGATTGACGGGAGCAATTTGGACGTGAAAACTCAAGAGTTCTTCATGGGACATGTTCTGGCTGGAAGCCAAGACAACTATTACGATTATAGTAAAGTAGAGTCAATGCGTACACTCTATTCAAATCTCAAATTTGGGCGCTCAATTGTCGAGAACAAGTTCAAGTTGTTAAGGGCAGCGGTTGGACGCGCCTTTGAAGGTACAGACGTGGACCCTGAGGAAATTATTGCACAGTATGCAGCAATGAAAAAGGTCGATGCGGGTAAGTGAGTTCTGCGTGTAGTTTTAGAATAGTAACTATTCCTGATCGTATCTCTCAACAATGATGTTGCCGTCAGGCAAGGATGGAGAGCCAACATAGAACCATCCGTTCTCAACGTATTCCTTCAATTGAGATGGAGAGATGATCTTCTGCTGTCGTCTCCTTGTTCTTTCCCCTCTGCTTTTTTTAAGCGCAGTACTGATTTCCTTGTCCAAGAACTCTTGCCGCTCTTTAACCGAAAGACGCTTTCCCAACTCTCCTTCTTTCGTTGCAATCATGCTGGTTGCATCTAGTCCAACGAGTGCAGCTAGTTTAGTAGTTGTTCGTATCTCATCTTGGCTCCGATCCTCAAAAACAAGTTTGGTGGCAAGCGCACGTAATCGTTCGACTTTGGTTGAATCGTAATAGTTGTCCTGCGATCCGGGCAGGATGTGGCCCATCAAAAACTCTTGATCTTTGATGTCCATGCGGTCGCCATCATCTAGGCCTGACCGTAAAACACCTTCGTAGACTTTCCTGAGGGTATGGACATGAACGAATCCCGCTTCCTTAAGGTTAGCAGCTATGGCCGCTTTTTGCACGATGATCTGTAGTTCACGAGCTGTTAGCGGCGTTTTCCTTCTTTTCTCAGGAAGGATTTGATTGTAAGCAGTTACGAATAGCGGTTCATCTTGACTATATGATCCGAATATCCGTATCCTCTCCTCCAACATTGCGCGGATTGCTTCTGTTGCCTTGGCGCCGATGAAGACGTAATAGGGTATGCAATTCTTGCAAGCGCCGGGGATTCTATCATTGCAGCTAGGGTCGATCCTTACGAGGAGCACCGTTTGTCCTTGATTAAGTTCTGAATAGATGTCGCTTATTCTCATCGCTCTCAGCGCAGTGTTCCTAAGACCTGTAGTAATGCCGGTTAGGATCATCGCGCGATCGCGCTTGCATGCGGCACGTTCCGCCATCGTTAGAGCTTCTCTAAGTGTAGGAATGTACTCCTGCCTGTTTGTTGTTCTTGGAGGTTGGCGATAGCATTTGAGTCTTAACTCGGAATTGTTCCCGCGATTGAACCCATTACAAGCAAACAACGACTTCAGGCATGCAAGTACAGTGTTAGCACCTCTCGCCGATCGCAGCCCGTTAGCCCTGTTACGCTCTACGATCTTGTTACAGTAATTTCTGATCTCTTTCTCTATCTCCTCTCGACTTAGAGTGACGAGTTGATCTGGATTCATCCCGGCCCTTCTGCAAAACGTAGCAATCATGCCGCAATACGAGCGAACTGATTGTAAGCTGCCAGACTTTTCAAACCACAAATAATCCAGCATCCGCTGCATGCTGAGCCAACCACTTTTATGATCGTTCTCGGAGATCCGGAGAAGTAGACGCCAAGGTTGGCAAGCGGTTAACGATGGGTTCTTTTGCGAAACTACAGCTTCGCCAATTAACACTTTGTCGAGCCCATGGGTTCGCATAACAGCATGATGTTCATGCCCTTCCCCCTGTGGCGAAGAGAGAGTGAGTTCGCTCACGCCAACATCAAGCTTAGTCGTGAGAGGGCCGTCAACACCGCTCTCAGTATCCTTCCGTTTCACATCTGAGGTATCAATCGCGGTCATCGTCGGTCTCCCTCCAATCTCAGCAAGGTCAACCAAACTTCAACTTTCGAAAGGAACTCAGCTGGAGTCAGCTCGTCCTTTTCGAGTAGAATAACTCCTCTTAACGAACCGGTCAAGTTCTGATCTGCGAAAGGCTTCAGGTTCTTGATTGTTACTTTTGGTTCAGAAGAATTCTGCGACATTTCGTCCTGATTGCAATCGCGCTCTACCGCCTTTTATACGAGGGTGCAACCAATGGAAAATTAAGTTACATAGGGCATTCAATCCCTACCATGGGCAAGAAGAAAGACGCCCGCGCGTTGACGACCGCTAAAGTTTTCGCTTTTCTCGCGTGTTCAGAGAATCGACGAGCCAGTCTAACCCAAATCTCTCGCGGAGGTTTCGTGACACCAAGGCCAAGGACTTGAGAAGGGTCTAACCCGATATCTTGTGGACACCGGCTATATCGAAGAAGTTAATGTGAATGGGAAACCGTCGTACGCACTTACAAGCCTAGGTTTAACTTTCTTGCTGGTTGCGCTGGCGCGTCACCCGGATATTTCTATTACACTCAAATCTAATGGAAAACCGATTCAAACTAGACCAACGATTTCTAAACTCGCCTACTTGTATAGTGACATGCTCCCCCACATATTTGGACTTTGGAAAAGATTCGAAGATCAACACGTGTCGGATATTGCTGAAAGGCTGTTAACGATTGCAGCATCCAAGGTCGTCGGGGGAAGGATTACCCCCCTCGAGCTGCCATCTAAGAGGGATCTCTCTTACTATCCCGACCCTCGACCTCTTACGGGTAATTATGGTACATTGGTTGAACGATACTTCTTCGAGACTCCTGTAGCGTTAGAATTCACTGAGCTAGTTAACGACAGATGGCGTCAAGCGTTATTAGCGGACGAAAAACTACGTGAACCTTACCTAGACCGGCTGAAGAAAGAAAAGGAGTTTGGTGAGAGTCTGATTCGACAAGCTGAAGCACTGATCAAAGACTTGACAAATGTTCAACGACTAGACTTAGCAACTGCCAGCAAGCTTGCTAACGACGTCTTGTTTGCTGCGATTGCTTAGGATCGAAAGTAAAACGCGTCTCTATACGCAGAACGCCTAGTAAGGCCCAACTTTTCCATCAGCTGCAATTCGGCGGAACGCCAATCTTGCGGCTGGTCTATCCTTCATGGCCTTCAGTATCACTTCACGAAGATCAGGTCCGGAGTTCGGCAGTATCTCTTCTTCATCAATGTCGATAGCGATCACGTGCCCAGCAGGGATTTTAGAAACCTCATGCTTTTTCTTCGTAGCTATAGCCTCAGCTCTCATTCCGATTGCTTTCCTGATGTCAAAGAGGGCTGGAAAGATGATGGGTTCCTTTAGCACCCGGTCAGTTGTTGATTGTCCGAAAATTGGTAGTGTTACTCCAAGTCTACGAGTTTTCGTGATGTCCATTCTGAATTTGTGCCATCGCAACGAGGCCCCAAGCAGTTGACCGAGCTCATCGCATCGCATTGGAAGTTCGTCGACGATCCCGTGTGGAATGGGAATAGCTTTCACAATGGCGTTTCTATCAACAAAGCTGAAGGTCATGAGGCCACGTTCAGTCCCATCAGGTAGTTTTCCGAAGAAGACTCTCATGCCGTGTTTGTATGCATTGTGCAGCTCTCGGAGGTCTTCATATAATTCAGCCACCCTACCGAGGAACGCTGCCAGTTGTCTGCACGAACGGAAAAGGTTAGCACGAGTGCCATTTGCCTGCAGCGTTAATGGAGGATATCCGTGTAGGTTAGCAAAATATTCCGGCCGTCTTTTTTTGATGGCTGCATAGAAGTTAACGACATCTCCTGTCTCGTATTCCGCCAACTTCTTCCAAACTTCCTCGGGGCTAAGGGCATTCATGTATAGTTCCGATGCGAGGGAAATCGCAAAAGCTCCCAAGTCTTCAGCTGCTTCGCAGAATTTAGACACGAGTTCGAGAACAAGTAAACCCTGAGCTTTCACCTTAAGCTCCGGTGTTAGGCCGGCAAATGACTGAGGGTTGTCTAGTGTGTTTTTCAAAGTGTTGACAATGAATGTGCGAGCATCCGGAGAATAGAGTTCGTACATGACTTCTACAAAAGAACGAAGTTTTCCGTGCTTATCCTTTAGGACTTTATCCGTGGGGCCAGCTGAGTCTAAGATTCGCAGCCTACTGGGCAAGTTGGATCTAATTATAGTTTGGCAGCGCACCTTAAAGGCGCTGTAAAAGTGACGCCAGACTACTGCAATCGATAGCAGCACAAAATTCGGATTCACCTAATCTTTTAAGTGAATACCTCCGGGCCCACCACACTAGCGATTAAATGCATACATTCGGCTGCGATTGATTGTACGTCGAGCTAACAGCAAAGTTCGCCTTGAAGAATGGTAACCGCTTTTCCTCCTAAGGATAC
>Ga0074044_10004491_pt1 | contig 11545 bp, 13 predicted proteins | sample BogForMeECP23OM1_FD_94443 | JGI IMG/M metagenome (GOLD analysis project Ga0074044, IMG submission 94443) | Bog forest soil microbial communities from Calvert Island, British Columbia, Canada - Bog Forest MetaG ECP23OM1 | ecosystem: Environmental > Terrestrial > Soil > Wetlands ...
ATAATTCGTGGCCGGCTTTGGCGGCCGTGGCTTTAACCCAGTCGCACCACTTCATAAAATCTTTCCGGGCTCGCTGCATGTCTCGCAATTCATACAAGTCTTGCAGAATCAGTCGCATCTGATTGCCGTTGGTTGATGGCGTTGCGGAGTTGGTCTGCGCCGCCGAATTTGCCGATGATTTCCGCCACATTCTCCCTGCCAGCAGCAGAAACAAAGGCTAAAGGCTGAATGCTGAATGCTAAAACAGAAAATGCTCCCGCCTTCGTCTGACTACGGCGCGGCAAGGAAAATTGAAGCGCACTGTTCCCGAATCTTTCCATAAATTTCGTTCCCCAGACCAAGCGGATTTGACGGCATCCTAAGCCCAGGCGGAGGCGGAAGAAAAGGCTAAAATCTAAAGGCTGAAGTCTGGAGCCAAGTGTCAGAATGAAGAAGAACGGAGGTTGAACCGCGATAGACGCCAAAGACCGGCGAGGCAAGGATTTATGCGCCGTATTTCTTGGGGGGCTTTTCCCGCAGCACGAGCGGGGCGGTGGCAGATTCAAGTCCTTCCAACTCCACCCGCCGCATGGGTTCCTTGCCCCCAAACCGTTTCTGCGCGTCAAGGATTTCCAGCCCGGCCAACCGACCGTCCTGGTCATAATCAGCGGCGATGCCCTCGGCCAGATGTTTGGTCGTGACCGTGGTTTCACGGAACGTGATGCTCAACGCATCCACTTCGGCATCGTAGCTGATTTTCATGGTTTAAAAGTAATACGTATAGACCGTTATCACAACTATTTCTCCCGGCTCATCGACAAACACCGGGCGAACCTGTTTGGTCGCATAAACTTTTCCGTTCCATTCCCGGCCGAAAGTGATGTCTTTCCGACAATCCAACCGCCCAAGTTCGGCTGCGCCCCACGCACAGGTGCGGATGGCGTCTTCCACTTCCGCCACTGTGAAACCGCGCAAAGCGGCATAACCCAAGGCGTGCTTGGAAAAACGGATTCGTTTCATTTTTCAGTTTTGGGTGCGCCCCAGATTCCCATAAGCCATGCGGATTAGCAATTATCGTAGCCCTCGGCGGATTTTAGGCAAACGCAAATGTTATTTGGGTTCATCTCCGAAATTTGTTCTCGTTATGACACGCGACACGAAGGCTCCCGTCTTCGCATGGCTTCGACGCGGCAGGAAATGCTAAAGGCTCCCGCCGTCGTCCCGTGTTGCGGGACTATGGTGGGCAAGTAAGGCTGAAGTCCGCGAAAAAGACTCCGTCTCAGGCGGCTCAGGGCGGAACTATGCGGCGACCACTTCAACTCGGGGAGAAAAACCGAGTTTGTGGAGCAGTTCCTCGCAGTCGTCCCATGCAAGGCCGAAAGCACGCACGTCGGCCACGCCGAGACGGGCAATGACGGATGAAAGTATTTTGGCATCACGTCCGGCAAGTTCGCCGTCCATCACGGCGTTCTCCGCCCAACCCACCAACTGCGCGAGCGTGATCTCGTGATGGAGATACGCGGCGATTTTGTCGGCGACGGTTTGTTTCGTGATCGTCATAACGGCATCTTACACCTTTTTGTGTCCTTTATCCACAGGGAATTTTTTATGCGTCTCAACCAGCTTTCCTTTGTCGTCGTAAATCTCCTGCCAGAAACGCGTCGTGGTTTCTTTCGCATCCACTTCCTTGAAATAACGCGCCTGCCATCCAAGCCGGCCCGTCACATCCAGACGATAACGCCGTCCGCCACCGGGCAATGCCTCCCAACGGCCAAACTTCTTTTCATTTTGACTGCGGGTGCTCATTTTTCATCAGGCAGTGCGCCCCAAATTCCCATACTCCAGCGGACAAACAACCATCGTAAGCCGCAGCGGATTTTAGGCAAATAGAAAACGGAGGACAGCGGAAAGGAGCCAGAATTCAGAATTCAGGATTCAGGAGATGGAAGACGGAATCCACCCGTCTTCACTCCGTTTCGCCGCGGCAATCCGTCTTTGTTTCACTTCCGCCTTCACTTGGTTCCGGCGCGACGAGCCGACGCGACAGGGGAATCCAGGATCAATCTTTTGGGTTCATCTCCGAAATTTGTTCTCGTTATGCCACGCGTTGGGTTGAGGGAAGTTTCAAGTGTTCAGTTTTCAGTGTTCAGTGGGCTTAAAGTCAGAATCCAGAATCCAGAATTCACAAAGGGGTCGGTCCCGCACTTTCACATATTTTTCCCCAGCACGGCAAGAAATTCTATGCTGGTTCCAACACAATCTTGACCTTGCGTCCCAAGGCGCGCGCCGCCTTGCCCAAGGTGTTCAGTGTGACCGAGGCATTGGAAGCATCCAGCAACCGGTCCACCGCCGCGCGGCTGGTTTTCATCCGGGCCGCCATTTGCGTCTTGGTCAGTTCCTTCTCTTTCAAGAGGCGATCCAATTGAAGGCTCAACGCCTGCTTCAGCGCGCGGGTCTCGACTTCGCCCCGGATGCCTTGTTCATCCAGGAAATCCCGGAAGTCGCTTCCGCGATGGTTTTTTTTGCTCATAGGTTTTGCAAATATTGTTTTCTACGTTTCTTCGCCAGTTCCAGTTCGTCCGGCGGCGTCTTTTGCTGTTTCTTGATGAAGCCGTGCAGCAGCACAATTTCCTGATCCACCATCGCAAACAGCGTCCGCGCGATGCGGTTGTCCAACCGTGAACGGACCTCCCAAATGCCGTCACCCAAATTGTCAACCAACGGCTTCCCGACCGGCCACGCATATTGCACCGTCAGAATGTCCGTGCCGATGACCTTGCAGTCCTCTTTCGACAATCCTTTCAGCCATTCCCGCACCGGTTCATTGCCCGCCTCGGTCTTGAAAAAGACGACATTGAGCGGGCGTTCAGCTTTCATCCGCAAAGCAGTGTATCAAAAAAGATACGTTTGTCAAATGGAGAAATATTCAATTCTTGGGAAAGGTGAAGGCGTAGGGGAGATATGAGCGGCCCCGGTGTTTCCGGGAACTCATCACAGTTTGTGATGAGTTCGACGAGCCGCCCGGCGCCGGTGTCACAGATTGTGATACCAGGTGAAGGACCTCATCCGCTTCGGCAGGTGTGAGTTGGAACATGAAGTCATCCGGGAAGCGGGCGAGATTGCGTTTGACCGCCTGATTCAGCGCGCGGGCCTCGACCCCGTAAAGCGCGGCGAGATCAAAATCCAGGATCACCTTTTCATGGCGAATCCAGTGGACCTTCGGAGCAATGGCCGAAGTGGAAATGGCAAGGGAGTGCTGTGGCATGGCAGGTCAGAGTTCGGTGTATTTTGCCGCTGAACCTTTTGACCTGCTGACAGGATATTTTACTGCATTATGCGCCAGCTTGTCACGGATTGCCTGGGCCAAATCAATGCCCAGATTGTCCGCGAGTTCAATCAGGTAAACCGCGACATCGGCGATTTCATGGGCGATTTGGGCTTTTTTCTCGCTGGTTACGACAAGACTCTCCTCCGGGGTTTTCCACTGAAAATGTTCCAGAAGTTCGTTGGCTTCGATGGAAATGGAGCAGGCGAGATTTTTCGGATTGTGGAATTGCATCCAGTCTCTGGCGTCGCAAAATTCGCGGATGAGACGGCGGATTTCTTCGAGTTCGGTCATGGTGGCCATCGTAGTCCCCGATGGAGCTTTCGCAAATGAAAAACGGGAACCAGAAGCCAGAAGCCAGAATTCAGGAGTCAGGAGTCAGCAGATGGGCCGCGTAAACTCCGATAAATCGCGAGCACGCGGTGGCGGGAACCTGCTTGAGTTTTCTCGCATTTGTGATTATTTAACTGTTATGAGCAATACCACTGCGGAAATCATCCAGGTTTGCGAAGCTCTGCCGCCAGACAAACAGTCCGAGTTGGCGGATTTCGCCCGCTTCCTCCTCGCCCGTCAGGATGACGAAGCATGGGAGCGCCGGCTGGCCTATCCGCAGGTCCGGCCCCGCCTCGATGCTTTCCTGCGTGACTCCGCCGCTGAGGGCGACGAACCGCTCGATCCAAAACGCTTGTGAATTCGCGCACCCGGCCGAGTTTCTGGCGGGCTTATGCGCGCTTGAGCGAACCCAACCGCATGGCCGCACGCCGCGCTTACGCGCTCTTTGCGCAAAATCCCGACCATCCATCGCTTCGTTTCAAAAAGCTCGGCGGTTATGACCGCGTCTGGTCGGTTCGCATCAATGAGCAATACCGCGCCATCGGCGAGCGACATGGCGACACAATCGTCTGGGCTTGGGTCGGTACACACAACGAGTTCGACAATCTCTTTGGTTGAGGGGTTCGGGAACCAATGCGGCGTCTCGGCGGTTCGGGCGGCGGCGCCAGCAGCGGCTGCAGCTTGGTCCAGATGACGCGCAACGCCGAATCGTGTTCCAGCAGCGTCCGGTCAATTTCCGCCAGCCGTTTGAGGATGGCTGCGTTGGCCGCCAGTTGCTCGCGCATTTGCATGAACGCCCGCACCACAAACACGCTCATGGCCACGGCTTCGGGACTGTTCAACACCGTCGCCGCCATGATCGCGCCGTGCTCGATGAAAGCCCAAGGACGATAAGCCGCGCCCCGATGCTTTTGGGAACTGGTCACAAATTGTGACCAGTTCGGCACAGAACCTTCGCTTTAAACAATTTGTGACGAACTCATCGCAATTTGCGATGAGTTCGCAGGAGACATTTGCGACTTCAAGCCGGCAAATTCTTTTGCGGTAATCAGAAAACTCTCCAACCGCGCTTTGGAGATGCGCTTCATGGTTGGGCGTCGCACTTTTCCCTTTCGCTTTGTGGTCAACGTGGTAAAAGCACGCCATGAATACTGCTCGCATCCTGCTCGCCGTGTGGGTCCTCTGCCGCGTCGCCGGCCTGACGCGGGCCGAAGAGTCCGCGGACGAAATCCAGTGCCGGAAATCGGCCGCGTTCCTGACAGCGCCCGATGCCTCCGATTACCGGAAATACGCGCCGAGCCGCCAAATCAACATCCTGCACGTGGCGCTGGATGTTACTCCCGATTTCACCAATCGCACTGTCGCCGGGAAAACCACGATCACCTTCAAACCAATCGCGAAACCGCTGGAGGAATTGAGCCTGGACGCCGTTGACCTGACGGTGAGTTCCGTGACCTCCAGCGAAGCGATCCTGGATTATCAGGTCACGGACGAGAAAATCATCATCACATTCGCCCAACCGGTTCCTGCGGACAAGGAGGCCTGGGTCGCGATTGAACATCGCGCGGAGCCGACGGAGGGAATGTATTTCCGGACACCGGAAATGGGCTACAAAGCCGGGGACACGCATTTGTTCACGCAAGGCGAGTCGGTCGAGGCCCGGCATTGGTATCCCTGCCTGGATTCGCCCAATGAGAAGTTCACCTCCGAAATCACCTGCCGCGTGCCCGCGGGAATGACCGTGCTGTCCAACGGAAGGCTGGTTTCCGAGGAGAAAGACCCCAAGACCGGCCTCGTCGCCGTGAGATGGCTTCAGGACAAACCGCATGCCAATTATCTGCTGTCGCTGGTGGCCGGCTATTTCAAAAAGGTGGAAGACAGGCACCGGGATGTACCGCTGGCGTTTTACACGCCCCCGTCCGAGATCGATGAAGCTACCAATTCATTCTGCGACACCAGGGACATCATGGCCTTTTACGAGGATGAAATTGGCATGCCCTTTCCCTGGGCCAAGTATTACCAGGTGGCGGTCAACGATTTCGTCGCAGGTGGCATGGAGAACACGACGCTCACCACGCTCACGGATTATACGCTCTTCACCACCAACACGGAAAATATCCGTTCCAGCCAGAGCCTTGTCGCGCATGAAATGGCCCACCAATGGTTCGGCGACCTGGTCACCTGCAAAGACTGGAGCCACATCTGGTTGAATGAAGGGTTTGCCACCTATTACGCGCTGCTGTACGACGAGCACCGGAATGGCCGGGATTCCATGCTCTACGGCCTGTATCGCGACGCGCAGCAAGTCCTGTCCATGACCAACTCGTCGCGGCCGATTGTGGACCGGAAGTACGACAACCCCATGGAGCTGTTCAACGTTTTCGCCTACGAAAAGGGCAGTTGGGTGCTCCACATGCTGCGCGCGCAACTGGGCAAGGATCTGTACCGCCGCTGCATCCGGACCTACCTGGAACGGCACCAGTTTGGATCGGTCGTCACCGAGGATCTGAACGCGGTGATCGAGGAGCTTTCCGGCCGTTCCTACGATCAGTTCTTCGACCAATGGGTCTATCACGGCGGCTGTCCCGACCTGGACGCAAGCTACAGTTGGGACGCGCGCAGCAAGCTGGCCAAAGTTTCCGTGCGCCAAACGCAAAGAATCAGCGACGACACCTTCCTCTTCAATCTCCCGCTTTCCATCCGTTTCAAAACCGGATCAACCACCGTGGACAAGCCGATCATCGTGAAGGAAAAATCGGAGGACTTTTACTTTGCGCTCGATGAGGCGCCCACGGCGGTGCGCATCGACCCCGAGTATGCGGTGCTGGCGAAGATCCATTTCATCCCTCCCACCCCGATGCTTTACGCGCAACTGGAGGATCAAACCGACGTCGTCGGCCGGCTGCTCGCCATCGAAACGCTGGCCACAAGAAAGGACAAGGAGACGGTGGAAAAGCTCAAGGGCGCGCTGAACCACGACACCTTTTACGGCGTGCGCATGGAGGCGGCGCAGGCGTTGAGGGACATTCACACCGATGACGCCTTCGATGCGCTGCTCGCATCCACCCAACAGCCCGACGCCCGCGTGCGCCGCCGGGTCTATGCCGGAATCGGCGGGTTTTACCGGGCGCGAAGCAGCGATGCGGAGCGCGGGATGCTCGCCGTGGAAAAGAATCCGGACATCCAGGTCCTGGCCATCCAGGATTTGGGGACCTATGCCGGACCGGACACGCGCGCGTTGTTGCTGCAGTATCTGAATTCCACCTCGTATCGCAACGGGCTGGCCGAGGCCGCCATCCGGGGACTGAGAGCGCAGGATGATCCTTCCTCCATCGATCCGCTGCGCGACAACCTCAGGCAGCACGAGGCGGACTACACCAGCAACGGATTCGTCCAGGGATTGAGTGCGCTGGCTTACCTGGACCGCGATGAAAAGGACAAGACCGCGGTGCGCGAATTTCTTCTCGGCTATGTGAACCACCGGAAGGAGAGGGTTCGGCTGGGGGCCATCAACGCTCTGGGCGCGCTGGCGGACCCGGTCGCTTTGCCGGCTCTTGAGAAATTTGCGCTGGCCCGCAGGACGAGCCCGGAACAACGCGCTGCTGCCAGTGCGATCCAGAACATCGAGAATTTCCGAAAGACCACGGAAGGACTGGCCGACTTGCGCAAGGAATTCCTGGATTTGCAGAAGGAAGACCAGGCTTTGCGCAAAGACTTCGACTCGCTGGAGAAAAAAGTCGATGCCAGGGCTTCCAAAGGATCCGGGGCAAAGAAATCGTCATCCGCGGTGAAGTCGCCGAGAAACTCCGCTGATTGAGGCGGTTCAAGAAGCCTGTCCGGCGGCTGCCGCACTATCATCCGCGAAGATCATCGAGTTTAATTCTTGCGCGACTTGTCCCGCCGCAGCCTCGGCGGAGGCGGAAAAGGCGCAGAAGGTGGGGCGCGCAGTCCTCTGCGCGCCGCCTCGTTTATCCGCGAATTGCGCTGACTGACGCGAATTTCTTTGGCCGCAAAAAGGCGCAAAACGCGCAAACCACGGATTTCGGAGGGCCAAGCTCTGCGAGAGCCCAAACTTCAACTACGAAGGGAGACATCTTTTCATTAACTTTAGCATTTAGCCGCCTATCGCCAGTCGGCCAGCGGCTCCAGTGTGGGCGGACCCAGTTGCGGCCATTTGTCGCTGATCGGTGTCAACAATACCGCCAGGCGCGTGACGCCGGCATCGGCCTTTGGAGTCAGATCGATGGCGAGCATGGCGGTGCCTTCATTCTGATTTTCTGCTGCGGTCGGCGGACGGGCTGAACCGATGTGCAGTTGTGTCCCGGCAGGTCCCAGCACCTCCACCCGCAACGTGCGGCCATGGCTGGTCAGCATCGCCGAGCGCCCGTCGCCGGCCAAATCGATCTTTGCCCCGGTCACCATCGTCCAGCGCAATGGGGTGCCAAGCTGCGCCGGCTGGTATTCATCCTGTATCAGCACGCGGGCGCGGTCGAGCAATGCAATCCCCCGGTGCAGGCTGGCCGCCTGGTCCGGATAAGCGGGCGTCAGGTCCGCCACAGCAAAGCCGCGTCCGGGCGCGCTGCCGAACGCCATGATCGGCGTGACGGCATGCCGGCGTTGCAACACATCGCCGGGCGTGACGGTATTGTGGCTGCGGTTGTTGGCCCGGAAATAGGTCCATCGTCGCTCTTTAATGTCGAAGTAACCCGGAAGCGGGTAACTACCCTTATCGGCTTCCGGGCCCAGATCCATGGCCCAGCGCTGCCCGTCGGCATCCAGGACGAATGAACCCAGGTCGAGATGGTTATGGTGGTCGGCATTTTCGCCGGCCTTGAAGCCGACGAAAATCGCGCGGGGATCGTTCCAGGCGCTGCGAAAAAGCGCGATGTCGGCAGTACCCCGAAAATGAAGATCAAGGGGAAGATCGGACACGGCGTTGCCCCCGGCCGGTTCCTGCGGGAACCAAATTGCATGCAGCGCGAAAAAGCGGTTGACGACCAGGCCCTGGATGGTGCGATCGAATTTCGTGACCCGGTCACGGCTGAGCGAATCGGCCAGGAGAGAGCGCGTGCTGCGCAACGCGGCGGGAACGTGATACCGTTGCGCCAGCCAGGCGCGGGCCGGGGAATTCTGGAGGTCGTCAGTGGAGTCGGCGTAGTTGAAAACCGGGCCGAACGGACCCTGGACGGCCTGGTAATAGTTTATCGTGTGATCGAAGCCCGGCGCCGCCGCAAGCCAGCGCCACAACTATTATTGCTTAATCCGGTCGTTTCAGGAACCGGACGAAGCCGGTCATCGCGGGCGTCAGGGTTTTCCGCTCCCGGTAAATGACAGCCACCGTCTCGGTGTGTGCCGGAAAGGGGCTACAGTCCTAGAAAAATGACATTTCTGGCTCGGTAAGCTTCGGCACGACGTATTCCCGGCAGGTATCGGCTTCCGTTGGCATTCGTTTCTGATCCCGGTTCAATCCCCAAGACCCACGTAAAAGGCCTTCGGCCTCACGTGGCAAGCCACGTAAAAGACTGAGTCTCACGTGGCAAGCATCGTGAGCCGCGGCGGAGGCGGAAGAAAGGCTGAATTCTTCCACCGTCATCCCGTTTAGAGGGGTCATGCTTCCCGTCCAGTCTCGGGCATAAGCGCGGAAACATATTGATGTTATTGGTTATAATTGCCCGGTCGGAAAAATGGGTTGTCAGCGGCTTTATTTTCGTCATGCTCCCCGGACGGACCATGCGGAATGGATTCCCCATCAATTTTGGCCGGTGGATGTTTTGGCTGGGATTTTTTCTGTCCTTCACGGCCCTGGCGGCGGATGCTCCCATTCCCGAATCCAAAGTCACCGTGGCTCCGCCCGGAGACTGGGTGAAACCCAATTTCTTCGAGCGCGCGTTGCAGAACGACCCGGTGTCGGCCGGTGAAAACGAACGCTGGCTGTTGGTTGAAACGGAAATCAACGCTCCCGAACGTGCGACCTTCTGCCATCGGGTAAAACAGATTTGCAGTTATGCCGGCGTGCAGAACGGCGCGCAAATCTCCCTTGATTTTGACCCCGGCTATGAATCGCTGCAACTGCACTGGGTGCGGATCTGGCGCGGCACGAATTTTCTCAATCAACTCAACCGGGACAAGATCAAAATCATCCAGCAGGAGCGCGATTGGGAGCAACATGAACTCAATGGCCAGTATTCCGCGATTCTGGTGCTGGAGGATGTCCGCGTGGGCGACGTCATTGATTACGCCTTCACCGTCCAGGGGGACAACCCGGTGTTTGGCGGCCGATTCGCGCGCTCCATTCAGCTTCAATCCGACGAGCCGATTGGACGCCTTCGAACCCGGCTGCTCTGGCCGGCGAAAAAGCGGCTCTTTGTAAAAAATCACGGAACCAGCGCGCAACCGGTGATCATTCAAGGCAAGGGCGTCACCGAATACAGCTGGGATTCGAGCCGGGTTCCGGCGCTGTCTTTGGAAGATTCCCTTCCGGTCTGGTATGAATGCCAGCCGTGGGTGCAGTTGAGTGAGTTCCAAACCTGGGACGAAGTCAACCAATGGGCGCTGACGCTTTTCCAAAACAGCTCTGTCCCGTCGCCGGAGTTTTCACAAAGACTCGATGCGTGGCGGCGCATTGCCAGCCCGGAGGAACGGGTCCTGGCCGTCCTGCGCTTTGTCCAGGATGAAGTGCGTTATTTCGGAATTGAAATGGGCGTAAAGTCCCACAAACCCTCGGACGCCTCCACGGTTTACAGCCGGCGATTCGGCGACTGCAAAGACAAGTCGTTTCTGCTGGTCACCGCCCTGCGGTCGTTGGGCATCGAAGCCTGGCCGGTGCTGGTCAACACCACCGAACGCCGCACCCTCGATCAATGGCAGCCGTCGCCGCTGGCTTTCGATCATGTCATTGCGGCGGTGCGCTTGGGCGACCAGCTCTACTGGTTCGATCCGACGATCAATTACCAGCGCGGGCCGCTGTCCGCCCATTGCCTGCCCGATTACGAGCGCGGTCTGATCATCAGCCCGAAAACCACCGGCCTGACTGTCATTCCCAACACCAGCGCCGACCGGAGTCTGACCAGCGTGAGTGAATACTTTCAATTGCGCGGCCGGGATGAACCCGCTGATCTAAAAGCCGTGACCGTGGCCACCGGCAGCGATGCGGACGCCTTGCGGGAACAGTTTGCCACCACCGGCCGGGATAAAATCCAGAAGAGCTACCAGGATTTTTATTCCCGGTACTATCCGCAGATAAAAACTGCGCAGCCCATCCAGTTCTCCGATGACGAACAGCAAAACCGGATTGAGATGACCGAGTTTTACACCGTTGAAAAAATATGGACGCAGTCTGCCAACGACAAGCGGTTCTGGTGCGAATTTTCCCCGCACACGATCACCAGTCTCCTGTATCAGAAACCAAGGGACAAGGACCGGTCGATGCCGCTGGCTTTGGAATTTCCCGAACACCGGATATTCCGCGCCGAGGTGATCCTGCCGAGAGTCTGGCCGGCGGACAAACGGAACAAAACGATTTCCGACCCCGCGTTTTTCTTTCAACGTCAACTGACCGTCTCCGGCCGCAAGCTTGTCCTGGAAGCGGAATACCGCACCTTTGCCGACTCCATTCCGGCGGACCGGGTGAAGGGTTATCTTCAACAGCTTGACGAGGCCGCCCGCGTTTCCAGTTACGCCCTGGGCTGGCGCTGATGGTTGTGTGAACCCGGAGGTGTTCGCCCTGCTTCTGGTTGCCTTGGTCAAACACGTTCGTTTTTTTCAACCACGGATTGATACGGATTAACCCAGCGCGGCTTACGCCGCAACCACAGATGAGAGCCGCAAAAGAACCCAGCGCGGCGTAGCCGCAACCAAAGTAGCGCGGACTTCCAAGTCTGCTGTATCGCGGGTTTCCAAACCCGCTGC
>Ga0074044_10004492_pt1 | contig 11545 bp, 5 predicted proteins | sample BogForMeECP23OM1_FD_94443 | JGI IMG/M metagenome (GOLD analysis project Ga0074044, IMG submission 94443) | Bog forest soil microbial communities from Calvert Island, British Columbia, Canada - Bog Forest MetaG ECP23OM1 | ecosystem: Environmental > Terrestrial > Soil > Wetlands ...
ACGGGACAGGCGGCGGCGAGGGCATTCTTCGGAGCGACCGTGCGCTATGCCAATGCCGCGGGAGTATCGCGAGTGGTGAGCATCGTGGGCACCGACGAAATCGATCTCAATCGCAACCACATCAGTTGGGTGTCACCTCTCGGGCGCGCGTTGATGAAGTCGGCAGCGGGTGACAGCGTAGTCCTTCAATTGCCGGGCGGCACAGAATACCTCACCGTATTGGATGTTCGTTACGAACGCATTTCTGTGGAACCGTTCCGTGAACCACCTGGATCCGAGGCCTCGGCAAAGAGGCCTCCTCGCTGATGCTCACCTGACGAAGAAGAGACGAAACGGCACAAGTCGTGAAAGAGCGACGACCGTACCACGTTGCCACCAACACCACAAAGAAGGATCATCCGTGACCCGCTAAAACTTACTTACGATCCCACTGGCCGTTCCCACCCACATGTGATTTCCGTCAAAAACAATGCCGAGAGGGGAAGAAGCCGTGTTGTAGGTTGCCACGCCACCACCATCGCTTGCCCGCAGTAGGGTGACAGTACTAGCGGAATTGTTTGTTACCCAGATATTTGCACCGTCAAACGCGATTCCTGAAGGCGTACTTCCTGCCGCAAAGGTTCCCAGTTTCGCGCCATCGCTGTCACGAAGTTTCGTAACCGTACCATCCGTGTAATTTGCAGCCCAGATGTTGACGCTATCGAACGCCAGCGCAACCGGGAGTTGACCGACACTAAATACTTGCGTTACCGGGAGCATTGGTGACCCCGCTGAGACGGTGTTGGTGCCTCCATAACTGACCCAGATCTGAGTGCCATCGTAGAGAAGATAATCTGCGATGCTGCGGGTGTTTCCGATCGTGACAGTCGCACCATTCTCCAAGGCTCGGTATGTGCTGTTGTTTGCCACAGTAAAATAAACGTTGGTGCCGTCAGATGCCAGCGCAATGGGCTCTAGGGGCTGCCCCGAATTAGGATCGGTGCCTAAGTTCACGATGTTCAAAACCTGCCCGGACAAGCTCAGTTCCGTGATATTTCCAGGGATATCTTCCGTCGCGTCTCCCCAACTTGCCACCCAGATTTTCTGGGCCGCATAAATGATTTGGACCGGCGCGCCTAACACCGGGAAAGTACCCAGGGTCGTAGCATCACTCGCGCGGAGTTCTGTGACGCTGCCTCCGAAATTTGCGACCCAGACGTTTGCCCCATCGAATGCCAGCGCCTGCGGACTACCGCCAAGCGAGATGTCCAGCCGCCCGGCCTCCTGAATCGGCGGCGGAAGTGGCGGGGGTGGTGGCGGAGTCACACCTTGTGCGGACTCCAGCACCGCAACCCGAGCTACCAACGCCAGGAAGTCAGATTCGGTGACTTGGCCAGGAGGTCCCATGGGTCCTGCGGGGCCCGTCGCACCCATCGGGCCAGGCGCGCCCTGCGGAGCCATCAAGGTCCAGTTGGCATTTGTATCTGGGGTAGGGTCGCCAGGGTTCGTTGCCGTCTTGGCCACATAAGTCGAGCCATTGAAAGTGACCACGTCATACGCCGCGTACGCTGTAGACGCACTGAAAGGCCCTCTGAAATTGAAACCCTGTCCCGGGGAACCCTGTGGCCCCTGAGAACCCGGTGCACCGGAAGCGCCCGCAGCTCCGGGAGCTCCTGCAGCCCCTGGCGGCCCGGCCGGCCCCTGCGGCCCCTGGGGTCCTTGCGGTCCCCCCGACACCAGCACGAGATTCAACTGAGCGGCATGGCTCGTCAGGATGTTTTCCTTGCTGTCGATCGAGGCCAGGATCGAACTGCCCGCGCTCGGCACGAGCGCAATGCCGTTGTTCGCCAACGTTCCGTTCAGCCAAGCCTGCACCGTCGAGGTCACATTCAGCGACACATAGCCTGCCTTCTTCACGGGGACGGCGCTCAGGATCGGACTGCCCAGTGCAGGTGCGCTGTTGTAGGTGATCGTGCCCTCGGACCACGCACCATTGACGGCATACACGTCCATCGTGCCAGCGCTCACGAGTGCATCGACGTAAATTACAACGTTCGCGTTGGCAATGTTGCTCCCGTTCAAACCGGAGGGCAGGCCAACGAAGCTGAATTTCAGATAAGTATTCGATCCCGACCCGACTACCTCGGCGATGCTGCTGCCGTAATTGGCCTTAGGAGTTGCCGAAGAAGTAAAAGAGTCATCGGTCAAGACGACTTGGCCCAAGGCCAAACTGTTTACGAATGCGAAAAAAGCCGTCCACATCCAGATGCTTCTGGTGACGCGCATAGTGATCTCCCCAAGACTTGAAGTCAGCAACACTGCCGACCGCCATCTGCGAACAGCGCAGATTGGTGGGCATTCAATCATGGTGGGGAGAAGCGGTCACCACCTGTTCAGGTAGGAATCAGGAAGGCGAAGCTAACGCACAATGCCGGCACGCAGCGCTTTGGCGACGGCCTGGGATTTGGAGTGCACATGGAGCTTCTCGTACACATGCTTCATGTGAAATGCGATTGTGTTGGCGCTGACGTTGAATTCGCGGGCAGCCGTTTTGTAGTTGTGGCCTTCGGCGAGCAGCTTAAGCAGTCTGAGTTCGTGCGGAGTCAGGTCATGGGTCGCGGGCAGAGGCGGGCGAAAGTCGCGAAACAGGCTGATGACGCGATGCGCAACTTCCGGCGACATGGGGCCGCCTCCGTCGACAGCCTCTTTGACGCTGTCGAGCAATCGCGCCGGTGGTGTTTTCTTTAGCAGATACCCGGACGCCCCTGCGCAAAGCGCGGCGAAGACCCGGTCGTCGTCGTCATAGACGGTCAGAACCAGAATCTTCGCATCGGGACAACTTTCCCGGATCGGAGAAATTCCCTCAATGCCCGACATGCCGGGAAGTCCAATGTCTGTGAGGATCACGTCAGGATTATGTTCGGCAATTCCTTGAAGGGCGTCTTCCACGCTGCGAAATGCCCCCGCTGACTCGAAGCCGGCAGTGCCGTTGATTAGCGTTCGCAGTCCTTCGCGGATTTCGCGCTGATCCTCGATGACGGTAACCTTAATTGTTTTCGCAGACATACTCTCAAATGATTCGGCCAGCCTGTTATTGTGGCGCTGGTGGGCCATTCTGCCTGCCACCTGAACAGGTAGGAATCTCTTTAGCACCTGGGAAAAACCATCTGCCGGAAGGTGGTCGAACGGATTAATGGCGCAGTCAGGCGAACGATCGTGCCCTCGCCGGGTACCGAATAAACCTCAAGTCTTCCACCCAACCGGCGAGCGCGTTCCTGCATGCTGGCGAGGCCGTGCCCGTGACCATCGGACTTCGGCGGTTGAAATCCTTTCCCGTTATCGCGCACCTGCAACAGCAGACCATTCCCGACCGCCTCAAAAGTAATCTCGACCTGGTCGCATTCGGCGTGGCGGATCACATTATTGATGCTCTCCTTGAAGACTAGAAAAAACTCACGCCTGAGGTCCGAGTTGAGAGTCGTGGTCGCCCACTCGGCTGGGGCATGAAAAAGCACACTGATGTTCGCGCCTTCGAGAACATCACTGACAAAACGGCGCATGCGCTGTGCCAGATCGCCCAGGTGGTCGCGTTTCGGATTGATCGCCCACACAATGTCGCTCATCGAGTCCACCAGTTCACGAGAGAGATCGGCGATACGCTCCAGAGGTTCGGCAGCGGAACCGTTATGCTGTTGTTGGCGGACGACCTCGCTCATGATGGCGATCTGCGTAAGGCTGGACCCGATGTCGTCGTGCAAGTCGGTCGCGATCCGGGTTCGCACTCTTTCCAGTTCCAGCAGTTGGCGTACTCGATAGCGATAGGCCACGAATATGACATAAGAAGCGATGGCTCCGCTTATTGTCAGGACCCACCAGCGCAGCCAAATCGGAGGCAGAATCCGCCAGCTCACGGCCGCTGCGGAACTGATCATCCCGTCAGCGTTCACGGCGCGGACCAGAAATCGATACCGGCCCGGAGGCACGTCAGGGTAATTCACAGCGCGAAGATCGCTCGGAGAGCTCCAATCACTTTCCGCGCCCTCGAGCTTATATTGATATTTGATGAGATCGCCGGCAGTGAAATTCAGGCTGGCGAACTCAATCTGAATCTGATTCTCGTTGTGTCGAAGCACGAGCCCCGAAAGCTCGGTTTCGCCCAGCTCTGAGACTGGATAATCAGCGCCGCGAATTCTGACTCTGGTGATTCGGATGGGTGGTGGCTGGGCAGGCCTGTCGGGCTGCGTATCCAATCGAGACAAGCCCTCGAACCCGAACCACAACCGTCCCTGCCGGTCGCTGAAGGCCACGTTGTGATCGGCTCCGGTGGAACACAAACCATCGGCCTCTGTGTAATGCCGGATCGTGTCCGTGCCGGGATCGAGGCGGTCTACGCCTTTCCCCGTCCAGAAATAGATCCGCCCGAACCGGTCTTCCGTGATGGCGCGTACGTCGTCGCTCGATAATCCTTGTTTCGTGGTGTAGGCCTTGTACAGCGGCTGTGCCGCGGTTGGGTTGTCGAATCGCAGCAGCCCGCCATGAGTGCTGCCTGCCCATATCCTTCCTGCGTGGTCAAGAAAAATTGACAACAGAGAACCCGTGGGCACCTTGGGATCGATGATCCATTCCTGCTTTCCGTTGTGATAGCGCGACAGGCCGCCCTCCCAATAACCGGCCCAGAGATTTCCCGCGCGATCTTCGCGAAACGAAGTAGGCACAATGTTGAACAACACCTGGAATCTTCCCGACGAGCGCTCCCAGCGCCCGGAACCAGACCATGCGGAAATCCAAATGTCTCCCTTGGAGTCTTCGTAAAGGCGGAAGACGTTCGTGACCCCGGGGATGAGTTCCGGTGTAGTAGTCGCCAGATCACTGAACTTGACTTTGGGGTATCGCAGCAAGCCCCGTCCCGTCGCTATCCACCACTGGCCGAGATGGTCCTGAAAATGGGTCTGTCCCCAACCCCAGCCACCCCAATCCCACTCGGCAGTGTGGCCCGGCACTTTGGGCGACACGGCTGTGAAGTGGCCGCCTTCGAGACGGTGGATGTAGCGACTATGAACTCCGGTGACGACGTAGAGCGCGCCATCGATTCCTTCAAAGATGGAACGTACGTCCTCGGTTCTCAAACCATCTTCGTGTCCAAAGCTGACGAAGCCGGCCCGCTCGGTTTTTCTGCTGGCACTCCAGAGATTGCCGGCAGCATCTTCCATGTTGAATCCCGAACCCGTGGGATCGACCATGCGGATTTGAATTCGGCCTTTAGCGTCGGTGACAATTTCCTGTGTTCCACCGGCGTTAACCCAGAGTCGTCCATCCGAAGCCTGGAACACCGTGCCTGCTTCGGAAGTCTGGGTGTGCCGAGGCTCGTAGACATGGTCGACGATGCGTCCACCTGGTTGCGGATGGCGGACCACGCGCACCAGCCCGCGGTAAGTACTCAGCCAAAGCCTCCCGTAGCTGTCCTCCGTCATCGACGTGATCCGGTTGCCGTTCGTGAGAAATGGATCCTTGAGGATGTCGATCTTGCCATCCGGGCTGCGGCGCCAGAGTTCGGCGTGGTCTCCACCTCGATAGCGCGCGATCCAGAGATTTCGTTCAGGGTCCTCCAGAAGGCCTTCGGCCTGACTATTTTTCTGAACGGGCAGGTCAGAATGCTGCAAAGACCAGGCTCCATTCGATCGAATCAAATTGAACACGCCGAGGTCGCCTGCGACCCAAATTGTCCCTTGCGCGTCCTCCAGCAGAGCCAAAACCTTGCCGATTTCCTTTTCTCCAACGGCGGTGAACAGAGGAGTGCCGTCCCTGGGCTTGGGATTAAACAGGGCTACTCCACGAGTCGTGCCCACCCAATATTCACCACGGCGCGTTTCAAGAAAGTCGTTGACCACTCGGTCGGGCAGTCCTTGATCGACGCCATAAGTTGTGAAAGTGTAGCCATCGAACCGTGAAAGGCCCTCTCGACTGCAAAACCACAGGAATCCGCGGGAGTCGCTAAGGCTGCAGTTGATCTGGTTGCTGGGCAGACCGTCGGCGGTGGTGTAGATGCGGATCGGTTGCTTCTCAGCTAAGGCGAGACTGGACCAGAAGGACAAGATCAGCAAGATAAGGGAAGTGCGCCGGTTGGCAGTGGCTGAGCGACCGTCTCCCATCAGATTTTCGAAGACAGACGCAAGCCGAGAAAGTGAAAACACGATCAGGTTCAATCTTTACCGCGGCTACTTAATTTTGGCCCGAGGATCAGCCAGACATCTCAATAACCTCAATCTGCCGCTCGATACCGGGACGAGCTCCACCATTCTAAATCAGCGGCTAGCGACAGTCGATGCGGAGTTGAATCATGCGCCGGTGCATTTATTACTGGATACCGGATCCTCCTCCGTTTCTGGAAAACTTCCGTATGGCCGACAAACGTTGCAATCCGTAAACGTAAGGTTTGCCGAGATACGGAAGCGATTCCTTGATGGCCGCGGCAAGATGGCCGCGGCAAGCGTCGCTGAGTACATCGCGTTCCAATTACGTGCGACCAGTTCGAAGGCTCGAAGAGTCCATCACCAGATGCGACATCGGTTTTCTTTCACCATAGCCTGGCCCGCCTTGCATGCGAATGCCTTCTCAAACTCAGGCATATTCACTACCAGGCCGTTGACGCGGTACCTGCCCGGCGAGTGCGGATCTGTGATGGCGTTCATGCGCAGGTTCTCTGGCCGGTTGTTCTCACAAGCCCATTGCGCGTTTCCGACGAAAAAGCGCTGCTCGGGCGTGAGGCCGTCGCGGTCTTCCAGGTGCATGTTCCTGGTCTGGCCTTTCCATGCCATCCAGGCGAGAATCAGTCCGCCAAGATCGGCGATATCCTCTCCCTCCGTGAGCTTACTGTTGATCTTTACGTCATCCACAACGACGTACTGCGCGTACTGATCCACCACACACTGAGCGCGGGACTCGAAGTTCTGGTTGTCCTGTGCAGTCCACCAATCCTTCAGGTTGCCCTGGGCATCGAACTTGCGGCCTTGATCATCGAAACCGTGGGTCAACTCGTGACCGATCGTTCCTCCCGTGTTGCCGTAGTTGGGCGCGTCGTCCATCTTCGGATCGTAAAGCGGGGGTTGCAGTACGCCTGCGGGGAAATTGATGTCGTTCATGCGCGCGCTGTAATACGCGTTGACGGTGGGCGGCGTCATCGACCATTCACTGCGATCGACCGGTTTGCCGATTTTATTCAGCCTGCGCCTGGACTCGAACTCCGTTGCCCGTTCGACGTTGCCGGCGAAGTCGTGGCTCGAAATTACAACTGCAGTGTAATCACGCCACTTGTCAGGATAGCCAATCTTGTTCACGATGGTGTGCAGTTTGGCCAACGCGTTCTGCTTGGTCTCAGGGCCCATCCAGGAAAGCTGTTCAATATCCGTAGCCATGGCCTGCTCGATCTCGCTGGTCATGGTCAGCGTCTTCTGCTTCATCTCCGGAGTAAACGTCCGGCTGACGAACTCCTGGCCGAGAGCTTCGCCGAGTTGCCGATCGACCCACCCGACACAACGCTTCCAGCGAGGGCGGAGTTGCGGGACTCCGCGCAGCGTCTTGTTGAAGAAATCGAAGTCCTCGTTCACGAAGGCTGAGGACAGGAAAGCGGCGGCGGAATGGACCGTGTGCCAGCGCAAATAGTTCTTAATGTCATCGAGGCTCGCGGTCTGAAGCTGGTGGTCAAGTTCCTTGTAGAACGCTGGTTCGGTTACGTTGAATGTGTTTTGCTGACCAAGCCCGGCTTCCTTGAGATAGACAGTCCAGTCGAAACTGGGCGAGAGCGCTTGCAACTGGGTCAAGTCCACTTTGTGATAGAGGTTGTGTGGCTCACGGCGCTCGACACGGGTTAGGGAAGCCTTGGCCAGCGCAGTCTCCACGGCCATGATCGAGGCCGCTTCGCGTTGGGCCGCGTCCGGTGTATCGCCCAACAGTTCCAGCATTCGCTGAACGTGAGAGAGGTATTTCTGACGCAACTCCGCCGATTTCGCATCGGTTTTGATGTAGTAATCGCGGTCGGGAAGGCCGAGTCCGCCAGCGCTGGCAAAAGCAATCACCTGGGTCGAGTCGCCGAAGTCCTGATTCGAGCCGAATCCGAAGAATGTGCCGCTGCTGTCGGCCCGCAGATGAAGCTGCGCCAAAAGCGCGGGCAGTTGGCTCTTGGAGGTGAGGCCATTGATCTGGTCAAGGTAAGGTCTGAGCGGGTCGGCGCCAAGCTTCTCAATCGCGGATTCATCCATGCAGGCGGCGAAGTAGTCCCCGATTTTCTGCTGGTTAGGGTTGCGGCTGGAAGTGTTCCTGGCCAGATCATCCAGAATCCCCCACAGGAATCGTTGGTTATCCTGAGCGAGCTTGCCGTAAACGCCCCAGCCGGGCTGGTCGGCGGGAATCGGATTTTTCTTCATCCACCCGCCACAACTGTACTGGTAGAAATCAACGCAGGGGTCGGCGTTCTTATCCATGAATTCAGTGTCGAGTCCCGGAGTGTAGGGCATCGACGTAATCGGAACGTCGGCCGCCGGGGCGGAATTCGCGGCTGTTTGATCGCTGGGCTGCGATTTTGCGTCGGATGCGGCCCGATCCGCCGGTTCAGCCTGGCCCAGCGCCGCAGCCGTGAAAGCAACTATCAAGAGCGTAAAGAGGGTGCGCATTTCTTGTTCCAATCGGGAAGCCGGGCGAGTGTAATACGGGGAAGCGCGTGGGATCAACTCTTCGGACTGAGCTTGCTGCGAGTTTGGTCCACGGCCCGTGCTCGAATAATAGATAACTGAAAATTACTCGGGGCCTGAAGTCGGCTTCTCGGAAAGTCCCGGATAATCGCTAAGGACCCGCCCGACCGGCTCAGGCTGTGGAGACGGGCCACAGAGTTTCCAAGGGAGGGCGCCGGATCTTCGCATCCCCGGTGAAACTCGGGAGGCCGCCGGATTCCTACACCGGATTCGGCGTGAGTTGGACAGGGCCGAGAAGGAGCCGCCATGAATTCGCTGTTTGACGCTCGGAATCGTGAGAGGTCGATAGTGGTCCGCCACTGGAGGGCGATCCCGTTTCGCCGTCTCTGCATCGCCGCGCTTGTTCTCTGTTGCGCGGCGGTTCGTGCGGCAGCTCAACAGCAGCCCATCCCTGTCGGCCTCGACGCCTATCGCGCGTGGGCGCGCTGGGATGAACAGCGAATCGGCATGCGCGCTTACATGCGCAGCACCTACGACCGGCGCGGCGGCAACGAAGGCGCCGACGCTTCCCATTTTCTCTATCAGCTCTCCGACGACTTCAACGTCACGCTCGACCTGGAAGGCCCCGGCATTCTCGTGTTTGCTCGCTACAACCACTGGCACGGCAGCCCGTGGCATTTTGTCGTCGACGGCCACGACCATCTCATCCAAGAGACCAGCACAGCCGACCCGCTGCACCCTGTGCCCGACTCCACCTTTCTCCCGCTCGCCCCATTCCCCAGCCCGCTCAATGCAACCTGGGCAACAACCAACGGCGCCGATCTGATATGGAGCCCGATCCCGTTTGCGCGCAGCTTTCAAATGGCCTACAGCCGCACCCACTACGGCACCGGCTATTACATCTATGATCAGTTCGTTCCCGGCACCCCGCTCTCGCACCCGATTGAAAACTGGACTGAGAAGAACATTCCAGACAATGACGTCCTCGATCTGATCTCCAGAACCGGCTCGGATATCTCTCCCACGTCTGGTGCGCATCAGGCAAGCGGAAAGCTCGACGTCCCGGCAGCGGGAACCATCACGGTCACAGACCTCAAAGGCCGCCAGACCATCCGCGCACTCACATTTTCAATTCCTCGCGACCAGGCTCTCGCGTTCCAGAACGTGCATCTGCGCATCACCTGGGACGGAAGATCAGACGCCTCCATCGATGCGCCCATCGCGCTGTTCTACGGCGCCGGCACACTCTTCAACCGCGAGAATCGCGAATACCTGGTCAAGGCTTTTCCCGTCCACATCCGCTACACCGCGGACCGCATAGAACTCGCCTGCTATTTCCCCATGCCATTCTTCCAATCCGCGCACATTGAACTCACTGGCGCGGGCCATCCCATCGATGGCGTCGAATGGGGCGTTCGTACTATGCCCTTGACTGACGCAAAAAATCAGCACGCCTACTTTCACGCAACCTACCGCGACATGCCCACTCCCACGCCCGGCGACGATATGGTCCTGCTCGACTCCCGCGGCATCGAAGGAGCGAGCGAGTGGTCGGGAAGTTTTGTAGGCACGTCGTTCATCTTCTCTCACGACGCAAATCTCGAGACGCTGGAAGGAGACCCGCGGTTTTTCTTCGATGACAGCCTTACCCCGCAGGCGCAGGGCACCGGGACCGAAGAGTGGGGCGGAGGTGGCGATTACTGGGGCGGATTGAACGTGAGCCTGCCCTTCGCCGGCCACCCGGTGGGCGCGCGCTCTCGAGAGACCGCGATCAACGACGACGACAAAATCGAGTCCGCCTACCGCTTTCTGCTCGGCGACTTGATGCCCTTCGGCAAGAATGCCCTCATTCGCCTCGAGCACGGCGGCATGAATGAGTCCGTTGAACACTATGAGACCATTGCTTATTGGTACGGTCTTCCGTCGCCGTCTCTCGTTGAAACCGATCGCCTGCAGATTGGCGATGCCGCGGCCGAGCAGGCCCATGCCTACTCCTCGCCGCAGGCTTCGGAGCCGTACACCATCTCCTCGCGCTACGAGTGGGGCGTCAACTCACTCAACGGCAAAGAGGTCTTCCCCGAGAGCAAAGACCGCGGCCGCACCACCACCGGCACGTCGGAGTTTCGTCTCCGTCTGCGCCCCGACAACCTGGGCGTGCTGCTTCGCCGCAAGCTCGATTACGCGTTCCCCAACCAGCGAGCTGAAGTCTACATCGCTGGCGCATCACGATCGTCGTGGAAGCTTGCTGGTATCTGGTATCTTGCCGGCTCCAACACCTGCGTCTACTCCAACCCGGAGCAGGAGTTGGGACCCGCCGAGTACCAGGTGGAAACCTCGAACCGCCGTTTTCGCGACGATGAATTTCTCATCGCCCACAACCTCACTCAAGGCAGAAAGATCATCTGGGTCCGCGTCAAATTCACTCCGATGAGTCGTCCGCTCTTTCCCGGTTATCCTTCGGGCAAGCAGGCCTGGAGCGAGATCAAATACACCGCGTACTGTTTCATCACTCCGCGCGTCCACTAAGTTGCCAGCTGCGAGTCAGCCTTCCCTCGTGGTGGAAGCGCCACCGGATTCACCAGCTTCGGTTCCAGCTGGTCCTGCCATCCCGGCAGCCTGTAATTTCCGGTAGCAGTGTGCGCGGCGCGCGTAAACGTAAAGGAGGTCCACACCAGAACCGCAGTGTGATTTCGAAATTCAACGAGAAAGAATATGTGCAGTGGTACAGTAAGCTGGCCAGGCAACACTTCCCATACGCCCGTTTGAACTAAGCCGCTAGCGCGGCGGACGCTACAGCGTGGTCGTCGCCAGCATTGTTGCCCGTGTAAGGTTTTGGGTCACAAGGAGGTTACTGTGACCCGACTCAGGAAGCTGATGCTGGA
>Ga0074044_10004493_pt1 | contig 11545 bp, 5 predicted proteins | sample BogForMeECP23OM1_FD_94443 | JGI IMG/M metagenome (GOLD analysis project Ga0074044, IMG submission 94443) | Bog forest soil microbial communities from Calvert Island, British Columbia, Canada - Bog Forest MetaG ECP23OM1 | ecosystem: Environmental > Terrestrial > Soil > Wetlands ...
GCCCAGAACCTGACCTTCTTCGAAGTCCACACGGACGATTGCGCCAAGGTCGTCGCCATGCGCGACGAGCGGCGGCTCCGCGAGCTCGTGCTCGGGGCCTACAACGGCGGCGGCATGTATGTCGGTCCGTGGGCGCAGGCCCACTACGAGCCGATGGGCGAGGTGATGGTCAGGGCCTAGACATGTCGGACCAACATGGTGCTCATAGAAAGGCCCCGGATCATGGGGTGCCAGCAGCACGCCTGCAGAAATTTACTCTAAGCGACCTCTAAACGGCTCCTTAGGGTAATTTTTCACCGGCAAACTGCCAAAATGGACAGTTGGAGCTCGGCTATTGCGTGAAATACTTGCGTACAATATAGATTGTATGCAAGATTCTTCCGCCAGCACCTGTATTGTACGCAATAAACAGGGGGTCTAACGCCGGGGTCGGAATTGCACGAAATACTCCCTACCGCCTCGACCACTAATTGACTAACTGGCGAGTCAACATTGCGTACAATACGCTACAGTAAAGTTTTGCGCGCTTGCTGCTAGCACCCTTTATAGGGCGGATTGAGGATCGCGTGGGTGAAACGGGTTGAACCCAGGGCAAGCAACGGCAGACTTTGAGAGGCTGCCTCCGCAATAAAATCGCCGGACAGTACGCGGAAGGTGAGCGGCAGACGCGCGGCAAGTTTTTCGAGCGTGGTTTCGAGATGTGTCCGCAATGTCTGATCGATCTCGTAGGCCTCCAGCTCCACACTCTGAAATCCGAGACCGTCCTTGAGAGCCCAACGCTCGAGGAAGGCGGGCAGAAAGCGCGCCGATGCCTGCTCCTGCATCGAGCAAATGGCAAGTCTGCAGGGTACTATCGGAAAAAAGTGAAGCCATGAACCGCGCCAGGCTCGCGGGCGTCATAAACTGACCGAGCGCCGATTTTCGTTTCAAGGTAAGACGCGGTGCGAGTTCGTGCGGAAGAACTTCCGCGTGATTGAGGAGTGGGCTAGCCAATTGTTTATGCTTCCGCATGCAGTGGGTGGATTATTCAATTGGCACGATAAACGGCTTACGGCAAAGCTGAAAAGCTTAGAGGCAGAGAAAGGGGGCAAAAACAATGTGTTTCGAAACAACGGGGGCTAGCCAATAGAGGTGCCGATGTTTCCTTTGAGGTGGAGCCGAAGGCGTTTATCTGTATTCCACCGATCGAGCAGCGAAAGTCATTACTACCAAACTTGATTTTCGAAATCAGCATTTGACTGGTAATATCAACGACGATGCGTTGGGTCGTTCCTATTGCGGGCTTGGACAAGAATGGGTGGCCGGACCTTGCCGGACATGGATTCTTGCTAGATCTCATCAGCCAGGCGGAAAGATACTCGTTTCGGCTGCCCACGTATTGGATCGCCTGCTCATCGAACGGGTGCGCGTCCGGGCGTACAAGACGAGATTCATGCGACTATCGATATGCATGCCTTCAACCAGCGGATTCTCGCCGAGGACCTCGTCCGGGTCCGTCGTCCCGACGACCGGGAGCGCTATGCGGCTGCGCAGCGCCAGGCGCGAATTGATCCCAACCCCCACCAGATTGACGCGGTAATCTTTGCGCTTCGACGTCTTCGCGAAGGCGGCTGCATTCTCGCGGACGAGGTTGGGTTGGGAAAGACGATTGAGGCCGGCCTGGTTATTGCCCAGAGGCGCGCGGAGGGCGCCCAGCGCATCCTGCTGATCGTGCCCAAGTCGCTAATCGGCCAGTGGCAGGGCGAGCTTTTAAACCTGTTCGGTATCCAGGCGCGCGAAAGCGAGGCCAGCTTCTTCGCGCCAAGCGTGTATCTGATCGGTCGAGAATTCGCCGGCAGTGAGCGGGGCGCGATCCCTCTTGGCGCCGCGCCGCCATTCGATCTGGCCGTAATAGACGAAGCACACGAGATCTTCGCTGGACTGCACAAGAGGTATGACCGTGACGGTGTCTACGATGAAACCTCAACAGAAGCTGTGATGGCGCACCGCGTCCGCGGGTTTCTCCGTTCGACGCCGGTTTTGTTACTCACAGCAACGCCGATGCAGAACTCCCTCGTCGAACTCTGGGGCCTCGTCCAATACGTAGAGCCAACCGGCACACTTCTCGGGGACATTGTGACGTTTCGCGAAGTGTTCTGCTCCGAGGACGATCGATCACTGGTTCCAGGCCAAGAGCATGAGCTCAAACGACGCCTGGCGATGATCCAAAGAAGGACTCTGCGCCGTCAGGCCCAGGAATTCCTCGACCGCCCTTTTACACAAAGGCGCTGCCGATTATACGAGTACGCGATGAGTGATGCTGAGCGGTCGCTCTATGATGACGTGACCGAGTACCTGCTCGAACCGTCCATCTATGCCTTTTCCGGCCGACAACGAAGGCTTCTGTTGATCGGTTTCCACCGGCGAATGGCGTCTTCGATTAAAGCTCTAGCCGCGAGTCTTGAAAACGTCGCCACCCGCCTCCGGCACTTGCAAGCGGGTTCACGCCCCGACGATACGGTCGTTGAGCTTCTCGAGGACCTTGAGGACGAAGAGGAGGTCGGCGAACTCTCGGAAGAGTCGGCGCCACGGATCGATCGTGCGACTCTTGCTGCTGAGCTTTCACGCGTCGAGGGTTTTGCTGCCCGGGCGCGATCGCTTCCAAAGGATGCCAAGGCGCGCTCATTTCAAGACGCCATCAAAGTGATTCTCGATCTGGGGCGGGTCGGTCGGGGAAGTGGTAAGGCCGTCGTCTTTACCGAGTCGATCACTACCCAGGAATACATAAGGCACCTGCTTCTCGACCTCGGTCTGGGCGAAGACGACGTCACTCTGTTCCGCGGCGTTAATAATCATGCGCGCGCACAGCAAGCGCTCGCCCGATGGCAAGAGGAGGAAGGATCTCGCTTTCCGCCGGGAACCAGACCGAGTCGAGAGGTAAGCATGCGCCTTGCCCTTGTACACGAGTTCCGGACGCGTTCAAAAGTTCTCGTATGCACCGAGGCTGGCGCAAAGGGGCTGAACCTCCAATTTTGTGAGACTGTTATTAACTACGATTTGCCATGGAACCCGCAGCGCATAGAACAGCGTATTGGACGCTGTCATCGGTATAGCCAACAGCGTGATGTCACGGTGGTTAACTTTATCGCTCGGGACAATGAGGCGCATCGGTTAACCTTCGAGATATTAAGCCAAAAACTCGACCTATTCGGTAGAGTGCTTGATGCGTCCGATCTGGTTTTGCATGAGCCGCGGACCGACGCCCCAGAACTTTTGGTATCGGCACTATCGGTTGAGTTCGAAAACGATCTTCGCAGCATCTACAGCCGCTCCCGCACGCTTGATGAGGTCACGCGCGAGATCGCAGCGCTGCGAGATAAGATTTCAGAGCGGAGAGAAGCTTTCGAGAAGGAATACGAGCGGACCTCTCAAATTATCGAATCGCGGTTCGACGAGAATGTTAGAAGGGTCTTCAAAAGGCTTAGAGAAGAGCTGCCCCAGAGCTTGGCGGATCTCGACCGGGACGTTGCTGACTTGGTGGATGGATACCTTGCCGCACGCGGCGTTAAGTATCGCCGTTCCGACGTTGCTGGTCGGGTCATTTTCGACGTAGAGCCCGGCAACAAATTACCAGCTGAGGTTGGGGACGGTCGACGATTTGCTACAGGGGATGCCAGAGCTCTGGCCGACGCCGAACCTTTAAATCTTATACATCCGCTGGTTCTGGCCGCGATCGCGCACGCCAGAGCATGGTCAGGTGGCGGCTCAGTCAATCTTCACCTACAACAAAATTCTTCTCACACGCTCGCGGAACTAGCTGGAAAGGCCGGTATCATCCGGGTGGTGCTTGTCGACTACGCTGGGTTCGAGCCAGTTCAACGGCTCGTCGCCGCGGCAGTGGTCGACGGTACCCCGATCGACCCGTCGCTCGCCGCCGAACTGGTGCGCTTACAGGCGAGCGATAGTCCGGAACTTAGCCATCAATTGGATATGCGATGGCTCGATGACGCGGTCGAGGAAGCGGTATTTGTCGACCAGCGTCAGGTCGAACAAGGTGAGCAGCGGCACTTCGAGGAGGCGATCCGTCAGCTTGAGCGCTTCGTTGAAGACAAGATTTTGGTATGCCGCCGCGAACGTGCCAGTGTCGCTGAGAAGCTTCGGGCGGCGCGATCCCGGCGCGACGAGATTGTCGGCGCGAGTGCGCGGGATCGGGTTGAGGAGGAAATCATTCGGCTTGCCACCCAGGAAGAAAGTCTTGAACGCCGCATTGCGGCATTAGAATCTAGAGATAACGAGGTTTATAGAAAATGGCGCGACGAATATCACGAGCTTCGTTATCGGGCGCCGACGGTGACCCGCCTCTTCCAGACCGCGTTCACGATAGCCGCGCCGAATCCGGAGAGGTCGTGCTGAGACTGCTACATACTGCCGATTGGCACCTCGGCCGCCGCTTTCCGTCGTTCCCAGAAGAATGGCAGAAAAAGTTGTCGCGTGCACGCATGGATGTGGTCGCAACGATCCTCGATGTTGCGCGTCGCAATTCTGTGAATGCAATACTTTGCGTTGGCGATATCTTCGACGATCCCGAGCCGTCCCCTGACTTTTGGGAAGGCCTAGCAAAGACTTTTCAAGCACGCACTGGACCTCATCCCCCGGTTTTTCTCATTCCCGGGAACCACGACCCTCTGACGCCGGAGTCGGTATGGTCTCAAGGGCACCCTTTTAGAACAAGGCTTCCCGCGTGGGTGCATGTCGTCGACCGCGATGATTTCACGTACGAGATCGCACCCAACGCCGTTTTGTATGCGCGACCGTGCCGATCGAAGGCAGGCGAAAACGATCTGGCGATGGCGCTCCCAGGGCGCGAGCCTGGCGACGAGCGTCTCCGAATCGGTTGCGTACACGGGAGCACCTTCGATATCGATGGATACCAAACGAACTTTCCTATTTGCCGCGATGCAGGCGTTCGACGCGGACTGGATTATCTCGCCATAGGGGATACGCATTCATTTCGGGACGTCACAGACAATTCGTCCGTGCCGACGGTGTACCCTGGCGCTCCAGAGCCCACAACCTTCGATGATGCCGGCGCGGGCCGTGTCGCGATCGTCGCGCTGTTCAGACGCGGGCTGCGCCCCCGGGTCGATCCAGAACCGGTTGCCTTCTGGCGCTGGATCGACGTTCGATGCCGCGACATGAATGAGCTTCGGAACTTATTAGCGACCCCAGATCTCGATCGGTGCGTCGTCAGACTTCACCTCGACATGACCGTCTCCTTATCTGAGGAGAGCGAGGTCATGCGAATTCTACGCGAACTTCGTGGCACAGAGGCGACACATGGTCGGATTGGCATCCTCGTGGAGGACTCGACGAATTTGCGGTTACAAGCCGGCTCCGGTGAGGCTTTTCCGGAGGATCTCCCGCTAGTCCTGAAGGACACCGTTGCGAGGCTCGAAAGGCTCATCGTGGATGCAATGGACGAAGCTGAAAAATCGAAGGCCACAAGAGCGCTGGCGCATCTCTACAAGCTGCTGCAAAGCCATGCGTGACTGGCGTGATTTATGAGACTTCACCGCCTGCATATCCAGAGCTTTGCAGCAATAGAGAATCTAGACGTTGAGTTCGGTCCAGGACTCAACGTGCTATACGGGCCCAACGATCTCGGGAAATCCACGGCGGTCTCCGCCATCCGCCTTGGCCTACTGCTTCCGCATACGTCCACGCATTGCGAACAATACATTGGATGGGCGAGCAGCGATGATCCGATCGTCGAGGTCACGTTCGAAACCGAGGCCCAGCGCATTTGGCGTGTCCGGAAGCAGTTCGGTAGGAGCGGCTCATCGCTTCTGCAGGAATCGAGGGACGGCCAGGATTTCGATGACGTGGAACGCGGGAGAAAGGTGGACGCGAAACTGAGGGAGATCCTGCGCTGGGGTATTCCGGAGCCTGGCGGGACAGGGGGCGCCAAAGGACTTCCAACCAGTTTCCTCGCAACCGTGCTGCTATCCCCGCAGGAAGACGTCAACGCCGCACTCGGGAGCAGCTTGGACGGCGATGCGACTAGCAGCGCTAAGGACCAGATCGCAGCGGCATTGCAAGCAGTTGCGCAAGACCCGCTGTTCATTGCTCTGCTGAGAGAGATACAAGTGCGGCGAGACACGGCTTATACCGATAAGGGCGCGAAGAAGACTGCTAAGGGCAGCGTCTTCAAAGAGGCGGCTGAAAGAGTGAAATATACGAGGGAGGAAAAGGAGAAACTTGAGCGCATTGTCGCCGATTCGGAAAGCGTAGAGAGACAGTTACGTGAACTGATAGATCGACGGACGCAAAAGCAAGAAGCACTGGCCGCTGCGAATAGCTTCGTTGCAAACCTCGAAACGTCTGCCGCCCAGGCAAAATGGCTATCCGTGGCGTCAGAACAAGTCCGATTAGCGCAGGAAGATGTGCTGCGTATTCAGAGGATCGGCAATCAAGCGGAAGAGGCGGAGCGTGACGTTATAGAGCTCGTCGAAAAGATCCGTGAAGCGGAGCAGGAGTTGAGTGTTGCGCGCAATCGCCAATCGGAGGCAGATGCGGCCCTCAAAGGTGCGGAAGACGCGCAGCACGCTGAAGGATCGGATCCAGGCGTAACCGATACCATTGTTCGTCAACAACTCGAACTCCGAAAATCAGACTTGGACCGGGTCGCGCAAGAGGCGCAACAGCGCATCGATGTTGCGTTAACAGCACAGAAGCATGCCAATGCTCTGGTCGAAGCTGAACGGGCGTTGAACGATCAACGGGAACAGGCCGAACTCGCGCTTGAATCCGTCTCCAAGGCGAGAGCAAAGTCCAAAGTTGCTGATGAACAACTCCAACGATGCGACCTGCTTGAGCGCGCCCTGGACGTTGTCACCGCTGGCAGGCAAGTCCGGGATGCACAAGTCGCTGTTGATAAGGAGATGGCTCTCCGTGCTCGCCTCGAAACTGCCTCGCGCGAACACGTCGTACTGACTGGACAGCGCTCTGCGATTACCGTTCCGACTCATGCTGCGGTCGGAGCTATGCGAAAGCTTTCAAGGGAGCTCGATGCAGCATTGGCTGCTCTCGATGTCGGTTTCGTGGTGACGGTAAAACCGGAGGTCAGCGTTGATATCAAAGTCCGAAAGGATGGGCAGGAACTAGACTCAACTTCACTAACGAAGCCAGTCGAAATCGAAGCCAACGCAGAGGTTGAGGTTTCCATAGCGGAAATCGCGACTGTAAGCGTCCGAGGAGGCCGACGCGCTGCTCAAGAGAGAGCACAGGATCTGAAAGAGCGCTGGACACGAGAGGTAGAGCCGCACCTGATTGCTACTGCTGTTACCGATCTTGATGGGCTGGAATCGAAGATCGCCGAAGCCCAAGAACTCGATACTAACCTCAAGGCGAAGCATTCAGAGATGGAGTCGCTAAGCGTCCAGGTCAGTGAGCTTACAGGTTCGGTAGAGACGCTGCGTGAAGCATCTGAACGGCTAGAGGCGTGTCGCGCTTTACTTGGAGACGTCGAGTTAGAGACACTAACCGCCGATATCAATGCGCTTGGTGCCGACCCGATCGCAGGATTGCGAAGCCGGCGACAACATTTGTCAAAAGAGGCCGAGGAGGCGCGCAGGGTCCTCAATCAGGCGTCGAATGACCAAACACTGGCTGACGAGCGTACCCGCCGCGCGAGACTGGCATTGGACGAAATTCGCGCGGCGCACGATGCCGCACTGACGGCATTCCCGGACGGAGTAAATGCCTCTCTAGTTGCCGCACGGGCGGCACTCGCGGCTGCTAACTCCGAGAAGGTGAATGTCACCGCCGAGCTGGCATCACTGGAGCGTACGATCGACCAGAGGAAAAAGCATATCGACGAAGCACTGAACGTCTCGCGCAGAAATGCAGAGCAGGCGAAGATTGGGGTCGACACTGCTCAAGGGCAGCTGACAACCGCGAAAACCAACCACGCGTCACAAGAGGGTCGACTCATTGAGTTGCGACGACAGCGCGACGCTGAGAACCTCGTTGCGGCTGAAGCTAGCCTCAGTCAAGCGATCCAGCGCCACGCGGCACTGCCCGTCCCAGATCGGTTAGTTACTGATGAGGAGGTCACCACCGCCCAGGCTAACGCTGCCCGTATTAAACTGGAGCTTGAAAGCATTGAGCGTGACATTCAGAAGGCACATGGCGCTCTCGAACAGGTTGGTGGCGCCGTGGCGCGTGAGCGGCTCCGCGACGCAACGGAGGCATTTGAGCTGGCCGAGCGCCAAGAAAAGGAAGTCGAGGCGGAGTACGAAGCCTGGAAACTGTTGCTCGAGCAAATGAAAGAGGCCGATGCAGCACAGGCTAGCAACCTGGGGCAGGCGCTCGTGCCGGCAATTGCGACGCGATTCCAGGAACTCACTAAGCGACGATACCAGACGGTCCAACTCACTGCCCAACTGGCGACACAAGGAGTTATGGTCTCGGGTACCTTGAGGTCGACGGAGCAAATATCGGTTGGTACCCGCGAACAATTGTCCACGTTGTATCGGTTGGCACTGGCGGAGTATTTGCGCACCGTGATCGTCTTGGATGACCAGCTCGTTCAGAGTGACAGCACCCGAATGGACTGGTTTCGCAAGTTACTGACCGAGAAGGCGCAGATCTTCCAGATCGTCGTGTTTACATGTCGGCCTGGCGACTATCTCCCTGCGAACGCGCTCGTTCCAAAGGGGAAAGCTGTCCACTCTGATACGAAAGATGGGTTGACACGAGCAGTCGATTTAGGTCGAGCGCTTCACCGCCGGTAGTGTAAAGCCTTTTGTAAGCTCGACAGAATTCTAGAGATTCTATTATTCTCCCCTTGTGAAATGCGTGCCATTCGGTGCGTTAGTTGGGCTCGATCGTGTGGAGAGGGAATAAACAACCGAGACTGCGGCGGTAGGTTCCGTGGCAGTATGGCTGCATTAGCTTAGAATGAACACGTATAAAGTCTCCTATCGATCAAGAGAGACTAACCGACGACGGTCAAAACGCATCGAGGCACCTTCCGCCGACGCAGCGAGACAGTTAATCGCACCGGAAGCTACGGATGTTTTCTCGATCGAGTTTGTACCACCCCCTTTAGCCTCAGACGCCCAGAGAGACTATCTGCGAGCGTTCGGCGACCGCAGATGGAATGGTGCCACGCTGACAAAGGATCAAGCTCATGACCTGATCGAAGAATTCGTCGCGGAGGATGCTCCGACAAATTGGTCATTCCGCGACTCCTACCCGGCGACCGAAGCACAGTTCGAGAAGTATCACTATTTTGGTGGCAAGCTGAAACCCGAATTCTCAAACCTAACCCAAGGAGAAATGGGAGGTTTAATCGATCGAGTTAGGCCGCACGAAGGGCAAGAAGCGCCAAATCCAGTGTCTCCCAGACAAGCAATGTGCCTTCGCTTTTTCTTTGAACCCGCTGTAACCGACCGGTTCATACGGATGACCAAAAAAAATGTAAACCTTCTCTTTGACGCGTTCTATCAGGAAAACCCAGGAGCCCGAAGGGCGTGGGATTCTTGGAAAAAAGCTAATGGGATTCCCGAGCATACCTATCTAGTTGATCCGTGCAGAGTCGAACAAAATGCGTACGCAACGCTCGGCGAACCGCCATTGAGTCTAAGCTGCCTCCAGACCTTCAAAACACAGAAGCAGTTGGATGCTGAATGGGAAGAGCGACGGCAGCAACGGGAAGAGAAGGCAAACATTCGACACCAGGAGGCCATCAATTTTTCCAAAAGTTTACCATCGGTTGACATATCGAAGGTTCCTTACAAAACCTGGTCAGCGACTGCCAGAGCGTTCAAGTCAAAGTACAAAAAATTTGGCGCTGACGTTGTCATCGAATCCAGAGAGGAAATCGATATCTTTTTCGAAGAGGACTTTTCTGAGGATGAAAAAGAGAATTACTCCCTTAACATTACCATCTTCTTTCAAGACTACGACGGGCTAGCCTGGCACTTTGGAGTCGGCGTTGGAGACGAAAACACATTGGAGTACTGCAATCACGACGACACGATAAATAGGGTCCCGAAGAGCCTTCCTTTCACATCAGATCGGTATGCATTCGAAAGAAAAGCGTACGAAGATTTTCTGGAGTTCCTTTTAAATCCGGCCCCATCTGAACTGAAACCCGCCAAAGCACCACAGAGCAATCCCTCAGACAATCCGTTCTCAGCTTTGAAGAACGGACCCGCGGGCGTTAGTGCGTCTGAGCCGCCCCCCCTTCCACCTGCCGACTTTAACATTTTGGCGGAGAAACACGAAGCGCCGGTCAGGAAGGCGTGGTGGAAGTTCTGGTAGCGCCAAGGATCGGTTGGCTGACCCCTGAAAGGGAAATCTACGTAGGTTACGATGTCTCGCGACGGCTTCAAAACAGCGAGCACAAGAATCCATGAGCATGGAATTGAGGGGGTTCCGGCGCTGTGTGGTGATTTCCGTTTCCTGAGCTGACCCCTAGAGGTGTCGATTTAATTGCAAAACTACAACCAGAAGATGCATCGAGATGGGGACAGTTCAGTAGACATCTACTTCGGGGCAAAGGCGCTCTCGGGACTTGGAGGCAAATTGGATTCCCACTGCGCCGGACAAGCCATGGCTCACGATGTTCCGGTTCTACGGCCCGGACAAATCACTGTTCGAGAAGTCCTGGAAGGAGCCCGATATCGAGAGGTTGAACTGATGGAGTTGCTCCGGGGCTTCAGAGAGCGCGTTCTGCGTCGCACCGGCTTCGGATCGCTACAGCAACGGACTCTTTGCCGACAAGCAAGGTGAGGTGTTCCAGGCCGGATAAGCACAGCCGGCCTGGAACGCTGCCGAGCTGAAGCAGCGCACGATTGAGCGGCGCGCAGTCTGGGGTATGCCGCTAGTCGTTATGGATGCGATGCGGCAGGCATACTTCCGCGATGCCGGTGCGACGTAAAACAACATCATTTATTCTCAATGCCTGCTGACTGGAAGTTCCAATTCACTACGCCCAATGCTTCGACTCACTACGTCTATTTCAATTTCAACCTGAAGGACGGTCCCGTGGTGCTGGACATTCGCCCACCGTTGGGGCGGGCTTGTTTGGCTCTCTGTGTGATGCGTGGCAGATCCCTTTAGCCGACGTTGGCGCGAACGGCGACGACAAGGGGCAAAAGGCGGTCGCCAAATAATTTGGAAACTCACAGTTGCCTGTCACTTTGCGAATTATTTGGCCGAACTTTTTGCTCGATATTTGGCATAAATGGCGAGCCCTTGCGGTAATGGACGACGTCGTATCGTTTCAGGAAAAGGAGCGGCAGATCTCACCAGCGATCAGCATGCGAGCGTTCTCAAAACTCGTCGCAAGGCTGTTATTTAGAGAATATCATTTCAAGAATGGTTTTTGAGAAACGTAAGTCCCTCAACCTGGGAATCTGGTAACGCTTGGTGGCGATCCTCTCGAAATCGGTCGTTTTCGAGAATGGAATATTTTCTCCCGGCCCGAAAGATTTTATGCGGATCGCGCCCGCTGCATTTCCACTTTTATTGAAACGCTCTAGCCGTAGTGCTGGAA
>Ga0074044_10004494_pt1 | contig 11545 bp, 10 predicted proteins | sample BogForMeECP23OM1_FD_94443 | JGI IMG/M metagenome (GOLD analysis project Ga0074044, IMG submission 94443) | Bog forest soil microbial communities from Calvert Island, British Columbia, Canada - Bog Forest MetaG ECP23OM1 | ecosystem: Environmental > Terrestrial > Soil > Wetlands ...
CGAATACGGGAGAGCGATTTTCTGTTAACTTATGGGTAAACTATACCCCTCTAAACGATCTTTGAAAACAATAGACTTACAGCTAGTTTCTCTCCAAATGTCTGAGGAATAAGGGTTTAGCCGATACGAGACAAGTTTGCGTAAGCTGTTGATTATATGATACTTACTTGAACAGGTTCGGAGTCGCGGCGAGGATCCTAGTAAAGTATTCATTCTAAAGGGACGAATCTTGCAAAATATTGTGGGCAAAGGAGTTATGGAATTGGGCCGCTGGTGCCAAGTCCGTTGCTCTATGCTCGATTTCGTCGGCTCCTCATTAGTTTCGCACGGCTGGTTTCGCACTTCGCACGCGTGCAAGAGGATAACTGACAGCCGTCCTTAGTTCACCACTTCTTTCGCCTGTTCGTCCAGCGCCACGGTATAGGAGGCATCAAAGGGCGCCGCATCCATCGACAAGGGAATCTTCTGCATACCCGTTGCAGTCGGGGCGAAGCAATACCAACGCCCTTCTTCGGGAACGAAGTTCACAAAAAACATCTGTCCGTTGATTTCGAATCTCAATTCGCTTTCCTCTTTCCCAATCCCAGGAGTCTTGTCATCCCGAAGCGAAACGAGGGAGCTGCATTCTTGCCGCGAACTACAGATCCCTCGCTTCGCTCGGGATGACAACTACTTTGTTTAGATGCAAATTGGGGGCGCTCCACGCGCCCCCGCGTCACCCGAATGGCCTCGCTGCGCTTCGGGGGGGCGGACGAATGCGTCCGCCCCTACGCGTTATTTTTTGTCTTCTACGTCGACGTACTCAGCGTCGATTACGCCTTCGTCTTTCTTCTGGCTCGCACCGTTCGTGCCCGAGGCCCCGTGCCCATCTGTCGGTCCCGCGCCACCAGCACTCGGACCCGCGCCCGGAGTCGCCTGCGTCGCTTTGTACATCTGCTCTGCCAGCTTGTGCGATGCCGCGGTCAGCTTGTCGCGCGCCGAATCCATCTGCGCTTTGTCGCCGCCTTCGATGGCCTTTTTCGCGTCGGCCAAAGCGTTCTCGACATCTCCACGCTCGGAGCCCGAGATCTTGTCGCCATGTTCTTTCAGCATCTTCTCGATGTTGTAGACCATCGAGTCGAGCTGATTCTTGGCGTCGATCGCCTCGCGCTGCGCCTTGTCTTCGGCCGAGTGCGCGTCGGCTTCCTTCGCCATCCGCTCCACTTCTTCCTTCGACAAGCCCGAAGACGACGTGATCGTGATCTTCTGATCCTTGCCCGTGGCCATATCTTTTGCGGTCACGTTGAGAATCCCGTTCGCGTCGATGTCAAACGTCACTTCAATCTGCGGAATGCCGCGCGGAGCTGGAGGCAATCCCGTCAAATGGAATTTGCCCAGAGTCCGGTTCTGCGCCGCCAGCGGACGCTCGCCCTGCAGCACATGCACTTCCACCGAAGTCTGACTGTCGGCCGCCGTGGAGAACGTCTCCGTCTTCTTCGTCGGAATCGTGGTGTTCCGAGGAATCATCGGCGTTGCTACGCCGCCTAGCGTCTCGATTGACAAAGTCAACGGAGTCACGTCGAGCAGCAGCAGGTCTTTCACTTCGCCCTTGAGCACGCCACCCTGAATCGCCGCGCCAATCGCCACGACTTCATCCGGATTCACGCCCTTATGCCCTTCGCGTCCAAACAGTTCTTTGACGATCGCCTGGATGCGCGGCATGCGCGTCTGTCCACCGACCAGCACTACTTCGTTAATCTTGCTGGCATCGATGCCCGCATCTTTCATGCACTGTTTCGACGGCCCCACCGAGCGCTGCAAAATGTCCTCGATCATGGTTTCGAGCTTCGCCCGGGTCAGCTTCTTGACCAGGTGCTTGGGCCCGGAAGCATCCGCCGTAATAAACGGCAGATTGATCTCGGTTTCCATGGTGGTGGAAAGTTCGATCTTGGCGCGCTCCGCCGCGTCACGCAGACGCTGCAAAGCCATCTCGTTTCCCTTGCCGCGCAGGTCGAGACCTTCGTCTTTCTTGAACTCGTCAATCAGCCAATCCACCAGCCGCTGATCGATGTTGTCGCCGCCGAGGTGGGTGTCGCCGTTTGTGGCTTTCACCTCGATCACGCCTTCGCCGACTTCCAGAATCGAAATATCGAACGTGCCGCCGCCAAAGTCGTAGACGGCGATGGTCTCGTCCTTGCCCTTGTCGAGCCCGTAAGCGAGCGCCGCCGCGGTCGGTTCGTTGATGATGCGCTTCACCTCAAGCCCGGCAATCCGCCCGGCGTCTTTGGTAGCCTGACGTTGCGCGTCATTAAAGTAGGCGGGCACGGTGATGACCGCTTCGGTGACTTTCTCGCCGAGATAGTCTTCGGCGGCCTTCTTCAGCTTTTGCAGGATCATCGCCGAGATCTCCGGCGGAGTATATTTCTTGCCCTGCGCCATCACCGCGACGTTGTCGCCATCACGCTCGACCTTGTACGGGACCATCTTCAATTCTTCGCTGACCTCGTCGTAGCGTCGTCCCATAAACCGCTTGATCGAGAAGACGGTATTCTCAGGATTGGTAATGGCCTGCCGCTTGGCAACCTGCCCCACCAGCCGTTCGCCGGTTTTGGTAAATCCAACCACTGAAGGGGTAGTCCGCCCACCTTCCTCATTCGGGATCACCTTCGGCTCGCCGCCCTCCATGACCGCGACGCAGGAGTTGGTGGTGCCCAAGTCAATTCCAATAATCTTGCTCATAACGTATCCTCCGATACAAATAAGTGCTTTACAATCAACGAAATGACTATTACGCTCTGGACTATGCTATAACCTGAGCGAATCACTGTCAAGCTTTAGATGCTAACAAATGACCTGCGGATGCGTATAAAACCCCGGCACCAATGCCCCAACCAGATTCCAGATCCAAGCCTAGGACCTTCGCCCCCAGATTCTCTAAAGTCTCTTCCAAAGCCCTCCGAAGTTAAGGTGAGGGGCGAGTCCAGGATCTTGCTTCGCAATGCGAAGTGTCCCTGAACGAGAGAGGCGAGGCAGCGAGTGAAGCTTACCGTGGGGAAAAAACTCGGGATGGGTTTTGCCGTCGTCCTAGCCCTGATGCTGATGAGCGCAGTGCTTACCTACCTGAAGACCAATGCCATGCGCCAGAAGCAGGACCGCGCTTTCACGGAGACGCTGGCCAAGCCCTTGGGCGAGATGGCGGATTCGTTCGAAACCGTGTTGCAAAAAAGCCAGGAAGACCTCGACAACGGAATGCGTTCCCTCAACATCGCATTGACGCTGACTGCGCTGGCGGAATTGAGTATAGGAGCTTTCGTGGCCGTTTTCCTGAGCCGCAGTATTGCCACCCGGCTCAGCCGCTTGACCCAGATGATCCAGAATATCGCCGAGGGCGAGGGCGATGTCACCAAGCGCCTGGAGGCGTCGAGCGGGTTCGGCAATGACGAACTGGGCGAAGTCAGCCGCCTTTTCAATCTCTTCATGGACAAACTACAAGACATGCTTCGCGCGATCTCCGCCCAAACCAATAAACTCGAATTGGCCAGTGAGCAACTACTTACAGCGAGCGAGCAGATTACCGCCAATTCCGGAGAAACCGCTGTCCAGTCGAACTCCGTTTCCCAAGCCACACAGATGGTCAGTCAGAATCTCCAGAGTCTTTCAAGCGGCGCGGGCGAGATGACCTCGACTATCCAGAACATCGCCGCCAACGCGCATGAAGCGGCTAAAGTCGCTGCCTCGGCGGTGAGCGCCGCCCAGACCGCCAATGCCACCGTCGCGCAACTGGGCCAGTCCAGCGCCGAGATCGGCGAAGTCGTCAAGGTGATTACCGCCATCGCGCAGCAGACCAACCTGCTTGCCTTGAATGCCACCATTGAGGCCGCCCGCGCCGGCGAAGCGGGCAAGGGGTTTGCCGTCGTCGCCAATGAAGTCAAGGAACTCGCCAAGCAAACCGCCAAAGCGACTGAAGACATCGGATCGAGAATCACCGCCATCCAGACGGACACGCAGGGCGCGATTGCGGCCATCGGGACGGTCGACAACGTCATTCACCAGATCAATGCCATCTCCGCGACCATCGCCGCCGCCGTTGAAGAACAGAGTGCGACGACCAGCGAGATGACGCGCAACAGTAACGAAGCCGCTCGCGGCGCGGGCGAGATCTCGGTCAATATCGAAGGCGTGACCCACGCCGCCGAGGGCACCTTGTCGCGCGCGCAAGAGTCGCAAAAAGCGGCGCAGGAGTTGGCCGCCATCGCCAGCGAGCTTACCGTGCTCATGCGGCAGTTCAAGATCGAACGCCACGATCGGCGAATGGAGATCTCCTTGCCCGTCACCCTCAACGCGACCGACGTCAACGGCGATCCGTTGAACGAGCAAGTCATGACGATAAACGTCAGCCGTGCGGGAGCCCTTTTGACCGGCATCCAAGGCGCGCTTCGCCCAGGCACCCAAGTGTCGCTCAGCCGTTTACACAAGCGGGAAGAATTTACCGTCGCGTGGATAGGAAAAGCAGATACTCCTAAAGCCGGTCAGATCGGCGTAGCCGGTGTTGATCCTGCTACATCGTTCTGGAACGATGTGATCGGAACCGAGTCCCCAGCCCAATCCAGCGAAGCGGGAAATTATTCCGCGAGGCCAAAAGCCAGGGCACACGGAGCCTAGAACTGGTCTCATAAATAATTCTCCGGGCAAACGGTCCGGCCCTCTGGGGCTAAAGCCCGTGTTGTTATCGGTCCTGAACGGCACGGCTGAAGCCGTGCCCTACCCAAAAGCCTCAATGGTTACATTCCCGGAAATTTCATCCCTGCCATGCGCCGCGCAAAACTTGGCTTGCCCATTTGCTTGAACATTTTTTTCATCTGCGCATATTGGCGGAGCAGATTGTTGACTTCCTGCACGCTCGTCCCGGAGCCGCGGGCAATGCGCTTGCGGCGGCTGCCGTTGATCGCTTCGTGATGATTGCGCTCGTACCCAGTCATCGAATTGATAATGGCCTCGACGCGGTTGATCTGTTTTTCGTCAACCTTGTCGGCGGCTTTCTGCATGCCGGAAAATGCGCCCACACTGGGCAGCATGCTCATGAGGCTTTGCAGCGATCCCATTTTGCGCACCTGCCGTAACTGGTCGCGGAAATCTTCCAGCGAAAAGCCATCGCCGCTGAGCACCTTGGACGCCAGTTCATTGGCCTTCTTCTTGTCGATCTGCGACTCGGCTTTTTCGATCAGCGAGAGAATGTCGCCCATGCCCAGAATGCGCGACACGATGCGGTCGGGATGAAACGGCTCCAGCGCATCGTATTTTTCGCCGATGCCGATGAACTTGATCGGCTGCCCCGTAACCTGCCGAATCGAAATCGCCGCGCCGCCGCGCGCGTCACCGTCCATCTTGGTAAGCACGACGCCGGTGAGCGTGAGCTTCTTATGGAATTCGTCGGCCGAGTTGACCGCGTCTTGTCCGGTCATGGAATCGGCAACGAACAGGATTTCCTGCGGATTGAGCAGCCGCTTGAGCGACTGCATCTCCTCCATGAGCTGGTCGTCGATGTGGAGACGCCCGGCCGTATCGACGATGAGCACGTCGCAGCCAGTGTTGATCGCTTCGCGCCGCGCTTCTTTCGCCAGCCGTTCGACCGTAGCGGTATTCGCCTCCCCAACCTCGCCTTCATAGAGGTTGGCCTTAATCGCGGCCGCCACCACTTTGAGTTGCTCGCGCGCCGCGGGACGGTAGACGTCGACCGAAACCAGCAGTGGCCGGTGTCCGCCATTCTTCAGCCAGTTGGCCAGCTTGCCCGAGGTAGTGGTTTTGCCGGAGCCTTGCAGCCCAGCCATCAGCACCACAGTCGGTGGTTGCGAGGCGAACTTTAATTTCGCCGTATCTTTGCCTAGCGTGGTGACCAGTTCGTCGCGGACGATCTTGATGACTTGCTCGCCGGGCGAAAGGGCGGTCAGCACTTCCTGTCCGACCGCCTTGGCCTGGATGCGGTCGATCAGCTCTTTGACCACCTTAAAGTTGACGTCGGCCTCAAGCAGCGCCAGCCGAATCTGCTTCAGCGCCTCGGAAATGTTCTCTTCGGTGAGGACGGCCTGTCCGCGGAGAGACTTGAAGGCGCGCTGCAGTTTTTCCTGTAGATTCTCGAACATAGATTCAAACCCTATTTTAGCAGTCCGAGCGCCCTGCCTTTCGTCGCCAGAGCGCGTGGTCGGGCATCCCGGTTTTGTACGCTAGGGGACCGACGCCACCCCTCCGCCGTCTCAAAATGAAAGCGACAACGAGTCGAAAAAAATAGAACCTCATGCCGGCTTCCTGCATCTTTGTTTTTTGAAAGGAGCACAGGAAAGGATATGGCTTCTCCCGCCCCTGCCAAATTCAGAATCGATGTTGACATTCACAGCCTGCTCATGGATTCCGCATCTTCCGGACCCAAGGCGGCCGAGCCTCGCGGCGCAACTTTACCCGAGCCAGTTTTCCCACAGTATCCGGAGCTACTCAAAGATCCCGGCCCGGAAGTGCCCCTGGAAAAGCGCGACTGGACCTACGGGCAAATCTGGCGCAAAGTCCGCGGCTGGCTGCTCCCGTACATACGCTCGCGCGTGATGCCCGGCGAATTCCATCCCATTACGGCGTATCTCTTCCTCGATTACAAATGCAATCTCGACTGCTGGTACTGCTGGGCCTTCGACAACAAAGTTAAAGGCATGACCGAGGACGTCGCCAAGCGTTCCATCGACTGGCTGCATGATCATGGTTGCCGCGTGCTCGCGCTGATGGGCGGCGAGCCGCTGCTGCGTCCGCAGGTTGCCCACAAGGTTGTCTACTACGCCGCCAAGAAAGGCTTCTGGATTTACATTGGCACCAATGGCCGCTTGCTGCGTCCTGAAGTTGCCGACCGCCTTGGCGATGCCGGTGTTTCTATCTTCAACTTTGCGCTCGACGCGTGGGACGAAAAACCCAGCCTGCCCAAAGCCTTTGTGCCCGGCCAGAAGAACCTCGAATACCTTATTCGCAAGCAGTACGTCTACGGCTACATGGTGTTCTTCAACATCAACATCTGCCGCAACAATCATGAAGATGTGAAGAAGCTCACCGAGTACGCGCACGCCCACCGTCTCGCCACCGACTACCACATCAATGAAACTCCCATGCTTGAACAGGACGAACACTTCAAGCATCTCAACGAAAACCCGACTTACATCCGGCCTGAGGATTGGCGTTCGGTCGACGGGCTCCTTGATTGGATCATCGAGAAGAATAAGGCCGGGTACCAGATGGTGAACTCGGTGCAGCGTCTTGAGGAGACGAAGGCCTTCGTGCGCTTGTCCTCAGGACTCGACCTGAAAAAATACGGGTGGTATGGCGATGGCACGGGAGCGAATGGCAACATCGCGGAGATGCTCGCGCGCACACCGGGCATTGTGCAAGACCCGAGCGGTGAACTCCGTTTTGCCGACTGGAACTGCCGCGCCGGTCAGAATAACGTGATTATCCGAACCGACGGCACGGTCGCTCCGTGTTTTCCCATGTATCCTTCCACGTTCGACTGGGGAAACATCGACACGCCGAAGTTCGACCAGCAACAGCTGAAGGATATGAAGCAGACCTGTCAGCGCCATTGCTTCTCGACGCTCAATCACAACCTCGGCTACTGCTATAACGACGCCCGCGTCATCAAGTGGATATGGACGCAGGTGGTCACTAACCGCATGAAGGGAGGGGCGAGAAGCTTCGAGGACTGATCTCGGGTCGAGGTGAATCAATACGCGATCACCGTTCGAGCCGCTCCTCCCAGTACCCGGGTTTCCGCTTGCTGTGGGCGATGGCTACGATACTCACTACAGTGGGTTCGTCCAAATAAACGATGGAAAACGGGAAGCGGTATAGTACGAACCGGCGGGTTCCAAATACATACTTGGGCCAGCGTTGCGGCGACTGGGCAATCGCTTCAAGAGCGTCATAGACAGCCGCGAGAAACCTGACGCTTGCCTCGGCGTTGTGTAGCCGGTACCAATCGCCCGCAGCTTCTAGCTCCAGCCAGGCTTGAGGATCGAAGCGGTACAACTTATTTTCCGGCATCCGCCAGCCGGGCCGCTAGACGGCGGCGTACTTCTTCGTAGGGAACCATCTTGGTTTTTCCAGAACGGATGTCATCGACGCGGCGCTTGATCTCCGCCGCCCAAGCTTCCTCTACGCCTTCATCGGCGGGCCCGTCATCGGGCTGGCCGCCCAGGTTGGAGATTAGCGAGTTGGCCAATGCCTCCTGCTCCTCGACCGACAGGGATAAGGCTTGTTCCAGCAGCTTGGAGACTTCCGGGGTCAGATGTCCCATGTTTTACCTCTCCGTCGGACTATTCTACCGCTCCAGATACTCACTGAGCGCGGATTTTCAACTCTTACTCCCGTCACTCCACCTTCGGCCGTAGCATCTCAAACCGCTGGGTGGTGCGCGTGTATTGCGTGCCGCCCAGGCGGCCAATGAGATCGAGGGAGTCGCGGTCCAGGCGGCCGTCTTTCAAATGGCGTTCGTCAATGTGAACCGATACGATTTCACCAATCACCAGGCTTCCGCCTTCGGGCGCGGGATTGAAGTCAAGAATCTGATACAGGTTGCATTCAAAGCTTACTGGAGATTCGGCCACGCGCCGCGGCCGCACGATTTTCGATGCCGCTGAAGCGACTTTTGCCAATTCAAATTCATTGACGGAAGCGTCATAATCGCCGGCTGTCTGGTTCATGGCCTCGGCCAAATCGTAGGTGACGATGCTGACGACGAATTCCCTGGTCTCGCGAATATTCCGCAGCGTGTCTTTCGCTTGACCAGCCGCCGCTCCCGATTGCTTCGGCAAGCGCATCCCCGGCGCAAACGCCAGCAGCGGTGGCTTGGCACACACCGCATTGAAAAACGAGAAAGGCGCCAGGTTGGGTTCTCCGGCGGCGCTGAGGCTCGAAACCCACGCGATCGGCCGCGGCCCCACTGCGCTGATCAGAATGTTATAGAACTCACGGTGCGCAATTTCAGAAGGAGTGACGTCCATGGCTGCGAGTATAACTTCTGCTGACCTCGTGGCTACGTCCGCGAAAAGCTACTGCAGCCGGAAGCGCTCATTGATCAACCGCTGCAGCCGCGGCCGGTAAATAATGTCGTAGGCGAGTTCCTTGTCGGGGAACATATTCAACGCCGCGCGCCGGGCATTGGCGGCCATCTCCGCCGCTTCTTCCACCGTCAGATCGGGATCCTGGCTGAGCACCGACATCACCATGCTCATCATTACCTGCAGGCGTCGCAATCTGCGGGTTTCCTCCATGCGTTCGTTCTGTTCTCCGCCCGGTTCGGCCCATTGCATTCCCATGTTCACCCCGCCCTTATTGGATGTTGACCCTATCCCCAGTGTTGCGCCCCAGCCGCCATTGTGGCAGCTTCCGGCCGCAAATCAAGCTCAACCTGTTCCGATACCTTGGTGACCCGAGCGACAGAGATACAATGACTGCCGTAATCTGTTGAGAGACAATTTAACGGAGGACGCATGCCAGAGCCGACCAATCCCTCATCGCAACAGCCGCAGCCCAACGAAAAGCTGGTCAAGATTTTCGACACCGAGCAGGAGAACGAAGCCATCGTCGTGCAGGGCTTGCTGCAATCCGCCGGCATCCAGTCGGACTTGAAATCCCTCGACGCGGTTCAAGACGCGTTCCCCGGCGTTGGCGGATCGGTGCTACTAGTGCGCGAGGAAGACGCGCCCGAAGCCACCAAGATTATCGAGACCTACCGCAAGCTGCCGCCCCTGGACGACGAGACCGCCGATATCCCTGGATGAACGGCCTGAACCCTTGATGCACCGATGTTCCCGTAGAGGCGCTGAGTGGTGAACTGTCGCTCCCTCAGCGGCTAAAGCCGACACTGAAGACGCGGCGGCTATCGCAGCGGTAAACCGCTGCGCCACCCAAAGACCAGAGCAAGAGCGGTAAACCGCTGCGCCACCCAAAAACAAGAGCAAGAGCGGTAAACCGCTCCACGCCATCACGCCAAAACGGGCGTGCTGGGGGCCCCGGCGCTGCGCCACCCAAAAACAAGAGCAAGAGCGGTAAACCGCTCCACGCCATCACGCCAAAACGGGCGTGCTGGGGGCCCCGGCGCTGCGCCACCCAAAAACAAAAGCAAGAGCGGTAAACCGCTCCACCCCATCACGCCAAAACCGGGCGTGCTGGGGGCCCGGCGCTCCACCCCATCACGCCAAAACCGGACGTGCTGGGGGCCCCGGCGCTGCGCCACCCGAAGGCTTGGACAAAATCGACTCCGGCGCGCAACAGAGTTTTTCAGCAATCTATTTAGCTGCGGGGGCTGGACTCAATGCAGAAGCGCAACGTCCGAGGTCACCGATGTACCGTCCAGATAAAAACTAACCGCACCGTCCTCATCCGTGCGATAGGTTTGCACCCCAGCCTCTTGCAGCCGCTCGAGCACCTCAAAACGCGGATGTCCATACACATTGCGCGCGCCCACCGAAATCACTGCGTAGCGCGGATGAACCGTAGCCAGCAGATCGGCGGAAGTTCCACTGGCGCTGCCATGGTGCGCAACTTTCAGCAGCATTGCCGACGGATGCTCTTCCACCACCCGCCGTTCCGCCGGACGTTCCGCGTCGCCTTCCAGCAAAGCAGTTGTCCCGCGAAACGCGGCAGTAAACACCAGGCAATCGTCGTTCGGACGCATCGATCCGGTCACTTGGTCGCGTCCCGGAGCCAGCATGTGGAAGTGCGCTCCGCCGTAATCGAACTCATCGCCTTCCTTTTTGATCGAGATTGCGATTCCCGCGCGCCGAGCTTGCGCCACCACCGACGCGAACTCGCCCACCGGATGGTCGATACTCAACCACAATTCCCGCGGGTGAAAATTAGCGATCACCGCCGGCATTCCGCCGTAGTGGTCGGCATGGGGATGGGTGATCACAACCACGTCGAGATGATCGATTCCCCGATTCCAAAGATAAGAAGACACCACCTGTTCGCCCAGATCGAAGTCAGAATGCATCCACTGCGGCAGCCCTCCGGCATCGATGAGGAGGGTGTGGTGGTCGGGCGTCACCAGTAAAATAGAATCGCCTTGACCCACGTCAATGGTAGTCATCTCCATCACGCCCGCGCGAAGATGCGGGTGCGAAGGTACAAACGCAATCCACAGCGCAACCCCGAACAGCAGAGTGACCGATGCGAAAGCGGCAAGCAGCGTGCGGCGAATCCGCACCGCCACCATCGCCAGCGCTAGCGTAGCGATTGAAGCCAAAATCATCGCAAGCGAAGGCATGGCAACACGAAGATCGGCGATCGAAGCGCCCGCCAGATGTGTCCCGCCAAGAAAGTGCACCGTGCCCGCGATTCCCTCAAGCGCGAGACCGGAAATCCAAACCGCCGGCTGAGCTAGCGTGGTCGAAATGTATCCCAAGCCGACGGCTGCAGCGGCGAAAGGCATCAGCACCTGAGTAAGCGGAATCACCGCCAGGTTCGCCGGCATTCCCATGGTGGTGGCGCGATGAAAGTGATACGCCATGAGCAGCGCCAGTCCCGCCTGCATCAG
>Ga0074044_10004495_pt1 | contig 11543 bp, 10 predicted proteins | sample BogForMeECP23OM1_FD_94443 | JGI IMG/M metagenome (GOLD analysis project Ga0074044, IMG submission 94443) | Bog forest soil microbial communities from Calvert Island, British Columbia, Canada - Bog Forest MetaG ECP23OM1 | ecosystem: Environmental > Terrestrial > Soil > Wetlands ...
TAAAGGAAGCGGTCGTCGAGCGAGAGATTGATGTCGCTGATCAGTGGAGGCACCGCCTTGAATCCCTTGAGCAGCGGCGGCAGCTTTTCGGGGTCAGCCGGCTCCGCGGGAATGTCGATCACTTTCTTCACTCCCCATTTGCCATCGTCGCGATGCCAAACCCAAATCGAGGCGGACAAATCTTTCAGCGAGACCACCACGCCAAGAAATCCATACGCGCGGCTGGGATCGTGCGCTGGGCGGAGTTCCAGAGCCATCTGGTATTCGGCGCCTAAATCCAATTTCTGAAGGTGACGGCGTTTTCGCAGATCCCACACATGCAACGAGTGGCCGTAGCCGCCCTTCAAAAGAATTTCCGGGTTCAAGCCATTTTCCACCATGTTGGGTGTCCCCCACTCGCTGCTGATCATGGTGTCAAAGCCCAAATGCCACCAGAAGTCATAGGCCAAAAACTGCGGCCCACGCTCGATCTCCCATTTCCCCAGAATCTCAAAGCTGTCCGGATCCATGACGAAAATTCCGCCCGGCCCGTCTCCCGTTGTCGAGCCGAGCGCGCTGCAAAAAATTCCCTCCGGACCGCAATGCACCGTGTGCGGACGGCTGTAGCCCGCGCGTTCCGCGAGCACGTTGGGTTCAATCACCTTGACGATTTTCGGATTTCGCGGATCGGGCTTCGTATCGATGATGTGGATTCGCGAAGACTTGATGCCCGGCACGATCAAATAACGCCGCTCCATATGCGGATGCGGCATGTACGGGCAGAGGCAAGCGCTGCAGGCATTCCAACCGAAGTGGTGCAATTCGTCGCCGGGGTTGGGCATGTCCACGCGCCCCACCAGTCCACCGTAAGTCGTAGACGCTGGGTCCACGTCGACCACACCCAGCGCGTCGGGACGTCCATCATTTTCCGCATTGAGCATGGCCACAAATGCCACCTTTTCCGCGGGCGCCTTCATCGCCATTCTCGGTGAAGGATAAAAAGTCGGGTCAGGTCTCCAAAGTTCCACGTGCGTCTCTCCTCTGCTGTAAATTGGTCGTTAGTCGTTCGTCTTTTGGTCGCTCGCCGTTCGCCGATGTTTGCTTGCCAACGACGAACGACCATCGACTAACGACCATCAACTACTTCACGATCTCAGAATACGTGAACTCCCGCGTCCAATCGGCCGATTGCTTCCCATCTACTTCCACGTAGATTTTCGTGAGCGCATTCAGCGGCCCATCATTCTGCGGCGGCTGCAGAATCAGGTCGCGCCCCGTCGACCACGTCACCCGTCTCTCATCGAGGTTCCCAAAATAATAATCTACCTTGCTTCGATCCAGACCTTTGTAACCGGTCGCCGTCGTCAACTCGACCAGCTTTTTATTTTTATCTGTGACGGCGAACTCCTTGCCATAGATATTCGCGAGAGAAACGTCGAGCGGCAGCCAGCCGTAGTTGGGCGCGAAGAACTGGATCCAGCAGTGATAGCTGCCGTCGATTTGGATGCCATTCAAAGTGGGCTTGAGCAGCGAACCGTAGACCATGCGGGTCGGAATTCCGGCCGCCATGGCGAGCGAGGCAAACAGCGAATGAAAATCGGTGCAGTTTCCGGTTTTTGTCCGCAGGCAATATTCCGTGCTGCCCACGGGCGACGCCTTCAGGTGATCGGGGTCCTTCACCCAGTAATCCACGTTTTCGAGCGTCCAGTCGTAAATCTTTCGAGCGGCACGAATGGGATTAGTTTCACCCCCGACGATCGAAGCCGAGAGCGACTTAATCTGGTCATTAACGATGACATGGCTCGAAGGTTGCAGATACGCGAACAGCGCAGCCCGTTCCGCATCCGTCAGCGGACGCGTTCTGGTGGGGTCGATGTCATTGCGAGTCTCGGTGCGCGTCAGTCCAAACGCTTCGTGGATCGTGATCGGCCCGGCGGGCGCCTCGACTTCCGCATACCCCACGCGATTTCCCCAGTCGTCCCGGTAATAGTGGACGGGAAAATCGGCGGCCACATCGAATTCACGAATCACAGACACCGCGTCTTCCTGCGGAACGCTGAACCACATGCGCACCGTCTTCGCCCCCTTCGGTACTTGCACTTTGAATTCATTGGTTACCTGGAACGACGCCTGCTTTGGTTGCGCCGGCTTGGAAACGTCGCCAGCGAACGCGCGCCCCGGGATTCCGATCGCAACGCTGGCCGCCACAAAGCTAATAATAATAATGGGCTTGATTCGAATCCGTCGAGAATGCATGGCTTCCTTCTTTCTGCGGAAACAGCGCACCGGTGACGACGTGAAAATGATGACCACAGGCGTCCAGGAAAGCTAAAGCTGAGGAGAAGAGTATTAAACCTCGGCAGCGGCCTGGTCAAGCGGACTGCGTGACGCTGCCGGACAAATGCGGTGGCCCGCATATAATGACCCATGCCCACGACCCCAACCTCTGGGAAACGGCTCCGCTTGAGGGTCGCCCGAACATGACTTCCAAGGCCGACAGTGAACGGTTTCAGAGCGGCGCAAACGAGTATGAACGTTACCTCGAAACCCCCGAGGGACGTTTGCGCTCCGACCTGGCCTTTGCCAACCTGCAGGATTTTCTTCCCCTGCCCGTCCAACCTTCGCTGTCCGCCCTTGATCTCGGCTGCGGCACGGGAGCGACCGCCGTTCGCCTGGCGCGCCTCGGCTTCCGCGTCACCCTCCTCGATTCCTCTCCCGCGATGCTGGAAATAGCGAATCGCAAAGTAAAAGCAGCAGGAGTTGCGGATAAAGTCGTGCTGCAGGAAGCAGACGCAACGCGCGCAACGAACTTGTTTCCCAGCCCGTCATTCGATGTAATTCTGTGCCACAACCTGCTGGAGTATGTCGACGACCCACTTGCTGTCTTATGCGGCGCGGCTCGCCTCTTGCGCGATTCCTCGGCGATCCTGTCAGTCCTGGTGCGCAACCGCGCCGGCGAAGTTTTCAAAGCCGCCATCCAGGCAGGCGATTTGACGGCTGCCGAAAATAACCTCACCGCGGAGTGGGGACGAGAGTCTTTGTACGGAGGACGCGTGCGCCTCTTTACATCCGATGGCCTGCAAGCCATGATGCAGGCGGCGTCGCTGGCAGTGATTGCCGAACGGGGTGTTCGCATCCTTGCGGATTACTTACCTCCGCGGATTTCTCGCAGCGCAGACTACGAACCGATTTTTGCACTGGAGCGCAAACTGACCAGCCGCCCCGAGTATGCCGCAGTCGCGCGCTACACCCAAGGCTTCGCCCGCTTGCTGCCCCGTTGATTCAGATGCCTGATGAAGATGGAGATCGATCCATGAATAACGGTGCCGTCAAATCTTCATCCATCCCGTCCCCATCTGGCGCGAGGGCGCCCTCGCCCACCATCGCGCTCGGGCTCGGCCTCACCAACGAGTGCAACCTCACCTGCTCCTTCTGCTACCGCGATCCCGCCCGCACCGATCGCCTCTCTCTCGATCAGGTGAAGTCCGTCATGGAACGGCTGCCCGTCCGCTCGGTGAATCTGGGCACGGGCGAAAACGGAATGCATCCGGACTTTAAAGCAATTCTGGAGTACCTGCGCAACCAACCCGTCAAGCTCACCATCACGTCCAACGGCCATAGCGTTGCCGTGTTAGAAGACGACGAGTTGCGCGCCTTTCACGACATCGAGTTTTCTCTCGATTACCCGACGCAGGCGGAACAGGATGCACAGCGTGGACAAGGCAATTGGGAACTGATCCATCGCCAAGCCGAACGCTGCGTAAAGCTAGGCATCCCCGTGACCATCATCGCGGTCATGATGAAGGCCAACTACCTGCGTCTGGCGGAGGTCGCGCAAGTCGCCAAACAGTTTGCCGCTCCCCTGCGTGTGAACGTGTACCAGGCCGTACGTTCCGATATCTACGCGCTTTCCTACGACGAATACTGGGAGGGTTTCCGGCGTCTCTTTGCCGAGACGGACGTGATCGCCATCGGCGAGCCGCTGGTGCGAGCCATGGCCGGCCTCCCGCCGTTGCGCGCCGGATGCGCAATCAGCACGGTGAGGGTGACGCCGCGCGCCACCACTCAGCCCTGCGTTTATTGGCCCGGACCCGGCGAGCCGCTGTCAGACTTGATCGCGATGGGCCTCGACATTCTCGACTCCGCCCCTTTCGAGCAAGCCCGCGCCCTTCCCGAAGCCTGCCAGCCCTGCGAGTTCCGCGACTCCTGCCACGGTGGCTGCGCCGGACGTCGCCGCTTGCAGGGCGCGCTGCTCGAGCCCGATTACTACTGCCCCATCGTCCGCGGAGAACGCCGCCGCCTAACCGTTCGCATGGCCGCCGCCCGCGATCTCCCCAAGCTAAGCAGTTCCTGCACGACCGTCGTCATTGCCCGCTAGTCTGACTCGGTGCCGATGCGGATGCCGGCCGGACATTGGTCCCTATTGCGCCTTCATCCAAGTATCCGACCCGGTCAGCTTCACCGCCACGTCAGAAATAAAAATGTGCAGCGGCTTGCCATCCGCCGTCCCCCGGTGTTCGGTCGAGATCAGTAGCGGGCCGGCCTTCTTGTAGCCCGTCCAGCTTGCTTTCACCAGGCTCGGCTTCTGGTCCCCGCCGTGGTGGAACACCAGGTACTCGACCCGGTTGTCTTTGCCCACGTAGAGGTCCCAGGTATCGCCGGGGGTGTAACCGCCAAGCTCTGCGCCATACTTCACTGAGACCAGTTCGGCCGAACCCGCGCCCGTCGGCAGCTTTTTCATGCCCTCATCGGTCACCGTCGCGCTCGTGTCCCAATAAGCATGGAAGGGAAACAGAAGCCAATAATTGTCGTTGAGAAAACCCGGGTCGACCTCGTTCTTCACAGCGTCAGGCTGGCTGCTCAGTTCCGAGCGCAGGTAAGTAACCTTCACCGGCTTGCCCTCTTTATCCTTCCCCTCATACGACACCCTGCCGGTTTTCGGCTCCCACTCCCACGCGCGCGCAAGTTTAAACAGGCCGGGGACTTCCCCATTCCAGGTGTAGCGGATCGCCTCGACTTGCCCATAGGAATCGAGACCATAAGTTTTTGCGATCTGTTCGAGAATCGGCGGCCGATTCTGCGCCCACGCGGTGCCAGCCAGCAGAAGCACACCCAAAACCAGAAATCGGATCATGGTTGTACGGCTCGAATTTGTCTTTGTCTTTGTCTTTGTCTTTGTCATTGTTACTGTCATGGAGTTCGCTCCTCGGTGAATTGAACGAATGCTGTTTTGGATGACGGTCAAACCCTTTCGGATACAGGCGCTCCCCGCGCACCGCCGCCGAAAGCACGCTAGTCACAGAACGAGTACTGCGCACGGTTCCTGATGTTTCGGAACATGTCCTCTCCTCCTCGGATCAGGGTGCATAGTGGGTAAAGACAAGATCGGTGGCTTTGGCTTTCTCATGGCAGGGGAAGCAGCTGCTCATGAACGCCGCGTCGCCCGGTTTGCCGTCTTGGAAGTGACCAAACCCCCAGCCCCCGGTTGCAGCGTACTTGGTTGAGTCCTTGACCATGAACTGAATGTTCGTGGGAGGCCCGGGAACAAATGATTGGGCGCGCCCAAAGACCTTGTTGTTTTCCTCCGACGGCACGTTACGGTAATGCAAGGCAGCAATGATTGCGCCGTCCGGGAACGGGAGCTTGCCTTCGCGATAGGCTTTGGTCGCGACGTCGTTGCCCAAGACAGCACCTAAACTGTTGAGGTTACCTGCTTCGTGCGCCGAGGAAATCCACTGCCAGTTGCGGTACCCGTGGGGGATTTCCGTAACGAAGGGGGCGGGTTCCCCGTCCGCGTGTCCTGGTGCAGGGCCAACGAGGGCGACGAGTCCCGCCATGGTTGCAACTGCAATCAAGAAGAACGTGAAGTGTTTCATGACGGTTCCTCCCAAGTTTGTTGTTCCGATTAGGTTCGGAATCCCGGCCAACCTGATTCCGACCCCGCTTGGCCTCGATCTTCGCTTAATGGACGCAAGAACACATCACGGGATGCAATGTTTTTGGCTACTACGGAAGGCTCGTACGCAAGTAACGCGTTTGGAGTAGCCAATTCCGGCGCGGGAGCCGGGTGCACCTTCACCGTAAGCGGGGCAGAGCCTAGCCAGGCTATGGCGGTGGCGACTGATGTCGGCGCAACCCAATAATTCCAGCGGCCACGGCCACCGTCCCGTATTCCAGCAGCATAATCCAACCCGGAACCAGCCACGGACGGCCCATGGCGCGCAAATGCCAAACATAGTAGGTCGGGATGATGCTCACCGTCCAAATGATGATCGGCACCGTCGAGGTCGACCGCACGAACGGCAGCAGCCACAGAAGATACCACGGATACACCACCGGCGCGCATAGCAGCGAAGCCGCCATAGGCCACGCGAACGCCTGAGGCGAACATGCCGGCGCCTTGCGCCTCAGCCAGATGGCGCTAAGAACGCCGACGAGCACCGCCAGCCCAGCTGCGAACTGCGGAGTCGCCACGCGCTCGAGCGTGGCAAACACGGGATCGTTAAAGCGGAAACTTCGCACAAAAGTTCCTAGCGAGCCCATCGGAATCCGCCCGTGATTGAGAAATGGTATATAAAGGAGTCCGACTACAACTGCCGCCACAGCGCCGTCGCGCCAACGGATACGCCTCCAGTAAAGTGGCAGCAATACGATCGGCAGAAATTTTACCGCCACCGCCAGCCCAAACGCCACGGCCGCCGTCGCGCGCCAGCGCCGCCCCAGCGCGGCGAAAGATACCAGCAGCAACAGCACGCCGACAATATCGATGTGACCGCTGCCCGCCACTTCCGTTGCCAGCAGCGGGTTCCAGGCATAAGCCAGAACCCAGTGCGCGCCTTGCCCACTACTACTCCCACTACTATGCCGACTACTATGCAAGAGATCGAGCAAAATAAAAACAATCGCCAAATCGCAAGCCACGAATGCAACCTTAAGAGTAAAGAGAGATTCATGAATTGCCGTCACCGCGCGAAAAAAAAGTTCTGCGCCCGCCGGATACGGGCTCGGTAAATCCGGGTTGTTCAGCGTGCGCGTTTCCCCGGTGTGCAGCCCCGCCACAGCCGGGTCGCTGGGAATCACGAGATAAGGGTTATAGCCAAGCCGCTGCACCCGCCCATCCCAAAGGTATCGATGAATGTCATCATCGGAACCGGGCGGCGTCAGTAGAAATGGAATTTGCCACAGCGCCGCCAACGCGAGCCCGACGACGACGACGCGCCGCGGCAATTCTGGAGCCGAGAAGAATTCCCGGATGGCGAACAGGTACGCGATCCCGGCAAGCGTCAAAGAAGCCAGGAAGTACGATCCACCTCGATCGCCGAAATTGCGCGCGCAGATGGTCAGCGCCACGCACAACACAGCTCCGAGTATGTACACCCTCCACGCGGGGGTGATCTTCACACTTCTCCTCTGCCCGTCTGAGATCGTGTCACCGCCAGTTCCCACTCTTTGAGCCACTCCGCCGTGCGTGGCGCTCTCTCCGGATCCAGCCGCAACTCGGCCGCCAACCGAGTCAGGTCGTCCACTACGTCAATATCGTAAAAAAGAGCCGCGAATCCCACGGAAAGCTCAAGCGTTCGCGCGCGCGCCAGGAGTCTCTCCAGCGCGCTGCTGGTGCCCATCCCATCGCTTGCGAAAAGCGTAGGATGAAACGCCTTGGCTCCGACCAGATAGTAGCCTCCGTCGTGCGTCGGTCCAACCACGACATCATGGGTCTTGAGCGTTTCGAACGCGTCCTCCAAAACCGAACGCGGCAGGTGTGGGCTGTCGCTGTTGAAGGCAACAACGCGTTGCCTACCGGACGTTGCGAAGTGCGCAAACACCGAGGTCAGCCCTGCCGCCAGTCCCTCACCTTTCTGCGCTACGACGCTGGCTTTGTTGCCTGCCAACTGCGCCAGTTCGTTTACGTCCGACTCCGGGCACATGATGGCAACTTCCACATCGCCCAATTCCAATTTCAATTTCGATTTCGATTTCGATTTCACGTTCAACGACCGCGCCAGCGCTAGCGTGTCCTGCAGAAGACAGCCATAGAAAGCGGTGACGGCCGTAGGAGAAAGGTTGGAAGCAAGCCGGGTCTTGACCGCGCCCGGCCGCGGTGCCTTCGCCATGATAACCAGCACCCGGTCACTGCCCGACGAACGCGTCACCGTCTCGCTTGAAGATTTCATAGACTGTGACGAAGAGGAGCACCCATCTTTAACTTTAACCTTAGGGTGCCCCATGTTTGCCCGCTTTTTGCAAACGTGGGATCTCGCTCGAAGAGCAAATCTGTCGCCATGTTTCTCTCGCAGGCTGCCACTCGCCGCTCAGGATTGCGACGCGCGGTTTGCAGGAACCCCTCGCCGCCGAAAATAATAGCGCACGATCAAGCTCAGAATGAACCACCCCGCTCCCACCGTCCCCCGCAGCGTACCGCTGATCTTCGATTTCCCAATGCGCGGATAATAGCTCACCGGCACCTCAACGATGCGGAATCTCCCCAGAGCACCTTTCAGAATTATTTCCACCGCCCAGCCGTAGGTCGTCTCTTCGAGAGCGAGCGCGCGTAGTACATCGGCGCGTGCGGCGCGGAACGGTCCCAGATCGCTGATGTCTACCTTATAAAGCATTCTGATCAGGCCGGCGGCGAGATGATTGCCAAACGCCTGATGCCAAGGCAAAGCCCCACGCACGCTCTGTTTCCCCAAGCGCGAACCCAGCGTAATATCGGCGCGTCCTTCAATGATGGGAGCCAGCAGAAGCGGCAGCTCCCCCGGTCGATCGCTGTAATCGCCGTCGAGGAATATGACAATGTCCGGCCTGCTGGCCCCACCCAGTCCGGTCAAACAGGCACGACCATATCCGCGGCGAGGCTCGTGGAGCACGCGCGCTCCCAGCTTGGCGGCGATCTCTGGAGTCCCATCGGTTGAATTGCTGTCGACGACCAGCACCTCAGTAACCAAATCCGCAGGCAGGTCGGCTAGAACGCGGCCGATCGACTGCGCTTCATTGTGCGTAGGAATGACGACCGACACTCGCACGTGATTTTCGCTTGGGATCACAGCCGCAACTCACCACCCGCAACTCACCAGCCGCAACTCACCACCCGAAACTCACCACCATGGAGAAGACGGCCAGCGCCGCGCCAGCCAGACGTCGACGCCCCACGTGCGACCGGCCCTCCCCACCGCGAGCGCCAGCGATGCGACCACCGGAACCAGCAACTCCCAAATCCACGACGTCCCCCACTCCGACACCCAAAGACTACCCAGATAGAGAAACGCAATAAATGCGGCCGGGCGCGTCAGCAGACCGATGACCAGCAGAGTCCCCAGCCCGATCTCAGCCACCGCCTGCATGGGAGCCGCCATCGCGGCGTGACTCGCCGCCAATCCCATCACCGCCTTCCACGCCGCCGGCGAGTGACTCGCCTTGATGTAATAGTTGATCAGCTCCGCATAGCCCGCCGGAGTGTACAGACCCTTTCCCAGGTTTTCGAAAAACACCCACACCAGCATCGCGCCAATCGTCATCCGAACCAGTGCCAGGCCGATTGCCGCTTGCCCTTGCTCGGCTGGGTTTTGCACCGGGGTCGTGTTCGCGTTCGTCATCATCGGCATCCTCATTCCCAACGAATGAATTCGAAGGAGGATATCTTAAGCCCTTCTGAATCTCCGTGCCAGTAGATGCAGGTCAGTAATCCAAGTGCTTTACTCTACTTTCCAATGCAGAAGCCAGAAATGTCGACAAACGTCAATGTTTATTGGGATGGCAAATCCGACCACAGGCGTAGTCTCAGGCAGCGTCTTCGGAAACAATCAAATATCATGTGGAAACATTCAATCGACAGAATGGATTTTTTCAGCAGTATAAGGCGACGAATCAGGAGAAAACGCCTTCCAAGTTCGGCGACGAGACGTTTGACACGACCCCCAAAATTGTGAAGAATGCCTTTTTTTCGGGAGGAGTTCCATGCGTTGTGCAACGTTGCTGTTAGTGGCTGCGTTTTCGGCGGTGGTGCCAGGAATGGCGCAAAAAGCGACTGAGGTGCCGCCGGAGGATTGGCTGCATGGAATCACGGCCGGCAGGAATGTAGTGGTCGATATGACGTACCCGGTGAACGAGAAGTTTCCGGCATGGCCGGGGGATGACCACGTGTTCGAGGCAAAAGTAAGCGCGACGATGGAGAAGGACGGATACTTCACGCGTAGCTTCTGGATGCTAGAGCACTATGGAACGCACATGGATGCGCCGGCCCATTTTCCGCCGGGGAAGATTACGCTCGATGAAATTCCAGCCGCGCATTTTTTCGGGCCGGCCGTTGTGATCGACGTTCGCGAGGAGACGGCCAAGGATCCGGATTACCGGCTGACGGTTGCGCGGGTTAGAAAGTGGGAAGCGGAGCACGGGCAGATTCCGAAGGGCGCGATCGCGGTGTTGCGGACGGGATGGGGTTCGCGTGTTCCCGATGTGGCGCGCTACCGGAATATGGACGCGAGCAAGGTCATGCACTTTCCGGGGTACTCGGTGGAGTCTGCGAAGCTGCTGATCGAACGCGGTGTGGTGGGGCTGGGGATTGATACGCTGAGCATCGACTACGGCGCCTCAAAAAACTTCGAAGTGCATCGTGTAGCCCTGCCCGCGGGACTCTACAACCTTGAAAACCTGGCGAACACAGAGTCACTGCCAGAATGGGGCGCATATTTGATCGCGGCTCCGATCAAGCTCGCAGGCGGGTCCGGCGGGCCGGTCCGTGTGTTCGCGGTGCTACCTCCGAAGTGAGCACTGAGATAGCTGCGGTTATCGACGCCTTCGTGAAGCGAAATGAAGGAAGTTGCCACACTGGCGGTGAATCCGACCACTGGAATCGTTTCCGGATCGGTATTCGGTAACAATCAAATATCATGCGGAAACGTGCAGTCGACACTGAATAGCCCAAACTTGGGCAAGAATATAGTTGACAACTCATAAGCTTAAGGAGAGTATCTTTTAGCTATGGGAAAGGGTTGTGCCACACCTCAGGAAGTACGTTTCTTTGTTGCTCGCTTCCTTTCGCTGGCCCGCTTGAGTCGTGCTTCCTTTTTCAGTAAATCTTCCTTCGAGACTCTAAGAACCATGCTAAGTGCGTTGCCCATCCGTTCCGATGGCGTGTCTCCCGGTACATGTGGTGCTGCTGGCAATGGTTTCATTTTCTCGCTTTCAGAACCTAATGATGGTGTCCGGTATGGTATCTCCTGTCTTGATTCTGGCTTCGTTCTGACTCAAGAAGGTAACCGCGTGATGTGCTTCCTTGCGATGTCCCGATAATAGAAACTTTTGGAAAATTTCAGCTTGGATGGCTTCATGACGGTGTTTTCCGCTAAGAACGATTATTCCGGGGTGAGTGCAGATTTTGAATTTCTTGTGGTTAATGCCCGTCTCAGTCGTTACGACGATCCTATTTTCTTGCTTCGCATATCGAATTACCGCAGCATCTTCCGCACTTCCCATTCCATTGTCACGGATGTATTCGATATTCAGCGCAGAAGAACAATCCCCTAGCGCTTTGGCTAGGGGATCGGTGACGCATTCATCCAATAGAA
>Ga0074044_10004496_pt1 | contig 11542 bp, 8 predicted proteins | sample BogForMeECP23OM1_FD_94443 | JGI IMG/M metagenome (GOLD analysis project Ga0074044, IMG submission 94443) | Bog forest soil microbial communities from Calvert Island, British Columbia, Canada - Bog Forest MetaG ECP23OM1 | ecosystem: Environmental > Terrestrial > Soil > Wetlands ...
CGGTGGTGGGGACCGAAGGGGTTTACCAATCCGGTCTGCGAGTTGGACGTGCGGCCCGGCGGCGCCCTTCGCATCGACATGCGTGGACCCAACGGCACCATCTATCCGATGACGGGTGTTTATGAGGAGATCGTCGCGCCCGAGCGGATCGTCTTCAGCAGCGGCGCATTGGACGAAGAGGGCAATCCGCTTTTTGAAGTGCTGAACACTGTGACCTTCTCCGAACGAGGAGGCAGAACGACACTGACGTTGCAGGCGCGCGTCGTCAAAACGACCGCCGCGGCCGCGCCGCATCTCGCGGGAATGGAGGCGGGTTGGACGCAAAGCCTGGAACGCCTCGAGACCTTCGTGGATAAGGCCCAGGAACATTCCCTGAGTGAGGACACTGTGGCTCGCGAGCTTTCGATCACGCGTATGTTCGATGCGCCGCGCGATCTCGTGTTCGAAGCCTGGACCAATTCAAAACACGTGGCGCAATGGTGGGGGCCGAAAGGTTTCACTACCACTATTCAGCAGATGGACGTGCGGCCGGGCGGAGTTTGGAAGCTCGTCATGCATGGACCGGACGGCGCCGATTATCCAAACAAGAGCGTCTTTAGCGAGGTCGTCAAACCCGAGCGCCTCGCCTATTCCCTGAGTGGAGGCAAAAAGGGCACTCCCTCCGTGGGATTCGACGCGACGGTGACTTTTGACGCGGTCGGCGGCAAGACCAGGCTTACCATGCGCATGGTCTTTCCATCGGCTGCGGAACGCGATCGTGTGGTCAAAGAGTATGGGGCGGACCAAGGTCTGGTTCAAACGATGGATCGCCTTGCGGAGCAGTTGGCGAAGATGTCCGGCGCGAATCGAGGAGAAGAATCATGACTGCAGCAAATAGTGCCGTCGCAGAATCGAACGATCTGGAACTGACAATCACGCGCGTCTTCGATGCGCCGCGCAGCCTCGTGTTCAAGGCGTGGTCCGAGCCCGAGCGGCTGGCGCAATGGTGGGGGCCGCGAGGCTTTACGCTGCCTTCCTGCAAGCTCGACTTTCGCACCGGCGGTACCTACCGCTTTCAGATGCGCGGGCCCGACGGCGACCATTGGTCGCAGGGCGTCTTTCGCGAAGTCGTTGAGCCGGAGCGGATCGTGATGGACGGTTCCTGGGCGGATGCGGATGGCAACCCGACGCGTCCCGCAACGGTCGTGACAGTGACCTTCGAAGACCTTGGCGGAAAGACGAAGCTGACGTTGCACAACGCGGTATTCGAGTCGGTCACCGCGCGCGATGCGCATCGGGGCGGCTGGACCAGCTCGCTGGAATGCCTTGCCGAATACCTGGCGACCGCAGCCTGAGCTGCCATGAAGGAGAAGAGAAATGGCCGCAACAACTAATGTCGTCATGGAGCCAGCCGAGCGGGTGCTCGTCATTACGCGCGTGTTCGACGCGCCGCGCAGCCTCGTCTTCAAAGCCTGGACGCAGCCCGATCACCTGATGCGATGGTGGGGCCCGCGCGGTTACACCACGACCGTCAGCGAGATGGATCTCCGCCCGGGCGGCGCTTATCGCTTCCGCATGCGATCGGGCGAGAGCATCGACCGTTATTGGCATGGCGTCGTTCGCGAAATCGTTGAGCCGGAGCGGATCGTCTGGACCTGCATGGTTGACGACGCGGACGGCAAACCCTTCAGCGCCGAAACCGTGCTGACCGTGACCTTCGAAGAGCACGAAGGCAAGACCAAGCTGACGTTGCATCAGGCGGTTTTCGGGACGGTCGAGATCCGCGCCGCTCACTCGCACGGCTGGGGTGACGCCATGGATCGCCTGGCGGAATACGTCGCAAGCGCTTAACGGAATCAACTCAACGCAAAAGGAGATCGCACCATGAATCACAATCCAATCGTGTCTCAGGAAGAGTGGGTCGCAGCGCGCAAGCAACTGCTGGACGAGGAAAAGGAACTCACCGCTGCGTTCGACGCATTGAACAACAAACGCCGCGAGTTGCCGTGGGTGAAGGTTGAAAAGGAATACCTCTTCGACACGCCGCAGGGCAAAAAGACGCTCGCCGATCTGTTCGAGGGGCGCAGCCAGTTAATCGTCTATCATTTCATGCTCGGTCCCGGCTGGAAGGCGGGTTGCGTGGGCTGCTCGTTCTTTGCCGACCATGTCGACGGCGCCAACGTGCACCTCGCGCACCACGACGTTTCATTCGTCGCGGTTTCGCGCGCGCCGCTTCCCGAGGTTGAAGCCTACCAGAAGCGGATGGGCTGGCGCTTCAAGTGGATCTCCTCCAACGGCAACGACTTCAACTTCGACTATCACGTGTCGTTCAGGAAGGACGAAATGGCGGAGGGCAAAGTCTACTACAACTACCAGATGACCAAAGCCACCACCGAGGAACTTCCTGGGATGAGCGTGTTCTTCAAGGACGATAGCGGCGCCGTCTTCCACACCTATTCCGCCTATGCCCGCGGCGACGAGCGGGGGCTTGGCACCTACATGTTTCTCGATCTCACGCCGAAAGGCCGCGATGAAAACGGTCCGAATTACAACCTGATGGACTGGGTACACCGTCACGACGAGTACGGTAATGGCAAGTCGGGGGAGGAACGGCATTGAGAGGGTGCTGCGAAGTCGCTTCGAAGGACCCGGGACGTGAGCCTACCGCGGCATCGCCCAGCTTCGTCCGGCGATGCCGCGATTTCGCCGCGTGGATAGCTCCGGCTGCCGGGCTGGCATTGCTGCCGAAGTGCCCCGCGTGTATCGCGGCCTACGTTGCAGTTGGAACCGGGGTCGGGCTTTCGATGCCGGCCGCGGCGCATCTGCGGATGCTGCTCCTGATCCTGTGCGTGGCGTCGCTGTCGTATCTGATAGCCAGAAAGTTTGTGAGGATGAACCATGCGTAGTCGTAGTTACCGGGGCAACAGCTTCGAGGTGTGGAACGGTCAGCGGACCTGGTTCTGGTTGGTAGACAATCCGCATCGCAACGGCGGCACCATCGGCGCGGCACCTACTGAGGTAGCAGCGATGCGCGAGGCGTGCGCGTTAATCGAAGACATGTCGGCACAAGACCGAGCCGATGCGGCGGGTCCGTGCGCCGCCAGAGAAGCCGCCGTAGTCGTGATGGGCTGGGAACATTCGCTGGCCGATCTCGAGCGGTATCTAGTGGGTGCATCCGGCGCGAATGCGTAAGCGCGCGGCCACGAAGGAGGCAAGCCATGGAAAGTCCGCAGGAATATTACAAGAGCAATGGTCCGATGACCGCGCCGGGACCGCTTGCGGCGGAGTTCAGCGCGCTGCCCGGGGACATCGCATCACTGTGCGGCATTATCCAGGGCGTGGTGATTCATCGCGATATAGCGCCATGGTTGTACAGTCTCACGCTTTCCGAGGAACGGCGCGACGACGCGCATCTCCGTGCGATCCCGGAGATGGTGGCGCGGATTCGCGCGCACGACGCGCAGCCGTTGACGACCGCGCGCGAGGCCCGCAACAAATTCGGTGGCGTCTGCCGCCATTTCTCGCTGATGCTGTGTGCCATCCTGCGCGCGCAAGGCGTTCCGGCCCGCGCGCGATGCGGTTTCGGCGCGTATTTCACGCCCGGCAAATTCGAAGACCATTGGGTGTGCGAGTACTGGAATGCCGCAAAGGCGCGCTGGATATTGGTGGATGCACAGCTCGACGCGGTGCAGCGAGAGGCTCTGCACATCGATTTCGATCCGCTCGACGTGCCGCGCGATCGCTTCATCATCGCGGGCGACGCATGGCAGATGTGCCGCGGCGGCCGCGTCGAAGCGAATCGTTTCGGCCTTACCCACGCCGGGTTGCAGGGGTTGTGGTTCGTCGCCGGCAACGTGCTGCGCGACCTCGCCTCGCTCAATCGAATGGAATTGCTTCCCTGGGACGTCTGGGGGCTGATGGAGCTGAACGACGCCGGGCTGATCGAGGAGAAAAAGGCGCTGCTCGATCGCATCGCCAGGCTGACGCTGGCAGGAGACGAGGCATTCCCCGAAGTCCGCGCAATCTACTCCGACGACCGCCTGCGCGTACCGCCGGTCGTCTTCAACGCATTGCGCAACGCACCCGAAAAGATCGCGAGCGACTGAACGACACCGGCTTTCTGATTCCTGTTCTTTGCGTGCGGTAAGTGGTTCGGGTCATCCGCTTAACCCTTTCCTTGGGAAGGAAGCGGCACCAGAAAATTTGATCGCGATCGAATTTCCAGCGCAGGAGACACCGGCTAAAGTCTGGGCCACTGAGTATGGTGTCGCGTAACTAACTTCGCATCAAGATTGGTCATTCTGAGCCCGCTCGACTCCGTTCAGGATGACGGACAAGTTGGTCCAGTTATTTGCGGGACGGGACACCGGGAACTGCCTCGCTAGCCTGGTCGTAGTGGCACGGGCTTTTGCCGGTGTTGCTTCTGTTCGCCTGCCCTTTGAGTCGTATAGTTCAGAGACGAATACTACTGCTTGACACTATGATGCCGCGGAGGCGGCTACGAACGGCGAGTGCGGGCGATCTCGGAGGCGCCCGATGCGATCGCGCATCTGCGTGCCGCAAAAAAGTACCTTCGGCACAAACCCGGTTCGGGATATTTTGCCACTGGGAGCGACTGACCTAAGATTCAAACGAGGGCGAAATGAAGTTTCACAACGGGGAAATCGCGGTTCAGACCCGCGCTGGAGTGCGTCAAACCGCGGCCGATGTTGGCGAGAGCATTCACGATCGAATTCCCGCTGGCGCGGCGGATTTTCTCAGACCACGGCGGATGGTCGTGGTCGCGAGCATCGATAAGCGAGGCAGGGTCTGGGCCTCGGTGGTATGCGGCGCGCCCGGATTCATCGAACTGATCGACGACCGGACGGTCAGAATCGCGTCGCTGCCGGCGCACGGAGACCCGCTGATCGACAATCTCGCGCGTGAAGGGCACGTGGCGTTGTTCATACCGGACTTCACTGCTCCGCGCCGGCTCAGGCTGAACGGACGAGGCCATATAAAGGATGGAGCGATCGAGGTTCACGCCGAAGAGGTGTACGGAAATTGCCGCCGCTATATTCAGGAACGGATTTTCGTCGGCGATCGTGCATTCTCGCAGCCGCTGGAGCCGGCTAGCGCGCGCTCCGCGGCGCTTTCCGAGGAGCAGCGCGGGCAAATCTCGAAAGCCGACACTTTTTTCATCGCGACCGATCATCGCGACGCAGGCGCGGACGTATCGCACAAGGGCGGCAAGCCCGGCTTCGTGCGAGTTGTTGACGCCAGCAGGCTTGCGTTTCCCGACTACAACGGCAACAGCATGTTCAACACGCTCGGCAATATCACGGCAAATCCGAACGCCGGTCTTTTATTCATCGACTTTGACAGCGGGCGCACGCTGCAGCTCACCGGCCGCGCAGCCATCGATTGGGACCCGCGTCGCGCGCAGAGCTTGGCGGGCGCGGAACGCGTCGTCGATCTTGAAATCGCGGAAGTCGTGGACAACGCGGCGGGCTTTCCGCTGATCGCGAAGTTTCGCCAGTATTCGCGCTTCAATCCTTGAGCTGTCTCGAATCCATGCGATTGCGCTATTTGTGGGAGCCTTGGTTCGAGTGGATATGTACACTGGCCGCGGCTACCAGCGTGCTTAGCGGGGCTGCGCGGCGGAAAGGGGGCTGAATCTACGCACGGACTTGTGGTAACAGTTTGGCGGATAAACCAAACGGATTGTCTGGTGGCGAAAGCCCTCGGCCGGGCAAAGGGGGGAAGAAAAAATGCAACACCCGTGCATTATCATTCCGGGAATCCAGGGTTCTGCCCTACAGAACGCCTATCCGATCTCGCCGCAGACAACGTGGTCTGCTCTGACCATCGCCGCCGAGAAATTCACGTCGCCCGACTTCAACAGCCTGGCCCTCGATGACGAGGCGACCGCCGACGACGACGATCAGGTGCTGAGCCGTCCGTCGCAGCTAATCGAAATCGCGTATGGTCCGCTGGTGCAGGCGCTCCAGGGACGACTCAACGTCCCCGCCTACCTGTTCCCCTATGATTGGCGCTACTCGATCGTGGACAGCGCCGAGGCGCTGGTCCGGTTTGTTCGGCGCCTGCAGAAAAAACCGATGAGATCGGTACCCGGATGGGACCGCCTGTTCGATTTCGCGGTTCACAGCATGGGCGGATTGGTGCTGCGCGCGTTCCTGGGCGCATGGCAGCGCGCCAATATCGGCACGCCGCCGCCGGTCGGCCAAATCGTTTTTATCGCGACCCCCCATCTGGGCTCGCTGGAAGCCGCCACCGCCTTGATCACCGGCGAGACACCTTTGTTCGGCGGCTACAAGGAGCTGCGCAAGCTCGCGCGAACGTTCCCAGCGGTCTATGAGCTGCTGCCGCGCTTCCCGCAGCCGGTGATGCGCAACGGCGCCGAGCTCGACGTGTTTGTCGAAGGCAACTGGCAGAAGAACACCGTCGATCCCGACGTTCAGAACAGCGGATTCGATGTGCAGCAGGTTCATCTTACGGCGGCGAAAACGGTGCTGACCGGGTTGCCGTCATCGACCGATCCACAGTTCAAGCTCCTTGCCTCCGATCAATTGGTGATTTTCGGCAACAAGCCGGATGCGGTGCTGATACAGGTGCAGGTCGGTCCCGACCCGGACAAGATGTACGACTTCGACGGCGCTACCAAGGGACCGGGCGACGACGTGGTGCCGGTGGTCTCGGCGCGCTTGAATGGCGTCGTATCGGTGGAGATTCAGGCGGGCGACGTTTCGTACTTTCATCCGATCGAGCGCGGGATGGCTGCGGCGGACATGCATGCGTTTCTGCCGGCGCTGGATGAGACCGCGACGATTGTCTCCCGATTTTTCCAGGGCGCGCGAACCGCGGACAGCTTGCTGCCAAAGGGGCTGCCGCCGAACCGGTTTTATCCCGCCTGACTCCGATTTGCCCGGGCTTGCTTCGATGTGGATCCTCTTGCCTTCGTGCGAATCCGGAGAGACCCGAGGTGACCTACGTCCTTTGTACCTGCGCGAACTTTCTTTATTGGCAATCGCGCCGGGGGTGTGCCTACCATCATCCTGGCATCCGCAGCGCGCATTTCGCGGATGCTGGTGACTGCCGGGTGATGCGGACTGCCTTCGGCAGTGGCGGAGCGGCATGAATGGGCGATCCTGAAAACGTATATCTGCGACGCGCCCGGATGATCGCCGGCCGTGTGATCGAGGCGGCGCGGACCCGCCGCGCGCGCAGGCTGGGCGCGATCATCTTTGCTCTTCTCCTAATCTACGGCGTCGCGGGATATTTCGTGGTGCCGCACATCCTGCGCGGCGTCCTGACCGGGCAGGTCTCGGCGGCGCTCCATCGCCCCGTAACCGTCGGCAGAATCAACTTCAATCCATACCGGCTGAGGCTGCAGATTGATCTCCTGCACGTCGGCGATCATTCAAATGCCGGTGTTTTTGCGGATTTCGGGCATCTCGACGTGAAAGCCTCGTGGAGCTCGGCGTTTCGGTTCGCGCCGATCGTGACCGAGCTCACTGTCGTGCGGCCCGCGTTTCATCTCGTGCGCGATGCGGACGGCACTTTCAATTTCTCCGACCTTCTCGCGGAAAGCCCGGCTGCTGTTCCCGCGGGGCCGCCGAAACCGGCGAGTCCGCCACCGAAGTTCGCCATCTCGAACATCCGGATCAGCGACGGCGATGTGACGTTCGACGATCGGATGCTGGGAGCGCATCACACGATCGAAAAGCTGCGCCTTGACGTTCCATTCATCGCGAACCTGCCGGCGGACACTGATATCGTCGTGCAGCCGCTGCTGGAAATGAGGGTCGATGGCGCGCCGGTGCGGATCGCCGGAGTGTCCAAGCCGTTCGCGGGCAAGCTCGATTCGATCGTCAACCTGAGGTTCCATCGGATCGATCTGCCGCACTGCGTCCCGTATCTGCCCAGGTCGATCGCGATCAAAGTTCCATCAGGCGCGCTCTCGATTGACGTGCTGTTGCATTTCAAGCAGGCGGAGACCGGACCGAGCATCGTACTCAACGGCGCGGTCGCGCTCGATCAGCTCGACGTGCGCGACCGGGCCGATTCGCCCGTGGTCGCGCTCGATCACGGCGAAGTGAAGATGACCGACGTAGAGCCGCTGGCGGGAGTGGCGTATCTGCGGGAGATCGCCATCAACGGCCTCAAGGCCAACGTGATGCGGAACCGCGACGGCACATTGAATCTCACAGCACTGGTGGCGGGCAGTGCGCCTCCGCCGCCCAGCGATCAGGCCGCGGCGGCGATCGCCGCGCCGCCCGCCGCGACTCCGCCGGCAGCAGTGGAGCATGCGAGTCCGAAGTTCGATGTGGCGGTGGATTCGATCGAGATGCTGGGAAGCTCGGTGAACTTCACCGATCTGAGTGGTGCGAGCCCCGCCGCGATCGCACTGGAAGGAATTCACGTCGCAGTGAACAACCTGCGGCTCAACGGACAGATTCCGGCCACTTTCGAAGCCGGCGCGAACATACACAGCGGTGGAGCGATCGCGGTCAAAGGATCGGTCGACTTGCCGAAGTCGGACCTGGGCGCGGACCTTACGCTCGATCAGGTCGACTTGCCGGCTTTGCAGGCGTTCGCGCAGAGCGCCTTTGCGGGCACGATCGCGTCGGGGAAGTTCACTGCGCACGCGACGGTCAAGACGCATTTCGCGAGCGACCGGCTCAACGTGCACGCGGAGCCTGCTGACGCTGCGTTCGACAATCTGGCAATTAAGGCGCCGGGTGGCCGCGATCAGCCGGTGGCCTGGACCCATTTCGGAGTCTCGCTCGGTGATTTCGATCTCGCGACGCGGCAAGTCGATGTGAAAGAGATCCGTGGCGACGGAATTCAGCTTTTCGTGCGGCGCAATCACAACGGTACATTGAGCCTGACCTCGCTGATGAGGCAGGCGCCGCCGCCAACTCGGGCGGAGCGGGCGCTTGCCCGCGCGGAACGCCGGCGAGCACGCGAGCGTCGCGTGCAGCCCGCGGCGTCATCCACGCCGGTCCAGCCGCCGTGGCGGTACCAGGTCGAATCGATCGCGATTGAAAAGACCGATGTGCGACTCGAGGATCATGCCGCCGCGGAGGTGGTGAAAGTCGAGCTTTCGCCGCTGAATATCAATCTGAAGGGAGTGTCGAGCGATTTCTCGAAGCCCATAACCCTGGAACTCGACGGCACGCGCAATCGTACGGGCACTTTCAAGATCGAAGGGACCGCCGCGATCGATCCCCTGAAGGCCGCTCTCCACATCGATACGCATCGGTTGGATCTCGCCGAAGCCGAGGCTTACGCGAGTACGAAGCTCAACGCTCAGATAACGAGCGCCGCGCTTACGATGAAAGGCGACCTGGGCATCGCGGAGGTACACAAGGAACTGCAGGTTAACTATCGCGGCGGCGTCGAGCTCGGCAATGTGATCACGATCGACAAGCTGACCGGCGACGACTTTCTCAAGTGGCAGTCTCTGAGCATCACGGGAATCGATGCGGCGGTTGGGAACGGGCCCCCCAAGGTTCACGTCCGTGGAATTGCGCTCACGGATTTTTACACGCGCCTTATCCTGAACAGCACCGGTAAACTGAACGTCAGCGATATCACGTCCAATCCTGAAGAGCAGCCTAAGTCATTGACACGCGCCGAAGGCGAAGCCGGCGCGGCGCCCGTTGCGCCGGCAGCGGCGCCGAGCCCGGCTCCGGCGCCTCAGGCAGCCGGAGACATACTAATCGGCAAGGTAACGCTCCAGGGCGGGCACGTCGACTACACCGATGATTTCATTCAGCCGCATTACTCAGCGAACCTGACCGACATGGGGGGATCGATCGGCACTTTTGGCACCACCACCAGTCAGCCCGCCGAGGTGGCATTGCAGGGACACATCAATGACAGCGCGCCACTGAATATCGACGGTTCCGTGAATCCGCTCGCACCGACGGCGTTCATCGATCTGAAGGCGAAAGCCAACGGCATAGAACTGACGGGGCTTTCGGCCTATTCGACCAAGTACACGGGCTATCCGATCGTCAAGGGAACGCTCAACGTCGATGTGCATTACATGCTCAATCAGGGGGCGCTGACGGCGACCAACCATATTTTCATCGATCAGTTCACCTTCGGCGATCGCGTCGAGAACTCGACCGCGACCAATCTGCCGGTGCGGCTCGCGGTCGCGTTGCTGAAAAACTCGCGCGGCGAAATCGATGTCACCATTCCCGTCTCGGGTTCGCTTTCGGACCCGCAGTTCAGCGTCGGCGCGCTGATCTGGCACGCCTTTCTGAATTTGATCGTCAAGGCCGCCACCTCGCCGTTCAGCCTGCTCGCGTCGGCGGTAAGTGGGGGCGGGGGCGATGGTGGCGGCGGCCAGGATTTGTCGTACGTCGCCTTCGATCCGGGGTTAGCGACGCTGACGCCGGACGCGCAGCAGGGTCTTACGACGGTGGCCGCGGCGTTGCAGGAGCGGCCGGCGCTGAAGATCAGCATCTGCGGGCGCATCGATCCGCAGATCGATCGGCAGGGGCTGCGCGAAGCGTGGCTGGCGGATCAAATCCGCGCGCAGAAGGCCAAGGACCTCGGCGGTTTAGCCGATTCCGGGAACGTGCCGGTGACGCCGGCCGACTATGACCAATATCTCTCCGGAGCTTACTCGAAAGCGAAGTTCCCCAAGCCGCGCCATTTAATCGGGATCGCCAAGACCCTTCCGCCCGATGAAATGAAAAAGCTGATGATCGCCAATGCGCCAGTGACTGACGACGATCTGAAGAAACTCGCCGATGCGCGCGCGAACGCGGTGCGCCGATTTCTCAGCGCGAAGATCGATCCGGCGGGATTGTTCGTATTGCCGTCCAAGCTCAACGCCGACGGAATCAAGGACGGCAAGACCACGCGCGCCGATCTTTCGCTCCAATGAGTGGAGGCTCGACATAAATTTCCGTGCCTTCAAATTTGGATCGCTGCCTTCGGTTGCGATCTTCTTGCCTTACCGTGGCAGGCGCATCCGCTCGGCACTTTGCGGTTGTCCATAGCGCCGGCGCTGATCCCGTTACGGCAGACAGACGGCGTGCGGTGGCGACTGCTTGAGGCAGGCGACCAGCGGGGTCAGGACCGGGCGCGCCGCGCCCACGAGCTCGGCCACGCTCGGTTGAGGGCCGTTTGGAACAGCGGCTCCGCTCGTCACCCAAACGTTGCCTGCCGCATCGATCGCCACGGCGTATGGGTAGTTGAAGTTGGCGCCGCGGGGAGCGAAGTTGCCGGCCAGGCCGCCGCTGGAGTCCAGCTCGGTCACGCTGTTGCCGACTCCGTTCGCCACCCAAACGTTGCCTGCCGCATCGATCGCCACGGCGTCCGGCTCGTCGCCGACGGCGAAGTTGCCGACCAAGCCGCCGCTGGAGTTCAGCTCGGTCACGCTGCTACCTGCTGCGTTCGTCACCCAGGCGTTGCCGGCGGCGTCGATTGTCACGCCGTATGGGTAGTTGAAGTTGGCGCCGCTGGGCGCGAAGTTGCCGACCAGGCCGCCGCTGGAGTTCAACTCGGTCACGCTGTTGCCGGAGCCGCTCGTTACCCAGAC
>Ga0074044_10004497_pt1 | contig 11541 bp, 7 predicted proteins | sample BogForMeECP23OM1_FD_94443 | JGI IMG/M metagenome (GOLD analysis project Ga0074044, IMG submission 94443) | Bog forest soil microbial communities from Calvert Island, British Columbia, Canada - Bog Forest MetaG ECP23OM1 | ecosystem: Environmental > Terrestrial > Soil > Wetlands ...
CCGCGCCGATGAACGGCTCGAGCAGCTTGTTGGCGACGCCGAGCGTCACGGCGCCCAGCAGCGTGCCCCAGAGATTGCCGACGCCGCCGAACACGACGACCATGAAGCTGTCGATGATGTAGCCTTGGCCGAGGTTGGGCGACACGTTGTCGATCTGCGACAGCGCGACGCCCGCGACGCCCGCCACTCCCGAGCCGAGCGCGAAGGCGAGCATGTCGATGCGCGCCGTCGAGATGCCCATCGCGGCGGCCATGCGGCGGTTCTGCGTCACGGCTCGCATCTGCAGGCCGAAGGGCGTGGCGCGCAGCACGAGCTGCAGCGCGAAGAAGACGACGATCGCCAGCACGATGATCCACAGGCGGTTGGTCGTGATTTCGAGGCCGCCGAGATGGAAGGCCCCGGACATGAAGGGCGGGTTGCTGACCAGCCGGTTGTTGGCGCCGAACAGACTGCGCACCAATTGCTGCAGGATGAGCGAGACGCCCCATGTCGCGAGCAGCGTCTCGAGCGGGCGGGTGTAGAGAAAGCGGATGATCAGGCGCTCGATCGCGACGCCGGCGATCGCGGCGACGAGGAAGGCGAGAGGGATCGCGAAAGCGAGCGACCAGTTCTGCAGCGAGGGCGGCAGCAGGAGCTGCACGACATAGGTCGCGTATGCGCCGAGCATCACCATCTCGCCGTGCGCCATGTTGATGACGCCCATGACGCCGAAGGTAATGGCGAGGCCGATCGCCGCCAGCAGCAGAACCGACGACGCCGAAAGCCCGTACCAGAGGTTCTGCGCCACTCTCCACAGGGCGAGGCGGGTATGGATCGAGGCGAGGGCGGACTCTGCTGAGCTCTTGACTGCCGGATCGGTCGCCTTTTGCGCGAGCGCGTCGATGAGGCTTTGCGCGTCCTGGTCGCCGTGTTCCTTCAGCGTCGCGATCGCCGAGAGACGGTCCTGCGGCGAGGCGCTGTCGCTCGTCGCCATGATCGAGGCCTGGGCGAGCCTCAATGCGGCGGCGACGCGCGCGTCGCTTTCCTTCGCGAGCTGCGCCTCGAGCGCCGGCAGGGCCTTGGCGTCGTGGGTCTTGAACACGTCCTCGGCCGCGGCGATCCGCTTCTCCGGGTCGGGATTGGCGAGCGTCAGCGAACCCATCGCGCCTTCGATGGCGCGTCTCAGCGCGTTGTTGACCCGCACTTTTTTGAAGGCGGCAGCGCTGGCGCCGGCAATCGGCTGCCCGGTCTTGGCGCTGAGAAGCGCGCCGGCAGCTGTCTTGTAGGCGACGAGATGATCGGCGGGATCGATCATCAGACGATTGTCGCCAAGGGCCTCCAGAATGGCTGCGGCCTGGGGTGGCGCCTCGGCCGCCAACTCGCCGATCGCGGCCTCTGTTTGCGGGAACTTGTCGTCGAGAAATTTCGCCAGCGTGTCGTCGACCGCGTCGGCGCGAGCAGCGCTTGCGAACATGAGAAGCGCGAGAACGCCGATCGCGCCGAAGACGCGCAGACGGAAGCGGCGCGCGAAATCCTGTGCGGCGAGACGCGAGCCGTTCGGCGACGTCATGACTCTCCTTTCGGTCGTTGGCCTCGATCCCGGTCGGTTCTCAACGGGCGGCAAAGCCCGGCGAAAGATGCGCGCCGGCGATGAACCGGCCCGACGGCCCGTAATCAAGAGGGCCTCCTTTGGAGCCCGATGAGGCCGCTATCGTTCATCGGGAGGAGCAAATCTCCCGCTAATGGGAGAGGGGCCAGGGGGGAGGGTCTCAGCGTGTCGTCAACCGCCGCACTTGCCTGTCTTGACGTTGAAGTTGCCGCAGGACATTGGCGGGCGCCAATCGGCGATGAGGTCGCGCGAACCTTCAAGATAGGGCGACCATTCCTGCGCCACGACGGTGCCGGGCGTCTGCCAGACCGTGTTGAGCTGGCCGTCGGCCTGGATCTCGCCGATGTAGACGGGCTTGGTGATGTGGTGGTTCGGCATCATCGTCGAATAGCCGCCGGTAAGGTTCGGCACCGAAACGCCGATCATCGCGTTGATCACCTTGTCCGGATCGGTCGTCCCCGCTTTCTCCACCCCCTTCACCCACATGTTGAAGCCGATGTAATGGGCCTCCATCGGGTCGTTGGTGGTGCGGTTCGGCTTCTTGATAAATTCGTGCCACTTGTCGATGAACGTCTTGTTGTCCGGCGTGTCGATCGATTCGAAATAATTCCACGCCGCCAGATGGCCGACGAGGGGCTTGGTGTCGAGACCGGCGAGCTCCTCCTCGCCGACCGAGAACGCGACCACGGGAATGTCGGTCGCCTTGATGCCCTGGTTGCCGAGCTCCTTATAGAACGGAACGTTGGCGTCGCCGTTGATCGTCGAGACGACCGCCGTCTTCTTGCCGGCCGAGCCGAAGGCCTTGATCTTCGACACTTCGGTCTGCCAGTCGGAGAAACCGAACGGCGTATAGTTGATCATCACGTCTTCGTCGGGGACGCCTTTCAATTTCAGGTAGGCGGCGAGGATCTTGTTGGTCGTCCGCGGATAGACGTAGTCGGTGCCTTCGAGCACCCACCGTTTCACCGAGCCGCCGTCCTCGCTCATCAGATAATCGACGGCTGGAATGGCCTGCTGGTTGGGGGCCGCGCCGGTATAGAAGACGTTGCGCTCTGACTCCTCGCCTTCGTACTGCACTGGATAGAACAAAATCGAGTCGAGCTCCTTGAACACCGGTAGCACGGACTTGCGCGACACCGAGGTCCAGCAGCCGAACACAACCGAGACCTTGTCCTTTTCGATGAGCTCCTTCGCCTTCTCGGCGAACAGCGGCCAATTCGACGCCGGGTCGACGACGACCGCTTCGAGCTTCTTGCCGAGCACGCCGCCCTTCTTGTTCTGCTCGTCGATCAACATCAGCATCACGTCTTTGAGCGTCGTTTCGCTGATCGCCATGGTGCCCGAGAGCGAGTGGAGGATGCCGATCTTGATCGTGTCTTCCGCCCAGGCGGCAGTGGCGCTGACGGCCAAAGCGCCGAGCGCCATCGCGCCAGCCGCGCGCGAAAGAATCCATTTTGTCATGGACATGGGTGAACCTCGTCGAGTGCGCCCCGTGACGCGGGGCCGTGAGTCCGGCCCAAAGGAGCCCCGGGCCGGCTCGCAACCTCGCAACGAGCATGCCAGCGTTTTTTCCAAGGGGTTTCAGAACGCAGGCGCCGAATTGCGGTGCGGGGCGCCAAGGAATTAATCAGGAGCTTACGTAAAGCAGCGCGCGGCGCCTCAAGCCTCGGCAGCCCGGTAGCCGACGCCCGGCTCCGTCTTGACGATTTTCGGCGCCGTCGGATCGCTCTCGATCTTAGCCCGTAACTGGCCGATGAATACGCGCAGATACTGTGTATCCTCGGCATGCGCCGGTCCCCACACGGCGGAGAGAATCTGGCGGTGGGTGACGACCCGGCCGGCGTTGCGGAAGAGGATCGCAAGGAGATCGTATTCCTTCGGCGTCAGCTTGATCGGAACGCCGTCGCGGGTGACGAGGCGCTTGTCGAAGTCCATCACGACGCCGTCGATCTCGATCCGCTGAGCGGGCTGGGCCTCGCTCGCCCTGTGGCGGAGCGCAGCGCGAAGCCTCGCCGTCAGCTCGCCGATGCCAAACGGCTTCTCGACGTAATCGTCGGCGCCGAGATCGAGCGCGTCGATTTTCTCCGACTCGCGGTCCCGCGCCGAGAGAATGATCACCGGCGTCTGCGAGAACTGGCGGATCTCGCGCAGGACGTCCTTGCCGTCGCGGTCTGGCAGCCCGAGATCGAGCACGATGAGATCGGGCGCCCCGGTTGCGGCATGACGAAGAGCCTGCGCGCCCGTGTCCGCCGTCAGAACCTCATAGCCCGCCGCGGTCAGCGCGACGTTGAGGAACCGCTGGATCTGCGGTTCGTCGTCGACTACGAGGACGCGACAGCCCTTCATCGCTCCGGCCTCAGCTCGATCTGCGTCGGCTGTGCGCCGGGCAGGCGGATGACGATGCGCGTCCCCCTCCTGCGCACCGCCGGGCTTTGTGCGACGATCGTGCCGCCCATCGCTTCTATCAGCCCGCGGCAGATCGACAGCCCCAGTCCCGTGCCGGGCCTGCGGCCGTCAGAGCGGCCGCCGCGGTAGAATTTCTCGAAGATGCGCTCGAGATCGGCCGGCTTCACCCCGGGCCCTTCGTCGGTGACGCTGATGACGACCTCGTTGCCTACCTTGCGTCCATGAATGGTCGCTCCGCAGTCGCCCGCGTACTTGTGCGCGTTGTCGAGCAGGTTGAACAGCACCTGCTCGAGGAGCTTGTCGTCTCCGCGCACGAACGGCAGATCCGGCGCCAGATTGATGCGCACCGGCTGCTTCGGGAACGCCTTGCGGCTGCGCTCGGCCGCGCCCTGCACGACGTCGGCGACGTCGACGAGATCGCGCTTGACCTTGAGATTGCCCGCCTCGATGCGCGACATGTCGAGAAGATTCGCGACAAAGCGCGACAGCCGCGCTGTTTCTTCCTCGATGGACGCGAGAAGTTCGAGCCGTTCCGCGGGGCTCATCTTGTCGCCGAGCGAGCGCAGCGAAGAGGCCGCCCCGGCGATGGCGGACAAGGGCGTCCGCAGGTCGTGCGAGAGCGAGGCGAGCAGCGCGTCGCGCACCTTCTCGTTCTCCTGCATGGCCGCGGCCTTCACCGCCTCGCGCGCGAGCAGCGCCCGGTCGAGCGCGATCGCGGTCTGATCGAGGATCGAGGTCAGGGCGCGCTCGTCCTCCGCCGAGATCGGTTGCTCGGGCGAATGCGGCTCAAAGCCGCAGACGGCGATCGGCCCGCGCGCGGCGACGAGCGGGCGGATCTGATATTCGACGCTCGGCAGAGTGCCCGTCCCCCACCCGGCCGGCTCGTTCTTCTGCTGGGCCCAGCGGGCGGCCGTCATCGCGGCGGCGTCGAGCTGGGTGTCCGGAGGCCAGGCCGCCCGTATCTGGAGTTCGTCGCCCTCCGCCACCAGAAGCGCAATGCGGCGGCCGAAGGTCGCATGCAGGTGGGCCGCCGCCGCCCACAGCACGTCGTCGGCGCTCGATGCGCCCGAAAGCTTGCGGGAATAGTCGTAGAGCGACCGCATGATCCCGGCGTTCTTGATCACGCTTTCGCGCTGGTCGCGCACGCGCCCGGTCAGCGAGCCGGTCAGCACGGCGACGGCGAGGAAGATCAGAAGCGCGAACAGCTCCCGCGGCTGGGCGATCGTAAAGGTGTAGAGGGGCGGGATGAAAAAGAAATTATAGGCGGCGAACGAGGCGAACGAGGCGATGACTGCGGCCCGCGTGCCGAAGCGAAAGCCGCTGAACAGCACGGCGGTCAGGAAGATCATCGACAAATCGGCAAGCTTAAGCGCGGCGGTCAGCGCTTCGCCGACGAGGACGGCGCAAGCGACGGAGAAAAGAGCAACGGCGATCTCCGCGTTCAGCCCCTGCGGGCTGAAGTTCAGCCTGAATCTTAGCCAAGAGGGAGGGTTCGCCTCCTCGCTGGGGACGACGTGAACCTCGATCGGGCCGGCGCGGCGGATGAGTTCTTCCGGCAGCGAACGCCTGAACAGCCGCCCCCAAAATCCCGAGCCCGACTGGCCGACGACGATCTGGGTGACGTTCTCGCGGCGGGCGAGGCGCAGGATTTCGGCTGGATAATCGCTGCCCTGGAGCCGCATCGTGTCGCCGCCGAGTCGCTCCGCGAGACCGAAAGTCTTGGCGATCTGGGTCGCCTTCCTGGCGTCCCCCTCCGGGACGAGCGGCAAGATGGTGACCGCAGTCCAGGCGGCGTTGAGGGAGGTGGCGAGCTGGGCGGCCCGTCTCACGACGCGCTCGGACACTTCGTCGGCGCCGACGCAGGCGAGCAGTCGCTCCGAGGCCGCCCAGGGGCCCTCGATCGCCTTCTGGCGCAGATAGTCGACCATCTGGTCGTCGACCCGGTCGGCCGTCCGGCGGAGCGCCAGTTCGCGCAGCGCGGTCAGGTTGCCGGCGGTGAAGAAGTTCTGGGTCGCGCGCCGCGCCGTCTCCGGCACGTAGACCTTGCCTTCGTTCAGGCGCTGAATGAGCTCGTCCGGGGTGATGTCGACCAGAACGACGTCGGACGCCTCCTGAAGCACGCGGTCGGGCACCGTCTCCCGCACCACGACGCCGGAGATGCGGGATACGACGTCGGCGAGGCTCTCGAGGTGCTGGATGTTGAGCGCCGTCCACACGTTGATGCCGGTGGCGAGCAACTCCTGGACGTCCTGCCAGCGCTTGGGATGGCGGCTTTCGGGAGCGTTGGTGTGAGCGAGCTCGTCGACGACGATCAGCTTGGGCCTGCGCGCGAGCGCCGCATCGATGTCGAACTCGCCGATCGTGTGGCCGCGATACTCGACCATGCGGCGCGGCAAAACCTCGAGTCCCTCGAGGAGAGCGCCCGTCTCGGCGCGCCCGTGCGTTTCGACGAGGCCAATGACGACGTCGACGCCCTCCTCCTTCAGACGACGCGCCCCCTGCAGCATCGCGTAGGTCTTGCCGACGCCGGGCGCGGCGCCGAGGAATACCTTCAGCTTGCCAACGGTTTCCCGCCGCGCTGCAGCCAGGAGCGCGTCCGGATTGGGGCGTGCGTCGTCGGGTCGGCTCGATTGCGCCATCAGCACTCGTCGTTTGTTATGACGACTTTAGCTGATCCAGCGCCAAATTCAGCCGCAAAATATTGACCCGGGGCTGGCCGATGAACCCGACGGCCGACTGTTTGATCTCGCCTTCGACCAGCGCGTGGACCCGATCCTCCGGGAGCCGACGGCATAGAGAGGCCCATCATTGCGATGACGACAGACCCAAGCACGATGAACGCGAGATCAAGCATGAAAGCCTCCTTGCCTGCCGGCTTGGTACTGCCGGGGGATGAAAGCTTTCGATTGCGATGCACGTCGCCTCGCATAAGGATTTCGTAAAGCCGACGCGCCTCCTTGACCACGCGCCGTAGCTAATAACGCAAGAGCGATCGAATGGGGTTTCCAGCACTTGCGGATTGTGAATAGGCTTCGTTAGCAAAAACGTCGAAAGCGCCGTATAGCGGAGCCGGCGCCGGACGCCGCGAGGACAAGCGACACCGACCTACTTGGGAGAAAAGCCTTGCTGCATTTTTCTGGATTTTCAAAGGGAGGCTGGCGTGTAGCCGCAACGGCCTTGGCCTTGGCAGGCGCGATCGCGCTGGCGGGCTGCGGCAAGAAGCAGGAGGCGCAAGCCGTCACGGGGCAGGTGATCGCGCATATCGGCCCGGACGATGTGACGCAGCAGGAGCTCGACAACGAACTCCGCCTCGCCAACGTCCCCGCCGACAATCGCAGTGACCCGGTGGTCAAGGCTGCGCTGACCCGCATCCTCGACCGCAAATATCTTGTCCAGCAGGCGCTCGCGGGCAAGCTCGACCGCGAACCCACGGTTCATCTCGATCTCCTGCGGGAGCGCGACCAGGTACTGGCCGGAGCCTATGTCCAGCGCGATCTCCGCGCGAAGGTCTCGACTATCTCAAACAACGAAATTGACGAGTATATCAAGGCACATCCGGACAGGTTTGCGAATCGCAAAGTTTTCCAGATTGAGCAGGTCTCATTCCCGCCGCAGAAGGACATGGAATCGCTCGCCGCGGCGACAAAAGACTTCAAGACGATGGATCAGGTCGAGGCGAAGCTGAACGACCTCGGCATAAAGTACAGCCGCGGCCCCGCGGCGCTGGACAGCGCGACCATGCCGCCGGAAATGTTGAAGCCGCTGGAAGCGAGAAAGGCCGACGACATCTTCTTCGTCCGCTCGAGGACGAGCGCGACCTTCTTCAAGGTGGTTTCGGCGGACGAAAGGCCGCTGGCCGGCGATCAGGCCAGTCAGTTCGCCAAGCGCGAACTCGCCTCCGATCTGGCCAAGAAGGAAGAGCAAGAGACGTCCGCCGCCGTGATTTCCGCTTCCAAGTACGAGGGCGACTACACGAGGATCATGACGGCCGCGACGCCGCCGGCGGGCGGCGAGGCGCCGGCCGGAGAGGCGCAGAACGCCGAGAAGCCGGCCGGAGAAGCGCCAGAGGCGCAGAAAGCCGGCAAGGAGCAGAAGGAAGCGCCAAAGAACTGACGTCGCGCGTCGAGGCCGCCATGGAGCGTCAGTCCGCGGCGCCGGCGCTCGACCCGGTCATCCCTTTACGACGGCGGCGGCATGCCGCGCCGCGGAAGCCTCGATCCAGGCAGCGAAGGCGGCGACCCCCTCCCCAGTCCTCGCCGAAACAATGAGCGTCTGCAGGTTCGGATTGATCCGCAAGGCGTTGGCCAGACACTGGCCGACGTCGAAATCGAGATGGGGTAGAAGGTCGGCCTTGTTCAGCAGCATCAAATCTGCCGAGGCGAACATGTCCGGATATTTGAGCGGCTTGTCCTCGCCCTCGGTGACGGACAGCACGACGACGCGCCGCGCTTCGCCGAGGTCGAAGGCGGCCGGGCATACCAGGTTGCCGACATTCTCGATGAACAGCGCCGAGCCCTGGGCAGGATTCAGGGTCTCCAGCGCGTGGCCGACCATATGCGCGTCCAGATGGCAGCCCTTTCCCGTATTGATCTGAATCGCCGGCGCGCCGGTGGCGCGGATGCGCTCGGCGTCGTTGGACGTCTGCTGGTCGCCTTCGATCACGGCGACCGGAAGCCGATCCTTAAGGGCTTCGATCGCCTTGACGAGCAGGCTCGTCTTGCCTGAACCGGGGCTGGAAACCACGTTGAGTGCAAACAGCCGCCTGGCGGCGAACGCGCGCCTGTTGTCCCGCGCGTAGGCGTCGTTCTTCGACAGAATGTCCTCTTCGATCTTGATCATCCGCTCCCGGCTCACGCCCGGCGCATGCGCGCGATGATCGTTTCCGTGCGCATGCTCGTTGCCGTGATCCGCATGGTCGTCGTCATGATGATGAGGCGGATGGCTGTGCGGTCCGCGACCGTCGCGGTGATCGTGGACGTATTCTTCCGTCTGGCCGGGGGCGCCAGGCTGCGCCTCGCCGGCCATGCCGTTTTCGAGGACCATTTCGGCCTGACCGCATCCGCAAACGCTGCACATCAGGCGATCTCCACTTTTTCGACTTTCCGTTCACCGCTGGCGACCGCAGCCTTCGACGCCTTCGTGCTCCTTCGTGTTTCCTAGTGTTCTTTGTGGTCAATCTATTCACCACAAAGGACACCAAGACGCACAAAGAGCTGCTGCGCGAGGCTCGATCAAGCGCGATCATATAGGCCCCGGCCCCGGCTTTCCAGCAATCGGCGCGCGTCGTTTCGTCTCATATGATTTCCGGCTGAATAGCTCGCGAATGCGGCGCCGCACGCCGGCTTGCGAGGAAACGGGTTGCTTCGCCGTGGGGACGGCTGTTTGAACCGGAGACAAGGCGTCTGTCGATGACTGCGATACTCTAACCCCCGATTCCGCCGCCGCGTTTTTGGCGGCTTGACCAATAGCAATTGGGAACCCAGGCATGATCTTTAGCCGACGATATCACCGGGCATTGACACAGGGTCGTTTGACGGTCGATTTACCAGATCCTGTGCGTCCTAAACTCTCGACCTGTCTCTTCGATTTCAACAGCTCCGTAGGCGTTCAGCGCGACCCCAATGACAACTGGATTACGAATTCATGTGTCGTTGAAGAGTCGCTTCTGCGACTGATGAGTGAGCACGGTTGGGATCAGATTCCAGGTGACGTAGGGATCAGAGTTGGAGATCCCTATTACGACGGCTTCAAGCATGTTATTCGCCAAGCCAAGGCACACATAGTTTTTGATCTCATCGAATTAGCAATGACATTTATGGATCAGAAGGAGCAGGACAACTGCCGTATCAGGATTAATCAAATATTTGATCTATACGAATGTCCATGGAGGATCGCTGACGGAGAGTTTTTCAAGCTTGACGCCGACTTTATGGGTGCCCGGCTAGCGGCGAACGCCCATGATGCACTCGCGGCGAACAAATTCGTCGGTGCGGCCGACGAATTTGCAAAAGCCCGACTTGAGCTTGCTTCATCGGACATAAGGGATGCAATTCATCACGCCGCGAAGTCGTTCGAGAGCGTGATGAAGGTTATGACCGGCCTTGAACACGCTAGCGCGGACCAGTTCATTAAGGCGATGGCCTCAAAGGGTTACTTTGACGATCTACCCGCGACCGCCCGTCTTGGCTTTGCCGACCAGGTGATGAAAACCCTGCCTTTCATTCGAAACAAACTCGCCGGTCACGGCCAAGGGGCCGGCGTAGTCAATGTGCCGGCCGCCTACGGCGAACTGGCGATCCAACTAGCTGCAACGCTCCACAATTTTCTCGTCACAAAGCACCTCGAACGAACGCCGTCGAAGCCGGTCAATTCGTCAGCACCAGCCCAATTGCTTGACGACGATATCCCGTTTTGAGCGCCACCAAGATGGTGGACGATTCAGCGGTTTTCCGGACCGTACCTTGAACTCTTATTGACTGTTGTATTGTCTTTCGGGCAGGCTGAAGATTGGGATTTGTAACTTTTAACGCATGGCTCTTCGATATGCCCCAAAGTCCTCTGCAAAAAACCTTTCTCGAATGGCACCAGAATTTACCTAATCGGCTCATGCGGGCCTGTGAACTTAACGAAAACGGCTCTACGAAAATTGAGGACCCACCAAAAATAAGCGCAATTACGAATGTCGCGTCAACAGTTGGTTTGTCAACGCTCGTATGGTGCGAGAAAAATGGGGCAAACGTTGATGATCTTATCATTAAATTGCATCTGATACCAAGATTTCTTTCTGATTTATTCGATGCGTTAACTTATACAGCTCCGTGGTTTGCCGCCAAAACAACCACCCAATCTGCAGATTATAAGAACAGTCAACTTAGACGGTGGCTTTGGGCACACATTGGTCCGTCTATTTTGTCAAAAGATATCGAGTATCGCGAAAATTTTATCCGCACTGACGAACTACAAGCGTGTGTGTACCAATATATTAAAGCACCATGGTGGCGTAATGATTATCTCGATTGGGTCTTTCTTGATGCTCTTGTTGGCGTGAGCTTGTTTGCCTCTGTATATGTTCTGAATCGTCGCAGATTCGGGATAGCGTATGATTTGTCTAAGGGCACGATTTGGAAGACGCGGCTAATCAGCCTCAGTCTTACACCGCTAACCATTGCGTTTGGGTGGGTAGCTCCTGCAATTGTTTTTTACAAGCTGTCAGAATATTATTACGGTGCGGCGTTGAGTTTGGCGGCTGTTTATTATTTGTGGAGCCTTTACCTTTTATTGCAGTGGGCTAAAGCCCACATTACACACATCATTAGATTCAAGAAAACATCGTTCGGCGCTCTGAGAGACATGCTTGTGCTCAGCTATCCCCTCATTTTTTCGAGGGCCAAAATGCAACTAGAGGTTGGCGCTTCGCTGCGACAACGCTCGTATGACGAGTCCTGAAGCGCGAGTTCGGGGCTCCGAATTGTCGAGACAGAGGTCGCGCTATGCTCAATGTGGGACCTTAGGGCCATCCTTTCGCCCCGCATGAGGGCGAAAAAGCC
>Ga0074044_10004498_pt1 | contig 11539 bp, 8 predicted proteins | sample BogForMeECP23OM1_FD_94443 | JGI IMG/M metagenome (GOLD analysis project Ga0074044, IMG submission 94443) | Bog forest soil microbial communities from Calvert Island, British Columbia, Canada - Bog Forest MetaG ECP23OM1 | ecosystem: Environmental > Terrestrial > Soil > Wetlands ...
AAATATATTGCACCATCACCATGGTCGCGTCGGTGCGGACGTTGGCGGCGAACAGATAAACCTGGTCGAAAATCTTGAGCTGAAGAATGAGCTGGATCGTCAGCACGAGCGCGGTGACCGGCCAGATCAGCGGCCAAGTGATACGACGGAACTGAGTCCAGCGGCCCGCCCCGTCGAGCGCGGAGGCTTCGTAGATTTCGCTGGAGATGTTTCGCAAGCCGGCGATGAACAGCAGCACATTGAAGCCAATCAGCCACCACACTGTCACGAACGCCACCGCCGGCATGAACAGCGGAAGCGTTCGGAACACCGAAACGTGCTCACCTCCCGTGAACGGCACGATGGCGTATTGCGCAACGCCGAAGTCCTTGTCGAACATCCAGCTCCAGATGCGGTAGACGACCGAGACTGGCAGGATATAGGGAAGAAAGAATGCGGCGAGGGTTGCGCTTTGCATCCAGCCTTTCAGCCGGTTGATGGCGATGGCGATTGCGAGCCCAGCGAGCGTGCTCGGGACCACGGAGAGAAGGACGAAATAGAGGGTGTTCCACACCGCCGTCCAGAACAGCCGGTCCGATTGCAGGCGCCAGAAGTTCTTGAAGCCGACCCACGCGCCCGCGCCGATGAGCGGCGCGTCGGTGAAACCGAGTTCGAACATCTTCACGGACGGATAGACGAAGACCACTCCGTAGACGACGATGAAAGGCGCCATGAGCGCGTAGGCGGCGACGATCTCGTTCCGTCTGCTTTTGACCATCACCTCGAGGGCCTCCGGTCGCCGACAGATCTAAAGCCGGCCGCCTCATGGGAGGCGGCCGGCTTCACCAAAGCGGATGGCTACTTGGCTTGGTTTTGCAGATCGTCGCGCATCTGCTTCGCGGCGTCCGCGGCCTCCATTTCGCCGCTCATGCCAGGCACGACGTAATTGCCGGCCGCGTCATAGACCGGCGAAGCGACGCCGGCGAGCGTCGACACTGGGTCGAAGACCGCGGCCTTTGCCAGCGACACATAGTCCGAGTTTGGCTTGAGCGCCTTGAACTCCGTGCTTTCCTGCACCGGCAGGTACGCCGGAACGTGCCCGCCGCCGGCCCATTCAAGCGAATGCTCGTTGAACCAGTGAACCGCGTCGAGAACAAGCTTGCGCTTGGCCGGATCGACCGGGTTGCCGACCCGGTTCGGGATCGCGAAAGAATGCGAATCCGCCCAGGTTGCCGGATGATCGTAGAGGACGGGGATCTGGATCGCGCCCCAATCGAACAGCTTCCCCTTCTTTGCAAGGTCGACCATCGTCGGAACTTCCCAGACCCCATTGATGTGCATCGCCGCCTTGCCGGAGGTGAAGAGGGCGATCGAGGCCGGATATTCGGTCTTGGCGGGGGTCCAGCCGTTCTTCACCCACTTTTGCATTTCGGCGATCGCGGTCGTCGCCTTCGCGAGATTGTCGCCGTCGAGGAACTTGCCGTCTTTCAGGAACTCTCCGCCCTGCTGGTTCAGCAACGTGTAGAAGATGCGCCACCCAGATGCGTTGTCGCCCGGTACGGAGAGCGCTGACACATCCTTGGTCGTCAGTTTCGCCAGCGCCGCGTCCCAATTGGCGACGCCGTCGAGCCCCTTGGGCTTGCCGTCTTCGCCGAGCAGACCGGCTTTCTTCAGGAGGTCCTTGTTGTAGTAGAGAATGATCGAGTGGATATCGAGCGGCACGGCGTATTGCTTGCCGTCCGTCCCTTGCGCGGCCTTCCAGTTGGCCGGTCCGAAGTCGCTCGCCTTGATGCCGGACGCCGCGAGTTCCTCCGGCGTGATTGGGCTAAGCGAGCCGGTCGAGATGCCGAGCGGCATGCGCGATTCGTGGTAGGTCATGACGTCCGGGCCCTGCCCGACCGCCGCCGACGTCTGCACCTTAGTGTAGAACGGCACGCCCCACTCGAACGTCGACGCATCGATTTGCACCTTGCCCGCGTGCTCTTTGTTGAACTCGTCGAGCATGGCCTTCATGCGAACGCCGTCGCCGCCGCTCAGGAAGTCCCACCAGACAATGGTCTCCGTCGCCCAAGCGGCCCCCACCATGAGCGTGGCGCTCGCCAATGTCGCCCACATGACTTTGCGGATCATGTCGATTTCCTCCCAAATTGTGCTCGGCGGCTTCCCCGCTTATCGAGCGCGCTTCACGGGATCGATGCGTCTCCAGGAAGCCTTGCCAAGTGATGGTAGCGAGGAAACGCGGAGGCGCCAAGCGCTTTCAATCCATAAATTCGATACTGACGGCGTTGCGGTCATTGCGCCGCTCCCGGGGCGACGCGCAGCCCACCGCGCCTTTCTTCAAGAAATGTCGGGGATTTTTCGCTGCGCCGCTGCTGCCTCGCGGCTTGACGAAGGGGCCGCAAAGGTCTCCTATATATCCAACAATCTGATACAGACGACTGGAGGAGACATGAAAGCGTCAGCTACCGCCCATCGCGACTACCGCATCGCGAGGATCGACGATCGGCTGTACGGCGCGTTTCTCGAACACCTCGGCCGCGCGATCTACTCTGGCGTTTACGAACCGGATCATCCGACCGCCGACGCCAACGGCATGCGGCGCGACGTGATCGATCTGGTTCGCGCGCTCAACGTGGCGATCGTGCGCTACCCCGGCGGCAATTTCGTGTCCGCCTACAATTGGGAGGACGGGGTCGGCCCGCGGGCGAAGCGTCCGACGCGGCTCGATCTCGCCTGGCACACGTCCGAGTCGAACGCGGTCGGCGTGCACGAGTTCTCCGATTGGTGCGGCGCGGCTGGCGCGGAGATGATGCTCGCGATCAACCTCGGCTCGCGCGGCCTGGACGACGCGCGCAACTTCGTCGAATACGTCAACGGGCCGACCGGCAGCTACTGGGGCGACCGGCGCAAGGCGAACGGGCGCGCTGAACCGTTCGGCGTCAGGCACTGGTGCCTGGGCAACGAAATGGACGGCCCGTGGCAGGTCGGCCACAAGACGGCGCACGAATACGGCCGTCTCGCCAACGAAGTGGCGAAGACGCTGCGCGCTTTCGACGGTTCGCTCGAGCTTATCGTCTGCGGCTCGTCCAACTCCGACATGAAGACCTACCCGGAGTGGGAGCGGATCGTCCTCGAGCACGCCTATGAGGCGGTCGACCACATTTCGCTGCACATGTATTTCGCCAACCGCGCCAAGAACACAGCGGAATATCTCGCGCTCAACGCCAAGCTCGACGCCTATATCGCCACGATCGCCTCGACCATCGATTTCGTCCGCGCCGTCAAGCGCAGCCGCAAGAGGGTCACTATTTCCTTCGACGAATGGAACGTCTGGTACCACTCGAACGCCCAGGACCGGGAGATTCTGCGCGGCGCTAAAGGGTGGCCGCATGCGCCGAGGCTGCTCGAGGACGTCTACAATTTCGAGGACGCGCTCCAAGTCGGGTGCATCCTGAACACCTTCATCCGCCGGTCCGACGTGGTGCGGATCGCCTGCATCGCGCAGCTCGTCAACGTGATCGCGCCGATCATGACCGAGCCCAATGGCGCGGCGTGGCGGCAGACGATCTATTACCCGTACTATTTCGCCTCCGTCTACGGACGCGGAGACGCCCTGCAACTGAGCGTCAGGGCGCCCGGCTACGACGCGGAAGTCGCCGACAACGTGCCCTACCTCGACATTTCGGCCGTCCACGACGAGGGCGGGCAGACGCTGACTTTCTTTGCCGTGAACCGGCATGGCGGCGAGGACATCGACCTCGACGTCAGCCTGCGGGGCTTCGGCGCGGCCGCGATCGCGGACCATCGCGTGATGACGAGCCCGGACCTCGAAGTCGCAAACACTCTGAAAGCCCCGTTGTGCGTCACGCCCAGGAAAAGCTCGCATGCGGCCGTTGCAGACGGCGTGTTGACAGCGAAGCTCCCGCCCTACTCCTACCAGATGATTCGCTTGAACCTCTGGTAGCCTCACTCGGCTCTCTCTGCACGGGGGCGAGGCGCGGCGGCCAAAGCTCCGGCCATCCGCCCAGTCCGGGATCGTGTTCTTCACAACTTCAGTTTTGTTTGTCCCGCGACTTGAAATAGGCGTCGAGCGCCTGGTCTAGACCGCGCAACGAGATTTGCAGCGTGGCGGACTTGCCCGAGGCGTCGACCAGCGTCAGTTGTGCTGCCGCCTTCACCGAGGCGCGAAGCGCCGGAAGCTGTTCCTTGCTCAGTTCCGGCCGCCGCAAGGCAGCCGGCCGGCACGCAAGACCTGAAGGGCAAGTCAAGCTCGAACTTGCCTGAATCGCCGCCGATCTCGACGGGCGACGTCGTGGTGACATTCACCGGGACAAGCGCGATCACGCGCGCCGGCTTGTCCTTCCGGGCGCACGGTCGCGATCCGCGCGAACGGCGCAGAATGATCGATGTATCGACCTCGCAGGCGCCGGCGCCGGCCGCCGAACATACGATCGACCAGTCGCCGAACGTCTCGGTCGTGCTGTCCGGGCGGCCGGCGCCTCGGCCGATTTTTTCTTCTGTTCGCCCGCTTCGCCCGGCGTATGTTCCTGCGCAGCCGCCGTTGAGAAGATCAAGACAGCGGCGGCTGCGAGAGCAGTCCGTATCAATTCCCCCAACCTTCCGAGCCGTGGACTAAGTTAACGGATGTAAGAATGTCGCGCAATACAAAAAAGTTAATACTTTGATGGCCTGGATAATTCCGCGGGCTGACCGAATGGCCAAGCCCGGAAAAGCGCAGCCTTCCCCTTGAGATTGATGAGGGCTGAGATTGACAAGGGCGCCCGGTCTTACGGGAGCCGCTTGAGTTTTCGTGCGAGGACGCGTGACGCCCGTCAGTCGATCGAGCGACCGCGTCAGAGCGAGTTCGCCAGCGCGGCGGGTCGGCACTCTAACCCCCCGTCTCGAACAACACTTCGCACGCCCCTTCCGCGCGGCGATCACGCCTTGACCGCGCCGGCGGTGAGGCCGGCGACGATGTAGCGCTGCGCCATGAGGAACATCACGATCGCCGGCAGGATCGTCAGGGTGATGAACGCCAGCACCAGCTGCCAGGCGGTCGAATACTGGCCCTGATAGACCATGAGCCCGAGCGTCCAAGGGTAACGCGATTCGCTGTTGAGGACGACGAGCGGCAGGAGATAGCCGTTCCAGCTGGCGACGAAGGAGATCACGGCGACGGTGGACAGGATGGGCCCCGAAAGCGGCAGCGTGACATAGAAGAAAAAGCGAAAGTAGCCGCACCCATCCATCATAGCGGCGTCCAGGAGTTCGCCGGGCAGCTGCTTGAACGCATTGCGCAGAAGAAGGACGCTCATCGCCAGCGAAAAGGCGACTTGGGGCAGGACCACGCCCCAATAGGAATCGAGGAGGCCGAGTTCGCGGACCTTGATGAAAATCGGCGGGATGGCCGTCGCTAACGGAAACAGGAGCCCGAGCTGAAGATAGTTCAAGAGGAAGCGATCGCCAAAGAAACGCAAATGGGCGAAGGTGAAGGCCGCCATCGACGACAGCGCGAGGGTCAGGGCGACGGTCAAGAGCGCGATCAAGAGCGAATTGCCAAGCACCTGCCAATAGCGGTAGCCGGTCAGGATATCCCAATAGTTCTTCCAGACCCAGGCGCGCGGCAGCGAGAAAGGATGCGACTGCAGGTCGCCGAGTTCCTTGAAGCCGTTCAGCGCAGTCGCGAGGATCGGAACAAGAACGACGGCCGCAAGCACGACGAGCGCGGCAAAGAGCGCGACGCTCGCCAGGCCAGGCGGACTGCGGCCCGAGGCTTCGTGAGCCGCCGCGGCGTCTTCGATCGCAACCGAGGTCTCAGTCATCGCGCATGACGAGCCGTCTGTAGCCGAAGGCGAAGGTCACACAGATGATGAACAGGACGACGCCGACGGCCGAGCTGAAGCCGAAGCGCATCCGCGTGATGCCGAAATAGTAGAGGTAGGAGACCATCGTGTTGGTCGTCTCGAACGGACCGCCGCCGGTCAACGGCACGATGATGTCGAAGAGCTGCAGCGAGCCGACGACGGAGAAGAAGATCGAAAGCCGGATCATCGGCCCGAGCAGCGGCAGGGTGATGTGCCGGAACCGCTGGAACGCGCTCGCCCCGTCCATCTCCGCCGCCTCGAGCAGCGACTTGTCGATGCCCTGCAGACCCGCGACATAGAGCATCGTGTAGAAGCCGAAATATTTCCACAGGATGACGATCAGCACCGCGCTGAAAGCCCAGTCCTTGTCCGCGAGCAGATAATAGGGTGCCAAGCCGAGCGCCCCGGTGACCAGGCTCGGCAATCCGTAGCCGCCGTCGAACATGAAATGCCAGATCAGGCCCGCGGCGACGTCGGCGAGGACATAGGGCACGAAGAAGATCATCCGGAACCAGACAGCGCCGGTGATCCGCCCGGCCACCATCAGCGCCACGCCGAGCGCGAATGGCAGCTGGATGAGGAGCGAGGCGGCGATGACGAGGCCGTCGTTGATGAGCGAGCGGGTGAAGGTCGCGTTGCCGACCAGATACCCGTAGTTCTTCAGTCCAATGAATTTCTCGGGCCGGCCGTAGCCGTCCCAGTTATAGAAACCGTACCAGGCGGCCTCCGCAATCGGCAGAGCGACGAATACGGTGAAGAGCAGAAGCGCCGGCGGCAGGAAGATGACGACAATCGCCCAGCCGTTGACGGACATGCGCCGGGAGGGTTCGACATAGGTCGTCTCGATCGCTGACAAGAAGCCGAGCCTCGCGTTGTTACTCGAGAACGCTGGCCCCACCGCCGCAAGCGGTGAGGCCAAGGGACCCGGATCGGCCTGCCTACTGCTGTTCGGCCGCGTCCTGAATCGCGGCCGCCGCAGCCTCCGGCGTCATTTCGCCGGCCGCCACCGCAACCGAGACGTCGTTGATGACCCGACCGACAGCGGGGCCGAGGTCCTGGTCGAAATAATTCTGGTGGTAGGTCGTCGCCGCGAGATCGTCAGCCAGGCGCTTGAACAGCGGATCGGTGATCACGGCATTGGCGCCCTTGACGACCGGAATATAGGCCCCCGCCGCTGCGGCCTCCTTGGCGTACTTCGCCTCGCTGAAGAACTTGAGGAAGTCGACCGCCTCTGGCGGCGCGGACTTGCTGACAAGCCAGCCATTGATGCCGCCAAGGGTGTCGGTCGCCTTGCCCTTGCCGCCGGCGACGATCGGGAAGGACAGGATGCCGATGTCCTCCTCCGGCAGGCCCTTGCCGCTCGCTGAGTTAGGGGCCTGCATACCGAGCAGCCACTGGCCCATCAGGTCCATCGCCGCCTTGCCGTCGCCGAACATGCCGGACGACTCCGCGTGCTTGGTCGTAAGATAGCCGGGCTGGAACGGTTCGAGCGCGCCGAGCTCCCGCAGGCGCTTGCCCGCCTCGACGAAGGTCGCGTTCTTGAATCCGCCTTCCTTTCCGGCCTTTGCGTCAGCGAGCGCATGCTCGCCGCCGATGCGCATGACGAGGTAGGAGTAATAGAAATGCATCGGCCACTTCTCGCCCGCCCCGACCACGATCGGGACGATGCCGGCGGCCTTGAGCTTCTTCACCGCGGCGAGGAAGTCGTCCCACGTCTTGATGTCCTCGGCCTTCACTCCGGCCTTCTCGAACAGCTTCTTGTTGTAGTAGAAAGCGACCTCGCCGACTTCGAACGGCACGCCGACGACCTTTCCGTTGACCTTGAAGGCGTCGACCGCGGTGGGGGACATCGTCGATTCGACGGCGGCGACATCAGCCGTGATGTCCTTGAGGAAGCCCGCCTTGTTCTGCGCCTGCATGACGCCGCCGGCCCAGCTGTAGAAGAGCTCGGGGCGGTCGTTCGACTGCAGCATCGTCGGCAGTTTCGCCTTGAACGCTTCATTTTCCAGGTACTTGAACTGGACTTTAACCCCCGGGTGCTGGGCGTTGTAATCCGCGGCAATCTTGTCCCACAACGCCTTCTGGGTGGCGTTTTCGCTGACGTGAAGAACGGTGACGTTCGTCTCGGCGAAGGCAGGCGCCGTCAGGGCGGCCAGGCAAGCGGCTGCGAATGTGAGATGTCGTAAACTCATCTTCTCCTCCCACGAAAATTAGGCTCGGGCGTTTTCGTCTTTTATCCGTGTTGCGAATTAAATCTGTCCTGAGTTCGAGCTTCTGTCAAGCGAACCGGCCGGGAAACCGCAGAAACGCCCGACGCCGCAGTTGACAGCCGGCGGCGGGGATGAAAATAATTCCGCTCCCCGCATTAAAGCGCGCCGAAGCGGAAAACTCCCGAGCGATGAAGACCGCCGATCCGGAATTGATGCGCGCGATCAATCGCTTCCATGTGATGGACGCGATCCGGCGGTTCGGGCCGGTGTCGCGGGTCGAGATCTGCCAACTTACGGAGCTGAGCCCGACGACAGTCTCCGCCATCACGGCGGCGCTGCTCGATGATCGGCTAATCATCCCTCTGCAGGTCGGCGCCGTCCGCGACGCGGGCCGCGGCCGGCCGCGCGTGATGCTGAAGCTCAATCCGGACGCCGCGCATGTGGTCGGCGTGAAGCTCGCGCCGGACCAGATCACGGTGGCCGTCACGAATTTCTGCGCCGACATCCTGCGCTCACTGGCCATGCCGATCCGCATCGACCGGCAGACCGCCGCCGTCATCGCCGATCTCGTCGAGGACGGCGTGCGCCGGTGCGTCAGCGACGCGGGCCTCGAGCTCGCCGACGTCTCGGGTGTGTGCGTCGGACTGCCCGGCGTGGTGGAGCGCGCGGCGGGAGTGTGCCGGCAGAGCCCGATCTTTCACGAGCGCGACGTGCCGCTCGGCGCGGATGTCGCCCGGCGCCTTGGCGTTCCGACGTCGATCGACAGCGACGTCAATCTCGTCACGCTGGCCGAACATTGGTTCGGGCAAGCGCGCGACCTCAACGACTTTCTCGTCGTCAACGTCGACCGGAGCCTGGGGCTCGGCATCCTTCACAACGGCGAATTGTTCCGCGGCGCAAACGGCCTCAGTCCAGACCTCGGCGACCTGATGGTTCGCCGGCCGGGCGGCGGCGTCGCCCGCCTCGCCGAGATCGGCTCGGAGACGTCGGTTCTCGGCGAAGCCGAAACTGTGCTGGCCGACGGCGGCCAGCGGGCGGACATTCGGCCCGAGCGAGAAATGGCCCTCCTCCTGCAACGCGCGCGCGACGGCGACCGGCGCTGCGCCGCCCTGCTGGCCGCGGCCGGCGAGGCCGTCGGATTCGCAGTCGCCAATCTCATCACGCTGTTTGCGCCGCCGAAGGTGATTGTTTCCGGGCGCGCCATGGCGACCAGCGAATGCTTCATCGAACCGCTGCGCAAAACGGTCGCGGCGCTTCTGCCGGCGAGCCTCGCCGACGTATCCGACGTCGTCGTCCGCGAGTGGAGCGAGAGCGTCTGGGCGCGCGGCGCGGCGGCGATGACGCTGCGCGAGCTCTATGGCGCTCCATGGGGCACGACGGGTCCGGCGCCGATCCGCGAGATTCGCGAGCTGCAGGGGTGGCATTCGGGAGAATCGTCATGAAGCGGGTCGGCGTGGGCGTCATCGGGTGCGGAAACATCAGCTCCGCCTATCTGACCGCGGCGAGGAAATTCCCCATCCTCGACATTGTCGCCCTCGCCGACGCCAATCCGGCCGCGGCGGAAGCGCGAGCGGCCGAATTCGGCGTTCCCGCGCGTTCGGTGGACGAGCTCCTTGCCGATCCCGGCGTCGAGATCGTCCTCAATCTCACCGTCCCCAAGGCGCATGTCGAGGTCGGGCTGAAGGCGATCGCCGCGGGCAAGCATGTCCACTCGGAAAAGCCGCTCGGCGTCACCGTCGCCGAGGCGCGTCGACTGATCGAGGCGGCGGCGGCCAAGGCGCCGCGCGTTGGCTGCGCGCCCGACACGTTCCTCGGCGGCGCGCATCAGACGGCGCGCCAATGCGTCGACGACGGCCTGATCGGCCGCCCGATCGGCGGCGCCGCCTTCTTCATGTGCCCCGGACACGAGCGCTGGCATCCCAATCCGGGCTTCTATTACCTCGGCGGCGGCGGCCCGATGCTCGACATGGGACCCTACTATGTCACCGACCTCGTCAATCCGCTCGGCCCGGTGGCGAGCGTCAGCGGCGTCGCGACGCGCTTAAGGGCCGAGCGCGTCGTCACGAGCCAGCCGCTCAAGGGAACGCGCGTGCCGGTCGAGGTCGCGACTCATGTCACGGGGACGCTGCTCTTCGCGAGCGGCGCCGCGGTGTCGATGACGATGAGCTTCGACGTGCCGCGCCACAAGCATGTTCCGATCGAACTCTATGGCGAGACCGGCTCGCTGATCGTTCCCGACCCCAACTATTTCGGCGGCAAGATCGAATTCGCCAGCGCGGACGAGGATTGGCGCGAAATTCCGACGCGCCACGCCTACGCCGACGGCAACTACCGGATCCTCGGCGTGGCGGACATGGCGCACGCCATCCGCTCCGGCCGCCCGCACCGCGCCAGCGGCGCGCTCGCCTTCCATGTGCTGGAGGTGCTGGAGGCGTTCCAGACCTCGTCCGACAGCGGGCGGGCAGTTAGCGTCTCGACCCGCCCGGAGCGCCCGGCCCCGCTGCCGGCCTCGCTCGCGGTGGGCGAGCTCGACTGAATGAGTACGGAGGAAACGATGCGGGAAGCGCTCATTGTCTGGGGCGGCTGGAGCGGCCACGAACCGGAGAAAGGCGCGCACATCGTCGCGAAGATGCTCGAAGAGCACGACTTCAAGGTCTATGTCGAAAACACCACCGAGGCGTTCGCCGATCCGGCGATCGCCGACATGAGTCTCGTCGTGCCGATCGTCACCATGTCCAAGATCGAAAAGGAAGAGGTCGAAAACCTGACTGCGGCGGTGCGCGGCGGGGTGGGTCTCGCCGGCTATCACGGCGGCATGTGCGACGCGTTTCGCGAAAGCGCCGACTATCAGTTCATGTGCGGCGGCCAGTGGGTCGCCCACCCCGGCAACGTCATCGATTACCGCGTCGACGTCATCAAGCCGGACGACCCGATCATGCAGGGGATCTCGAGCTTTCCGTACCGTTCGGAGCAATATTACATGCATGTCGATCCCTCGAACGAGGTGCTCGCGACGACGACCTTTTCCGGCGAATACGCGCCGTGGACCGCGGGCGTCGTCATGCCGGTCGTCTGGAAGCGCAAGCACGGCGCGGGACGCGTCTTCTACAGCTCGCTCGGCCATGTGGCGGCGGAATTCGATGTCCCCCAGATGAAAGAGATTTTTCGGCGCGGGATGCTCTGGGCGGCGCGTTGAATCCTCGAGAAATCCAGACTCAACCGTCGGAAACTATTGGAGAGGCAGTTCGTGATAGAGGTCGCCACTGTGCGGAGAAATCTTCAAAACATTCCTTACGCGACGGACACTATACCACGAAATCGTCCACGCTTTGGTGGTAATGTATCAGAAGCAACCATCGGACAATTAGAGCAGACTCCGATCAAGTTGTATCATAGCCGCAGGCGGCGAAGTAATTTGTGCGTTCGGCAGATTTGAAGATGTCGGCGCAGGCTTCGAGCGCCCTCATCAGGCCGGCGACGGTTCGC
>Ga0074044_10004499_pt1 | contig 11538 bp, 10 predicted proteins | sample BogForMeECP23OM1_FD_94443 | JGI IMG/M metagenome (GOLD analysis project Ga0074044, IMG submission 94443) | Bog forest soil microbial communities from Calvert Island, British Columbia, Canada - Bog Forest MetaG ECP23OM1 | ecosystem: Environmental > Terrestrial > Soil > Wetlands ...
CGTGGTGGGTGTGGACGCGATCGTTCCGGTCGCGCGGTACTCGCGATCCAGGGCCTCGCGGTCCCTCTGTTCCCTCTCCCGATATTCGGGCGACTGGATGCGAGTGAGCGCGGCCTCCGCTCGGGCCCGCTTCTCGGGCGAGAGGGCGGCCAGCGACTGGCGCGTCCGCTCGGAAAGTCGTCTTGGGTCCATCGGTATCAGCCCCCATATTCTGGAACCCGGTAACCCGTCACGGGGCGGATGATGACCAGGTCGGCGTCCGACTCGTCGCTGCACACAACGGCGATTCGCTTGCCCGTGGACGTCGTGCCGAAGATGATCGGGTTGCCGGTTGTGTTCGAGTAAGCGTCGGGATGGTTGCCATGGTGGCTATACAACACTTCCTCCACTTCCTCGGCCGTGACCTCACGGGCCCCGACGATGTGCTGGCAATTGCCGTCTGGGTCATCCTCGTCATCCCAGGCGATCAGATCAATGTACACCTCCCCGGCCCCTCCGTTGTGGAATTCTACAACAAGGACGTGTTCGGATCAAGGCGAGCGAGATGGCACATTCCTGAATCGTCCTCTCGGTTGCGCAGCCTGGCCCATCGTCGCATTGCCCGGCCCGTTTGCGTTTCCGTTCGCGTTCCGCTTGCTTTCATGCTACAAAGGGAAAGGCAAAGGGAAAGGGGACATTGCTATTCACGGCGGACGTCTGGAGAATCTAGGGCAAATGGAAATCTGCCCACACTACCTACTCAACTGCGGTCAATAGCAATGTCCCCTTTGCTTTCCTGATCGAGGGGGAGGAACCAGGCGTCCTCGAGCAACTCCTCAGGGAGATCGAGGAGACCGCCCACAAGTGACCTGCTGGCCGGCGATCACTCTTCGATCGACGCGTCCTTTGGCTTGCTGCACCTCCATCACGAACTGCCAACATGAGCTACCTCAAGCGATTGATCGAAGTCGATCTTCCCATCAAGCGGATCAGCGCTCATGCGCGGCGGGAGAAGTCGATCCGGCACGGTTGCTGCCGGTGGGCGAGCGGGCGGTCTACCGGCTGGGCAAGCCAAGCCTGGGAATCGGCTTTGCACCCGTCAAAGGATCGCGGAAGGCCAGGACCGGCTTCCTGCCCGGCATCGAGGACGTCAAGAGGGGCAAATCGCGAGCGAGCGATGAGAGTGGAGATGGCGACGAGATCGGGGCGTTCGGTACCGGAACCACGACCCTCGACCGGATCCACCAGTCCATGCTCCTCTTCGCCCGCGGTCGATCCGACGCCTTGAAGCGGTTCCTGGTCGATGACGGCATCGGCAAGGACGCCCGGTTCTGGAAACTGGCCCAGTCGCTCTCGGCTCTGTACCCGCCGGGAACGGACGAGAAGCGATGGGTTGATGGAGTGCTCGCGAGGAAGAAGGGGCTCGGGTTATGATATCCCTGTTGCCCAACATTCCACACTGGTAGGCGATCCACGATGTACTCAAGAATATCGATCAAGAATTTTCGGGGAATCGGGTCGCTCGAGGTCGATGGCCTGCGCCGAATCAATCTGATCGTGGGGCGAAATAATTCGGGGAAGACCTCGTTCCTGGAGAGCCTTTTTCTCTTGGGTGGAGCGCCAGATCCTCATCTTCCCACGAGGCTCGGTCAAATGCGTGGTCAGCGGTTGGGAGACACATATCCCGACCAATTATGGCGGCCGCTGTTCCACAACATGGATCCAAGAAGTCCCGTCGAACTTCTTGGACAATGGGACCAAGAACCGCGGGCGAGGAAACTGCGAATCGACGCGGGACTGGAGCCCACTTCCGCCGTTCCGCCTGAACAGCCTCCCGAGGGCGATGGCGGAATTGCCACAACGATCCAAGATCCGGTTATCAACCAGTTGGGCCTTCGCTCGGAGGACACGGGTGGTAACCAAACCGTTAATACTGCAATCTTTGATCCTGATACCGGAACGATCAGGGCGTCTGGCCAACAACGTTCTGACTTCGGCCGGACGACTCTGTTATCCGCTCGGGCCTACCCCACTCCGGCTCGTTATGCGCAGCAGTTCAGTTCCCTTCTCAAGAAGAAACAGGACAGGGATGTCATGCACGGGCTGAAGATTATCGCGCCGAATCTTCAGCGCATAGAGGTCGTCTCCGAATCAATCGGCCCCTCCATCTACCTGGACATTGGTCCGGACGCGCTCGTGCCCCTCACCGTTAGCGGAGAGGGCATGGTCCGCATGTTCTCGATCATCCTGGAGTTGATCTCGTCACGAAATGGAGTTTTGCTGATCGACGAGATCGACAATGGCCTCCATCACACAGTGATGCCCAAGATTTGGGAGCTCCTGGGTGCATTGGTCGAGAAGCACAACGTTCAGATCTTCGCGACGACGCACAATGACGAGATCGTCCGGACCGCGCTGGAGGCGTTCCGGGGTCTGCCGGGTGTCCTCGGCCTGTTCCGGATAGACAGGCGAGGCGACCGACATGTCATGGCCTCCTACGATGACGAGGCGATGGAGGCCGTCCTCGAGACGCACTTCGAGGTGCGCGGATGAGCAACGAGATTCAGCGGCCCAAGCTCCTGATCGTCGAGGGGTCCCACGAGGAGTCCTTCTTCAATGCCGCCTTGAAAGACCACCTGAGTATCTTCGACGTCCAGGTGCTCCCAATCGGGTCGGTCTTGAACAAGCTGCGCGTTCATCCCGATTTCGTTGCGCCGTCCCCCCCCTGCGAAGGGCCCCCACCCCCCCTGGCCCCGCCTTTGCAAGGTGGGGAAAAGGATCGGTCGCTCGCGCGGTCGTTCGATCGCGCGCAACAAAAACACGCGTCTCGAAACCGTCCCAGTACGGTCAACACCAACCTTTCACGGCTCCAGCCACTCGACTTCAAGACGCACTACACAGGCATTCCAAAGTCAAGCAAGACCCGCCGCAAGTGGTTGACGATCTGATCCTCCGAGCAGTTCACCGCGGCGAACGCTTGCCCGGCGGCGGCCATGCGCTCGGACCGCCCTGGGTCGTTCCAGAGGTCGCGGATGCGGGAGGCCAGCGCGGTCGCGTCGCCAACCGGGACAAGCAGGCTGTTGACGCCGTCCTGGACGTAATCGGACACACCTTGCGAATTGCTGATGATCATGGCTTTCTTGAGATGCATCGCGGCCACCAGCGTCACGTGGCCGCAGGGAACTTCCGAGCCGGCAAGCGGCAGCACCATGAACCGGGAAAAAGCCAGGATGTTGTTGGCCCGTCCAAGCGGAAGGTTGAAGTGAAGCCGCACGTTGGGCGGCACCTCGAGGCCCGCGACATTTTCCGGGCGCAGCACCGCGACCAGCGGTATCTCGGGAACCTGGGCCATCGCCGCGAACAGGGCTCGGTAATCACGGGCGTTTCCCCCCAACGCACAGATATAATCTCCCGGTTCCAGCGGCGTGCCGGCCGGCTCAACCCACGGCTGTCCCACGCCCCAGAGCAACACGTCGATCCGCGCAGGGTCGATGCCAAAGTAGTCCGCGTAGAGTGATCGCTCCAGGGACGAGTAGGCGATGAACCGATCGACCTGGGTGAAGGTTGAGGCCATCAGCCGCCGGTACGCGCCCCGGGGCAAGGTCGTGAAGTTGAAACCCCAGGCCACGTGCGGGATTCGAACTTTCTGCAACCGCGCGGACTGCGCACACCGGAACGTGACCCGCGCGTCATGCGAGATCACCAGGGCCGCATGCTCGCGCCGGGCGATCCGGATCGATTCCCAGCACGCCCGCCACTGTGCCAGCGCGGGCCGCTTGATCGTCCGCTCCAGCCAGTTCCGCGGTTTGACCCCGAAAAACTCCCAGCGAGCCTGGCCGAAGCGTGGGGCAAACCATCTCCATAAAGGGTCGGTGATGAGAGTCGTGCAGACGATCAGCGGTTGGCCCGTGCTCGACTCGCGGACGCCGGCGTCCGGCTCAACGTTCGTCTCATTCATACGATGCGGTACCCGGACGACCTCGAAAAGGGATCGAATTCAAGATCGCCGACGCGATGGCGGGATCGGGGCCGCCGCTGTGGTCGAAACGACACCAGCTTGGGGTCCAGGAACAGAGCATACGCGATGATACCCGCGTGATGCGGGGGTCGTCCAGTGCAGCGAGCGGCCGGACATGCCCCAACCGCCGGCAATCCCGGTTCGAGTGCCCCTGGCATCGCTCGCTTCTCTTTCGTATCTTAAGAACACGCAACGGCAACGGTGGCGTCAACGGCGCCGCTGCCGCTTCCTGGCGCGGTGGACCTGATCGGGATGAGGAGCCCACGCTGGCCTTGGACCTCTCAAGCTTGCCCGCGGCCCTGGACGGGCCGGTCAATATTGCCTGGCATCTGCACGCAATGGCTGCCCGGCAGCCGCACACCCTCGCCGTGGTGGTTCCCGAGGGCCGAAATCGCGCGGGGCGGGTCCGCTACAGCCATCTGACGTATCGCCAGCTCGATCAGGACAGCGACTGGATCGCCGCTGGACTAGTCGCGGCCGGCGCCGGCCCGGAGACCCGGGCGGCCGTGATGGTCAAGCCCGGGCTCGATTTCTTCGCGCTCGTCTTCGCCCTGTTCAAGGCCGGGGTCGCGCCGGTGCTGATCGATCCGGGAATGGGGCTTTCGAGCGTGGGCGGGTGCCTGCGCCAGGCGGCGCCGGAACTCTTCTTCGGCATCCCTCGCGCTCTTCTGGCCAGGCGGGTTCTGAACTGGGGCCGGTCATCCGTGCGGCGGGTGATCGCGGTCACGCCCGGGCGCAGGTGGCCCGGTTTCGAGACCCTGGACGACCTGCGCCGGGCGGGACGGCGGGCGCTCGAGGAAGGAGTGGTCACGGCACCGGTCTTCCGTCCCATCGCGCCGGACCAGACCGCCGCGATCCTCTTTACCAGCGGCAGCACTGGCCCGCCCAAGGGCGCGGTGTATACCCACGCGATCTTCCAGGCGCAGGTCGAGCGGTTCCGGTCGCTCTACGCGATCGAGCCCGGCGAGATCGACCTTTGCACCTTTCCCCTCTTTGCGCTCTTCGCTCCCGCGCTGGGGATGACGTCGATCGTTCCGGACATGGACCCGACCCGCCCGGCCCGCGTCAACCCCGACAAGCTCTTCCAGGCCATCGAGGATTTCGGCCCGACCAACCTGTTCGGTTCGCCGGCCTTGTTGCGGCGCGTGGGGCCGGCGGGCGCTGCCCGGGGCCTGAAGATTCCCACCCTCAGGCGGGTGGTCACCGCGGGCGCGCCGGCCTCGGCCCGGGTGCTTGGCGAGTTCGCCCGCTTGCTCGAGCCGCCAGCGGAAATCTTCACACCCTATGGGGCGACGGAGGCCCTGCCGATCGCCTCGCTTGGCAGCACCGAGATCCTCGAGGAGACTCGGTTCCAGACCGACCGGGGAGCCGGGGTGTGCGTGGGCCGGCCGGTGGAGGGCATCGAGGTCCGGATCATCGGGATCAACGATCAACCGATCCCCTCCTGGTCCGATGACTTTGAGGTGAGCGACGGGACGATCGGCGAGATCATCGTGGCCGGGCCCGTGGTCACGCGGGAATATTTCCAGCGACCCGAAGCCACGGCACTCGCCAAGATTCCCGACCCCGCCCGGGGCACCTTCTTCCACCGGATGGGCGACCTCGGCTACCGCGATGATCGCGGCCGCCTCTGGTTTTGCGGCCGGAAATCGCACCGGGTCATCCTCCACGACACCACGCTCTACACCATCTGCTGCGAAGGAGTCTTCAATGCCCACCCCGATGTGGCTCGCTCGGCCCTGGTGGGCGTGCGGGGCAAGGAGGCGATGATACCCGTGCTCTGCGTGGAACCGCTTCGTTCCTTGAATCGCCGGGACCGCGACCGTATCAGGGGCGAGCTGCTCGACCGCGGGGCGGGCTTTTCCCACACCAGGCGGATCTCGACCATTCTGTTTCATCCTTCGTTCCCGGTGGACATCCGCCACAACTCCAAGATCTTCCGCGAGAAGCTGGCGGTCTGGGCCGCGAGGAAACTGCAATGACAGGCGGCCAGGAAGCACCCGTTCTGGTCACGGGCGGCGGTGGGTTTCTGGGGTCGGCGATTGTCCGATTGCTGCATGCCGAGGGCCAGGCCGTCCGCTCGCTGACACGGCGCCATCATCCCGAGCTCGACGCCCTAGGGGTGGCTCAGATTCTGGGCGACGTGGCCGATCCCGAGATCGTCTCGCGGGCTGTCGCAGGTTGTCAAGCCGTTTTCCACGTGGCGGCCAAGGCGGGGCTGTGGGGCCCTTATCCGGAGTACCATCGCAGCAACGTGGTTGGCACTCAGAACGTGATCGCGGCTTGTCGCGAACACGGCGTGCGGCGTTTGATCTTCACCAGCTCCCCCAGTGTCGTCTTCACGGGCCACGACCTCGAGGGAGTGGACGAGTCGGCTCCTTACGCCAAGCAGTACGATGCGGCTTATCCGGCGACGAAGGCGATCGCCGAGAAGCTGGTGCTGGCGAACAACGATTCGACTCTTGCCACCGTCTCGCTTCGCCCGCACCTGATCTGGGGGCCGGGAGACAACAACATCCTGCCGCGGATCTATGCCCGGGCGCGGGCTCATCGACTCTTCCGGATCGGCCCGCGGAACCCGCTCATCGACCTGACGTACATCGACAACGCCGCCCTGGCCCATCTGCTGGCCGCCGCCCGCCTCGATCCTGGCTCGCCGATCTCCGGCCGGGCCTATTTCATCGCCCAGGGACAGCCCGTTCCTCTCTGGGACATGGTCAATCGGTTTCTCGAGGTTGCTCATCTTCCCCCCGTGGAGCGGAGCATCCCCCTGCCCCTTGCGCTCATGCTCGGCGGATTCCTCGAGACCCTTTACACTCTCTTGAGGCTTCCTGGAGAGCCGCGGATGACGCGGTTCCTGGCGCGGGAGCTCTCCACCGCGCACTGGTACAACCTGGACGCCGCCCGCCGCGACCTGGGATACTCGCCGCGGGTGAGCATCGAGGAAGGTCTCAGGCGGCTCGCCGAATCGGTGTGCGCTGGCCCCGCCTGAGAGGTCGCGGGACTGAAACCGCGGGGACACGACCATGTCACGGTCCGTCTACGCCGTCGCCACGACGGACACGAAGGGTCAGGAGCTGGCCTTCCTGGCTGAGCGACTTCGCGCGGCGGGCGTGCCGGTCGCCACGGTCGACGTGGGTACGCTGGCGGCGGCGACGGTACCGGCTGACATTGCCCGGACCACGGTGATCGAGCGTCGCCCGGAAGAGAGCGTCCGCCAGGCCCTGTCCCACTCCACCGATCGCGGGCAGGCCATCAGTGCGATGAGCCAGGCCCTCGAGAAGTTCCTGCTCGAGGAATACCAGTCCGGGCGAGTGGCCGGGGTCATCGGCAGCGGCGGCAGCGGCGGCACCGCGCTCCCTTGCAGGTCGAGGTCGAGCGGCCCACGCTCGGCCTGACGATGTTTAGTCAGGAAGGCCTGGTTGCACTCGATCAAACGGCCCTGGCTGTCGAGGCTGAAGTACATGGCCGGTGCGTTCTCGTACAGATCGGTGTACCGGTCTTTCAGCTCTTCGAGCTCACGGTTGATCCGGCGCAACTGCTCGTTGACCTGGGCGAGCTCAAGCGTTCGCAGCCGCAGCTCGCGCTCGGCGTGAACCTTCACGGTCACGTCGGCGAGGTGGCAGCGCAGGTACGAGACCTGAAGATGACATCGACCGAGTGTTCCGAGGCCTGTCCCCGGCACGGCAACCGAAGTGCTAGGAGCGGGTGCCCTCCGTCCGCGTGGGCCGATCGTGGTCGATCTCCCGCGGCAGCCAGATCGACAGGCAAGCGCCTCCCGCCGGGTTGTTGCAGGCTGTCAGCCGGCCCCCTTGCTCTCTGAGGAACTCCGAGGCCAGGTAGAGCCCATAGCCGGTTCCTCCTTGTTTCGTGGTGAAGAAGGGCTCGAAGATCCGATCGAGGTAGACTTCGGGGATGCCCGGGCCGTCGTCGCTGACGTCGACCTTGACCCAGCAGCAGCCGTCCTGGTCCACGGCTTCGGCTCGAAGCCGGATGTTCCCGTGCTGGCGCGTGGTGGCGATCGCCTGGTGGGCATTGCTCAGGAGGTTCATCAGCACCTGCATGATCCGGCCGGCGTCGGCCCGAACCGGCGGCGGGGCGGTCTCGATTTCCGCTTGCACCGAGATGCCCCGGCCACTGGGAGGCAGTCCCTTGACGAACAACTCGACCGATTCGTTCAGCAGTGCCCGAAGGTCAACGGCCTGGAACTGAGGAGGGCCGGCGCGGACCGTGGACATCAAATGCTCCAGCCTGGCCTGAAGCATCTGGGTCCCGCGGAGGATCGAGTCAACCCACTGGAGATTCTCGTCGTCCGGATTCAGGCCAAGACGAAGAATTCCGCGCTGCCGCGGATGACCGCGAGCGGCCCGCGGATCTCGTGGATGATGCCCGCGAGCAAGCGTCCCACCTGAACAAGCTGCCGGTTGAGCATGGCCAGAGCGACGAGTTGCCGGTACTGCACCAACCGCCGAACCCGCGCCAGGACCAGTTCCGGGGCCGCGTCCTTGGCGACGCAATCGTCGGCTCCGGCCTGAAGGCCAGCCAGAACATCGCTGTCATCATGCCTGACCGTGAGCATGAGCACAGGGATACCGCCCGCCTGAGGATCGCCACGCAGAGCCCGGCACACATCCAGCCCGTTGAGGTCGGGAAGGTTCACGTCCAGGACGATGACATGAGGACGGACCTCCAGCGCCTTGGCCAGGGTCTCAGACCCCTGGCCAACTTCGAAGACCTTGTAGCCCGCGCGCGCGAGGATCGTGCGGAGCAGTGCGCGGTCGCCCGCGCTGTCGTCCACAATCAGGACGGTCCCCTTCTCCTCCATGCATCAACCCTCGTTCTGCGCCATCGACGGCCCCGCGGCTTTCTACGCTCGCTTTGTAACGAGGCCTTCACCAGGATTAAACACCGAGTCAATTCCAGTCGGGCCGATCGTATCTTCAATAGCTCGTGGTTATAATACGGAATGAGGACAATCTTCCAGACAGGAGCGACCCATCCGGGCTCGGCCGGCGAATTCCGGTCAGCATGACCAGCAGGGCGAAACACGTTCTCCAAGACAATCACTGCAACGACCATGACCACAGGTCTGCTCACGCCACCCGACGTTTCTTCCCTCCCCATCGAGAGTTACTGGCACCTGCCCGATTCCGTACTGGAGCAGAGGATCCGCCAGGTCAAGAGCGATCTGGGAGAGTCTCTGCTGATCCTGGGACACCATTATCAGCAAGACCAGGTCATTCGATTCGCCGATCTTCGTGGGGACAGCCTCAAGCTCAGCCAGCTCGCGGCCAGGAGCCAGAACTGTCGGTCCATCGTCTTCTGCGGTGTCCACTTCATGGCGGAGACCGCGGATATTCTATCACGCCCGGAGGTCCAGGTCTTCCTGCCCGACATGTCCGCCGGCTGCAGCATGGCCGACATGGCCGACCTGGACTCGGTCGAGGCGGCATGGGCCGACCTCGGCGAGATCATCGACACCAAGGACCTGATGCCGGTGACCTACATCAATTCGACCGCGGACCTGAAGGCATTCTGCGGCCGGCACGGCGGTATCGTCTGCACCAGTTCCAATGCGCGGGCCGTCCTGGATTGGGCCCTGACTGGCCACCGCCGGGCCCTCTTTTTCCCGGACCAGCACCTGGGCCGGAACACGGCCCGGACCATGGGAATCCCGCTTGCGCGGATGGTGGTCTGGGATCCCCGTTTGAACCTTGGCGGCAACACCGAGGCGGCCATCGACGGGTCGCGGATCCTGCTCTGGAAGGGCCACTGCTCGGTCCACCAGATATTCAAACCCGGGCACGTGACGCAGTTCCGACAACAGTTTCGGGGAATCCAGATCCTGGTTCATCCCGAGTGCATGATGGAAGTCGTGGCGCTGGCCGACCTCGTCGGCTCGACGGAGTACATCATCCAGACCATTGAACGGGCCCCCGCCGGCTCGAGCTGGGCCATCGGAACCGAACTCCACCTGGTCAACCGGCTCGCAGCCGAGCACCCCGACAAGACCATCCATTTTCTTTCCCCCATGGTCTGCATGTGCGCCACAATGTACCGGATCGATTTGCCCCACCTGGCGTGGTGCCTCGAGAATCTGGCCCGGGGAACACCCGTGAACCTGATCCGAATCGCGTCCGAAACCGCAAACTGGGCCAGAATTGCTCTTGAGCGAATGCTTGCCTTGAAATAACCTCCATGCTTTGCTCCTGCTCGGCTGCACCATGCGCGCAGCACCCCCGGCCAATCTTTGCCCCCCAGTGCTCAATGTTTTCTGGGTCTTCCATGATTCCGTGTTCCACAAACAAACAGATTCTGATACTGATTCCGGCGGGAATGGGGCCCGACTAGGCTCATCGCGCCGCTAGCCGGTTGCACTCGGCAAGTTTGGCCACTAAGAATGAGGGCAGCCGGAAACAGAAACTCGTGAGACGACGGACCACCAAAACGGATTGGGATAGCGAGTCAACTATCATGGCTGTAATGACAAGACAGGGGCCGGTTACCTCGCAGGCCGACATCGATCTGACGATTCATGCGAGTCACTGGAACCCTTTCACTGTGCTGGGTCTTCATGAGATACCCGGGGGCACGGACGGACTGAAGGAGTGGGTGATCCGGGCCTTCCTGCCCGAAGCGCGCATGGCCTGGGTGGTCGATCTGCTGCAGGGCGAGCCCGGCGAGCTTGTTCCCATGGAGCGGCTGCACCCCGACGGGCTCTTCCAGGCTGTGTTCATTGACCGGGCCGAGCCGTTCATGTACCGCGTGAAGATCGAGAGCCACGAGGGGCATCAGTGGGAAATCGTCGATCCTTACCGGTTCGGGACGGTGCTGACCGATTTCGACCTTCACCTCCTGGGGGAAGGAACGCACCTGCGCAACTACGAGCGGCTGGGTGCCCACCTGCGCACCCATGAGGGGTTCCGGGGAGTTCACTACGCCGTCTGGGCCCCCAATGCCGAACGCGTCAGCGTGACTGGCAACTTCAACCACTGGGATGGACGCCGGCATCCGATGAGGAACCGGGGCGCCACCGGAATCTGGGAGCTGTTCATCCCCGATCTCTGCGAGGGTGAGGTCTACAAGTTCGAGATCAAGAGCCGCAACTACGGTTACGTCGTACAGAAGGCCGACCCTTACGGGTTCGCCTCCGAACTTCGCCCCAAGACTGCGTCGGTCGTCTGGGACCTCTCCAAGTTCACCTGGGGCGACCACGAGTGGATGGCGACCCGGGCTCAGCGGCAGGCGCTCGACCGGCCGATCTCCGTCTACGAGGTCCATCTCGGCTCATGGAAAAAGAGCAGCGAGTCGGCGACCGGCTTCCTGAACTATCGCGAGCTGGCCCACGACCTGGCCGCGCACCTCGAGCACACCAAGTTCACGCACATCGAGCTGATGCCAATCACCGAGCATCCTTTCGACGCAAGCTGGGGCTATCAGCCGGTTGGCTATTTCGCGCCGACCTCCAGGCATGGCACGCCCGACGACTTCGCCTACTTCGTCGATTACCTGCATCGCCACGGCTTCGGGGTGATTCTCGA
>Ga0074044_10004500_pt1 | contig 11537 bp, 13 predicted proteins | sample BogForMeECP23OM1_FD_94443 | JGI IMG/M metagenome (GOLD analysis project Ga0074044, IMG submission 94443) | Bog forest soil microbial communities from Calvert Island, British Columbia, Canada - Bog Forest MetaG ECP23OM1 | ecosystem: Environmental > Terrestrial > Soil > Wetlands ...
AAGTCGTAGAGCACGAACTTGGATACCGTGCCCAGCTTGCGTACCCGAAGAATCTGTTCCTGTCGCTGGACGCACTGCCGTTCGCGCTGGCGGAAATCCGATCCCGCTTGGAAATGCTCACCAGCTACCGCATTGATATCTTGGTTGCCGATCCGAAGGGGAACATCCCGCTATGGGCGAAGGAGTCAGGGTGCAGCCCGGTTGGGCGCGATTACCTGATCGAGAGGAGCAAACAGGATCACGACCGACGCCAACAGGAGCGCACCTTGAAAAAGGGCGACCGTGTGGCGATCCTCGGTCGCGGGATCGCGGTGGTCGATCCCGTTGACAGCAAATGGATTTTCGCGTCGGTTTCGAACAAATGCGAATTAAGGATCGCCCGCAAAGAAATTGTTTGGGACGAGGGCAACATGCGGTGGGAGACGAACTCTTCGAGCGTGTCCCAGACCAACCCGAAGGCGATAAGTACCGACTGCAACACAGATCAGACAGGAGGAATAACGCATGGACTACATCAATAATAAGGACGAGAAAATCGGGTCTTTGACGGTCGCGATTGGGAAAGAAAAAACCGTCACCATCAACCGCCTCAATGATGTCACGACCGTGACTACCCAAGATCGAACCACGGGCAAGGTTTCGTCACAGACGTTCTTCGGTGATTCGCCGTTTGGCAAGTAGGCGGCTGGAGCCAGCCATTGCAACCTTGCGTATTCCGCTTTGGCTTCCTTCAGGATGGAGATGTCGGGGTCGGCGTCTTTTCAAAGGGTGAGGAAGTCTTTGTAGGCGGCTTTCGCCTTGGCGGATTGGATGCAGGCTCGTCCGGGTTGGAGATGAGCTAGTGCACCGATGGTTTGTTCACAACAACGCCGAGGTAGTCAATAACCTATGGAACTCCGCGATCGCTTCGCTGCTGTGATGACGAGCGGGGCTGACAGGCAGGAGAGGCATTCCTTTATTATGGCGGGATCGCACCATGCCCGGCCACTACACTGAGAGGCTTGCTGCCGAACGTCTCCGCGCTTGCTATGATCTCGCCCCGCCTCGCGCCAAAGCGTACCTTGAAGCGGAGATCGAGTTCGTCCTTGCAAAAACGACGCCCTCCATGCTCGCCTTGGAACTGGGTTGTGGCTATGGACGGGTTCTTGAGCGGCTCCTTTCCAGAGTGCGCGTGGCGTTCGGAATCGATACGTCGCCGTCCAGCCTCTGCATGGCGCTGGAATATCTGGGACGCAAACCATCACTATGCCTTGCCTGCATGGACTCCGTTCAAATGGGATTTCGCGACCACGCCTTTGATTTGACTATCTGCATTCAGAACGGCATCTGTGCCTTCGCGGTTGATCAGCAGCAGCTTTTCCGAGAGGCGATTCGGGTGACCCGATCAGGCGGGCTGGTGGTCTTTTCGAGCTACACTCCTCAATTCTGGGAGCATCGACTGGAATGGTTTGAAATTCAGTCCGCACACCACCTGATCGGCGAGATCGATTACCAAGCGACAGGCAACGGAATGATTGTCTGCAAGGACGGTTTCCGCGCAACAACTGCGGATAGACAGAGTTTTGAGAAGCTTGCTGCCAGTCTGGAAGTTACACCCCGCATTACTGAGGTAGACGATTCCAGTCTGTTCTGTGAGTTCGTTGTCCCTTAACGCTGCTCCGTCCACACTGAGGCGAGCCTACGCCACCACAGCGGAAGCTCGCTCGACTGGCGGTTTCGCCGGAGCCAGCGCGAGCAGGACTACTCCGATGATGACAAGCACAGCCACGCCCCACAGGTCTCCGCGATAGCCCCCCTTCGAGAATGCCGTCACCGCCATAACAGCGGCGTGAGCGAAACACGACCATGCCGTGAAAGCAATCAGGCTGCGATTGGCCGATGGGTTACGCGCTGCTATCAGCAAGAAAATGCCGAGCGCGACATAGAGGCTAAGCATCATATCAAAGGTATACATCGACTGATTCTGGCGCCATAAAGACTCCGTCACGGGGTAAATGCCAGCCGAAAAAATCAATCCCACCAACACCAAGACAACCTTCAGCGCACGTTCTCGACGCATCATGCCCTCCTCGCGGTCACAAACTTGTGAGCCATGCCGAGCAAATCCCGCAGGACATCAGGTCTGACGCGGGACAGGCGAACCAGCACGGAGGTGTCGTTGAGATAGTGGTCGGTCACGTAGTAAACATCCGGGTCTGCTGCGAGCAGTTCCGTGCGGTCGTCGAAGTCAACGCGAACCACAAGTGAACCCGGCTCAGCCGTACGATGAGAAGGCACACATGCCAAAAGTTAGCCGACCTGCTTCGCAGCGCCTTCGTTGTGCATCCGCGAGCTGATTTGCAGACCAGCATCATCCCGCTTCACCTCCAGCACCGAGTCGTCGGAGAAGATGAAGAGCAAGGGCAGCCCATCGTCAATCGAACCAGAGATCAGATCCCGCAAACTCAAATCTTCCGGAAGCGAACCTGCGGGGTTCTTGGCTCGTGAGCTTCCAGCTTGGACCGTCGAAGCTTCCCTGAAAGCCTTGACGAAGATATCGGTGAGAGCTTCCCTGCCCGCGCCGCAGGCGCGGTCCTTCCATCCGTTGATGAACTCTTGACACTGGTGCGAGTAAGATCGGCCCACGGTCGCTTCAGTCATCGTGTTTCCCCCTTTTGGATCGAGTGAATGGGCGAGTGGCCCCAGCTGCGATCACAGGGAATTCGCGTGATGAAAAGTTCCTTCTCGTCATTTTTGGGGTACGGAAATTCGTGCCCAGCCAGGAGACGCGGATAGCACCCCTTCAATAGAACCTATCTAAATTTGAGACTTCGCTCGCGGCGGCTCTCTTCCTCCAAGTGCAGCGAGCGAGCCTTCAGCAAATCATTGAGCGATACCAAACCCAGAAATTTTCTCGTGTCACGCTCCAGGACCGGCATTCGCGTGCAACCTTTTTCCACCATGCGATATACGACCACCCGCAGCGGTTCGTCTGGATAGGCCTCGACCGCGCTCGTTCGTACCAAATCACCGATCGGCCATCCTAGGGCTGCATCCCCATTCTGCTCTTTCCGCTCGTTTAGATCCCCGCGTGTCACTACACCGACAAACTGTCCTTCCGCGTTCACGACAGGCAACAAACGCTGCTTCTGGCGGTGATCCACCCGCAACGAGTGCCATATCTCACCTAGCGTACTCGCGGCTGGCAATACCGCAACCTTCGTTCGCATGACCTCGCGTACAAAAAGAATTTCCAGCGGATCGACCGCGTACTCGCGGCTTAGGTGGTAGCCGCGCCGGGCAACTTTCTCGGTCAAGATGGACCGCCGCAATGTCAAGACGGTGAAACCGTGGGCGATGACGCTCCCCACCAGAAAAGGCAAGAACACATTTGCATCGTGCGTCAGCTCAAAGGCGAAAACAATGCTCGTAAAAGGAGCACGCATCGTGCCGCCAAGAATGGCACCCATGCTGATTAGTGGCCAGAAGCCGGCGCCTTCATTGGGAAGAAACATTGCTTCGATGCCGCCCAGTGCGCCTCCCATCATCAGCAGCGGGGCTAGAACGCCGCCCGATGTGCCGGAGCCGAGCGATACTGCCCAGATGAACCATTTGACCAGCAAGACTCCGAGAATGACACGTGTAGTTACGTTCCCCTGAAGCAATGCACCAATGGTGTCGTAACCGACGCCCAGCGCTTGCGGAAAAACCAGACCTCCCAAGCCGATGGCCAGTCCGCCGATCGCTGGCCACCACATCCAGTGGATCTTCAGCCGTTGGAACGCATCCTCAGCCGCGTATACCGATAGTGTCAGCAGGGCCGACAGGGCTCCCGCCAGCAGACCAACCAGGGCGCATCCGAGCAGTCCCTTCGGCCCAATGAACAATGGATGGACCGGCACGGGAAACAGCGGGCCGAACCCCAAGATATACCTTCGTACGACCGCAGCCATTGCACTGGCCAATGCCACCGGAATCAGGCTGCGCGGTTTCCATTCGAAAAGCAGCAACTCGACAGCCAATAGCACTGCCGCCACTGGCGAAGCAAAGGTTGCGGACATCCCTCCGGCAGCGCCCGCCACAAGAAGCGTTTTGCGCTCCGCGCTCGTCAGGTGGAACAGTTGGGCGATCATCGAGCCCACCGCGCCGCCCGTCATGATAATCGGGCCTTCTGCGCCGAACGGGCCGCCGGAACCGATCGAGATTGCCGAAGAGAGTGGTTTGAGAAGCGCGACTTTGGGTTCAATCCGGCTGCCGCCGAGCAGAATAGACTCAATCGCCTCGGGTATGCCATGGCCTCGGATGCGTTCGGAACCGTACCTCGCCATGACGCCGACGATGAGTGCGCCAGCGATGGGAACGAAAATGCTGTATACGCCAAGATGGTTTCCAACCGGCGAAACCATCGATGTGTTCCAGCGGCCAAAATAGAACAGATTGGTGAACAACCCGATTAAACGGAGTAGAGCCAATGCCACAAATGCGCAGACCACACCAATCAATGTGGCCAGTAAGGAAATGGGAACAACTCGCCACGTTGTTGTGAAATCTCCCAACTCATCGTTGCGTTCCAGCCGGTTGATAACTGCGCCGTTGTTCCGTAATTCTGTTTCGCTATCCTTGTCCACTGTCGAAGGAGTCATTGATCACAATCGCGGCCATCCGATACCAAGCCGTGCATGCGCGGAAAGAGATGTGGTTTTTCTTACGTGAATCCTCGACTCTAGGAAAGGGGTAGAACCTTCCTTTTGTAAACTGTGTTCGCCAACGTCGCCATGGCGATATACCAAGCGACCAACCCGGTAATAAAGATCTCCCACCCCGCAGCCGCTGGCGGACACTTGCCCAAAACCACGAAGTCCAGCAGAATGAAGGCCAGCAAAAGCAGCCAGAATAGGACTGCCAGAAACTTTCCCACGCCGTGGACGGCAACGCAAAAGGCCAACGTGAACAGCGTCCACATGAGGAAAAACCCGAGTTCCTCGGGATGACCAGCAGGAATGCCCGTCTTCGGCTGTACGTACAGCAGCACGAATAGTGACCACCAAAAGGCGCCGTAGGACATGAAGGCAGACCCGCCGAAGATGCTTCCTTTTCGAAGGTCCACGATCCCCGCAATGAATTGCGCAGTGCCCCCGAAACAGATTGCCAGTGCCAGTGTCGGCCCGGCGCTCCAGAATCCTACGTTATGCAAACCTGTCGCCATCGTCGTCAAGCCGAAGCCCATTAGTCCCACTACGGCCGGGTTCGCCCACCACTCCCTGCAGATACCACTGTCTTCTAATTCCGCCATATTTTTTCTCCTTGAATTCGTTTCTCTGGCAGTTTGAACACAATTGTGGGTGAAACCTCTAACAATATCTGTGAAACCTTTCACAAAACGTCAAGGAAGATAGCTCTCCCCCGAGCTTCCCAGCTGCTCTTACACAAAATCGCCGAGAGATATATTTCTTCAAACTGTGAAACCTCTTACGGAACTGGCGTCGGGGCTGACCTAAAGTTTTGACAGAGGGGAACTCGCCGTGGGAAATCCTGAGAAAGAGCAGCTCTGCAGTCCCGTTGCGCTGACAGGATCCGACTCAGCTTTACAGAAGCTGAAGAAAGGTTTGAACACTGTTACAACCATCATCTTCTGCGTGCTCTTTGTAACCGTGATTGGGAGCGAATTGACCTGCTTGGCGACAATGCCCTCTTTGTCGCTAGACATAAAGACGATGGGATTTTTCGTTGGCGCAGCGGCCCTATTAATGTTGATCGTCCAGGTGATAGACATTACCGAGAGCTAATATGCCCTCGCTGGATGGATGTCACATCCTGAGGTCTGGTTTCACTGTTATGTCGGGACGTTGAACTTGCCATCGGTCCAGTGCTAGCATCCTCCGTGCAAGTACCGGTCATTGCGAAGAACGTGTGGCCGTATTTCGTTACAGCACCGGTCTTGTTTCATGGGGTGGCGCGGCGGGATCTGCGAAAGATCACCCGCCTCTGCACGGAGAAGTGGTTCTCTCGCGGGCAAACGATATTCCGGGAAGGCGAGTCTGCCGATTCCCTTTACGTCCTGAAAAAAGGTATGGTGAGGCTGATTTCCCTCTCGGACCAGGGGAGGGAAACCATTCTGCACATCCTCAAGCCCGATGAGGTCTTCGGCGAACTTCTTCTCTCCGAGGAGAAAAGAGCCTTCACGGCCATTGCCACTGAGGATTCTCTGGTGACGATTATTTCCCAGGAGTCTTTTGTGGAACTCTTGTCCGCGTTCCCCGCTGTCGCCCTGAACTTCATTCGGCTCCTTTCGAAGCGATTGGCCACAGTGGAGAGGGGACAGGCGGAATTCAGCCATACCTGGTCCTATCACCGACTGGCCAGAGTGCTGCTCCAGTTGAGCGAAAAATACGGACAGGAGGTTCCTGGTGGTGCGTTAATCAATGTCCGCCTGACCCATGAAGATCTGGCCAACTTGATTGGGACGAGCCGGGAAACGGTCACGACACAACTCAGCAAGTTCACACGCATGGGCCTCCTGAAACGCGAGTCCAGGCATTTCATTGTGGCCAGATCCAAACTCATCAACTTTATTCGCACCGAGGAGCTTCGACTGAAGAATCTCCCCTTTTCTCAGACAACAATTCCTCCCGGCGAGCTATAGCCGACGCTGCATGCATGCTCTATTCGGCGCGGCCACCATGAAGCATACTTACGAACAAATGAAAGCCAGGGCCAGCAAAACTCCAAACGCCACTCCATGCTTCATCTCAGACCACCCGAGTTTTCTGACATCCAGGGCTTCAGGTTTTCGAAAGAACCATTGTGTTCCTCGCACGAGTGCGGGAGCAAAAGCGATGATCACCAAGGGAGGAAGCACCCGCCAGTGCGACGCCAAGGCCAGCGCTACCAAAAATACCGGCTGAGCCAGGAAGAAGAACCTCCCTCGATCAAATTTCTCGGAGAAGGTAGCGGCACGGGCAGCACGGATACGCAGTTGGACGAAATGAATCTGATTGCCCGCGAAGATCCAGTTCGCCGCCCACAAAACGAAAGCGCGCTCATCTAGCCGTCCGGTGCCGATATAGTAAGCAGCCGGAGCAGTGCAGGTGAGGCCAACGGTACCCACCAGTTGCGCCGCCATTCGCGCCTTATGACCGAACATCCGAAGAACCGCCTGGGCCACAAATGCAAATGCCGTTGCCGCTCCGAGAAACAACAACCCTGAGTTTCGACCGTTCCACATCAGCCCGGTCAGACAAGCGACGGATACAGCGCCCAGACAAAGGGACGCAATGAGCGCTGTCCAGCGTTCTCCTGATGTATGGGCGGTCAGTGAGCCCGTACCGATGAGGCTTTCGAGCGGCGTTCGCAACCAAAACAAAGACAGCGTTGCTGTCGTGAACACAAGCAGCGGCCAAGCCCGATGTGCCGAGGCCAACCCCGCGGCGACTCCGGTGAACAGGGGAACAAGCAGCAGCCCCCAGGCACCATGCTCACGCGGGATTATCAGCGCTCGCCTGCGGGCCCGCTGAGCTGCACTTTCAGCTTCACCATTCTCGGTCATAAGGTCTTTCATCTTTCGGGACCGGATCTTGTCGCATAGCCAAGTACAACCTGAAAATCCTGCTTAGCTGGCCACGCGAGAACTATCGTATTCCAGCAAACGCCTTTCGCCTTGAAGCGCACGGAGCGGAGTCAAGTCCTGGGTCAACTCCACAGTGCCCAGATAGGCTCCGTCTGAATTGCGGACAGCAAAGTAGCGGACGTGTACGAACTTGTCATGAAAGTTGATCCAAAATTCCGCGACGCTTTGTTTTCCGGCGCGAAAATCCGTCAGAATCTGATCAACAGTCTCGACACTTCTGGGAGGATGGCAGTGTTGCACCTTGCGTCCGATGATGGCCTTGCTGCGGGCGAAGATGCGATCCGGACCCTCGGTGAAAAAAGCCACCCGGTCGTCAGCGTCGACAAACGTAAGATCTAGCGGAAGAGTTGAAAACACCGCGGCGAGTTGTTCCAGGCTTACATTCCCGGTGGGCAGCATGAGAGCGCCCGACTGCGGAACTTTCATGGATTCGGGTGTCGTGCCGACAGCGGGCGTGTAGCCTTGTTGCGGCTCCACGATGCACCACCCGTACTTCGGAGACACCGACCATATCTCGCCCCACTCATCTTCCGACAGCGTCTCCAGAGACATCGGAAGCAATATGTTTTCCTCCTTGTAAATCATCTCCTGCACGGCCTTGAGGGCGGCGTTCGCGGCCTCGACCAGATTCATCTTCCATTTCTCGATGTCGGCCAGGTCAGAGTGTATGCACTCCCCAAGGCGCTTGAGCAAATTTCGCACGTCATCATCCTTGGCCCACATCACTTTTGACGGGCCGGTAATGCCGTGCCGCTCCAAGCAGCAAAACAACGCGTGTTCTTTGCGCTGGTAGTGCTTGTCGATATCCATCAGCTCGTTGAATGACTGGCGAAAGCGCAGAAGAATCGCCGCGGCATCGGGAGCCTCATTCGTAGTCTGCAATTCAGCCAGAGTCTGCGTCATTGCCCCAATCTTACCGCGTAATGCTTCGTTTTCACGACGGAAGGTATCCACCGGGTGTCCCGGAGCAATTGCCTTGCGGATGGGGAGTTGAACTAGGACGTCGCGCGTCACTTTGGAATGGAGGTCGCACATAGACCGGACCTCTTCCACGGGCATTCCTTCGGCGATCAACTCTTGTTCCATGGCCATGATTTCGGAGGCGTCGGTTTGCCTGACGATTTCCTGCATTTGCCGCTGCACTTGCTCCGGGGGGGTTCCCGCGTGCAGGTGCTTGATGATGTCCTTCAGTACTCGAATCCGGTTCGCCTTGTTGTCGATCACTTCGCTCATGACACCCTCCTGAATATTCCAAGGTTACGGATGCGAATGAACCCAGCACATGACTTTTGTCACACTGCTGCGCACATTTGGCTGTCAGAGAGAGAGCTGGGACGCAGAGAAATTGGGAAACCTAACGCCACATGGCATTTGCCTGCTGTGACCTAAGTCATAGTTCACGGTCAACGCTTGTCCTATTCTCGTAAACGGGAGGATGCAGCCGTGCCAGCTGTGGAGCGAGACAATTCCAGAACGCCAGTGTCGCTCCTCAGGGAGACCGATGGCCCGGTTCAGGATGCTGTCGACGCCGCTTCCCAACTGCAAACGGAGAGTGGGAGACACACGAAGCCCGCGCGCAAAAAGCTCCTGCGGCGAGACAATCGAGACCACTCGCAGCGGTTGCGCGTCGCCGTACAGCTTCTCTTCGCGGCTCTAAACCTGTGGATCGGCTTGCAGCTTTATCTTTGGGTGCGCTGGGCGGAAAGCGGTGGCCAAGCATTCGAAGTCTCGCGGCCCGCAGGAGTCGAGGGCTGGCTACCCATTGAAGGCCTAATGCAGCTGAAGTATTTTCTGGTTTCTGGGCAAGTACCACATGTGCACGCCGCTGGTTTCTTCCTGTTCACGTCATTCCTGATGATTTCGTTCGTCTTCCGCAAGTCGTTTTGCAGCTGGATATGTCCGGTGGGAACCGTTTCTGAATACCTGTGGAAGTTGGGTCATTCCATCTTTGGTCGAGCCTTCCAGCTGCCCCGCTGGGCCGACATCACTTTACGCTCGCTGAAGTACCTCGTGCTGGGCTTCTTCGCGTACGCAGTGATCGGCATGTCAGCTGCGTCCATTGCAGAATTTCTCAATAGCCCCTATGCGATCATCGTCGACGTGCGCATGCTCAACTTCTTCCGTTTCCTTAGCGGCACAGCAGCATGGGTCATTTTCGGGCTGGTGATTGCCTCGATCTTCGTGCAGAACTTTTGGTGCCGTTATCTTTGCCCGTACGGAGGGTTTCTCGGACTGGTCTCCCTGCTCAGTCCGATGCGCATTACGCGTAATTCAAGCACTTGCATTGATTGCGCTCTGTGCGCTAAGGCATGTCCCTCGGCATTGCCGGTCGACAAGCTGCTGCAAATCCGCTCCGCCGAGTGCACCGGATGTTTGGAGTGTGTGGCCATCTGCCCCGCAAAGGACGCTCTGACCATGAGCGTACTGGCGGGTGAGCAAAAGCGCCGCGCAATTCCGGCCTGGTGCATGGCCGCGGGAATCGCGATTCTGTTTCTTGGCATGGTTGGCTACGCGAAGGTTACTGGCCAGTGGAACACGAATCTGCCGAAGCAGGTCTATCTGCAACTCGTGCCGAATGCGAGCGAACAACATCACCCAATGCCAGGGGCACAGTGATAGCACTTAATACCTCCCTGTTGTCCTCTTTTCCATAGAAGAGAAATCGCGGGCACGAGCTTTTGAACGTTATCGCGTAAAATCGACGCCATGCCGACAGAGCAGGAATCTGCCTCGCTCGCTGTACTGAAAGGTGTATCTATCTTTTCCGGTTTGTCGGAACAGGAATTCGCGTTCCTGACTTCACACCTTCTGCAGCGCAAATACGCTGCCGGCGAACTGATCTTCGGCGAAGGCGATCCTTGCGCCGGCCTGTATGTTGTTCAGTCGGGCAATGTGCGCATCTTCAAGAGTTCGGCTAGTGGACGCGAGCAAGTGCTTTCGATCGATGGGCCCGGCAGCTCAATTGCTGAACTACCTGTCTTCGACGGCGGGAACTATCCAGCCTCCGCCCAGGCTGTCAGCGATAGCACCCTCCTCTTCTTCAGCCGTCAGAATTTTCAGTCTCTCTGTCTGCAGCATCCGCACGTCGCGCTGAAAGTTTTGCAGGTGATTGGCGGGCGTCTGCGCCGGTTAGTGGGCATCATCGAAGAGCTTTCGTTTACCACAGTGCGTCACCGTCTGGCTTCCTTTCTCTTACGTCTTGCTCAGAAGGAAGGCAAACGCACTCCGGAAGGCGTGGAAATCATCGTGCCAGTCAGCAACCAGGAATTGGCATCGCAAATCGGCACAGTGCGCGAGCTTGTATCCCGCAATCTCTCCCGGCTACAAGCGGAGGGAATGATCAAGATCGATGGCCGCAGCGTGATTGTCTGCAACTTGAAAGCCCTGGAAGCCGAACTGCTGTCTGAGAATTAACCAGAGCGCAATCGAGTCCTCCGCCTGCCCTCGTCCGCTCCGTGTTTTCCGTTTATTCATATCGATGATGGTTCCCCCCCAGGCTGTGTGATCGCCGTGACAAAAGTCATCGGCACAGCTGCGCTACTCCGCTACCTTCAATGATGAAGCGTGGCCATGAGGCATGGAGCCGGACCACAGAGGAGGATCTAATGAGCATTACCGCTGAGAAAACTGTTCGGGAAGTGGCCCTGGAAAATCCCGCTGCGACCCGAGTGTTTGAAAAGTTGGGCATCGACTATTGCTGCGGCGGCAACAAATCCCTCGAAGAAGCGTGCCGCACGGCGAATGTCCCGATGGACGAGGTGCTGGACTCGCTCGAAATAGCCGAGCAGTCTGCACGTGCCGTCCAATGGGACCGTAACTGGACAACGGAGATGCTGGCTGACCTGGTTGCGCACATCATCAGTACTCATCACAAGTACACGCGCGAGGAGATGGCTCGCCTCGGTCCGTTGTTCGACAAGGTCTGCTCCGT
>Ga0074044_10004501_pt1 | contig 11536 bp, 12 predicted proteins | sample BogForMeECP23OM1_FD_94443 | JGI IMG/M metagenome (GOLD analysis project Ga0074044, IMG submission 94443) | Bog forest soil microbial communities from Calvert Island, British Columbia, Canada - Bog Forest MetaG ECP23OM1 | ecosystem: Environmental > Terrestrial > Soil > Wetlands ...
CGCGAGCCGGGATGGCGAAATTGGCAGACGCAGCGGACTTAAAATCCGCAGGTCCGAAAGGACTGTGGGGGTTCGATTCCCCCTCCCGGCACCAGTCGCAAAGGCTTGCGACTGAGTGCGTTATCAATTGGTGGTATTTGAGGTAGGAGTTTCCTTCGTTTCTTCACTATGCCCGTCGCGGGGTTCCAGCCTGCCGATTGCCTCTGCAATGTCAGACTGTGAAACGATGGCATAGCGCTCGAATACGCTCCGCGTTTTCCAGCCTCCGATCTTCATAATCACACTCTCTGCGCCTCCAGCTCTTCGCAAGTTCCGTGCTGCCGTTCGACTGTTTTGGCTATTCTGACTCAACCTACAACCGAGAATGCGCCTTTCAAGATGCCGAGTGCCAGGTCTCAACCGAAACAGCGAACCGGCGCTACGGAATCTTGTTCTGGCTGCCGGAGAGCACTTTGACTATGTCTTTGCACGATCAAACGAATAAGAGCCGATAACAGGCGGTTCGCAAGTGCGGGCAGGGACCGCTAGCCAAACCTTGTTGCCAGGCATTAGGCATGTGTGCCCAGATGTGGGCGTAACTTGAGCGTCGAGCGGTGACCACGCGCAACACGGCGCGCGGCAAAGAACTGAAACGACAGCCTCGTTGAAGACTTTATAAGCGCTTCGAGCATTGGCATGTCGATTGCGCTCCAACGTGGATGTTAAGAACAAGCTCCTGACTTGGTTAACAGTCATCCTGATTGGACGAGCAGGAGCGCGAGGAGTGAAGGATGCAGAAGCTAATGGTTGCAGTCACATTGTGTTTACTGACGTTGGCGGCTTTCGGCCAGGCTACATCGAAGTATCGAGTAGCCATCATTACTGAGGTCAAGGCTCGTCAGGTTGCAGGCAATAGTGCATCTGATAGCACCAGCTATGACGTTTCCGTCAAGGTGGGCGACACGATTTATGTGGTACTGTACACGCCGCCATTGGGCGAACTGCCGCCGAAGTACGCAAGAGGGCATGAACTGCTGGTACTAGTTGGAAAGAACACAATTACCTACAACGACATGTTGGGCCGGTCGCTGCAGGTGCCCATAGAAAGCCAAAGACCCGCTACCGCTACAGAGCAGAAAGACTCGAAAGGAACTGACTAGCGAGGACATATGACGAGCGTGGCCGAAGTCGACACGATTGACGGAACACTGCGTAGTCAAGGCAAAATTTCGTGGGCTATTGGGCGAATTCAAGGATGGTTCGGTCGCCTTGAGCACAAGTCAGTAACCCCTGACCTCAATCCTAGTCTGAAACAGTGCCGGCATCAGGCCGAGATCGGCGCGCTGAACGAACTGTTGATCAAAGCGCAGGAGGAGGAGCGGATGCGTATCTCCGGAGAACTGCACGACGGAGTTCTACAGCAGATCACTTCTCTCACTCTCAGGCTGGGCATAGTGAAATATCAGGTGCCACCCGATTCTAAAGCGAAAGCAACGATCAGTGGTTTGCAGCAAGAACTCATTCAAATTGGAACAGAGATCCGCCATTTATCGCATGAGCTTCACCCTGCAGTGCTGCAAGAGGCAGGACTGCCCGCGGCACTCTCGGCATACTGCGATGAGTTCAGCAAAGTGCGCGGTCTTCTTGTGGCATGTGACACGGACGAAGGCGCGAAGCAGTTGTCGCCTGGGGCCGCGCTGTGCCTCTACCGCATCGCACAGGAAGCGCTCGGCAATGCCGCCAAGCATTCGGATGCAAAGAGAGTCGAGGTTCGGCTTACCAGATGCGACGGAAGCGTTTGCCTGGCTGTGTCCGATGATGGCGTTGGTTGCGCGCCCGAACAGATCGCAAAATCAGGAGGGCTGGGGGTAATCAATATGCGAGAACGCGCGCTCCGGCTGAACGGAACGTTCGAGTTCGATAGCCAACCAGGGCGAGGGGCGAGAGTGAGGGTGACGGTCCCTTTTCGAGCGGCCTCGTAAGTTTCGGGGCTCCCACCGGAACCGTGAAAGCGCAAACAGCGCGGGCAAAGGCTAAATTGCAGAAGTTAGTATGAGGAGTACTCCACACGGGATCTCGTTCTCGTGGATGCCGCCGCTAGCACCAGCATTCCATACCCGCGCTGAAGTTGTCGGACACAATCTTCTTCACATGAGCCAATCCGCAGGTCCAATCGCTCGGCGCAGGCCGCATTGCGTAAGCTGAGCCCAGAATGCAAAAGCTCAGTGGAAGACCGAACGCAATTTCCTAAGACACAATGTCGAACTCGGCCCTGTGATCCTCGGTTCTGGACGCGAAAAGCAACCAATCCGATCCGCTCGATGACCCAATAGGGTCACGACCCGAGCGCAGCTGACCGGGTCTGCCCGCATTCGGGCGCGCCTGCCCGGATACTGTCCAGATCGTTCGCATCATCAGAGCATCCCATGCGCAAATCGTTGACGTGCCTGATATTACGACTACCCGCCAATGGCCTTGCGCGTGCCATGAACAGTTTCGTAGTGAATCTTGGCAATGGTCCCTCAGGAAAGTTTGGGACATTTTGCCGGAGGGGAAACGACTCCGTGAGTGACGACACCAACAGGATCGATAAGGCGGAAATCAACATCGTGGCCAGCGAAGATGGCGCTTTGGCGTCTTTGAAGGGAAGCATTGACTTCGATTCCTCCCCGGCCATGCGCGACCAGCTCATCGCCCTCTTGAACTCGCCACATCCGAGGACAGTGAGCATTGACCTGTCCGGCGTCACCCATATCGACAGTTCCGGCGTGGCCACCCTGATCGAAGCGCTAAAGATCGCGCGAGACAATAGCACCGAGCTGAGGTTGCAGGGCCTGCACGATCGGTTAGTTAGCCTGTTTGAATCTACGGGAATTCTAGCCCTCTTCAATGGAAGCCCCAAGATGAGCCAGTCTGGGCGCGAGGCGGTCTAATGACGAACCTTTTCGAAAGTGCCGGCAAAGAGACCCTGAGTCAACTCGACTACGTCGGAAGCTTAAACATTCAATTGTGGGCAACCTTGCGCGGGATGCGCAGAGCTTTGCCCCTGATTGGAAATCGACATCGTTGGCATGCAGCCGTTCACCAAATGCTAGAGATCGGGGTTGACGCGCTGCCGATGGTTGCCCTGATGGCCATGTGCAGCGGTTTCATCCTGGCCATGCAGGGAGCATCTGAGCTGCGGCGGTTCGGAGCTTTGCATTTCGTCATCGATCTGGTCGCAGTCGGCTTCACCCGCGAACTTGGTCCGCTGCTGACGGCCATCGCCGTCAGCGGACGCTCGGGATCTGCATTTGCCGCCGAGATCGGCACCATGAAGGTGACGGAAGAGATCGACGCTCTCAAGGTTATGGCCTTCGAACCTGTGGAGTTCGTCCTGGTGCCAAAGTATTTGGCCGCACTGGTGGTTGTTCCGTGCCTCAGTATCGGCGCGAACCTCTTCGGGATTCTCGCCGGGGGCCTGTTCATGTTCTTCAGCACGCACCTTGGTCTGCTGGTCTATTTCAGATATGTGCTGATCTCGATCCAGTTACGGGATGTGATTGCCGGGTTGATCAAGAGTGTGGCATTCGCCACCATCATTGCGTCTGTGGGATGCCTGGAAGGACTTCGTGTGCGCGGGGGGCCCGACGCAGTGGGTCGCTCGACAACTTCGGCGGTCGTGCGATCAACGTTCCTGGTCATTGTCGCCGATGCGGTATTCACTACCATCTTTTACTTCATGGGAAGAACCTAAATGTCCATAATTTCCGTGCGCGATCTGGTAGTGGAATACGACGGCCGGCATGTGCTCGAGGGGTTGAACCTTGACATCGAACCAGGCCAGATCACGGTCCTGCTTGGTGGCAGCGGTTCAGGAAAGAGCACACTGTTGCGGCAAATTCTTGGTCTCGAGCATCCGAAGTCGGGCAGCGTCTCGATCAAAGGCACCGACATCACGCGCTGCTCACCGGCGGATTTGAACAAAATCCGGCGCTCGATCGGAGTGGCCTTCCAAAGCGCGGCGTTGTTCAATTCGCTGTCGCTGGAAGACAATGTCGCGCTCACCTTGCGGGAGCACACTGCACTCGCTCCCTCAATCATCGACCTGATCGTTTGGATGAAGTTGGCGGTAGTGGGCATGGCGGATTTCGGCAAACTGCACCCCCAGGAACTCTCGGGAGGCATGAAGAAGCGTGCGGCGGTGGCGCGCGCTCTTGCACTCGATCCGGAGATCTTAGTGCTGGACGAGCCCTGCGCAGGCCTTGACCCGATTGTGGCGGCGGAACTGGACGAACTGATCTTATTTCTCAAGGACACTTTTCAGATTACGGCGCTGGTTGTCACCCATGAGATGCGCAGCGCTTTCCGAATCGCCGACCGGATCGCGATGCTGTTCAATGGAAAGCTCCTCGCGGTCGGCACAAAAGATGAGATACGGGCAAGCCAACATCCGCGGGTGAAGCAGTTTCTCAACGCCGTGCCGGATAACCCGGGGCATGCGCCGGCAGTGGCCTCCTATTTGGAACGGTACGTGCACAGTCAGGGAGCAAAACCATGACCACAGAAGCAAAAGTCGGTGCCTTCGTCCTCAGTTGCTTTGCGGTACTCACGTTCACCGTGATCTACCTGCTGAACGCACAATACAGCGGCGGGGCGGCACACTATCGCACTTACCTGCGGTACGCCGGCGGACTTGAGCCCGGGGCTTCCGTGCTGTATGGAGGAATCGATGTGGGCAAAGTTACAGCGGTGCGGCCCTGGGCGCAGGATCCAACCCGAATCGAGATTCTCCTGGATGTTAAGAAAGATACCCCGCTGAATGAGAAATCAGTGGCCAAGCTGGGATTCGTCAGCGTCATGAACAACGCTGCCTTGTCGATCACAACCGGCACCATTGATGCCAAGCGCCTTCCACCAGGCTCAACCGTCGCCTCGCAAGAAGCGGCCAGCCTGGATGAGATCGCCGGGAAACTGGCAACCGTTGCGGACAGCGCGAATACGCTGATTACTCAGGCGCAGGGAGAACTGAACGGTATCACCGGCAACGTGAACCATCTACTTGCCAACCTGGACACCATGACCGGACCGCGGAATCAGAAAAAGGTTCAGGCCATTCTTGAGAATGTTGACCGGTTGGTCGCCGAAGAACGCCCAAAGATTGACCGCCTCACCGACCAACTGTCCAGGGTTAGCGAGCATGCGGATGACACCATTCAGAATGTCAATGGCACGGTGACGGATTTGCGCGCTCCCGTGCGGAAAGACCTGGCTGAATTACAGACAACCCTGGAAGAAGCCCAAGGCTTGCTGCAGTCCATGCAAACGATTGTACGAGCCAACGACGACAAGATCGACGACACGGTCGAGAATCTTCGCGATGCGAGCGACAACCTCAACCAGTTTACGAATTCGTTGAAGCAGCGGCCCTGGAGCCTGATCCGCACCAAGCAACCCGGGGACCGCCGGGTTCCGAAATAAGCAGCGGTCACCAGAGGAGGATCGACGACATGAAGAAACTTCCGACAGCTCTTGTATTGATGCTGGCATTCCTACCCGTTCTGGCCAGCTGCGGTAGAGTGAAATATCCCGCATATTACACGCTCAATTTGCCGGCTCCGCCGGATCCGCCCGCCCCTGAAAATGTCCGAACCTCAATCGCAGTACGAGAATTCAAGTCGCCGGGTTATTTGCGGCAAGGGCCCATTGTCTACCGAAGCACGCCCGAGCAAATCGGTTTCTACGAATACCACCGCTGGGCGGCAGATCCGCGCACTCTTGTGACCAGCGCGGTCATCGATCATCTGCGCGCCAGTGGCCAGTTCTCCATGGTCTCGACGTATGATGGCCGTCCCGACAACGACTACATTTTCAGCGGCAAATTGGAAAAGTTGGAAGAAGTGGACGATCAGGACGGGGTCAAGGTGGAGGTTGCATTCTCCGCAGAGATCACCCGAGTCGCGACGGGTGCAACGGTCTGGAGCAATGCTGTTTCCGAAACTGGACCGGTGTCCCGACGAAATGTACACGGCGTCGTCTCCCAGATGAATCGGACTGTGGACTTAGCCATCACCAAACTCCTTTCTACGGTTCCAGCGTCGCTGGGGAGTGAACGATAGGAATTTCAAGCCGAACCTGGGCACGCCGATGCCAGAGGGTCGTCCCGAACCATCCGGATGTGATTGCAGCGGGAACTTGGTTGGCAGATACTTGAAAGCGCAACACCGGGCGCAGCAAAGCGGCGAATCTTTCCAGCGTCCGCGAAAGCCACTATACGTCGGATTTGTCTATCCGGTGCCGCACCTTGACCGAAGGTCGGTTAGCTAGATCGTCCGAGCCTATAGACTGCATTCCAGTGCGAACCCGGGTGTTCGGATCTGTAAACCGGGAATTGTGGAGAGCGCCCCTGTCATGACCATCGCCGAAGATCGATATCGAATGCTGCTGGGTGCGTCCACAGCCCTAGCCGATCAGCCCACGGTAAAAGCTGTCCTGCAGAGCTTGCGTCACGTTCTGTCCAGCACTTCCCGATTGCACGGGGCCGAACTCTACGTGCTGAGCGATGATGGCGAGAGCTTATTCAGCTTCGAGTTCGATCGAGACGCGGACGCTCCCGCAATTAAACGTGGAGCCAAATTGTTACGCATTGGTGTGGTGGCGCAAGCGCTCGATGAACAGAATCCGGTGTTTGTCCCGAACCTGTCGCTGGTAATGTTGGAACACCCTGACCTGGCTCCTTTTGCAGCCGAGGTTGCCGGGCGAAGCACCTACTTGTTCCCAGTATCGACCTCGCAAAAACGCTACGGAATTCTGTCAACGCCAAAGTTGCCGGGCCAGCAATTTGCCCCCGAAGACGTCGAGATGCTCAGTGCCCTGGCGGCCCACGTTGCGGTCGCGCTCGAAATCGCACTGACAAGAGACACCGCGGAGCTTTACCACCGAGAGGTCGTGAAGCAGCGGGATCGGCTCAGCTTGTTGCTGGAGATCAACAATCACATTGTGAGCAAGCTGGAAGCGGAGGAACTGTTTCAGGCGGTGGCGGCGTCGATGCGCAAGCACCTGGGCAACGATCTCACGTCATTGTGGCTCTTCAACAAGCAGTCGGGCAGTTTGGAACGCAGATTTCTCGATTTCCCGACGGGGAAGGGCTTTCTAGAGAAGGTCGTTGTCGCCGAGCCCACGAAGCTCTGGAGCGAATGGTCGCGCCTCCGCACGCCACAGTATTACTCACCGTTGGAAACAGATATACCTCCGGCTCTCCGTGAGGCGTCCCGAGCTGAATCCCTCCTCTCGGCCGTCCTGGTGCCACTGATGGGCGCCGACGGCCCCCTGGGCCTGTTGACCATGTGCAGTCGCAAGGCGAATGGGTTCAACGAAGCGGACCGCGACCTGCTGTCGCAGATTGGCACCCAAATCTCTTTGGTACTGGAGAATGCTCTGGCCTACGGACGGCTCCGCGCTTCGCGCGACGATCTGGAAGAGCAGCGCCTCTACCTTGAATCGGAAATCGAATCTGAATTCAACTTCGAAGACATCGTTGGCAAGAGTGCCGCTCTACGCAAGGTGCTGGAGCAGGTCGCGATCGTTGCGCCAACCAGCTCCACCGTGTTACTGCACGGCGAGACCGGTACGGGCAAGGAGCTGGTGGCCCGAGCGCTTCATAATCTCAGCCCGCGGCGGGAGCGCACATTTGTTCGTCTGAACTGCGCGGCGATCCCTTCGGGCTTGGTGGAAAGCGAACTCTTCGGCCACGAAAAGGGTGCTTTCACGGGTGCCCTCATGCAGAAGCGAGGCCGGTTCGAGCTGGCGGATCACGGCAGTCTTTTTCTCGACGAGATCGGCGACATCACCATGGATTTGCAGCCGAAACTTCTGCGCGCTCTGCAGGAACAAGAGTTTGAACGCCTCGGAAGCACGAAGACGATCAAGGTTGATGTTCGTCTGATTGCGGCCACGCATCGCGATTTGGAAAGCATGATTCGCAATAATCAGTTTCGCGAAGACCTTTTTTACAGGTTGAGGGTGTTTCCCATCGAAATCCCGCCGCTGCGCGAACGGCGCGAGGACATTCAGCTCCTGGTCCACTTTTTTGTGTCGCGCCTTTCCCGCCGTATGCAAAAGCGTATCCGGTCTGTCCCGAGAACCGCGATGGAGGCTCTGGTGAATGCCGATTGGCCGGGAAACATTCGCGAGCTGGAGAACTTCATTGAGCGCTGCGTGATTCTCACGCCAGGGGACGAATTGAATGTGCCACGAGCCGAGCTGAACCGATCCGCTGGCCGCACTGTTATTGCGGCGGCGTCGACCTTCGAGCAAGCTGAACGGCAGGCGATCATCGACGCTTTGAAAACTGCGTCTGGACGGATAGCAGGCAAATGTGGAGCGGCAGAGCGCCTCGGCCTTAAGAGAACTACGCTGCAGAACAAGATGCGCCGGCTAAGTATCACTCGCGCTGATTATTCGGCCTGACCGCATGTGGTCCCGCAACAACATGCGGGGCAAGTCAAAGGCGCCGGCGTCCTCGGATTCTTCAACCCTTCAAGGCGGCTGAATCAGCCGCCTTGATTCTTTTGCTCGAGGGGGGTGCCCGCATGCTGTCGCTGCCCGTCCTAGACGGCGGCACCTGATCGAGACGCCCTTTACTGTCAATAAGTTACGCTGAGCAATCTTGGCAAACCATCTGCACAGCTCAGTCTAGGCAGCCCTTTGAGCTGCCAGTAAATGGCAGAGGGACCAATCATGCTACGTGTGGAAACGCAAGAATCAGACGGTGCACTGATGTGCAGGCTCGAAGGCCGATTGACCGGGGCCGGAGCTGAACAGGTTCGCACGGTTACGACGCGCTGCGACTCCAAACTGAAACTAATTGTGGATCTGACGGAAGTGCTATTCATTGATGCTGTCGGCGAAGAGGTGCTGTCGCTGTTCAAGAGGCTCGGAGCTCAGTTCGTTGCCGAGACTTCATATTCCCGCGATGTTTGCGAACGTCTTGATCTTCCGATGGTCCGCAATAAACCGAACATGCAAGTGCCGGGTAATTCGAACGGAAAGGGCAATCATTCGGCCACTGAGCGTCGTTGCCGATGATCGAGTGCACCTGAGAAGCCATCGAGTACACTGCCAGTCGCACGACAGGATCTGGGCACTTGAGGCGCCCCACCATTGCCTGGTTCTGCCCGCAAATAGTCTTTTTGCATTTTCAAGTGTCGTCTTTGTCCACAGCTTACACTTGCCCCTGAAATAACACAGTGCCCATATCCGGTCACCGTTCACTCCGTCCTCATCGTAGGCAACAGATATATGTCTTTAAAGTCAGCAACTTGTGCAGAGGATGAGTTTGGCATCGGCCTTGCCTAAGCCAGAAGGTGATTGAGACCACCAAGGAAGTTCACCCATGATTAGCGCGGACAACACGAGTTTTACTGAATCTGCAATTAATGAAAACGTTGGCGGCGTTATTACCCAGCATCGCGAGGAGCTGGAGTGGCTGGCGAACTTCCTGCTCGGAGACGAAAAGATAGCAGCGGCATGCGTTGTGGATGCATGTGCACTGGCAGAATCGGTAAGTCCCGGTGTTCAGGATTGGCTTCTGAAATGGGCGTGCCTGACAATGATCCAATCAGCGGTGCAAATGCAGCAGCGACGCATAACTCAACTCGCCGCAGCGTATGAGCGGCGAGGCTGTATTCACGGAGGACACACAGCACTGTCTTCCGACTGGCGTGACGTTCTGGTGGAGGAGTCGAGCGCCCTGATCTTCAGGCTGGATGTACTCTCGCGCTTTGTCCTGGTGATTTGCGGCCTGCAGAGGCGTTCCACCCAGCAGGCTGCGGTTCTGCTTGGTATCGATCGGATTAGTGTGGAAGCAGCATATTGCGCCGCGATTAAATCCCTGGAAGTGATCGGCTGCGAGCAGTTCCAGCGGCAGAACAACTTGGCAGCCGTGTACAACTGAACGTTAGCCGCAATCACCGTTGCGTGGTTGCGGGCCGCCTGGATGCATAAGAGTTTTGGCATTTCGGAGTCAACCAGCTCCCCGTGCCTATGATGTCCGCGAACACTTTCATTCTCGCCAGCAAGGCAACATTGGTGAGCTTGAATGGTGCGTTCGCGGACATTTGTGTCTTCGGCAGTTTCTCCACTATCCGAGAAAATCGTTCAACGCACAGCAGCAACCGTCACGGGCGCGATCCAGACAGATCACTACGCGATGGTGAGGTCCGATAATCTCTAACTCGGCAGCTGACCAGCGGAGGTTCCGCTCCGCGCCTGAAGCTATCTTTGGCCGTCACCCGCAATAAAGCCGTCAACATTCTCGGAGCATCCGGAACGCCAGCCAATGCTGTCGATTGCCCGCATGAGGGCAGCGCCTGTCGACCAGATATGGGCATTCTTCAGCATTCTTGTACGCACGCACTTTCGATTCAAGAACTTGCAAGGAAGTCCAGGTTGGCATGGCACCTGCAATCTTGGTGCATACGAGCGACGACACGATTCGCTCAAGTTCAAAGCGCCGTCAGGTTCCGGCCGAACTTCCAGGTAGAAGAATGATGAAATCGAAACATCTCGCACTGGTTCTGACAATTCTTGTCTTTGCGTCACCGATCGCGTCGCTTGCTCAACAAACTGCGCAGGACGTCCCGCTCCTTACGCTTGACGACGCGGTCTCCATTGCACTGTCGAACAATCGGCTCGTGAAAAACTCAGCGTTGGAAGCGCAAAAGTATGACTTCCAGGTGAGCACGATGCGCAGCAAGCGGCTGCCACATTTTCAGTTTTCCGCAATTGGCGGCGAACTGCTGCAGCCGGTTGATTTCACATTCGCGAAGGGAGTCTTCGGGACGTATCCAGGAACTGGACCGATTCCGTCAACCAATGCCAAGGTTCACACGCCAGCACAGTTAACCGCCTTTTTGAACGGCAGCATCGATCAGCCGCTGACACAGCAGTACAAGATCGGATTGGGAATTCGCGCGACCGAACTTGGCCGCGAGATCTCTAAAGAAGACGTTCGCGCCGAAAGGCAGAAGATCGCGGCCGAAGTACGAAGCGCATACGTCGAGCTGGTAGCGACTCAAGCCGCCGTGGATGCGGCAGGGGAAGCAGTGAAGACGCTGCAAGAGACGCAGCGAGTTACGCTGCGTTACGTCGCAGAGAAGACCGTGCTGAGAGGAGATTCGTTGGAGGTCGATGCGCGCTTAACCAAGGCGCAATACGACTTGTCGGTTGCCGAGAACGGACTTGCCACACAGCACGAGCGCCTGAATCAACTCTTGGCACGCGATCTTGAAACTCCCTTTCGGGTTGATTTCATGCCCGAGGAGGACACGACAACTCTGACTCTGGAGGAAGCGCGCCACCAGGCGTCGGAGAATCGGCCCGAGATCCACCAGGCTCATCTCAAGGAAAGACAAGCGGAGTACGACCGCCGCATTGCGAAGGCCGAATACATACCCGACCTGGGTATTGCCGTTAGCTACATGGGAGTTCAGAACGTGCAGGTCCTGCCGACGAATGTCGGTGTGGCCGGCTTTGCGTTGACTTGGGAACCATTCGATTGGGGACGAAAGCACAACCG
>Ga0074044_10004502_pt1 | contig 11535 bp, 12 predicted proteins | sample BogForMeECP23OM1_FD_94443 | JGI IMG/M metagenome (GOLD analysis project Ga0074044, IMG submission 94443) | Bog forest soil microbial communities from Calvert Island, British Columbia, Canada - Bog Forest MetaG ECP23OM1 | ecosystem: Environmental > Terrestrial > Soil > Wetlands ...
CGTAAAAGTCCTGCGGCGATTTGGCCTCGACCTCGAAATGCATGTCGGCGAATCCGTCGCCGCTTATCTGAGTCGCAAGGCCGCGGAAGACGCCCGGCTCATGGGCGGCGAGGTAGAGCTGCGTCCTCATCCGGTTCATGGTGTAGATCATGCTGCCGAGCTGCGGGACGAAGAACGCGGTCATGACGCTGCCCGAGGTCAGCGAAAAGCGGATCGGCGTGCCGGCCGGGATGACGAGACGGTTGACGCTCGCGATGTGCTGATCGGGGTAGATGAACAGCCATTTCCAGTCGAGCGACACGACCTGAACGTTGAGCGGCTCTTCCTTCGACACGAGCGGCTTCGCCGGATCAAGGTCATGCGAGCCGATCCACGCCACGCCGCCGAGCAGCATGATGGTGAGCAGCGGAATCGCCCAGACGATGAGCTCGAGTTGGCCGGAATGCTCCCAATCCGGCAGATAGAACGCCCTCCGGTTGGACGATCGGAACCACCAGGCGACGCCGAGGGTGGCGACGATGGTCGGGACCACGATGGCGAGCATGATCGCCACCGAATCGATCAGGATCGTCGCGTTGCCATCGCCGATCGGACCTTGCGGATTGAGCACGGACGGCTTGCAGCCGGCGAGCGAGATCGATGCGAGCAAAACGGCGAATCGTGCGGCGGCGCCGATGAACCGCCGACGAGGGCGGACGTGGTCCGGTCGAGATGGAGAACCGGTCGGCGCATCGCGCATCACGAATTCCCTGAATGATTTCAGATATGCATCTGCGCCGCGTCGCGGGGGCCGGAGCGAGCGTCTCTCAGCTTAAACATGGTCTGACGGGCGGCGGTTCCGCCTGTCAGGTTGGCGTGTCAAAATAAATTTTAAAGCGCCCGCGCGCTTCACGTTTGTCGCGGCTGCTAGCCCGCGCCGGAGATCCACAGAATTGCGCCAACGATGGAGTCAGTCCGGCAGGTTAAAGCTATGAACCTTGGTTCAGCAGCGGGCGCGGAAGCACTTCGTATGCGCGTGCGGCTGTCGTCATTCATGCGGCGCGATAGCACTGCTGGAGCCGCTCAGGAACTGTTGCGAACGGCCAATTCTGGCGGCGCCGTTCACCGAAAAGTCAACGCTGGTACGCCCATAGGATCATTGTCCGAACCCCGAGTGTTTCTTAGGTGCCGGTCCAAAGGCTCTGTAACGAGCCAGCTCCGAGGACTAAACCATGCTCAAGACGATCGCATTGATCGGCCTTGCCGTCGCAGCTCTGGCGCTCCTCTCTGTCACAGCCTCCGCGCAGACCGGCACGTCCTCGTCATGGGGCTCCTATGGTCCGGGCCAACAGATTCCAACGCAGGCGCTGTCCCCCTTCGATCGCGCTTGGAACCACAATCATGAATCCGAGTACGAAGCGGAAGCCGGAGCGGAATGGATCAGGCGGCATAGTGGGGCGGGCCAACATCCCTGGTTCCCGTTCCAGTGATCGGGTCCGCTTCGCAAGAGCGAATTCTCTGCTGGCCGCCTTGCTGAGCCGCGCTAGCCCGCGCCGGTGATCCACAGGATTGCGCCAATGATGGAGTCGGTCAACCTCGCGACGAACTGCCAGACAAAGTTGAGATCGAGTCCGGCTTGTGCGCCCAGGACGGGCAAGAGCAGCAAGGCGCCGATAAGAATGAGCATGCCGTAGGGCTCGAGCGAGGCGAGCGACTGCGAAGGTCCCTTGGGCAACAGCCCGACCAGGATCCGGCCGCCGTCAAGCGGGGGAATCGGCAGCAGGTTGAACACGGCGAGCAGCACATTGATGAGAAGCGCGTTGTTGAGATTGTCGGCCGCCCAGCCAGCCGCGCCCGGCGGGAGGAACGGGACCAGACGGAACAACACGGCGCTCAGGATCGCGAGCGCGATATTCATGGCCGGGCCTGCGGCGGCGACGAAGACCGAATCCCGCTTCGGATTCCTGAGCGCGCGGAAATTGACCGGCACCGGCTTGGCGTAGCCGAACAGGAACGGCGAACGGATGAGAATCAGCAGCGCCGGCAGCAGGACCGTGCCGAACGGATCGATGTGTTTGATGGGATTGAAGGTGACGCGGCCGGCCCGCCATGCCGTGTCGTCGCCGAAGAGGCGCGCGACAAAGCCGTGCGACGCCTCGTGAAAGGTGATGGCGATCAGCAGCGGGATGATCCAGGTCGAAATCCGATAGAGGGAAAGGCCGAAACCTGAAATCATTGCGCGGCGTCCGGCCGGGTCGCGTCCGCGCCAGGGATGGAGGGCGCCGTCCGCAATTCCTCGCGAATCTGCTTCAACGCGTTTTCGTCGAGTGTTTCGCGCTCGAGCAGAAGTTTGGCGCCGTGCTCGAGCGTGGCCTCGTGCGCCTTGAGGATCCCGACCGTTCGGTTGAACGCGGCGTCGACGATTTTCTGAACCGCCGTGTCGATGGCCCGCGCCGTTTCGTCGCTGTAGCGTTTCTGATGGAAATCCTCGAAAGCCGGCGGGCCGGTCAGGAACGGCGAGGGCGCGCTCTCGTACGAGACGGGCCCCAGCGTTGGCTCCATGCCGAAACGCGTGACCATGTCGCGCGCGATGTCGGTCACCTTGGCCAGATCGTCCGCCGCTCCGGTCGAGAGTTGTTGGAAGACCACCCATTCGGCGGCGCGCCCGCCGAGCAGGACGGCCATCTTGTCGAGGAGTTCTTCGCGCGTGATGACGTATCGATCCTCGGAGGGACGCTGGATCGTATAGCCGAGCGCGCCGACGCCGCGCGGGATGATCGAAATCTTATGCACCGGATCGGCGTTCGGCAGCGACATCGCCACCAGCGCGTGGCCCATTTCGTGATAGGCGACGACCCGCCGCTCCTTCGGGCTCAGCACGCGTTTCTTCTTCTCCAGGCCGGCGACCATGCGCTCGACGGCCTCGGTGAAATCGTTCATCGTGATTTCCCTAGCCTTGCGCCGGGTGGCCACAAGCGCCGCCTCGTTGACGAGATTGGCAAGGTCGGCGCCGGTGAAGCCAGGCGTCAAGGCCGCGATTTTCTCCGCCGAGACGTCGGCGGCGAGCTTATGGTTCTTGAGGTAAAGATTGACGGTGTCGATTCGGCCTTGTTTGTCCGGTCGATCGACCAGCACCTGCCGGTCGAAGCGTCCGGCGCGCAGCAGCGCCGGGTCGAGGATTTCGGGCCTGTTGGTCGCCGCGAGCAGCACCAGGCCGGTGCGCGAATCGAAGCCGTCCATCTCGACCAGCAATTGGTTCAGCGTCTGCTCCTTCTCGTCGTGCCCCATGTAGGGATAGGCGCCGCGGGCGCGCCCCAGCGCGTCGAGCTCGTCGATGAAAATGATCGCCGGCGCCTTCTCGCGCGCCTGCACGAAGAGATCGCGCACGCGCGCCGCGCCCACGCCGACGAACATCTCGACGAATTCGGACCCGTTGATCGAGAAAAACGGCACGCCGGCTTCGCCGGCGACCGCCCGCGCGAGCAGGGTCTTGCCCGTGCCCGGCGGCCCGATCAGCAGCACGCCCTTGGGCATCCGGGCGCCGAGCCGGCCGTATTCGGCGGGGTGCTTGAGAAAGTCGACGATCTCCTTGAGCTCCGCCTTGGCTTCGTCCTCGCCCGCCACGTCGTTGAATGTCGTCTTCATGTCGGTTTCGACATAGACCTTCGCCTTGCTGCGGCCGATCGACATCAGCCCGCCCGTTCCGCCCGCGCCTCCCATGAAGCGCCGAAAAAGGAAGTAATAGATGCCGACGAAAAACAGCATCGGAAGGATCCACGACAGCAGATCGGCCAGAAACGTGTTCGGGATCTCGCCGCTGAACTTCACATGATTGCGCTCGAGTTCGGCCGCGAGCTGAGGCGAGACCTCAGTCGTCTCGAACTCCTTGACGCCGTTCTTCTGCGGCTCCTTCCATTCGCCCAGGATACGCTGGCCCGAGACGCGGACCTCCGCGATCTTGCCGCTGTCGAGGTCGGTGAGAAACTCGCTGTAGGGAATGGTGACGATTTTCTGGCTCGCGCTCCAGATATTCGCGATCAGGATCACGCCCATGACGGCGAGGAAGATGTACCAGAGATGCCATCGTTGTTGCTTGTTCATCGGCCGCTCCTGGTCGCGGGCTGGGACGAAGCAATTTACCTAAGAATAGCGTCAGAATGCGTGCGCGTATCGACGGTCTCGCGAATGTCTCATTGCGCGAGAAAAGAAAACAAGTAACGCGCTGCAACCCGCCGGTGATCCATCGCTTCGATGGGCGGCGCGTTCGGCGGGGCGCGCCGATGAACGAGGCTGCCAGGTGATCTGTCCCTTGGAGGTTGGCGCCGAGGCGAACTCATATTACAGGGTTCGTCCATCCTCAGATGCGGTGAAGAAAGATGTCCGACCCCGAACGCCTGCTCGTGCTGCTACGCCATGGCCAGAGCGAATGGAACCTGAAGAACCTGTTTACGGGTTGGCGCGACGTGGAGCTTAGCCCGCTGGGCGTCGAAGAGGCCAAAGAAGCCGGCCGGCGGCTCAAGGCGCGCGGCATCGTTTTTGACGTCGCGTTCACGTCCGCCCTGGTCCGGGCCCAACACACGCTCGAGCTGACCCTGGCCGAGATGGGCCAGACCGGCCTGCCCGAAAGCCGCGACCAGGCGCTCAACGAACGCCATTACGGCGACTTGTGCGGACTGAACAAGGACGACGCGCGCAAGAAGTGGGGCGAGGAGCAGGTCCACAAGTGGCGGCGAAGCTATGACGTGCAGCCGCCCGCAGGCGAGAGCCTCAAGGATACGGTCGCGCGGGCTCTCCCCTACTATTGCCAGAATATCCTGCCGGAGGTGCTCAGGGGGAAGCGGGTGCTCGTCTCCGCCCATGGCAACAGCTTGCGCGCGCTGGTGATGGTTCTCGACCGTCTCACCCCCGAGACCATTCCCTCGATGGAGATCGCCACAGGCGTGCCGCTCGTCTACCGTCTCAATGCAGATTCGACGGTCGCCTCGAAAGACGTTCTGGCTGCGTGACCCTCACCCCGGCCCTCTCCCGCAAGCGGGAGAGGGGGCGCGTTCCTTCTCCCGCTTGTGGGAGAAGGTGGCCGACGAAGTCGGCCGGATGAGGGGCCGCCTCAGAACGCGCTCTTGATGACTCCTCCGTCGACCCGCATCGGGGCGCCCGTCGTCGCTGAGGCGAGCGGGCTTGCTAGGTAGGTCACGAGACTGGCGACCTCCTTGGGCGAAGCGAACCGCTTGATCAGCGACGTCGGCCGCACCTTGGCGAAGAACTCCTTCTCGAACGCCTCGAACGAAACGCCTTCGGTCTTGGCAAGCGCATCGACGAATTCGGTGACGCCGCGCGATCTGGTCGGGCCGGGGAGCACGCTGTTGACCGTGATTCCGGTTCCGGCGACCGCTTCGGCGAGACCGCGCGAGACGGCGAGCTGCGCCGCCTTAGTCATGCCGTAGTGGATCATCTCCGCCGGAATCTGCATCGCGCTTTCGCTGGAGATGAAGATGATGCGGCCCCAGTTCGCGCGCCGCATCGCCGGCAGATACAGTCGCGCGAGGCGCACGCCGCTCAGCACGTTCGCCTCAAAGAACCGGACCCAATCGGCGTCGCGAATCTCCTCGAACGGCTTCGGCTCGAAGATGCCGAGATTGTTCACCAGAATCTCGACGTTGGGATGGGCTCGGGCTAGCTCCTCCGCCGTGGCCGCGAGGCTCAGATCGCCGGCGAAGCCGCGGGCTTCCGCGCCTGTCTCCGATTGAATCTGCGCTATCGCCTTGTCAACGGCCGGCTGCGTGCGGCCGTTGACGACCACCCGCGCGCCTTCAGCGGCCAATGCCTCAGCGATGGCGAAGCCGATCCCCGCGGTGCCGTCGCTGACCAGCGCGAGCTTGTCCTTCAGACCGAGATCCATGACTTTTCCTTCCCAGGCGGGTTCGCGACGCGCTTCAGAGAGCACGGCGCCCAGCTGTCATTGCCATTTTCGCTCCCCGCTCTCGACCTCGAGCAGGGGAGTTCGATCTTGCAGTCGACGTCGTTCTCAAGCGGGCTCTAACACCATCACTCCTCTGCCCGTAAATTTGCGAGACGCGCCTCACGCAGATCGAGTTCGCGCTCGACGCGCCGGCGCGCCTCGTCGTTCAGCTCCCCGGCGCGATAGAGATTAATGATCAGGTCCCGCTCAGCATCGATCAGCAAAGACTCGATTTCATCGCTGAGTTCGACGAGCTTTTTTGGATGGCCGTCGCCGTCCTTGCTGCGATGCTCGACATGTTCGAGTCGCTGGCGGCCGCGGACGCGAATCGGTTCAACGATGGATTCGGGGAACTGGCGCTGCGTCGCCAGTCGGTCGAGCCGTTCGATCGCCGCCTCGATCGCGCGCCTTCGAGCCTCGTACTCCTCGTCCCGCTCGGCCTGTCGCTCGCGACGTCCCGCATGAGCAAGACCGAGCGCCCGAGTCACGAAGGGCAAACTCAAGCCTTCGCCGACCAAGGTTACGAAGATAACGGAGAACGTCAGAAACAGGATCAGATCGCGGTCGGGAAACGCGCTTCCGTCGGCTATCGTAAAGGGAATCGCGAGCGCCGCCGCCAGGGATACGACGCCACGGACTCCGGTGAACGCCAGTACGAAAGTCCGTTGCCACGGCGGCGAGGGATCCTTGCGTCGAACTGCGGGAATGAGCCAGCGCGGCAGATGGATTGCGGGATACATCCAGACGAAGCGGGTCACGATGACCACGGCGCTGACAAGGATGGCGGCGATGGTCAGTTCAAAAATCGAATAGCGGTGAATGCCGGGAAGCAGCGTGCGCGCCTGCAGGCCGGTGATAAGGAAGACCATGCCTTCGATCAGATACGTAAGGAAGTCCCAGAAGAAAACGCCTTGGAGCCGTGTTGCCGCGTTGATCAACCCAGGACCGTTCCAACTAACGTAAAGTCCGGCCGCCACGGTGGCGAGGACGCCGGTGCCTCCAAGTCGTTCGGGCGGCCAGTAGGCCACGAACGGCGTCAGGACGGAGAGCAAGATCTCGATGCTGGGATCGCGGACCCAATGGCGTATGCGAAGCATGAGCCAACCCACGCCGACGCCCCACACGATCTCGCCCGCGACAGTCGCCGCCAGGCTCCCGACGGCCTCGCCAAACGAAAACGATCCAACGCTCACGGCGGACACCGCGAAGCGATAGAGAACGAGCGCCGTGGCGTCGTTGGCCAGCCCCTCGCCTTCGAGGATGACGAGGAGACGCTTCGGAATCTGCAATCGTCGCGCGATCGCCAACGGCGCCACTGGGTCGGGAGGAGAAACGACAGCCCCCAATACGAAGCCGATCGGCCAGGGAAAACCCAACAGCCAATGAGTCGCCGCGGCGACGGCGATCGTTGTGAAGACGACGCAACCCACCGCTAGCAGCGTTATCGGGCGCAGGTTGAATCGGAAATCGCCCCAGCTCATCTTCACGGCGGACCAATAGATGACGGGCGGCAATACGAGCACCAATACGAGATCGGGAGCGAGTTGCAGCGTCGGCAACCCGGGGACGAGGGCGAGGCCGACCCCGGTAATCACCAGGAGTATGGCAGGGGGAATTTTCAGTCGCTTGGCGAGCACTGCGACCGCGGAAATCACGACGAGGAGCAAGACCAGAATCTGGAACGTCTCGGTCATTGCCGCACGTGCTCCAAATCATAGGAAAAACCAACGTAACAACACGCGTTTATCGCAGACTTGTCTCCCTGGCGGGCGCTGGTCGCAAAAAGAATCGTCGGCAAATGGCGCGGAATGCCGCTACTGCTCCTATTCCTTCACCGCCTTCGTCATCGCCTCCTGCTCCGAGGGCGAGGGCGCGCCATAGAAGGCCGGGTCGTTGTCCTTGCCGCCGAGCGCGCCGAACGCGTGCGCGCCGTTCGCGTCGAACAGCACGACGAACTTGTGCCCCGCGCAGTCCGCCGGCTTGCAGACGAAGGACAACTTGTAGTCCTTGCCGTCGATGGTCAGGTCGCTGATTTGCCCTGACAAGCCATCGAAATCCTTGATGAACTGGGCAAGCCAGTCGGGCGTCGGCTGGACGAGCCTCATCAGCCTGTCCCACGAAGTGTGATAGGCGGTCCGGCCGTGCAGCACGTCGAACAGGAATTCGGCGTCCGCCGCCTGGGCGGCGCCGGCGAGGATCGCAAGAGCGAGGGAGAGGCTGAAGCGCATTGTCTTCTCGAACGTCTGCGTTGAAGCGAAGGGATGAGGCGAGGCGGACGACGGATGCTGACCCTCGGGCGTCATCGCGACGAGCGCGGTGAGGAAGCAGCCCCGAAGCCCGAGGGACGTCGGGCGACGGGTCTAGAACGCCTTGAAGGTGATGATCGTGCGCGTGTCGACGATGCCCGGAATCGTCTGCACCTTGTGGCCGACGAAATGGCCGATGTCGACGTCCTTCTCGACGTAGAATTTGGCGAGAATGTCGAAGTCGCCGGCGATCGAATAGATTTCCGAAGCGATCTCCGCCTCGGCCAGGGCGTTCGCCACCTCATAGGTGCGGCCGAGCGCGCATTTGATCTCAACGAAAAAAGTCTGCATCGGATCACGGCCCCTCCTTGCCGTTCTCTTGTGCAACAACTTCGACGTCGCGGTCCATACCCGAGTGCACCTCGAACGACGACTGATAGGTCTTGGCGTCGTGCCGGGCGACGACGGCGTATTCGCCCTCCGCCAGAACGAGCGAGGGAAAGGCGCCGATCAGCTCGCGAATGACGTCGCCGCCCGGCGTCAGCACGGTGAAGGTCGTGTTGGTGAGCGCCTCCCCGCCCGGTTTGTTGACGAGCTTGAGCGTCAGCGTCGCGCAGCGATGGCGCAGGGTCACGTCGATGAGCTTGCCCGATGCGACCTTGATGTCGGCGTTGACGATCGAGTTCGTTGGCAGCGTCGTCGGCGGCGCGGGCGCCGCGGATTTGCCGGTGCTCGACGTCCCGGTCGTGGCGAGGAAGCGGCCGCCGAACGTGTCGAGATAGGTGGACACGATGTGGTAGCTTCCTTCGGGCAGACCGATGACGTCGCCGGCCTTCGCCTTGGCGTAGACGAGCTTGCCCTGCGGATTGCGCCCTTCCGGCACGTAAATCGCGAGCGAAAGCTTGGAGGGATCGATCGGCGCCTCGGCGACCGTGCCGCCGATCCTGAGCGCGCCGGCCGACAAGGTCAGCCGTTCGGAGCGAACTTCCGCGCCGAGCGTCATCCGCTTCGTGGCGCTCGCGAGGCCGAAGGCGACGTGCACGACGTAATCGCCGGGCTGAACGGTCAGCGTCGGCTCGGTGAGATTGGACTCGACGATGAGCGCATGCGCGCCGTCGGCGTCGGCGCGAGCGTCGAACACGCGCCAGCGAAGGCCTCCGGTCAGGGGGTTGGAGGCGCCGTTCAGGACCGCCGAGAGACTGAGCGTCGTCTGCCCGTCGGCCGTCGCCGGGTCGGCGCTCGCAGCCGGGGCCAGCATCGCGAGCGCGACAAGCCCGACGAACCCCGCTAGAATCTGCCAGACCGCTCTCATTCCGCTCCGTTTCGCCGCATTCTCCTGCCGCCGCTCCGACGGCGTCACCGCCCGCGCGACGGCTTGGCTCGTGCCGCCGCAATGAGGCGGATCGAAGGCGGTTTACAGCCGCGGCGGATTGAGCCAAGCAGCGCCAGCCACGAAGGACAAGCCGATGAACGACACGATCGCTCTTCTCAAGCGCCGCCGGTCGGCCCCGCCCGCCATCATGACCGGCCCTGGCCCGACTCAGGAGGAGCTGACGACCATTCTGACCGTCGCCGCGCGCGTGCCCGATCACGGCAAGCTCGCCCCCTGGCGTTTCGTCGTGTTCGAAGGAAGGGCGCGCGAGCGCGCCGGCCGCATTGCGCTCGGCATCCGCCTCGAGAACAAGCCGGACCTCAACGAGGCGGCCCGGGCGGAAGAATTGCGCCGCTTCGCCCGTGCGCCGCTCGTTGTCGGCGTCGTGTCGCGCGCCGCGCCGCATGTCAAAATCCCCGAGTGGGAGCAGGTGCTCTCGGCCGGCGCGGTCTGCATGAACCTGATCGTCGCCTCGCGCGCGCTCGGCTTCTCGGCCACCTGGCACACCGAGTGGCCCGCCTACGACGCCCGCTTCCGCGCAGCGATCGGCCTCGCCGAACACGAGAAAATCGCCGGGTTCATCTACATCGGCAAGGCGGTCGCGATTGAGGACCGCCCGCGCCCGCCGCTGACGGAGATCGTCACGATTTTTCCCGAGCGAGGCTCCGATGTTTTATGAGACCGGCAAACGCGACAGGACGAAGCTGCCGCACGATCCGTTCAAGGCGATCGTCGCGCCGCGTCCGATCGGCTGGATTTCGACGCGCGCGCTCGACGGGCGGGTCAATCTCGCCCCCTACAGTTTCTTCAACGGCTTTTGCAGCTTGCCCCCGATCGTCGGCTTCTCCAGCGAGGGCTGGAAGGATTCGGCGTCCTTCGCAAAGGAGAGCGGGGAATTCGTCGCCAATCTGGCGACGCACGCCCTGCGCGATCCGATGAACGTGACCTCCGCGTCATTTCCGCGCGGCGACAACGAATTCGCCCACGCAGGGCTCACGATGGCCGAATGCCGTTTCGTCGCCGCCCCGCGCGTCGCCGAAAGCCCCGCCTCCCTCGAATGCAAGGTGGTTGAGATCGTCGAGATCAGGACGCGGAGCGGCGCATGGAGCGGCAGCGTGCTGACGCTCGGCGAAGTCGTCGCGGTCCACATCGACGAATCCTATCTCCGCGACGGCCGTTTCGACACGGGCGGCGCCCATCCGCTCGCGCGCTGCGGCTATCAGGACTACGCGGTCGTCGAATCGGTGTTTTCGCTCGCGCGCCCGAAAGGCAGCGGCGACGTGTGAGCCGCTGCTGGCACGGTCGGGCGCGCTCCAAAGAGCGTCCGGGCGCCCGTCTTTCGACGGGCGACGGCGCGGCTACGCGTTCGGGCGCGAGCCGAGCTCCTGCATCACGAACACAATGAAATTCGGCTCCCGCTCGATGAGGGCGCGGAACCTCTCCTCGTCGAGCAGCGCGAGCTGGCAAGGACCGGCGGCTCTCGCGGCAGTCAACCTCGGGCTCACGTCGAGCAGCGAAAGATTGCCGAGCGCCTGGCCCTCGTGGATCGTGCCGACGACGCTCTCGTCGGACAGGACCTCGACCTCGCCCTTGAGAACGACATACATGTAGCGCGGCGGTTTTCCATCGCCAAAAATAACCTCGCCCGCGGCATAGTCTCTCACCCTTCCAGGCGCCCGCGCGAGCCACCGGACTTCGGCCTCTTCATCGAGACCGATGACCTCGCCCCTCGCCTGAGCGATACGCACGTTCATTTTCGCCTCGCAAACTTGAACTCACGAGCGCCACTGGGCGCATAACAAACAGATATCGAAGGATTGGGCTCGCGCGCCGTGATCCTCGTCACGGCGCGAGCGCGTTCTGCGAGCGGGGATCATGCGCCGTCCGGCTGAACAGCTGGTGAATAGGATGCTCGGCGAGCACGTCTGGGTTCCAGGCGGATCGCCCGGGAGAGCGGCGAGTTAGCCAACTTGGCTACG
>Ga0074044_10004503_pt1 | contig 11533 bp, 10 predicted proteins | sample BogForMeECP23OM1_FD_94443 | JGI IMG/M metagenome (GOLD analysis project Ga0074044, IMG submission 94443) | Bog forest soil microbial communities from Calvert Island, British Columbia, Canada - Bog Forest MetaG ECP23OM1 | ecosystem: Environmental > Terrestrial > Soil > Wetlands ...
TGCTGCTCACAGCGCAGGCAAATATATCTGCAAATGTTGCTTATCATATCAAAATCGCCATCGAGGATTATGGCGATGCGGATTATGATTCAGCCGTTTTCATTACAGCAGCATTGATACCATGCAATTGAAGAAAGGAGTCAGCATGAAAAAAACAATGTTCATTGCCATAGTTTTGGCGGCAGAATTTTTTGCACCATTATTTGGCAAAGCTCAAGGCACGGTTTATGTGTCGAGCCTGGATCAAACTCCGAATGGGAGTGAAGCTATTGGTAGCGATTCTTGGCTGGCCCAACCCTTTCGCACGGGAACTGATTCCGGCGGCTATGTGTTGAATTCAGTTCAATTATTAATGGACGCCGCATCTGGTAGTCCCAGTGGTTTCAGTGTTTCGATTTATAGTAGTCTTAACCCAATAAGTAATCTCGGCAATTTTGTCGGTTCCGATCCTTCGGCTGGCGGTGTTTTCACCTACACCACTTCTGGTATTACGCTTTCTCCTTCCACAAGTTACTTTATTGTCGTCACAGCCACAACGCCTGTAGTAGAAGGGGCTTATAATTGGAGCACCACAGTTGGAGTTGAAGTATCAGGTGCAAATCAGTGGCTTATTTCAGGCCGCCTTGAATCGAGCGATGGTTCAAGTTGGAATCCCGAAGCCCGTGGCGATATTTTTCAAATGGCAATCAATGTCACGACCGTGCCGGAACCGACAACGTATGCGTTGAGCGCACTTGGAGCATTACTTCTCGGCTTCCATCGCTGGCGCAATTCTTCACGATGAAATTTCTTTCCACTGTTTTTATTGGCAATCTTGTTGGTTCCGATCCTTCGGCTGGCGGTATTTTTACCTATACCGCTAACGGGCTTACGCTTTCACCCTCCACCGATTATTTTATTGTCTTAACAGCCGCAACGCCTGTAGCAGAGGGCGCTTATGATTGGAGTGCGGCGAATAGTTTTACAGAAAGCAATCAGTGGCAGCTTAATGATGCTTATTTTAGCTCGCCCGACGGTTCAGGTTGGACGGGGCATGCTCGTGGAGATGTTTTTCAACTGGCCATCAATGCCACGGTGGTGCCGGAGCCGGCAACGCTGACGCTGGCAGGATTGGGGTTGGCCTGTTTGTGCTTCTGGCGGCGCAGACAATGATTTCCGCCCTTCTGACTACCTCCCGATTTTGTTGCCAGCAGTTGCGAGTCAGTCGGCACAATAAACTCAATGCAACGATACCATGCGATTGAAGAAAGGAGCCACCGTGAAAAAATCTATATTTGTTGCCATAGTCTTAGCAGCAGAATTATTTGTGCCATCATTTGTTCAAGCCCAAGGCACGCTCTATGTGTCGAATCTGGGACAAACACCAGCCGGCAGCGCGGCTGTGGCAAGCGATGCGTGGGTCGCCGAGTTATTTCGCACGGGAACTGATTCCGGCGGCTATGATTTGAATTCCGTTCAGTTGTTGATGGACCCAGCGTTAGGAAGTCCCAATGACTTTACCGTTCTGCTTTACAGTAACAATAGCAATTTTGAGCCGGGAAGTAGTCTTGGCAGCCTTACCGGTTTCGATCCGGCGGGTGGCGGCAATTTCACTTATACTGCTTCGAGCATAACATTGTTGCCCTCTACCTTTTATTGGATTGTGATTACATCCACAACGCCTCTTGCGTCCGGTTCTTATTATTGGAGTTTAGCGGATACCTTCAACTATAGTTCAAGCGATGGGTGGGGTATCGGATCTTATGATAAGTCCAGCGACGGTTCAAGCTGGGTTTCAGACCGTTCAAATCCTTTGCAATTTGCCGTAGATGCCTCAACGATTCCGGAACCGTCAACGCTGGCGTTGGCAGGATTGGGGTTGGCCTGTTTGAGCTTCTGGCGGCGCGGACAATGATTTCTGCCCTTTATACTACCTCCCTATTTAGTTGCCAGCAGTTGCGAGTCAGTCGGCGCAATAAACTGAACGCAAAAGGCCGACGAAGTCGTTCCGGCCCCGCTACCAATCAGATGTGCGTGGCGCTTGTGCTGCAACGCAAAACAAAGCTAACAAAGTTCCAAAAATTATTCATGTGCTTTCAAGGTGAAATGAGTGTCACGGAAATATCCGCCTCGGTCTCATCGTGGCCTTGTGCAGCCAGTCTTGGTCCACCGCGAGCCGGATCATTTCGACGGCGGCAAACCATTTCGGCGCATTCGGGGCGGGATCGCCCAGCGGCGTCAGCTTGGACACCTTGCCGTCAGCCAGTACCCGGTCGAAATGTTCCGGGCGGGTTTCGGCGATCAAAGCACTTGCCGAATATTTGCGACGAAAGGTGGATAATGAAGCAAATGATGCGGCCCTTCTTAATTCCAAAATATTATGACGCGGCGGCGGCGGCTTTTTTACGGACGGCGAGGAAGTTCAGATACTCGATCAGTTGCGGTTTCATTTCCGTGCGCGGGACGATGGCGTCAATGAGACCGCGATCGAGGAGAAATTCGGCGGTCTGAAATCCCGGCGGCAATTCGGCCTGGGTGGTGTCCTTGATGACGCGCGGACCGGCAAAACCGATCATCGCGCCCGGCTCGGCCAGAATCAGGTCACCCAGACTCGCGTAACTGGCCATGACGCCGGCCGTGGTCGGATGCGTGAGCACGCTGATGTAGGGCAGGCGTTGCTGCGCGTGGTAGGCGAGCGCGGCGGCGGTCTTGGCCATTTGCATGAGGCTGAACATGCCTTCGTACATGCGCGCGCCGCCGCTGCTGGAAATGATGATGACGGGCAGTTCCTTTTCCGTCGCGCGTTCGATGAGGCGTGTCAATTTTTCGCCGACGACCGAGCCCATCGAACCGCCGAGGAAACTGAAATCCATCACGCCGAGCGCGGCGCGGTCTTCGCCGATTTTGCAAATGCCGGTGACGACCGCGTCCTTCAAGGCCGTCTTTTTTTGATGCGATTCGAGTTTGGACGCATACGTGTCCACGCCCTGGAAGCGGAGCATGTCCACGCTCGTCATTTGCGCGTCCATTTCCTCGAACGTGCAGGTTTCGACCAGCGAGTGAATCCGTTCGCGCGAGCCGATGGGGAAATGGTAGCCGCACTTCGGGCAAACCTTCAGGTTTTCGTCCAGTTCCTTGTCGAAAACCATGGTTTCGCACTTCGGACATTTCGTCCAAAGCCCCTCCGGAATGTCGCGTTTTTTGGATCTGCCGGCGCCGAGCCTGGGCTTCCTGGGCAAGGTCTCCCCCTTGGTCGTCGTCGGAGTCAATGTCCCCGCCTTGATCGGCGTCGGAGTCAATGTCGGCTCGACCGTTTCGAGACCGAGCGATTTCTTGGTAAAAGAAGTCGTGGCCATGAGTTGTTGAATAATACGATACTAAAGTCCGCGCGCAACTGTCCAGACGCAAACATCGCCCGCCCCCGCGGCCAAAAGCACTTGGGCGCACGCACTGGTGGTCGCACCGGTCGTGAAAACGTCGTCCACCAAGATCACCCGTTCGCCATTCAAACGCACGCCGGGGCGGATGGCAAACGCGCCGCGCATGTTCGCAGCCCGCTGCTGCCGCGTCAGCAAGGTTTGGGTCGCCGTGGCTGTGACCCGCCGGAGCAACCTCTGGTTCAACGGAATTTTCAGGGCGGTGCCCAGGTGCGCGGCGAGACGTTCGGCCTGGTTGAATTCCCGTTCGCGCTGCCGCACTGAATGGAGCGGGACCGGCACAATCAAATTCCAATTTTGACCGCGCAACGCGGGCACCGCTTCGCGCAAAAACAGGCCGGCGAGAAAATGTTCAAACCACAACTGGCGCTGGTATTTGAAGCGGTGAATTGCCTCAAGGACGCCGCCGCGGGCGACGACCGCCGAGCGCGCGGAAGTGAAGCGCAGTTCCAGCTCGCGGCAATTCGTGCATTCAAACGGCGTCGTGATGTCGCCCCCAAATGGCAATCCGCAGCGTTCGCAAAACGGCGGTTTGATGAAGCGCACCTGCGACCAGCAGCGCGCGCCGACGAAGCCGTCTTTGGCGGTCGCGGGTTCCACTTCACAGAGCCGGCAGATTTCGGGATAGAAAAAACCGAGGCCGACATTGAACCACTTTTGAAATGATTCTGCGAAAGCGGTCATCGCGAAATCGCAAACGGTTCACGCGTTGGTCTGAGGGGCAGGAATTTGAAAATGGCCAGCGTAAACAGAAGCACCCACGGCGCGAGCCAGCCATCAACCATTTTGCCCGTGCCCCAAAACCAGGTCGCGGCGTGCGGCGCGCCGGTTGTGAATGCGCCGTAAGTTTTCAGCCAGAAAATCCAGCCCGCGTGCAGGCCGATGGAGAAATAAAGGTTGCCGGTGCGTTGATAAGCGAGGCCGAGCAGGATGCCGGCCAGCGTGAGGCTGAAAAAACCGGGCACGAGCGCGTAAAAATCCGCAAAACCGCCCAGCATCCGCGGGAGCAAAATCAGCCCGGAATTCCAGGCCACCGCGCCGGCCCATTCCGTTCGCTGAAGAAAATGCACGAGCGCGTAAACCAGGCTGCTCGCCATCAAGGCCAGCGGCCAGTAAAACATTCTGCGCAAACCGCCAAAAATGCCGCCGCGAAATAAAATTTCCTCGAGGGTGGCCACGCTGGCCGCCGTCGCGATGGCGCTGAAGATGGTCCCCACGATTTTGTGGGCGGTCAGGCCCTGGATGAAAATGCGGTTGCCGGAGCCAAGCGCGGTTCCGGCAACAACCGCCAGCGAAACGAAACCGAGCAGCAGGCCGCTGGAAAATTTTTTCCACTGGCCGTGAGGTGGAACCAGGCCGGCTTCGCGCCAGGAGGTCGCGCCGAGCGCACGCAACAGCGGCCAAAGCCCGGCCAGCGCGAGCAGAAGCAGCGAGCGATCCACGAAACGGTGAAACGGCGCGCCGGCGATTTGGGGGAACGAATGCGCGCCGGTTTGCGCGAGCCAGTAAAGCCACGGCGCGAGCAAGGCGCCGCCGATAAACACCACGACGATGTAGATGACCAGCGCCCGAAGTAGCCGCATGACGCAGAATAAAACGAAACGCCGATTCAAGCCAAGCGCGAATTCCGGCCACCCAATGGCGTCGGCGCGCGTCCAACCCATTGGCGTGCGAACAGGTTTTGCTCGCGCTGCCGTGGGAAACATGTTATGCCATCAGCAGATATGGCGAGCAGTTTACAAAGCCCGGAGGACACCGGGAGAACGACCCCGGAGCGGTTTGGGCGGTTTTATACGCAGGAACTCATCAACAGCGGCGGCATGGCCGACATCTGGCTGGTGACCGATAATCGCGGCAAACCTTACGCGCTGCGGAGATTGAAGAACCGGTTGCGGTTCAATCTTCTGGCGCGCCGCCGGTTTTTGCGCGGGTGCGAGGTGCTTTCCAAAATCAATGAAAGCGATCATGTCGTCGGCTATGTGGAACATGGCCGGCAGGGCGGGACGCTTTACCTGGTCATGGATTACGTGGAGGCGGCGAATTTGAAGGAATTGTTCGCGCGGCATGATCCGGTGCTGACGGAAAACGTCGCGCAAATCCTGATTGATATGGCGCTCGGCCTGAGCCACGTGCATGAGAGCGGTTTCATGCACCTTGATTTCAAACCGGAAAATGTTCTCGTAACGCGCAACAGCAATGTGCGGCTGATTGATTTTGACCTCGCGCAGCCGATCCCCGAAAAGCCGAAGAAAATGTCGAAGAACCCGGGCACGCCTGGTTACATGGCGCCGGAGCAGTTGCAGCAAAAACCCATTGACTCGCGTGCGGACATTTTTTCCTACGGCGTCACTGCCTACGAATTGCTGACCAACCAGAAACCATTTCCCGGTGAGACCCCCTCGGAAATCCTGGCCGCGCAGATGGACACTTCCGGCCCCAAGTCACCACGCGAGCACAACGCGGACATTCCCGCCCCGCTCGAAAAGGTGATCATGAAGTGTCTCGCGCGTGACCCGGACAAGCGTTACCCGTTCATGAGCGTGCTGGTGCGCGATCTGGAAAGCGCGTTGTACGTCTGAACGCGGGATCATTTTTCGCTGAATCACCCGCAAGAACGTTGTTGGAATTATACTGCGTCACCTGCTTACAAAATTTTGTCGCATATGCGACAAAGTTTTGTTAAACGTTTAAAAATCAATGACTAACAGATTTTAGAACTTTTCAATTGGTTCCAGGGCCAACCATTATGCGAGCAGCCGCGCGAGGTGCTGCGCGACTTCCTCAATCCAATCGTTGCCGGGAAGCGCATACGGCCGGAACGTCTCGATGTACCCCTCCCGGTCGTTGTAATAGAGCGCCCGATGCAGGCCGAGCGTGCTGGCATCCGGAGCATCAATCAGGCTGGCGGAGTCGCTGGCGCTCATCTGGAAAAGCACGCGCATCTCGAATTCGGTCAACGTCTTCCGGCCCAGGAACCGGTTCACGTTGTTGTAGGTGTCACAAGTGGCGATGACATGAAACCCGTGGCTGGGACCTTCGCTGATGAGACTCATGAGCACGGCGGCGGGGTTGGCGGCGCTTCCGGCATCGCTGCTGGAAAAGCTGAATTCATCCTCCTGCCGGAGCTTCTTGTAATTTTGCAGGCCGTGAATCAACACGAACGTCTCCGGGGCGCGGCCCTTTTCATCGCTGCGTTTCAAATCTTCCGCCAGGCCATTCATGATTTCCGCGAGGTTGCTGTTGTGGGCCTGAATGATTTCGTGCGGAACCGCCTGGATGACACGTTGCAGGAATTCACGCTGGGGAAATCCAGGGGGTGAGCTGTCGAGCAGGATGAAACGCGCGGATTTTTTTGGATACTGGGCCGCCAGTGACACGAGCGCGATGGCCAGCAATGTCACGGAGCGTTCCTCGCTTTGCCCGACAATCAGCAGGTTGCTGCCGCTTTGCCGCTGGAAAACGGCTTCGGTCGGTCCCTTGATGGAATTGGGCGCGCCCAGCCAGATGCGTGCTGTTGCTGGGACTTTTGTTCCGGTAGGGACGCGCTGCCGCGCGTCCTGGTCCCGCAGAGCGGGATCGGCCCTACCAAAGCTGGGAGCATTCAACAACTCATTCAACAACGGGTTTTCCTTCACGTCCGCCGGCGCATTGCCTTCAAACACAAACGGCCCCGGATATTGATTCTGATTTTGATCGGCCCGCGCACGGATTTTTGCAAGGTAACGGTCGCGCACTTCTTCGGGCAACCACACGGTTTGGAACGGACTGTTGCCTTCGATGGAACCGGCAACATCGTTGTAAATGCCTTCGCCGGGACGCGAGAGCAGGCGCGGGGCCGGATTGTCCTGGTCCATGATCAAATAGGCGTCGGCCTCGTTGCACTGGAGCGCGATGCGGATGACCATCTGGCCAAGGGTCGCGCGGGCCAGCGTGTAAGCGCCGCCCAGAGTTTGCGAACCGAGCAGCACGTGAATGCCGAAGGCGCGGCCTTGCCGGACAATGCGATCGAGCAGGACGGCGGCGGATTGCGAAACGCGGTCTTCCTCCACGAAAAATTCCTGAAACTCGTCAATGATCAGCAACGAACGGGGCATCGGCTCGGTGCCGCCCGCTTTTTTATAGCCGGCGAGATCCTGCACGCTCAATTGGCGGAACCGATCACCGCGACGGCGCAGTTCCTCGTCCACGCGCTGAAGCACGCTCAACCCGAATTCCCGGTCGCTTTCGATGGCCACCACCTTCGCGTGCGGCAGCCGGCGGTTGCCGTAGCACTTGAATTCCACGCCTTTCTTGAAGTCCACCAGATAGAACTCGACCTGCTCCGGGCTGCACCACAGCGCCAGATTGGTGATGATGACGTGGAACAAGGTGGACTTGCCCGAACCGGTCTTGCCGGCAATCAACGCGTGCTGGCGCGTGCCTTTGCCGATGGCGAGCTGTTGCAATTTGGTCGCGCCGGAACGCCCGATGGGCACGGTGAGTTCCTCGGTGGTGTCCTCCGTCCAGAGTTTGGCGTCCGGGGGGGCCACTTGATCGAAAGGCACCTCGACGCGATTGGAATCCTTGCTGCTCTGGCCGACTTCATTAAGGAATTGCGTCGCGAATTCCGGGGAGGGAGGCCGGTCGAGGACCAATCGCGTTCCGGCCTTGCGCCAGCCGGACAATTCAAAACCCTTTTCCACGCGGACGAGGCCGATGCTGTTTTTCCGGAGTTCGTCGGGAACGAAATCCTGAGGCAGGGCGTGCCGCTGGTCCCAATGAATGAGCGTGTATACTCCGCACCGGGCGCCGCTGGCGGCGATGTTCCGGAGCCGCCGCGCCGCCGTGTCGCTGAAGTTCACCGGAAACGAGGCAATGACGAGGAAATGATATTTCTCGGCAATGCTGCCCGCCTGCGCATTGTATTCCGTAATCGTCGCGTATTCGTTGCGGAGATACATCTGGATGACCTTTTCCATGTGCTCGTTCAATTCCGCAAGCTTTTCCTCAATCTGATTCGTCTGCGTCCAGATGCGGCTGTTGATGTAGCTCTCTTCGTAATCGGCAAGGTGCATCAGCGCGGCGAAGTTTTGTCCGAGACCGACCGGGTCAAAAATGGTGAAGCTCAATTTTCCCGGCGGGGTGGTGGAAAGGAGCCGGAAAATGACATTGTTGATCGTCTCGACCGGTTCGTCGTTTCCGGTCCTGGCCGTTTCAAAAAGAATCGAGCCTTCGAGCGGGTAGGCGAGCACCAGCGGAACTGAGAATGTGGCCGGCCCCGGAAGCGCCAGGCGCCGGTCTTTCGGCATCACCTCGGCAAATTTCGCCACGTCCACTTCCAGGCGCCCGAATTTCGCCGCGTTTTTGAAATCCTGCGGCGGCGTCCATTTTTTCCATGCGGGCGACTGCCATTCCGGGAAAAGTTCCTCCGCGGCGGCGTTTGCCGCGCGGAAGGATTCATAAATCGGCTGGAGGCAACCTTTCCACTCCGTTTCCAGCGCCTGCCACCGGGCCTGGTTGTCGGCGTTCAGTTTCGCCATTTTCGCCGCGTGAGCATCCGCGAGCTGTTCCGCCTGTGTGTCCGCCTCCTTGCGCAGATGCGCGACGCCGTCCGCGTAATCGCGTTCAATCTGTTTGAGTTTTGCGCGGTGGAACTGGTCGTTCTTTCGCAGGGCGCGAAACCCTTTTTCATCAACTTTCTGGCCCCGGATGCCACGTGTGTCATAACCCTCCTTCAAGGTCTGCTTCCATTGTTGATTGAGGGTGCGGTTTGTGTTCTCAAATTCTTCTCCGATTCGTTCCTGTTCCTGCCGGCACCGCAATTCGGCCTGGTCCAGCGAGCCGTCATGCAGCCGGCGCGCCTTCGCCAGGTTGCCGGCAATCGCGCTGGCGGCCGGCCCGGCCTGGCGCTTTCCGTGTTGATGAATCATCAATGCGATCACCCAAAGAAAAACCAGCGCTGCACCCGTCACCCAACAATAAGAGATGGCGTTCAATCCTTGGTGGTGGAGCAGGGGAACCGAGGCGCCAAATGCCAGCAACAGCAAAATCGTCAACAGCCACATCGGCAGGTATTTAAAAATTCGCGGCAGCGGAATTTTTTTGAATTGATTCAATTCATCGCGCGTTTGGGACTCCAGACGATGAAACTCGTCAAATAATTGATTCTCATCCGGGGGAAGATTCGGCTCAGGCCATTGGCGGTGCGGGGAGAGCAGCCGGCGGAATTTGCCGTAACCGCGAAAAGCGCTTCGGGCCGTTTTTTCCAGAAGCACGAAAACTTCCCGGCTTTCGGCCAGCTTGATTTTGAAATTTTCCAAGGTTGCGGCGGCATTGGCCAGGTCGGTATCCCGGTTGCGTTCCGCAGCCATTGCGCTTGTCTGAAGCCGGTGCTTTTGGCGTCCTTCCAGGTCGGTTCCCTCCATGACCTGCCGGTTGCACGTGAGGTGGGCCTGGGCGATGCGGGCTTTTCGCCTTTCGAACCTGGACCGGCAATTTTTCTTTTCCGCTTCCAGGCCGGTTTCCGCGTCGGCGATGCGTTCGGACAACCGCGCTGCATGCTGCTCGGTTGAGGCTTCAAATGCCTTCGTTTCCGCGGAGGTCCGGGCGCGAGACTCGCCGTCTAATTTTTCCTCCCGGGCGGCAAAATCCTGGAGGGCGCTTTGGAACCGGTCCAAAAGCGCGAGCATTTCATTGGCTCCCAGATGGCTGCTCACAATCTTTGTTCCTCAAAAGCTAAACGAAACCCGTCCGGTGCGCGAGTGTGTTTGTGACTTGGGGCTTTCTATGGGATGGCAGAGAAATAAACTTTGGATATTCGTTTGCAATAGGCCCCTGCCAACGAGGTGAAAATCATGGCTCGACTCAAGATTTCTTCACGAGACCGCTCGGAGCATAACATGTCCTCGCAAATATACGATTGCAGTCGGGTGCCATATTTCATGCACAACTTCTCACGTTCCTCACTAGGTGGACAAGATTTTACGATTTCATTAACGTCCTCTATCTGTTGGTCGTGGCGAATAAAACCGACTGCCTGCAATAGGGTGCCCAATTGGATTTTATGATTTTCAATGCCTTTGATGGAAACTCGTTGCTGAAACATCTTCTCAAGAATTTCGGGCAAACGCATATATTCGCCATCGGTTATGACCCAATCTCCAAGGCGGACGAAAGAGTCTTTATCCTTCCAGACGCTAAGCATCTGGCCGTAGGCCGATGCAGTAAACGGTAACAGATTCCTTTTTCCCGACGAAGCCGCCATAGAGGATGGCAAGGTGGCCGTAAAAAGAAAGGTGCTGAAAATGTAACGCTTTCTTTGAGGCACTGTGAGTTTCAGGAGATCATAAAAATCGCCGTTCATGTCTGGGTCAAAACAGGTGGACACAAGTTTGGATGCAAATTCCTGCGGTGTCATCCGGGGTTTGGGTGCGAACAAGTTCTTAAACATAGGCTGTCTTTCTGCGCGTGATTCTAAACTGCTAGTGGGTCAAGCCGAACGCTTGAAGGCCTAATACAAAGCACGCTTCCCTCTGTGCTTTGATGTCTGCTGATGGCTCAACCTGGACGGCTGGTGGCCACTGCAAGCCATGTTTGCTCCAGAGGTCACGAATCACATGTTCCCCCACCTCATCTAAATGGGCGGCGAGTCGCACGCTTGCTCCAAAGGAGTCAACCAACCAAAACCATTTTGCTGGCGACCGGTCAAGGATTGGAAGAATCCCTTCGGCTGCTAGTGCTAATGAAAGGAAATAAGTGACACGTATGCATGTGGATGGCGGCTCCTGTACTCCCGGATCAATGTTATTCCCAGCGCAAAGAAGGCCGAAAGTGAAAAAAACTGGCGCAAGAGCTTTTTCGCTGAGTTTCTGTGAGGTATGCTCGGCAACTATTGCGTTCCACACGAGCATGTAAGCGTCCTCGTGAGGTTGCCATAATCTAAACATTCCCTTTGGCAAATTTGTTAATTTTGATAAATTTGATAAGTTCGGCATATTTGATTTGTTGTGCCAAGTTATGGCCGGCAACTGACCACCCGGCTGGGGGTGTTGGATTTGCGGGTGCCGCGCACCCGCTCCGGCTGTTTTCACAGCCAGGTGCTGCCGCGCTACCAGCGCCGCGAGCCGGTCGTCAACGAA
>Ga0074044_10004504_pt1 | contig 11532 bp, 9 predicted proteins | sample BogForMeECP23OM1_FD_94443 | JGI IMG/M metagenome (GOLD analysis project Ga0074044, IMG submission 94443) | Bog forest soil microbial communities from Calvert Island, British Columbia, Canada - Bog Forest MetaG ECP23OM1 | ecosystem: Environmental > Terrestrial > Soil > Wetlands ...
GAATCTTTATTTGCGCGCCTTTCCCAAGGGTGTAACAATTAAAGGATGTGCAAATTCACTTATCGCGCTCTGACACTCTCTCTGGCCGGAACGCTGCTTTGCGGGATCGCCTTTGCCCGGCAGTCTTCCACGCCTTCCACCAATCCTCCGGCGTCTTCGACCACTCCTGCCACGCCGAAGACACAAACCTCAACCACGGCCAAGACCGGAACCACAGCGGCGAAAAAGCCGGCTCCGGCCCCATTGGTGCTGAAAACGCAAAAAGAAAAGGCCAGTTACGCCATCGGCATGAATATTGGCAAGGGACTTTCTGAAAGTCTGAAAAAGGACAACGTGGACATCAGCAACGAACTGCTGATCCGTGGTATGCGGGACGCCTTGGCTGGGGCTAAACCGGCGCTAACCGACCAGGAAATCCAGGCCGCACTGGCGACCCTGCAGACTGATCTTAAGAAGCACCAGCAGGAGCTCCATGATGCGGAGGTAGCGAAGAACTCCAAGGTTGGCACAGACTATATGACCGCGAACAAAGCCAAGCCCAGTGTGGTGACATTGCCAAGCGGACTGCAATACAAAATCATCACTGAGGGAACGGGTCCAAAGCCCACCGCGAGCGACGTGGTGCAGTGCAATTACAAAGGGACATCCATCGACGGCACGGAGTTTGACAGCTCCTACAAACGAGGGAAGCCGGAGACTTTTCCCGTCGGCGGCGTCATTAAGGGCTGGACGGAAGCATTGCAGCTGATGCCTGTTGGCTCCAAATGGGAGCTGGTGATTCCTCCAAGCCTGGCTTACGGTGACCGGGGCACTCCGAACGGCCCGATTGGACCTGACGAGACGTTGCTATTCACGGTGGAGCTGATGTCGATTCAGCCGAAGCAGGACGCCAAGCCCGCAGCGTCAGCTCCGGCGACGGCGCAGCCGCAGCAAAGCGCGCCTGCGCAAGCGAAGCCGCAGCAATAAAACCAACGAACGAAACTTAAGCAACAAAGCAAAAAGCCGGGAAGGGCTTCCGCCCCTCCCGGCTTTTTCCATCTTCCTTTTGGGGTTGCCGCTGTTACTTGATCTTCAATCCCTTCAGCAGGTGATTGACGGCCTCTTCCGCCTGGTACGGTGTAATCGTGGGCTTGTTCTTCAGTTCCTTTTGGCTGATGGCGCGATACGCCAATTTCTTTGGGTTACGCAGCGCGAGGTCAAAGATGAAAGTGCCCTCATGCCATTTTACTGTTCGATACTCGACTTCCGGGGGACCCCAGCCCCAGCCTGACCAGCAGCCATAGGGGCCGCAGACCGAGCCTGGATAACCGGGATAAACAGTCCCGACGGTTGCCCGTTGGGTTTTGACGGCTAAGTGATAGTCGACCAGAAAGTCGGCGGTCATCGGGTCGCTCACCTGAACAAGGCCTTTGGACTTAAGCGCGCGCTCGATAGCGGCTTTCAGCTGGTCGCGATTCGCCTCGGTGTTCCAGTCGCGATTACTCTCCATGTGCTGCTCCGGCGGCGGACCGGAGTTGATGACATCGCGCGAAACCACTGGGCGAGAGTCATTGCTCCGCTGCCCCTGCGGCGGAGGCGGCGCAATCGGACGCCACGCCCAGGTCATCCCTTTTGCGACCCGGATGTCCGGATCGCGCAATACTTCCACGTTGTCATCACAACCGGCCAGAACCATGCCCCCCATGAGCACGGCCGCCATTAATCCTGCGCATACAGCTCGTTTCCCGAGTTCCACGGCACATACCTCCACACTATAGGAAACACCAATGCGATCAAAAAGTTGGCTTACACTTGCCGCTATTACTTTACCTTGGAAGCGGCCCAGTCTGCGGGGGGAAAGGAAACCGGCCAGAAGTTGGGGGCCGGGCGGTCGAACTCAAAGGCTACCTTGAAGGCGTCCATGCCGTCTTCTTCGGTGCGCACCACCCGGCAACTGATTTCTTGGCCGTTTTGCGGGTTATTCAGGAAGAAAGACTGCCCGATATGCAGATGCTGGGTCATGCGAAGCAAGCCGCCGTGCGCGTTTACGACCTGGGTCTCCGTTTTTTCCTGGATTTGCTTGCGCTCCTCGTCCTCGGCCACGACGAGCACACTCATGCGCAGGACCACACGCTCGCTTCTTCGTCGATTCTCGGGCGCGGCCATTCGGTTAGGGCCTCCTTGCCATGCCCTTATTTTACTCTGATTGCAGGCTCTTGCGGACTGACCGATAAGCCAGGCGTGGCGGGACCACGATTCGCTCGCCGCTGTGTTTTGTCAGAATCTAAGCACCGGAGGAATGGGTTTGATATGATAGAATTTTGAAAATCCAGCAGCTTAGGAAAGAGATGGCTACACAAACTGAGAGGAAGACCCTGCTTCGCGTTCGTCCGCGCGGATTTTGCGCTGGCGTGGTACGCGCAGTCGATATCGTGGAATTGGCGCTGGAGGCTTACGGCGCGCCGGTGTATGTTCACCACGAGATTGTGCACAACACGTATGTGGTGGAGCAGCTGCGGCGTCGCGGTGCCATCTTTGTAGAGACCATCGACGAAGTCCCATCCGGTTCCGTGCTCGTGTTCAGCGCCCATGGTGTTCCCCCAACGGTGCGGCAAGAGGCCAAGGACAGGTCTTTGCGCGTCATCGACGCCACTTGCCCGCTGGTGACCAAGGTGCATCTGGAAGCACTGAAGTTTGCCCGTGAAAAGCGCACCATTATTTTGATCGGGCACAAGGATCACCAGGAAATCGTAGGGACCTCCGGTGAAGCGCCGGACCGCACGATCGTGGTGGATTCGATTGCCGCCGTGGATGCCCTGCAAGTGGAGGATCCGGAGAAGCTGGCATTCCTCACGCAGACCACGCTTAGCCTATATGACACGCAGGAAATTGTGGCGCGGTTGCGGCAGCGCTTCCCGAAGATTGTCGGGCCGGCCAGCGATGATATTTGCTATGCCACACAGAACCGGCAGGAAGCGGTAGAGCAGGTCGCCAAGGACGTGGACTTGATCCTGGTGGTGGGTTCGCAGAACAGTTCCAATAGCAACCGGCTGGTGGAGCTTGCCGAGCGCCTGAATGTGAAGGCCCGGCTGATCGATTCCGCTTCGCACATTGATCCGGCGTGGCTTCAAGGCGTTCGCCGCATCGGATTGACCGCGGGCGCATCTGCACCGGAAGTGCTGGTCGAACAGGTGAGCGAGCGGCTGGCGCAATTCGGGTTTGATGATCAACGGGACCTGGATCTGATTCGCGAAGACGTTCGCTTTACATTGCCGGCCGAGCTTGCTTCAATTGCTCCGGCTCCACGTCGCTAGCTTTGAAGCGGCCAGTCTCAGCAAAGCTTTTGTTGTGCCGGGCGGGGGAATCCCCGGCGTCATGGGGTAGTGCCCGGTAAACCCTAACGCTTCACAAGGAGCGCACTTTGGCGGTCAAAATTGTCCGTCAGCCGAACAAGATTGCTCTGATTGGCGCGCCTTCGAGCGCTGCCGCATTTGCCCCGGGGAGCGAGAAGGCTCCCGCAGCGCTTCGCGCCGCCGGGTTAGTGGAAAAACTCCAAGCCATTGGTTATGAAGTAACGGACTTCGGCGACTGCGCGCCGCAACTTTTTGCCGACGATGAAGAGCACAAGCGGGCGCGGAACCTGCCCGCCATCGTCGCATCCCTGAACGATCTGAAACCCCGCGCGGAGTTGGCCGTGAAGACCGGCGCTTTAGTGCTAGTGCTTGGGGGAGATTGTACCCAAATCGTGTCCTTGTTGACGGGCGCGCGCCGCTATTACAAGAATCTGAGTTTGCTGTGGTTCGATCGGGATGCGGATTTGAATACGCCAGCAAGCACTCCTTCCGGCCGCCTGGACGGAATGGCGCTGGCGGGGGTTCACGGCCGAGGCTCGGCGGAATTAGTGAGGTTCTGGAGCGAGCCACCGCTGGTGCGAGAGCCGGACACTCTGATTTACGGGTTGCTGCGGGTCGACACGCCCGAGCAGGAGATTCTGTCTCGCCAACCGATTCGCCACATGTATGCCGCGGACATTCAGTTGAAGGGCGCTGCGGCGGCCGCGGAAAATGCTTTGTCGCAGTTGCACGCCGACGCGCGAGAGTTCGTGGTCCACCTCGATCTGGACACCATCGCGCAGGAAGACTTTGCCGCGACCAACATGCCGGATAGCGACGGGCTCTCTTTTGCCGAGGTGCAAGCCTCGTTGATCGAGTTTGTGAAGCACAAGAACCTGGTGGGGCTCGACGTAGCCCAATACAACCCGGACAAAGACCCCGACGGCACCGGCGCCACCAAGCTGGTGGCGCTACTCACGGAAGCCCTGGCCGCGCGCTTTGCGGCATTAGTGCCTGTGAAAACAGATGAGGCGAGTGTCTAGACGCGGAAATTTCCACCACAACAAAAAACACTGTCATTCTCAAGCGATCCGAATCCGAAATAGCGTCGCTTTAAAGCTACATCGTCAAGTTCGGGGAGCCGCCATGATAAAATCAAGCAAGGGTGACCCCGTAGCTCAACCGGATAGAGCGCCAGCCTTCTAAGCTGGATGTTGTCGGTTCAAGTCCGACCGGGGTCGCCATCTTCCACGGCGAAATAGCGCACTGATCCGACAATCGGATTTGTTTCTGTATCTCGGTGCGCCAGGGTTCCACGGTTATTCCCCTGACGAGCTGCAAGGCAGTCTTCTGCACCTTCCAAACATGTGCCGGCGGTATTTTATTTTGCATTGGATTTGTTCTGGCGGCGGGTGATGCTCCGATGAACACCAGGTTGCGGGTCCCACGGATGGAGCTGCTCGTCATCGTTTTGGCGGGTGCGGGATGGACTCGTTTGTCCATGCTGTTCGGGAAGCGGCGGATAGGCGCGGACGAACGCTCGAAGCCTGGCCGTGAGTCTCGGGTGATTTTCTGCGCAAATCTTGCCGGATTGGTGTCGGAGAGGTAACGCCAGAAGTACTACGGGGATTGGAACTCGGCGCGAATTGTCGCACGCCGAATGAGTGTCCGAAAGCAGGAATCTTGCCGGGGCCCGCTCCTGAAATCCGGCAAAAGCAGCCTTTTTACAAGGTTTTAGGCGTACCAGGCCGGACAATACCGCTGACCAAACCGCTTTGGAAATCCTAAACCTTCGTAACTGTCCCAATGGAACCGGAGACCGGGCTTGCTCCCGCTGCACGTAACCCGTCCTTTCGTCCAGTTGTCCCGCTCAAGATGAAGGAGTTAACTCTGGGATAGGACCGAGTATCGGCGGACCGGGTGTACCCGTGATGCACGGCAGGGTTTAGGCCTTCGAACTGGGTAGGGCAAAGGGCGCCGGGCAATACAGGTTGTTCGCCACTCAAGGTCATTCGGAAGGAATTCTCCAAGGGATTGGAAGTTGCCCATGAGAAATGATAATCGAAACGAACGAGGATTCACGCTGCTGGAAGCGGTCATAGTGATCGGAATCATGATGGTGTTGATGGGCGTTGCCGTCATCCAGAGCTTCGGTACCCTGTCGTCGTATCAGGCGAACTCGGCCGAAGACGTGGTCGTCAGCCAGCTGCGCGTTGCGCGACAGATGGCCATCTCTCAGCGGCGCGTCGTCCAAATCTGGATCGACACCACCCCCGAAAGCCAGGACAACCGCTACCACGTTAAATATCAAGTACAACCCGCGCCGCAGACGAACGAAGTGGCGGGGCCCATTGTCAGCGTTCCACTGCCCGGAACCACGCAATTCATTCTTGAGGCGGGCGTGCCCGACACGCCGATGAAGTTTGGGAACACGGCCGCCGTTTATATTGGCAACCCTCCGGTCGCGGGCGGTCCGCCCGTCATGCAGTTCAATTCCACCGGTACTTTCACGGACAACACGGGCATCACGCTCCTCTATGGAACAGTCTTTATCGGAATTCTGAATGAAGTAAATTCCGCCCGGGCCGTCACCATCATGGGTGGAACAGGCCGAGTTCGTGGCTACAACTATGTTGGTGGCGCCACGGGATGGCAGGAATAGGAGTCGCTTATGAGCCGAAACTCAGCTACCCGTAAACAGAAAGGTTTCACGCTGCTGGAAACGATGATTGCCATGGCGATTCTCAGCTTCGGCGTGCTTTCTCTAGCTTCGATTTATACCCAAGGGCTGAAGAGCTCCAACCAGGTGCAGATGCAGTACATCGCCAATCAGAAGGCTCAGGAAGCCCTGGAAACGATCTTCACTTCGCGAGATACGCAATTACTTTCTTTTGCGGAGATCAATAACGTCAGCCAAGGCGGAGTTTTCAAAGATGGTCCGCAACCCTTGTACGCCCCGGGGCCCGATGGTCTGGTGGGAACCGCGGATGACGATTCGACGAATCCGGACGTGATTGTGACGGGCCCTGGCCCGGACGGAATCCTGGGCAACGCGGACGATACAACCATTAACTTGAATCCCTGGATGACGCGCACGATCGCGATCACTCCCATCGTGAACTATTCAAACATGGTGATGGTTACGATCACCGTTAAATACCAATACCAGGGGCAGACAGGCCAGGTTCAGTTGGTGAGTTACATTTCGTCGTATTCCTGAGGCTTCTCATGCAACGGATGAAAAAACACAAAGCAGCAGGCTTCACGCTCGTAGAACTGATGGTCGCGATGGGAGTAACGATGGTGTTGCTCTACGCCGCGGTCATCGCGTTCCGAGACGCCTCGCAGACAAACCAGGTGGTGACGCAGAACGCGGACATGGCGGACAACCTGCGTAACGGTCTGAACATGATCCAGACCGACTTGCAGCAAGCCGGTTCGGGAATTCCGTTTGGCGGCATCCCGCTGCCGTATACATCGAATAATTCCACCACAAATCCCTGCGGAACAACGGCTGCGGTCAATCGCCCGATCCTCAACGGCGCAACGACGTTTCCTGCCTGCCACTCCACCTTGCCAGGCGTCGAACCAGGATCAAACCTGGGTCCACTCGTGACCGCACCGGACGCAACGGCCAGCACGATCAATACGGACGAAATCACCGTGGTTTACGCCGACAACCTCGGGCTGGATTCCCGGCCAATCAACGCGCAGGCAACCACAAATCCCTCGAATCCAGGATGCCCGAACGGTTCGCTCACGCTGTCTGGCACCACTCTTACAGCAACATTCGACGGCACCACGCTCAACTCGAATGGCAACTACAACTGCGTCAACTTCGTGAAGAACGGCCTCACCGTCAGCGTGGGCGACCTGATCATGTTCAGCAACACGCTGGGCGAAGCGATTCTAGCAGTGACCGCCATCAGCGGACAGACGGTGACCTTTGCTTCCGGCGATCCGTTCGATCTGAATGGACGCACGGAAGCGGGCGGCACCATCAATCAGCTCGAAGCAAGCGGCTGCGGCGGGAAAAACTCCTGCTTCCCGAACACCACGGCAACACGCATCTGGATGGTTACCTACTATCTGGATAACGTCACCAGCCCCCCGTACGTCCGCCTGGTTCGCCAGGTTGGCCTGGGCACCGCCACTCCTGTGGGAGAGACGCTCGAAAATCTTCAGTTCACGTACAACTTCGTGGACGGCAACACCAACCCCACGAACCAGCAGACTGTGCCAACGGGCAATTCCGAATCACAGATCATGTCGGTGGACATTTATCTCGCGGCCCGTTCGAGTTACAAGATTCACCGGGGCAACAACTACCTGTACTCCCGAGACAATTTGACGACCCAGGTCAGCCTTCGCAGTATGGCTTACCATAACCAGTATCAATAAGAGGGAAATGCAATGAACCTGAAACTTTGGAAAAAATCAAAGCGTTTTCAGCAAGACGCTGGCATTGCTCTCCTGACCACCATTTTGCTGCTGTTCCTGATGTCCAGCTTGCTGGTCGGTTTCGCGGTGCTGCTGATGTCGAACCAGCAACTGGCGGGCGCGAACAACGACCAGGTAGCGGCCTTCTACGCCGCGGAAGCGGGCATGGAGAAGATGACCGCGGACCTCGGCAACCTGTTCGGCCAGACGTATTCGCCAAGCATCGCGCAGATCAATGCACTGGAGACCACCCCGTATGGTCCACCAATCGCTTCACTTTTTCCCAATGAATCCGTGAACTATGTGACAGGCGACGGCAACCCCGGCTACACAATCATTCCGGCAGCCACGGACCTGAACGGGAATCCGGCACCGACGATCACGACCATCAAGTCTGGAACTTATCAGGGCATGACGGCGATGGCGACGGAGTATACGCTGACCGTGAACGCGCGGACGAGCAGCGGGCGCGAAGTGAATCTTGTGCGCACCACGCAAACGGTGGGCATCCCGATGTTTCAGTTCGGAATCTTCGCCAACACTGACCTGGATTTTTTCCCAGGCCCCACATTCAATTTCGGCGGCCGCACGCACACGAACGGAAACCTTTGGCTCGCCGGGCAGAGCACACTGACGCTTTCCGACAAGGTGGATGCCTACAAAGACATCCTTCGCACCAGGTTGGAAAACGGGTATTCCACATCGGGTACCTACACGGGCACGGTGAACGTCACGACTTCGCCGGGAACGGGCAACGTTCGCGCGCTGGCCATGAGCGAAGGCAGCCTTACCGCGACCATCCCACCGTACGATTCGCCGGCGCGCAACACGAACTGGCAAACGATCTCCCAGACCGACTACAACTCGAACCTCATCAACGGTCAGGGAAGCTACTTCCCGCAGTATTCGACGGGCGCCAGCCAATTGAACCTTGCCGTGGTGACCATTGGAAACGGGACTACGCAATCCATCGACCTGATCCGGCGTCCGGCTCAGAGCGAAAGCGCCACAATCACCAACGAGCGTTATTTCTCACAAGCCAGCCTGAGGATTCTGTTTTCCGATAATCCGAACGACATCATGAACGAGAATTGCGTCGACCAAACGACGCAGCCCTTTGATTTGAGCTATCTGACGACGCCACCGGGGGCGGCCGGAGCCAATTGGCTGGCATCTCCCTACGCGCCTCTGGTTACTTTGACGAAGAAGATGATCGCGAACGGAGTGCCGCTGATCCCGCTGCCTGCATCGGGCGCGGCGTCGACGGCGGGCTACACTTCTACCGACGGTTACTGGCTGCCAACGTCCACAGGCACGCCGGGCAACACCAGTTTCTTTCCAATCGTAAAAGGGTTCATCAAGATTGAGGCGCAGCTTGCGCCATATCCGAGCGCCTGCACCAGCGCGGATCAGTCCGACGTGACCATTGAGGTGTTGGCTCTTGGCTATATCGGGCGCAACATCAACCCGGTTACACAGTCGCTGGATGGGACGAACGTAAACCCATCGTGGTATTACAACGGCACGGATATGTCCTCGGGAAAAGCTCCGAACCTCCCGACCCTTCCCACGACTGCCCTGGGGTATCAGAACAGCACAACGACCCCACCAGGCGGAGGAACGTTTGTGGCATCCTCGGTGTCTACGGTTGCCTCACCAAAGGCATGCCCGGAGCCACATCCGAACGCGATTATTCGCCTTGCGCGCATTCGCGATAATCCCTCTTCGGTTTTCTACGCTATAGGGCAGCTGAGCACGAAAAGCCCGACAAACTACCCGCTCCAGTCATCGGTGGGAGAGGCGTGCGGTGTGGACCCGGCAGCCCCGACAGTTCTGGCGACCACACGAAGTGGCCAGTCCACGGGCGGCGTCTACGGAACCTATTCGACCTGGATGCCACAGCCTTATGATACGTGGAATAACACACTGTTTGACACGCGCGAAGGCACGCTGCGCGACGCGGCAGTCTCTTCATCGAACCTACCGTCCCTGAATGGCACGATGCACTACGTCGAGCTGGATGCTCACAACGTGGCGCGTTGGTTCGGCGGAGCCATTGGGTCAACTGGTACGAGTACCAAGGACTCTGTCATTGCTCCCGACAACTTCGTTGTTTACGTGTCGGATCGGCGCGGCAACAACGACAACGGCACGACGTTTGCCACCTGGCCGCCGACCTCTTTCACAAAGAACGAGACCGGTGAATATGGCTGGAACGATCTGGTTAATTCCTCGACTGACACGAACGGCTGCCCCGACAATACGCTGGAAACCGGCGAGGATCCGGATGGGGTCAATAAGCTCTATACCTACGGAGCCAATGCGAAGGCCATCCACGCTGTGGGATTGGGCTTGCCAACTTCTACCCAAACTGTTTTGACTTACGGGCAATATGGCATTTTCACCGGGCTGGCAGGCGCTTCCGCAGCGAACGGAGTGACAACGTCCACGACCCAGTGCACAACGATACCGACATATTCGAACGCGACGAACAGTGACGGCATCTGGCCCATGATGGTGGCCGGGGTGACCAACGCCGCGCGCGAAAATCCCCCGCTCTTCTTCCGCCGCGCGTTGAAGGTTGTCAACGGAAGCGACCTGACGCCAGTGGGAACCTGCCCTGGCGGCGTCAACTGCGGTCTGACAATCGCCTCGGAGAACCCGGTGTACATCCAAGGTGACTTCAACGCAAACATTGGCGGAGCACAATGGGGCAGCACGGAAATTGGCTCTTCGGTGTCCGCGGATGCAGTCACACTGCTTTCTGATCAATGGAACGACGTGAACTCCTTTGCCAGCCCGTACTCGACAAGCTTGCGTCAGGGCACAACCACCTGGTATCGCCTGGCGATCATTGCCGGGGCCACCGTTCCTTTCACCCAACCTACGTTCAGCGGTGTGTCCGCGGACTACGGTACCGACGGCGGAGTGCACAACTTCCTGCGCTATGTGGAAGCCTGGGGTGGAACGCTCGAATACAGCGGGTCGATCGTCGACCTATACTACAGCCGACAGGCCAACGGGACGTTCAAGTGCTGCGCGACGGTGTATAGCCCGCCGGGCCGCGGCTACAACTTCGACACCAGCTTCCTGAACCCGACATTGCTGCCGCCGCGCACGCCGCTGTTCCGCACTGTGAGCACCACGGGATGGACGCGCGTGCTGTCGCCGCAGTCCAGCAGCTACAAATAAAGCTGGATTATCCGCCTTTTCCAAACGTCCCGGTCCTTGCAGAAAAAGGGCCGGGGCGTTTGCTTTTCGTGGGACTTGAGCCCTATTCAGCGGTAGTTGTGCTTGGCGCGGCTTGCAGAGCGTTCCCTGGTACGTGATACTTGCAAGAGAACCTCCCGAATCCTGCTTGGACGGGGTGGACGCACCATGAGTCCGATGGAAACGCTGAGTCTTGTGCTGGGAACCGGGTTTTCCTCCGGATTAAACCTCTACGCCACGGTGGCCACTTTGGGGCTGCTGGAGCGTTTTGGCGTGATTCATCTGCCGGAGAAGCTGCAGGTACTGGCGCATCCGTTCGTTCTTGGCGTAGCTTTGACGATGTATCTGGTGGAATTTCTGGCCGACAAGGTGCCGTATATCGATTCGGTGTGGCAGGCGGTGCACACCTTCATTCGCCCACCGGCCGCGGCGTTGCTGGCCTTCAGCGTGACCGCTTCCACGGCGGAGCCGTGGCGCTGGGCCGCGGCGTTACTGGCGGGATGCATCGCGCTGACGTCGCATGGGACAAAGGCGAGTGCGCGGGCGGCGGCAAACATGGTCCCCGAGCCGC
>Ga0074044_10004505_pt1 | contig 11528 bp, 9 predicted proteins | sample BogForMeECP23OM1_FD_94443 | JGI IMG/M metagenome (GOLD analysis project Ga0074044, IMG submission 94443) | Bog forest soil microbial communities from Calvert Island, British Columbia, Canada - Bog Forest MetaG ECP23OM1 | ecosystem: Environmental > Terrestrial > Soil > Wetlands ...
ATCAACTCCCAGAGTTGGACGGGCGTTCGCCGCGATGTGACGCTGACTCCGGTCATGTCGCCGAGCATCGCCGCACCGACCTGAACGCCGACGCCCGCGAGGAACCCGGTCAGCGCCGTTCGGGAGAGGAAATCGGCGAGGAATCCGAGCCTGAAAATGCGGGCCAGCACGAGAAGACCGGCGGTCACCAACGCGACCATGCCGACGAGCGCCATGTAATGCTCGCTCGCCGGCTGGGCCATGCGCGAGAGCGAACTGGCGAAAATCGCCGCCGTCGCCGAATCCGCCGCCACCACAAGGTGGCGCGACGAGCCGAAGACCGCGAAAGCGACGAGGGGAAGAAGAACCGTATAGAGGCCGGTGACGACCGGCGTTCCCGCGATCCGCGTATAACCGAGGACCTGAGGAATGTTCATCGACGCGAGAGTCAGCCCGGCGAAGGCGTCTCGCAGCACCTCGCGCCGCTTGATCGGCAATAGGCCTCCAAAGATCGGAAAATTCATCTCCTCAGCGCCGTGCCTCCAGGTGGATTCCGCCGACGCAGGGGCGGTTGAACTCAAGCCTCGCGGCGGGCGATGGGGCAAGCTAAATGCAATTTTCGTCGGGTCCAGCGAGCGTTGCCACGATGACGCATTGTCACAATTTTGTCATTCGCTATCTTTGCTTTTTCGCCCGTCGAGACCGAGGATCAAAGTAGCGTGCCGTTTTCGACGAGCGCGCCCTGGAAGTAACGGCGTCGACAGTGAACTGCTTTCCGTTGAACCGATGTATCCAATGAACCGATGTATCCAATTGATCCGTATCAATGCGGCGCTTCAGCTTCGACCGTAGTTTTTCCCGAAAGGCAATTTGAACGCATATGTTGTGTTGAATTTTTCGCTGCGACAAAGGTTGACCCCGCAATTCGGGAGGCGTCGATGGAGCAAGGCAGTCCACTGAAGCGGGCTTTGCCTGAGGGCGCCGCAACGGCGGGCGGTTCGGACTCGAGCGCAAGCCCCAGGACTCTCGACCCCGCGGCGATTCAGTCTCAGCTCGCCAAACTGGGAGCCTCGGCGCAAGGCCTCACTACGGATGAGGCGCGTAAACGGCAGGCCAAGGACGGGCCGAACGCCATCGTCGCGGCGGAAGAGCCGCTCTGGCACAAGGCGATCGGCTATTTCTGGGGACCGATACCCTGGATGATCGAGGCGGCGGCGCTGATTTCCTTCCTCAGGCGTGACTGGCCTGATTTCGCAGTCGTCATGGGGCTCCTGATCTACAATGCGGCGGTCGGTTTTTGGCAGGACGCGAAGGCGGCCAACGCGCTCGCGGCCTTGCGCAAGGGACTGGCGCTCAAAGCGAGCGCGCTGCGCGACGGCAAGTGGACAGCCATCGATGCGACCGAACTCGTCGTCGGCGACGTGACTGACGTCACGGCCGGCGAGATCGTGCCAGCTGACCTCCTGCTGATCGGCGGCGCTTATCTGTCCATCGACCAGGCGGCGCTGACCGGGGAATCGCTGCCTGTCGGCAAGGCCGTCGGCGACGTCGCCTATTCCGGCAGCATCGCCAAGCAAGGCGACATGCAGGGCGTGGTCACCGCAATCGGCAACAACACGTTCTTCGGACGAACCGCCAAGCTCGTGGCGTCGGCGGGAGCGAAGTCGCACTCGCAGAAGGCGGTCGTCGAGATCGGCGACTTCCTGATCCTTCTCGCCGCCGCGCTTGCGGTCGTTCTGGTCGGCGTTCAGGTCTACCGCCAGATGGTTGTGCCGGGCCACTGGAGTTGGGACGTGGCCGGCCAGATCACGCAGTTCATCCTTGTGCTGCTGGTGGCGTCGGTGCCGGTGGCGCTGCCGGCGGTGATGTCCGTGACCATGGCCCTTGGAGCGCTGGCGCTCTCGAAGCAGAAGGCGATCGTTTCGCGTCTGTCGGCCATCGACAGCCGGCGTCGACGTGCTGTGCAGCGACAAGACGGGCACGCTGACGCAGAACAAGCTGACACTGTCGACGCCAATCCCGTTCGGCAATACGAAAGCGGACGAGGTGGTCGTCGGCGCGGCGCTCGCGACCAAGGCGAACAGCGAGGACTCGATCGATATCGCCGTGCTGAAGGCGGTGGCGGATCCGAAGGCGCTCGATCGTTTCAGGCAGACGAATCTTGTGCCGTTTGATCCCGTGAACAAGCGAACGATGACCACCGTCGTCGATGCAAACGGCAAAAGCTGGCAATACGCCAAGGGCGCGCCTCAGGCGATATCCGCGCTTTGCAAGCTAGATTCGACCACCGAGCGGTCCTATTCGGTCAAGGTCGACGACCTGGCGAAGCACGGCTATCGGGCACTCGGGGTCGCGACTTCGGCAGATGACGGAAAGAGCTGGACGTTGTTGGGGCTGCTGCCGCTACTCGACCCGCCGCGCCCGGATGCGAAGGCGACGATCGCGCAGACCGAGAGCCTCGGTCTTTCTGTCAAGATGGTTACTGGCGATGACGTTGCGATCGGCAGCGAAATTGCCGAACAGCTTGGTCTCGGCGCGCACCTGCTGGTTGCTGGCGACGTCTTCCCGAAGGAAACCGACCCAGACCACATTCCGGAGGATGCAGCGCGGGCGGTGGAACGGGCAGACGGGTTCGGGCGCGTCTTCCCGCAGCACAAATACGAGATCGTGAAGAGCCTGCAGCAGCTTGGCCATATCGTCGCGATGACCGGCGACGGGGTGAACGACGCCCCCGCGCTCAAGCAGGCCGATTGCGGAATCGCCGTCAGCGGCGCGACGGATGCGGCCCGCAGCGCCGCGGCTCTGGTGCTCACCGCGCCCGGCCTGTCGACGATAGTCAATGCCATCGTGGAGGCGCGCAAGATCTTCGAGCGCATCAACAGCTACGTTTTCTATCGCATCGCGATGACCATCGCGATCATGCTGGTCGTGGTGCTGTCGAGCGTGATCTTCAATATCCAACCGCTGACCGCGATCATGATCGTCGCGTTGGCGCTGCTGGACGACATCCCGATCATGACGATTGCCTACGACAATGTCAGAACGGCTCCAGCGCCGGTGCGCTGGGACATGCACCGGACCCTCATCTTCGCCTGGCTGATGGGCCTGATGGCGACGGCGCAGAGTTTCGGCATTGTCTTCCTCGGCATGGAGTGGATGAACGATCCGGCGATGATCGCGAAGATCCCCCTGGACCATTCGCACCTGCAGACTATGCTCTTCCTGCAGCTCGCGGCCGGCGGACACATGCTGCTGTTCGTCGTGCGCAGCCGCGGCTTGATCTTCTCCCCCCCGCTGCCCTCGGCACCGTTGTTCCTGGCGATTGTGGCCACGCAGATCGTGGCCGTCTTGATGTGCGCCTTTGGCGTCCTGGTGCCGGCCCTACCGTGGACGCTGATCGGGATCGTCTGGGCCTATGTCATCGTGTGGACGATTCTCACCGATCTGGTGAAGCTCGCCTTCATCCGCTTCACGGCGCAGCCTGCTCAGGAGACGCCGCTCACGGCGCACGCAATGAGCCTGCGCTGACGCTTCATTGACGCCTTGGGGGCGGCGTTCTGGGCGCGGCCTTGGGGTTTGACTTTGTTCGGCGAAGGCCCGCGCGCCCCGTGCTTGCTGAATGTGACGCGTCATCGCAAGCATGAGGTCGGCCCGGGGACCGGCACGAGGAGGAAGGTATGGACTACCGTGAAGAGTTCCGCGTCGAACCGGACGCCAAGGTCAAACTGAAGAAGCTCGATCCGGCCTATACCGGCAAGCACGCATGGCCCGACGAGGCGAAAAAGGAGACCGAGGCCTACACTCAAAAGCTCTTCAAGCAGCAGGCGCTGCTCTACGCCGAGCACGAGCACTCGATCCTCGTGGTCCTGCAGGCGCTCGACGCCGGCGGCAAAGACGGCACGATCAAGCACGTTTTCACCGCGCTCAACCCGCAGGGCGCGAGCGTGGCCAGCTTCAAGCAGCCGACCCCGGGCGAGCTTGCGCATGACTTCCTCTGGCGCGTTCACCCCCACGCGCCGGGAAAGGGCGAGATCACGATCTTCAACCGCTCCCACTACGAGGACGTGCTGGTCACGCGGGTCCACAAGCTGATCGACAAGGAAACCTGGACGACGCGCTACCAGCGCATCCGGGACTTCGAGGCCCTGCTGGCCGAGAACGGGACGACGATCCTCAAGTTCTTCCTGCACATCAGCAAGGAGGAACAGCTGGCGCGGTTCGCCCAACGCCTCGACGACCCGAACCGCAACTGGAAAATCAGCGAATCCGATTATTCCGAAAGGGCGCTGTGGGACGACTACATCGAGGCCTTCGAGGACGCGATCCGCGCGACCAGCACGAAGGAAGCGCCGTGGTACGTGATTCCCTCGAACCACAAGTGGTTTCGCAATCTCGCGTTGTCGCAGATCATGGCCGACACGATGGAGGAGCTCAAGCTCGCCTTCCCGCCGCCCTCGGTCGACCTCGCCGCCATTCGGCGCAAGTATCACGCCGCGCTCAAGGAGGAGAAAGGCGGAAAGAAGAACGCGTGACCGTGCAAATGACGCCATTTCCATAATTCCGCCCCGGATGATATGGAGGCCGCAAGGGCAGCTTGGGACCGCCGCCTGCCAATTGCAACGCGGGTCGAAAGACAGGCGCCGCGAAGGACGGGATCATTGTCACTCTGGCGCGCAACACGCGATCGCGTAGGCTCTTTTCTTAATTCGCCCTCGAACGCCCTCTTGCGGCGGCTCCTCCTCGACCAGGGCGCCAAGCACTGGAAGGGCTACGTTTTCGCCTTCGCGATGATGGGCCTGATCGCCGTCACCACGTCGCTCTCCGCCTGGATCATCGGCAAGATCGTCGACAAGATCTTCGTCGGCCGGGACCTGAAGGCTGTCTGGGAGATCACGGCGGCGATCGTGGCCATCTATACGGTCAAGGGCTTGGCGACCTACGGCCAGCAGGTCGTCTTGTCGCGCGTCGCCAACAGCATCGTCGCGGACATTCAGAAGCGCATCTTCGACCAGATGCTGCGGATGAAAGTCGTTTACTATAGCCGCTCTCACTCGTCTGAATTCATCGCGCGGCAAGCGTTTATCGCGCAATCCGCAAGCACCGTCCTCAACCTCCTTGCCGTCACCCTCTCACGCGACGCGCTGACCATTGTCGGTCTGGTCGTCGTGATGGTGTCCCAGGATCCGCTGCTTTCTCTTTTTGCGTTGATGTTTTTGCCGTTTGCTGCGGTCGGCGTGCGAAAGATTGGAATTCGTGTGCGCAAGATCATGGCGAGCGAGTTTCAGGGCGCGATGCAGATGATGGAGTCGCTGCAAGAAACGGCGCAGGGCATCCGCATCGTCAAGGCCTTCACGCTCGAGAGCTTCATGCGCGACCGGCAAGGCGCCGCGATCGAGGGGTTCCGCAAGGCGGCGAACAAGCTCGCGCGGGTGAGTTCCCGAACCAGTCCGATCATGGAGAGTCTCGGCGGCTTCGCCATCGCTGTCGTCGTGCTCTACAGCGGCTTCAATGTGATCATTCGCGGCAATCCGCCGGGCAGCCTGTTCTCGTTCATCACCTCGGTGATCATGCTCTATGAGCCGCTGAAGCGGGTGGCGAGACTGCACGTCGACCTGTCCTCTTCCCTGTTCGGCGTCGGGATGCTTTATGCCTTCCTCGACGAAGGCGACTTGGAGGAAGACCCGCCGAACGCGCCGGAGCTCGCGGTCACGCAAGGCCGAGTCGAATTCCGCGACGTCGTCTTCGGCTACCGTCCAGAGGAGCGGGTGCTGCATTCGGTCAGCTTCGTCGCCGAGGCGGGCAAGACCATGGCCCTCGTCGGCCGCTCGGGCGGCGGCAAGTCGACGGTGATGAACCTCATCCTGCGCCTTTACGAGGTCGAATCGGGCCAGATCCTGTGTGACGGGGTCGACATCGCGACCGTGACGCGAAAGTCGCTCCGCCGGCAGATCGCCTATGTCGCCCAGGAGAACTTCCTGTTCAAAGGCTCGGTGCGCGACAACATCGCCATGGGCCGCCCCGGCGCGAGCGAAGAGGAAATCGTCGCCGCCGCCAAGGCGGCTTACGCGCATGATTTCATCATGGGCTTCGAGCGCGGCTACGACACGCCCTGCGGCGAGCACGGCATGCAGCTCTCGGGCGGACAGCGCCAGCGCATCGCCATCGCCCGCGCCTTCCTCAAGGACGCGCCGATCATCCTTCTGGACGAGGCGACATCGGCGCTCGATTCAGAATCCGAGCAGGCGATCCAGAAGGCTCTGCGGACGCTGTGCGAGGGCCGCACGACCATCGTGATCGCTCATCGCCTGTCGACGGTCGCGCAAGCCGACGAGATCTGCGTCCTGGATCGCGGTCAGATCGTCGAGCGCGGCCGGCACGGCGAGCTCCTGGCTCAGGGCCGCACCTACAGCCACATCGCCCAGACCCAGTTCCCGCGCGACGCCGCCTGAGCGAAACCGCCCGCGCCCCGAGCCCGTGACAAGTCCGTAGCCGGAGGCTATCGCTCGATCACGCGCGCGCCGGGGACAAGCGGTCAGCATGCTCGACATTCCCTCCACCGCCCTGCTCCTCTTCCTGCTGCTGGCGGCGGCCGGCGCGGGGTACTTCGCCAGATCCCGCCTGCCCGAGCGGCACCGCTCGCACGACTCGCTCGAACTGGTGCAGCTCACGATCAACCTGCTCGTGACCTTCACCGCGATCGTGCTCGGTCTTCTGACGACCTCGGTCAAGGCGGGCTTCGACTCCGCCTACAACGCGCGCGGGACATACGCCGCCGAGCTCGCCCAGCTGGACGAATACCTGCGCGAATACGGACCGGAGACGGACAAGATCCGCGCGCAGCTTCGCGAATACGTCGCCGCCGTCATCGCCAGCACCTGGCCGGACGAGAAGCCGCCGGTCGGCGTCCGCTATCCCGACGTCTCGCACATGCCGCTCACCGGCGAGAGCGACGCCCTCGGCGACATTATCAACGCCGTCGGGCGGGAGATCAGTCTGCTCGAGCCGAAGGACCCGCTGCACCAGAGACTGCAGTCCGAGTGCGCGCAGCAGTATTCCGACCTCGTCAAGGCGCGCTGGACGGTGATCGAGGGCGCCCGCGGATCGATCACGCCGCCCTTCTACTGGGTGCTCGTGCTCTGGCTCGTCATCCTGTTTGCGAGCCTCGGGCTCACCGCGCCGGCCAATCCGGTAACCATCCTCGTCATCGCCTTGTCGGCGATCTCGATCACGGTCGCGGTCTTCGTCATCATCGACCTCGATCTCCCCTACGGCGGCCTGTTCGGCATCCCGAGCACGTCGATGCGCAACGCGCTCGCCGACATGATGCGCTGACCGGCGGCGCGACAGGCAGCCGGGCGCCGCGCTGGCCCGAAGCCGGGCCATGCGTTAGCATTCGACCCAGACCAGGCGTCGGGGGTTATCCCGTGACAGCAATGATCATCGACGCCGCTGGCGTGCGGCTCGTCGCAAATTCCGCCGATGTCGGAGCCCACGCCGCCGCCGACAAATTCTTCTGGCTCGACATTTTGGGCGCCGATGCGGCCGCGCACGTCCCCTATCTCCGCCAGGCGGGGCTGGAAGCCGTCGACATCGCCTGGGGGCTGCGCTTCGGACAGACGGGCCGGATGCATATCGGCGGGCAGAAAATACGCGCCGTGACCTGGATTGGCGATCGCGCCGGCGATCTCATCGAAATCCATGTCATCGGCCGACCGAAACGCCTCATCACGATATGGCGCGGCGAAGCCTCGACGCTCGAGGACATTCGCCGCCAATTCGCGGAGCGCGTCGGCGGGTTCGGCGACAATGTCTATCTCTCAGCCGGAATCCTGCTCCAGCTTCTGCTTGGGACCCTCGACAACGTCATCGAAAGCTTCGACGCGAAGCTCGACGATCTGCGGCAATGCATGGACCGAGGCCCCGATTCGGCGGATTTTGCCCAGTTGGCGCGGCGCCTTCAAAGCCTGCAATCCATCTCGGCGGGCTTTAGCCGCTACAGCGGGGCCGTGCGGTCGGCGACTGTGGGCGTCGAGACCTTGCCCGGAATCGACCATCTCGGCGCGGCGGAACTGGATGATTACGTCGAGCGGGTGGAGGATGTCGAGGACCAGCTTTACGAGCGTCGACGGTGGCTGTCGGACATCATGCACGACTTCGCCACCGAACTTGCGGAGAAGCAGGGCGAACAGATCAACCGCCCTGGGGTCCACGCCGAATTCGGCCTTGGCCAAAGACGGCGGGAAAGCTCGAAGGGCTGAAGCGCAGGCAAGTCGCGGCGCGGCAGTTCGTCAAAGTATGTGGCTCTCGTGGCCCTTCCAGTAGCGGTCGCGCAACGGCCCCTTGTAAAGCTTGCCGGTCGGAGATCGCGGCAATTGCGCCTCGAAGTCGATCGAACGCGGGCATTTGTGATGCGCCAGATGATCGCGGCAGAAGGCGATCAGCTCCGCCTCCATCTCGGGGCCGGGTTCGAAGCCAGGCATGAGCTGCACGACCGCCTTGACCTCCTCGCCCATCTCTTCGTTCGGCGCGCCGAACACCGCGGCGTCGGAGACCTTGGGATGGGTGATCAAGAGGTTCTCGCATTCCTGCGGATAGATGTTGACGCCGCCCGAGATGATCATGAACGCCGCGCGGTCGGTGAGATAGACGTAGCCGTCTTGATCAAAGCGGCCGATGTCGCCGACCGTGCTCATGGTTCGGTCGGGCGAGTTGGCCGCGGCGGTCTTGGCCGGATCGTTGAAATATTCGAACGGCGAAGCGGTCTTGAACCAGAGCTTGCCGGTCTGGCCGGTTGGAACCTCGCGCATCTCCTCATCGAGCACGTGAAGTTCGCCCAACATGGTCCTGCCGACCGTGCCCGGATGCGCAAGCCATTCCGCGCTGTCGCAAATCGTCATGCCCATCGCTTCGGTCGCGGAGTAATATTCGAGGATGATCGGACCCCACCAGTCGATCATCGCTCTCTTGACCGGGACCGGGCACGGCGCGGCGCCGTGAAGCGCAACCTCCAGCGAAGAGACATCGTAGCGCCGACGTACGGCCTCAGGCAGCTTGAGCATGCGCGAGAACATGGTCGGCACAACCTGGGTGTAAGTGACACGGTGTCGCTCGACGAGCTGAAGAAAATGCTCCTCCTCGAAGCGCTCCATGACGATGACCGTTCCGCCCAGCCGGATGGTTCCCGCGGCGGCGGCCAGCGGCGCCGAATGGTAGAGCGGGGCCGGCGAGAGGTAGATCTGACCCTCGCGAAGCCGCCAGAATTTCAAGACCGCGGCGGTGATCGGGAGCGGTTGCGCTGGCGGCTCGTCCGGCATGGGCCGAAGCACGCCCTTGGGCTTACCCGTCGTCCCCGACGAGTAGAGCATCGCGCCGCCGCGAGACTCGTCGGCGATCGGCGTCGCGGGAAATTCAGCCGTCGCGTCGTCGAGGTTGAGCACCCGATCGCCGTGGCCCGGCCCATCGACGATCAGGCAGAGCTCGACATCCGGGCACTCGGCCATCGCCGCGAGGGCGGTCTCGCGTTTCGCCTGCGAGGTGATCAGCACCTTCGACAGGCTGTTGTCGACGATGTAAGCAACCTCCCCGGCCGTCAGGAAGGAATCGACGTTGGTATAGTAGAGCCCCGACCGCTCGCCGGCCGCGCAGCACTCGAAAAAGCGCGGATGGTTTTCCATCAGGACCGCATAGTGATCGAGACGATTGAGGCCCCGCGCGCGCAAAAGATGCGCGAGCCGGTTGCTGCGCGCCTCGAGCTCCCGATAAGTGATGGTCTCGCCCGATCGCGCCATGATGACGGCCGGCTGATCGGGGCGGGCAACGGCCTGCAGGCCTAGATACATGCGCTCCCCTCCCACGTCGGATGCGAGGATTGATCCTCGTCGCTGATCCTCGTCGCTTCGCCCGGCCTGGGCCGGGCGAAGTCCAGATTGCGGGAGGAATTGCGGCCTGTCGAGAGGGAAGCGTCTCAGCCGGCCTCCGTCGCGGCCGCCGGCGGAAAAACGGCGGCCGGGTATTGGGGCGCGCTCGCCGCTTCAAGGGAGGGAGGTCCCGCGTCGGACGGCGGAATACTGTAACAGTTCACGACGATCTCCGACCAACGTCCGTCGCAGCGGGAGCGCGCAAATGTCTGTAGGCAATTTATGGGCCAGCTTACGGGCCGGCGTTTCGCCGGTCCTGCTGTGCCCCGCCCTTCCAGTGAACCGCGAGCCAGACGGTCGGCCGGTCGGGGTCCGTCCATTCGACGCGATGGCGAATATGGGGCGGAAGTTCGACGTAATCGCCCGGGTTGAGACGCCTCGGCGCCGCCTCGCCCTCGATCCAGAGGCCTGCGGCGCCCGCAAGAACGATCACCCATTCCGTCCGATCCGGATCGAACCAGAACCCCGGCGGGCTCGCCTGCCCGGTCGACACGATCCGCTCGACGACCGCGCCGGGCCGTTCGGCGAGGATCGTCGCCTCTTCTTGAGGCAGACGCGTGGGCAGATTGGCGAAAATGTTGCCGCTCAGAATCATTTGGCGCCCCGCCTTCAGCCGCTCGCATCGCCGATCGGAACCCAGATCGCAGCCTCGTCGTCCCCATAGGCTTTGGCCTTGCCGTCCGGGCAGGCGATGGCGACGGCGCAGCAGACGACCGCGTCCAGTTTGTCCTCATAGGCCTTGAGGCGCCAGCCGCGGTGGTCCGGCGCGGGCGACGGCAGCGCCTCTGCGACGCCCGCGAAGCGCTGCTCCAGCGCCTCGACGATGCGCTCCCAAACCGTACGGAGCTTCAGCTGGAGGTCGTCGGCGACGGTCAAATCGGGCCAGTAGGCGCGGATCTTGCTCGCCTTGTAAGGCAGTCGGCGCGGTTCCTCGAGAAACTCGATCAGCGCCGGATGCAGATAGACCTCGATCAGCCCGCGCGCGGGCGGTTTCGTGCAGCCCGGCCGTTCGTCGCTCGGAGAATGCGTGGCCGCGCCCCTTGCGCCGTATTTTCGCGTAACCTCGTCATCGCAGCGCCGGCGCTTGTTGATCGGTTGTCGTGACAACGGCAGGTCGACGGGGACGAGGTCGACGCGTCGTCCGCAAATCTCGCGCGCGGTCGAGAGGAGCGCGGCCGCGTCGGGTTTGGAGCCGCGCGGCCTTGCGCCGCCCGGTTCGACTCCGCTCGCCCGCCCGATGAAATGACCGTAGGACGCGTCGACCGCCACGAGCCGCCAGCCCCTTCCGTCTCGACCGCCAATGCGACGCCGCTGGGCTCGGTCTCCGTCCAGGCGACGTCGACGCCAAGAACGGCGCGGGGCTCAAAGTCATCGGTCATCGAAACTGGCCGCTCGAAAATCCGGCGCAGTCCTTCTTTGCAGATCTCATTGGAACGTTGCGCTTCGTGCCCCGTCGTGTCCTAGAGAGAGACTAGACTCGGGTCATGCGGGTGCGGGGGTGAGCTGAACGGCGAACCCAAGGTTCTGGAGGCGCTGGACAAGGCGGCGAGTGGAGGCAGTCCTGTGTCGGCGGTCGAAGTGATCGGGGCCGAGATCCTGGTACAGCGTCCCGTCCTTGAGCATGTGGTAGAT
>Ga0074044_10004508_pt1 | contig 11525 bp, 9 predicted proteins | sample BogForMeECP23OM1_FD_94443 | JGI IMG/M metagenome (GOLD analysis project Ga0074044, IMG submission 94443) | Bog forest soil microbial communities from Calvert Island, British Columbia, Canada - Bog Forest MetaG ECP23OM1 | ecosystem: Environmental > Terrestrial > Soil > Wetlands ...
CACAAAATTCAATGTGTGGTGCTCCGGAACATTGCTGCTAGAAACGTCTTTGATCTTTGCGACGGAAACAGCATTCCTGTGCGCTCGGCGGGTGCTGAGCACGTAGCAGCGCTCTCTGTTATGAGATCACTCCAAAAGAACGCGCCATTGCGAGGACCCATAATCATGGACTCGCCATTTGGACGCCTCGATAGCGTACACACAGGAAAGGTCATTCGCGCTAGGATCGTCTCGAAGCACAAGGAGTGCAGCTGCACATCTTGCCGTTTGTATGCACCCGCGCCTGGGGAGAACAGGGTTTGCACCCTTCGCTATTTTGAACGGCGAGCTAGCCATTCGTCGATGTGAGGCCATGTAGCCGTGCTAGCAGTGCTGCCGGCCATACTTCCGATATGGCCGCCTTTTGCGCGGAAGACTTCTTTGTCGATACAACCCACCTTCGAAAGGAGTGTCTCCGACTGGCAAGGAGGCGTAATGTGGTCGGATTCCGCGATCACAATCAGCAGGTTGGCTAGTATTCGGCTCACGTCCACCCGCTCACCCCGAATCATCATCTCTCCGCGCATTAAACGGTCATTTCGATAAAGGTCAACGATGAGCTGACGGAACGCACCGCCCGCTATCGGTACGAGGTCCGTCACCCAGGTGTTCATAGCGAGCCAGGCCTCGACAACGTTAGGGTTATCGAGATTGTCCCAAAGTTTCAGATAGCTCGAGACGTAGTTCTCAACAGGTTTCAGTGCCTTGGCTCCGTAATCGATCATCTCCCCTGGCATGTTGCCAAACACTGACAGCACTTTGTCCACATCGAAGAAACGTTCGTCGGTCCATCGGGCGAAGTAGATGTCTTCTTTGTGGGAAAAGTCCAATGGAGCTGTTAACAGGATCAGATTCCGCAACCCGTCGTCCGGCCTAAGGGCAGCGTAAATGGTGGTGATGATCGTCCCGATGCACCAGCCAAGAAGGCTAAATTCGTTGACTCCTGAGATTGCTTTAAGCTTGCGGATCGCTCTGGGCAGGTACTCGAGAGCATAATCGTCGAACTGTAGATTCTTGTCTTCCGGTCCCGGAACTCCCCAATCGAGCAAATATACGTCGTAACCTTTCTTGACCATAAACTCAACGAAGCTATGCCCCGGCCGAAGATCAAGGATCGATGGCCTGTTCATCAAGGCAAATACCAATAGGAGTGGAATCTGGTGGCGCCGTTCCTTCGGTTGGACGGGAATGTATCGATAGAGCTTTGCCTTATTTAGCGTCCACACGACTTCCTTAGGCGTTTGCGCAATGGCAGCTTTGCTCGTCAGCGTCTCAGCGAGCGTGCTAAGCTTTTTCTCAAAGTCCGCAAAATGCTCAGTCACCTCCGGAGCTTCTGCCATGCTCATTCTGCCCTCTTCTTCGACTTCTTTTGTTTTGCTGGTTCAGACTTTGAGATCAATTCTTTAATTAAATCTAGCTTGGCATCCATATCGTCGAGCCGCATTTCTATATTCGTGACACGCTCAGCCAGCCCCACGAAATCAGCACGTGAGGGCATGCTAAGTTGCTGAAGCGCGTGCAGCATTGCCTTCTCGATGGTTTCGCGAAACGGAGATGACGCCGACAAATATGTGTCGAGCATCGCTCCCGTTGCTTTGACGTAAGCATCGGAGTTCACGGTTTCGCTCATCGTTTCGGACCAGGACTTGAGGTAAGTGTCCCGCATCTCACGCCAAGGGTCCGTTGGATCGAACGGCTTGTCGTGACCCGCTTTTTCGTCCCCCATTTCCGACTCCTTTTACATCAGGGATATACTCCCGACCCAGGCACACCGACCCCCGCTGACCAAAACGAGAAGAAGTCGAAGTCCCGGTGCCCTCCGCAACTCGGGAGTATACCAACTTTTTAGACCGCAGCGGACTTCGACAGAGTGGACGGTATGTCCAATACCGCCTTTTGCGTTTCAACTACAGCGTGGATGACACGCTGAAACGAATCGGAGGCCGCTGTGTCGGAAAGGCCAAACTGCCGCTTCGCCGCCTGGTAGGCCGACTTGTTCTGCTCTGCACCGAAATCAAGGGCTTCCTTCTGTGCCGCAATGGAATATTCGACCGACTGCTGAACCAGTGCCGCCAGACCGTTAACTGCCTTCGAGGTTGAATCCACCTGCTCTTTGGAGATGCCGGCCATGGTGTGGCCCTGCTCGACGACCAGGTTGATCGCGCCCTTCCGTGTTTCTACGAACTTTTCGAATGCTTGACCCGCGAGATCGAGTAGGAGCACTGCCGGTGTGCCGGGCACGAAGCGTTGAAAAGTTCTCTTGTAAGCTTCGATCAACTCGGCATTCTGGTGAGCGGCAGCGTCAAGGGCCTTCGTCTGTAGTTCTGCGAACCGATCCACGCTCTTGGTGTACAGAGGCAGGAAGCCATCCATAACTTCGTTCCTCTCCACTCCGGCTTTCATTGTTTCCTCTCTGCTTGACTTATTGGGTGTAGCCATGTTCTCCTCCATCAATGACCATGATTTATGCTGCACTGCAGCATGCCCAAGTGTACATCAGCTCCAGGTCGTGTCAAGCACAAAATGAGGGGAAATATGAATCGCCACACTGTCGTGATTAAGAAGTATGAGAATCGCCGCCTGTACGACACCACCCAGAGCCGGTACGTAAACTTGGACGAAGTGGCTCAGATGGTACGGGAGGGCAAGGACGTCCAGGTAAAAGACGCGGTTACCGGCGAAGATCTGACCCGTCTGGTGCTGACGCAGATCATCGTGGAACGCGCGAAGGCCGCTGATTCGGATCTTCCCCTCGATGTATTGCGCCAGATGGTGGTTGCGTCAGGCAGGGCAACCCAGGAAACCATGCTGAAGTACATGAAGGCAGCCGTCGATATGTACCAGGATGCCTATCGCGCTATCTCCCCCGCGTTGAGTGCTTTTGAGCTTATCCCTCCCCCCTCGGCGTCCCGCGCAGCTCCCATGCAGGCACGTCCCGTTGCTCGAGCGGAGGAAGCTACACCCGAATTAAGCACAACTCACCGAGCGAAAGACGAAACGGTCAAGGTAGAGGCACTGAGGCGGCGCCTAGAAGAGCTAGAGTCGCTTGTTTCGAATCTCGGGGCTAAAAAAGGATCACGCAAACGTAAAACAAATTCACGCCGTTCTTGACGCACTGCGGCAAAGCTTGAGATCTCAACCGCTTCAGCGTGGTGGAATTCCTCGTGCTCCGCTCGAGTAGCTAGATAGTTGCCCGCCGCCATCGCGAAACCGTCCGCAATCAGATTGGCGCCACCGAGGATCAGGATGACGCGTGATGACAGGTGAGCCCCAACGACTCCCGCGACGATCGCGAATGTCGTCACGGTGCCGTCGATGCCGCCATAGACCCAATCCCTGAGATAGCTGTAATTGGGTCCCGCCGCGAGTCGTTGATGGATGGCCTCGCGGGTGTGCTCGTGTTCCATGTTGCGCTCTCGATTTTTACGATCCAGCTTGGCGTCCTGGTCCGTAGGACCCGAGTCGATCACCTACAGAGAGGGGCATGTGCGCGATTCAGCTCAGCTTACTCGATCAGGAGGCGGAGGGGAACGAGAAACGAGAAACGCAGCTTGACCGTCTTCTAGGACTGGTCTCAAGAAGCACGAAGACTTTGGAGGCAGGAACCCGCGAGGTTTCGAGCAACCGGGCAATCTCGATTGACATCAGCCATATGCTAGGCGATAGTATCTCCGGGGTCATCTGTAGCGATGATTTTGACAGTCCGCGGGGTCTCGGACTGGCTTTGGGCGAAGCTCCGCTGGTCGATTGCCATCCTTTTGTTTATGGGGAGTTTGCAAGCGGCTTCCGGGCAGCAAAAAGACGAAACCCCGCAGCAGACAAACGAGAAAATCCAGCAGCTCGCCACTCTGGCGCGCGCTCACCCGGTGGACACACCCATCGGTATCGGGGACCTTTTGCACATCGATGTCTTCGATGTCCCGGAACTTTCCCGCGACGTCCGGGTTACGGATACTGACGATATCGGCTATCCGTTGATCCCGGGGAAGGTTAGCGTGGCAGGCCTGACTCCTTTCCAATTGGAATCGAAGCTCGAGCAACTGCTTGTCGAGAACGGACTCGTTTCGCACCCCCAGGTTTCGGTGTTCGTGAAAGAGCAGACCAGTCAGCCGGTTACGGTCGTGGGCGCCGTAAGGACACCGATAGTTTACCAGGTGATCCGGCCGACGACCTTGCTCGAGGTGCTGTCGGTGGCCGGCGGTATTTCGGATGACGCAGGAAGCGTGGTCATCGTCACCCGGCCGGCCCGCCCGGACACGGCGAGAACGGAACCAGCGAGTGCGACCAACAATCCCGAGGAGGACGAACAAAAGATCACCATCCGCCTGCAGGATCTGCTCGAATCAGGCGATTCTGTTTACGACATTCAGGTGTATGGCGGCGACACGGTTTCGGTCCCCCGTGCAGGAATCGTCTACGTTTTGGGACTGGGCGTGGCACAGCCGGGAGGATATGTGTTGCAGGGCCATGGCGAACAGATCACCGTGCTGAAGATGCTGGCGCTGGCCCATGGTCTGTCGTCATTCGCAAAGCCCGATTCTGCCGTGATCCTGCGTTCGAATCCTGCGACGGGCCAGAGGGATGAGATTTCGGTTCATCTTAAAGAGATTCAGAATCGCAAGACCGTAGACGTGCCAATGAAGTCGAACGATATCCTGTACGTCCCGGATAGCGGGGGAAAGAAAGTGCTGGCCCGCGGCGCCGAGGCGGCGCTGGGCATCGGAAGCGGAGTTGCGATTTATCGAGCCGCTCAGTAGCGAATAGGAACCGGCAGAAGCTGTCTAAATTCGGTTGTTGAGGATCATGGCTTCAATGGAAGACAGATACGCCCTTCGTGAACGCAAAGCGGCCGAATCGCTCGCCGTGGTCCCAGCTCCGTCCGTGCTTCCCTGGGAAGCAATGCCCTCCCAACCGCACCTTCTGGACTACATCGTCATCCTTCGGAAGCACCAATGGCTCATTCTGACGTTTCTCCTGACTGTGGTAACCGTGGTCACGATTGCTTCCTTCAAGATGAAGCCCGTCTACGAAGCGGCCGCGCGCGTGGAAGTGGACAAAGAATCTCAGGCCTATATGCCATTCCCGGGTGACAACTCCTACGCCGAAGACTTCGACATGGATAATTATGTCGAGACTCAGACGAAAATCCTGGAAAGCGAAACGCTCGCTTTGCAGACGATCAAGTCGCTCGACCTGGCGAGGTATCCCGAGTTCGGCGGAACCTCCAGTACAACAGTCTTCGGGCAGGGCGGCGCCGCGCCCAAGCGGCCCGCAATCCTCGGGGCTTTTCTCAGCAGCCTGTCCGTCAAGCGCGTGCCCAACAGCCGCTTGATCGAAGTGACATTCGCCGCCGAGGATCCCCAGCTTGCCGCCCAGGCCGTCAATACGCATTTGCAGAACTACATCGAGCAGAATTTTCGGAGCAAGTACGACGCCACGACCCAAGCGTCCACTTGGCTATCCGCAGAGCTCGAGGAACTCCGTATCAAAGTTGAAAAATCGGAAGACGCCCGCCTCGCGTATGAGCGGCAGAATCAGATCTGGCAGATTGACGAGAAGCAGGACATCACGACCAAGAAGCTCGGTGACATGAGCAAGGTCGTCACGGACGCACAGACTGCCCTGGCTGAAAAGGAAGCTCTATACCGCATGGCCGTAGCATCCGGGAATCTGGATGTTCTGCCGGCAGCCCGCGACAACGCGGTGATCCAGGATTTGCTCAAGCGGAAATCCGATCTCGATCAGGCATATGTCGAGGCGGTCAACCAGTACGGACCGAACTTTCCCAAGGTTCAACGTTTGGCCGAACAGCAAAAGGAAGTCCAGGACGATCTGACGAGCGCCCGGAAGACCATGGTGGAAAGCATCCGGGAGGACTTCAACACGGCCCGCACCCATGTCGAACTCCTCGAGGAGGCGCTCGACAAGCAGAAGGCCGAGGCGAACGACGTCGCAGAAAAACTGGTGCAATACCACATTCTGCAGCACGACGCTGAAGCGAACAAACAGCTCTACGATGGCCTGCTCGAAAAGCTGAAAGAAGCGGGCATCACCGCGGGCTTGCGCTCCAGCAATATCCGCGTCGTCGACCCGGCGCTTGTGCCGACCAGCCCCTCGAGACCGCAGAAGGCGCGCAATATCCTGCTGGCGTTTTTTGTCGGCCTCATAGGAGGAGTTGGCCTCGCTATCTTCCGCGAGTACCTCGACAACACGGTGAAATCACCGGACGACATCGCGGCGCTGACGGGGCTGCCTTCGCTCGCCGTGGTGCCTACTCTGCCGAGCCTGAACGGCCATCACAGCCGGTTGTCGAAGCTTTCGAGGGACAGGACACTGCAAAACGCCTCCGGTCCTAGCGTGGAACTGGTTTCTTACATGCAGCCGAAATCCCCGATTTCAGAAGCTTTCCGGGCGTTGCGAACATCGCTCCTTCTTTCGCAGGCCGAGCATCCGCCGCAGGTGATCTTGGTGACAAGCGCGCTGCCGCGCGAAGGAAAGACGACTACGGCAGTCAACCTGGCTGTGACGCTCGCCCAGCTTGGCGATCGCACATTGTTGATGGATTCGGACATGCGTAAGCCGGGCGTTCGCCGCGCACTCGATCTGAACGTCGGGAAAGATTTGGGACTGAGTTCGTATCTGGCGGGAGTCTGCAGCCTCGATGAAGCGACAATCCCACATCCGGCAATCCCGAACCTAACGGCTCTGACGACCGGCCCGGTGCCGCCGAATCCGGCTGACTTGCTGTCTTCGCACCGGATGCGCGAAGCCATTGCTGAATTGCGGCGCCGGTTCAGGTTCGTCGTAATCGATTCGCCGCCGATCATGGCGGCGACCGACGCCGTGATCCTCTCCGCCCTGACCGACGGAATCCTGCTGGTCGTGCGGAGCGGCGACACACCGAAAGAGGCGTTCACGCGGGCAAGAGACCTGCTTGCCGCAGTGAAAGGCCGCCTGCTCGGCGTCGTGCTGAACGCGGTCGATTCGAGCGCACCCGACTATTACTACTCGTATCGCTACTATCCGTATGCGTACGGCTACGGCTATGGTGAAGATGTCGGCAAGAGCCAGCCGTTGGCGCCTGGATCGGACGAAACAACGACCCCGTCAAGGTAGGAGGAAATCTTGCGTCACCTGATAACCGGCGGGGCAGGGTTCATCGGATCGCACTTGGCGGAAGCGCTGCTTGCGCGTGGTGACGAGGTCTTCATCCTCGACGACCTTTCCACGGGCAGCGTCGAAAATATCCGCCATCTGAAGACGCACGAGCGATTTCACTATTTCTTCGACTCGATCACGAACAAACATCTACTGGCCGAGCTGGTAGATGAATCGGACATCGTCTTCCACTTGGCTGCCGCCGTCGGCGTGCGTTTGATCGTCGAAAGTCCGGTGCGGACACTCGAAACGAATGTCTACGGCACGCAGCTCGTGCTTGATGCGGCGTCGAAGAAAAAGAAGCTTGTGTTCACCGCCTCAACTTCCGAGGTTTACGGCAAGAGCAATCAGATACCGTTTCATGAGGACGCCGACCTGGTTCTCGGCCCGACCACGATAGGGCGATGGAGTTACGCCGCCTCGAAGGCGCTCGATGAATTCCTCGCGCTTTCCTACTGGAAGGAAAAGAAGCAGCCGGTCATCGTTGTGCGGCTGTTCAATACCGTCGGGCCAAGGCAGACCGGTCGGTACGGCATGGTGCTCCCGAACTTCGTTCGGCAGGCGCTCGAAGGCGCGCCCATTACCGTTTTCGGAACGGGTCAGCAATCGCGTTGCTTCTGCGATGTTCGCGACACGGTCGAGGCGATTCTCCGTTTGATCGCGAACGATCGCGCCGTGGGTGAGGTCGTCAACGTCGGAAACGACGAGGAGATCTCGATGGAGGGACTCGCGCACGCTGTGAAACAGCGCACGAAGAGCGCCTCGCCGATTACGTATACACCCTATGACCAAGCTTACGAGCCTGGTTTCGAGGACATGCCCCGACGGGTGCCGTCGCTCGAGAAGCTCGAGCGCCTGACAGGCTTTCGCCCGGCGACGCCACTCACGGGGATCATCGATCGCGTGGTCGAGTACTTCCTGCACAAGGCAGACACGGAGTTGGTGCCTTCTGCCAGCCGTGTTTCTGCAGTGGCCGCGCCCGAGTGAGGGGATCGATCGAGGCACGCTCGTTGCCTCGAGCCGTTGCACCGCGCGCGGGATTAGCGAATAATAACGTCATCCTGACCCATAAGTCTGCAACAGACGATGAGTACAACCTCGACAGCTAAGCGTGCGGAAGAAGACGTTCCGGCGCGGCGTGTAACAGGAGCCCTGTTCTCCCCAGAAGAGCGCGCGCCGCAGAGGCGAGCGAGCGCAACTCTTTCCGTAATCGTTCCCGCCTATAACGAGCGATACCTGATCCAGGCGAGTCTGGCGCGGCTTCGCGTGCTGGCCGATTCCCCGCTATTGGAATTGATCAAGGTTATCGTGGTGGACGACGGCTCGTCCGACGGCACAACCCAAGCCATCGAGCGTTTTCGAGAGTCAGTTGAGTCCCAAGAAGTCGATTCCAAGCTTTGCTGGGTATGGGAACGCCACGACAAGAATAAGGGCAAAGGCGCGGCGATTCGGACCGGATTGTCGCACGTCGATACACAGCTTGTCGTAATCCACGACGCTGACCTGGAGTATCACCCACAGGATCTGCTGAAGATGGTGGAGGTGTTTCTCGTCGAGGACGCCGACGCCGTCTTCGGCTCCCGCTTTATGGCCGGGGGGTATAAGCGCGCCCTCTTCTTTCGGCACGCGTTGGGAAACAAGCTACTGACATTCTTTTGCGATCTCGTCTGTGATCTGAACCTGACCGACATGGAGACGTGCTACAAGATGGTTCGGGCGGATCTGCTCAAAAGCATCCCGATCGAGAGCTCCACATTCGACGTCGAGCCTGAACTCGCCATCAAGCTGGCCAAGCGCGGCAGCCGCATTTTCGAGGTGGCCATCAGCTACTCGGGCCGAACTTACCGCGAAGGGAAGAAGATTGGTTGGAAGGACGGCGTCCGCGCCCTGTGGGCCATTTTCCGCTATGCGGCCTCAGGCAAAATCTACGCCAGTGATCAAGAAGGCGGAGAGATCCTTGACCGTCTAAGCCGCGCGCCTCGGTTTACGCGTTGGATGGCGGACGTCGTTCGGCCGTACGTTGGCGATCGCGTGCTCGAAATCGGCGCCGGGACGGGCAATATGTCCCTTCATCTGATGCCGCGGTCGGTTTACTGGGCCACGGACGTCAACTCGCCCTACCTGGACTATCTGGTCACGCTGCGCGCGACAAGACCCTACATGCGAGTCGGGTATACCGATGCGACGGACGCGGGAACGTTGCCCGGCGGGCAGCACTTCGACACGGTTGTTTGCCTCAATGTGGTCGAACACGTACAGGACGACGTCGGCGCTTTGCGAAACGTTTGGACCGTTCTTGAAAGTGGCGGCCGGGCCATCGTTCTGGTTCCCTGTGGGCCATGGCTCTATGGCAGCCTGGACGAAGTGTTAGGGCATTGTCGTCGGTACACACAGGAACAGCTTATCGCGGTGGCACAGCAAGCCGGGTTTCGTGTCGAGCGCGTCTTAAAATTCAATAGGCCGGGTGTTGTGGCTTGGTGGTTGAATGGGCGCATCCTGCGTAGGAAGACTTTCGGGCTTGGTCAAATCCGGGTCTTGAACGTGCTGACACCGATTTTCCGCTTACTGGACTCGTGGCTTCCGCTGCCGCCACTTTCGATCATCGCCATACTGCGGAAAGAGGAAGGCCGCACCGGCTCGTCTGCATCCGCGGCTGCAGGGATCGAGTGAACGGCGTAGGCGTCGCGACAGGAACGAGCGCTTCTAGCGAACTCTCCTATGCTCCGTATTACTCCACCTGCTCGCTCGTGGGCGATTCCATTCGGTGAATTGTGGGAGTACCGCGAGCTGCTCTATTTCTTTGTTTGGCGAGACATCAAAATCCGCTACCCACCGCGATGTTTCACAAATTGACAATGCTGTGGTTCCTAGATTTCTGGCTGCTGTCCCGATTTGGAGTAGTAGATTGGATGTAGTAGAAGTGAGGCGACAAACGACAAAGGCCGACTTCGCGGTCGTGTGCTCCCCTCCGTCCAGCAACACTTCGCAGCGCGTAATGAAGACGGAAAGCAGCTTCCCAAATCGGAAATTCGCGGTAGAAGTTCCAGGTGGCCTGGGCGATAATTGAAATTTGGAGGCTGGGTGAATTTCAGAACCAATGCCAAGACCGCGCCACCATCTGCGATGGCGCAGTCGCTGATTCGGCTCATGGTGATCATAGCGTTCGGGAGTTTCAGCATCATCGCAGTGCTCCCATTAGGAAACTTCGTTCGATCCGGCAAAGTTTGGTCAGGCTCGTTCGTGGCCAAAGCCATCCCGCTGGTCTGCATTGCCACGATCGCAACTGTTGCTTTCTATTATGCGCTGAAGAAACTTGTGCCCTTCATTGATGCCAGCGCCCAGGCGCAGGCCAGGTTCTTGGATACGCTGAATGCGAAGTATGCTGATGCCGCCATTCTCTTCTCCGCGGCGCTCAGTCTTTTTATGGAGCTCGGCATCATAAGGTGGCAATCATCGGTTTTTCCATTTTTCGCTTTTTATAAGAATTTCAGTCTGCTGGCATGTTTTGTGGGCCTTGGGTTGGGTTACGCTCTTGCCACGCGAGATCGCATTCCGCTCGTGATTGTGCTTCCGTTGCTCGCCTGGCAGTTCAGCTTCATGACCATCGTCCGATATGTGGGTGGGGTTATCACCGCCATTCCGTTCCGTGAGCAGCTCGCGATGGGAATCGTTGTTGGCGACTTGTCGCGCATACTCTTCCTGTATGGGTTGCTTGCGATCGTTTTCCTCATTACGGCTTTAACTTTCATGCCTGCGGGCCAGTTATGCGGCCGGCTTATGGAACGCCGCACCAAGTTGTGGGCGTATGGACTGAACTTGCTCGGCAGCTTACTCGGCGTCCTTCTCATGCTCGTGGCGAGTTTTTTATGGACCCCTCCACTCGCTTGGTTTGCACTGTGTTTCCTTGCAATTCTATTGTTTACGTTGAGAACGCCTTCTTCAATGATGGTCGGGCTTTGCTCCGCGGTGGTCTGCACGATCGTCTTAGCCTGGCCAGTCAACCCTCTCTGGAACCGAGTCTATTCCCCGTACCAACTATTGGAAATTGGGCGCAGTGAGGACACGGGCCTGACGTTGATTAGCGCCGCGGGCCACCTCTATCAACGCATTTACGATTTCTCTGATGCACAAAGTACCCGATTGAGCAAGATTCGCGCATATTATGACTTCCCTTATAAAGCCCATCCCACGGTGGCGAATGTCGCGGTTGTGGGCGCCGGAACCGGCAATGACGTCGCGGCGGCTCTACGCTCCGGCGCTGGACACGTCGAGGCAATTGAAATCGACCCAGCCATCCAACTGACTGGCAAGTTGAGCCACCCCGAGAA
>Ga0074044_10004509_pt1 | contig 11524 bp, 8 predicted proteins | sample BogForMeECP23OM1_FD_94443 | JGI IMG/M metagenome (GOLD analysis project Ga0074044, IMG submission 94443) | Bog forest soil microbial communities from Calvert Island, British Columbia, Canada - Bog Forest MetaG ECP23OM1 | ecosystem: Environmental > Terrestrial > Soil > Wetlands ...
GCGGTGCTATATCTCGCGCGTCGAGAACGGGCACACCGTGCCCGCGCTGGACACGATCGAGAAAATCGCGCGCGCCCTCGAGGTGCCGCTCTACCAACTGTTCTACGATGGCGAGGAACCGCCGGTGCTGCCGAAGCTTCCGCGGCGCCGTTCCGCCGACGACATCGTATGGGGCAGTGCCGGCAAGGATGCGCGGACATTGACGCGCTTCCGGCGCCTGTTGGGGAAGATTGCGGAACCCGATCGCAAGCTTCTCTTCTACATGGCGCAAAAGCTCGCGCGGCGTTAGTCGAGGCCACCCAGCCGTTCGCCGCAGGCGGACGACGGAAGAGTTCCCTTCTTCCCGTCGGTGCATTGCTATTCCCATTCGATGGTGCTCGGGGGCTTGGAGCTGACGTCGTAGACGACGCGGCTGACGCCCCGGACCTCGTTGGCAATGCGCGCGGAGATGGAAGCCAGGACATCATAAGGCAGGCGGGACCAGTCCGCGGTCATGGCGTCTTCGGATTCCACGACGCGGACAGCGATGGTCGTGCCGTAGCTGCGGTCGTCTCCCATCACACCCACAGTGCGGACGGGCAGGAGCACGGCGAAGGCCTGCCAGGTCTTGTCGTATAGGCCGGCGCGGCGAATTTCCTCCACCACGATGGCATCGGCCTCGCGGAGCGTGGCGAGGCGCTCTTCCGTCACTTCCCCGAGGAGGCGCACGGCCAGGCCAGGGCCGGGGAACGGGTGCTTGGTGAGCATTTCCTGCGGAATGCCCAGCTCGCGGCCGATGCGGCGGACTTCGTCCTTGAAGAGGTCGCGGAGGGGCTCGACGAGATCGAAGGGAAGGTCCGCAGGCAGGCCGCCGACGTTGTGATGCGTCTTGATGGTGGCCGAGGGGCCGCGGACGGAGACGGACTCGATCACGTCGGGATAGAGAGTGCCCTGGACGAGGAAGCGGATGCCGCCGAGCTTGCGAGCTTCGTCAGCGAAGACGGCGATGAATTCGTGGCCGATGCGGCGGCGCTTCTCTTCCGGGTCGGTGACGCCGGCGAGTTGCGCGAGGAAGCGCGGGCCGGCGCGCACGCCATCCACGTTCAATCCCAGGCGGTTCCGCAGCAGGTCCAGGGTGTGCTCGTACTCGTCCTTGCGGAGCAGGCCAGTATCCACAAAGACATTAGTGAGGCGGTCACCGATGGCGCGATGGACGAGCACGGCCGCGACGGCGGAGTCCACGCCGCCGGAAAGCGCGCAGATGGCCCGCGCGTCGCCGACGCGTTTGCGGACGGATTCGACGGCTTCCGCGAGGAATGCGCCTCCGCTCCAGTTGGGCTGGGCATGGCAGATATCGAAAACGAAATTGCCCAACATATCGGCGCCGTGCTCGGTGTGGCGGACTTCGGGATGGAATTCGACAGCGAAGATGCGGCGATCGGGATTCTCGACGGCGGAGATGGCATTGTCGGTGGTGCCGGTGAGGCGGAAGCCGGCGGGAAGGCCGACGACGTGGTCGCCGTGGCTGTTCCAGACGCGGAGAGAGGGAGGGAGGCCGCGGAAAAGTAGCGAGCCGTTGCGGACGACGAACTGGGCGGGGCCGTACTCGCGGCGGGTGGCGCGTTCCACTTTTCCGCCGAGGGTGTGAGCGATCCACTGGAGGCCGTAGCAAATGCCGAGGACGGGCAGGCCGAGATCGAGCACGCCGGGATCGCAGACGGGGGACGACGGATCGTAGACGGAGGAGGGCCCGCCGGAAAGGACGACGCCGGAGGGCTGGTAGCGACGGACTTCGTCGAGCGACGCGGTGCAGGGGAGGATGGCGGAGAAAACGTCGCGCTCGCGGATGCGGCGGGCGATGAGCTGCGTGTATTGGGAACCGAAGTCGAGGATGACGATGCCGCCGAGGACGCTCATGTGGGGATAGTTTAGCGTGAAATGGGGGGAGAGGGGAGTTTCTCGCAAAGACGCAAAGAGGCAAGGTTCGCAAAGGTGAGAGAAAAGAGTCGAACACGAGTACGGAGGGCGGACACCTGGGTCCGCCCCTACGATCTGGCGCTTGGGCCAGAGGCTAGCCGACGACGAGATTGACGAGTTTATCGGGGACGAAGATGGTTTTGCGGATGGGCTTGCCTGCTAGCCAATGGGCGATGCGGGAATCGGAACGGGCGCGGGAGACGAGTTCGGCTTCGGGGAGGCCGGCCTCGCACTCGAGGCGGGCGCGGACGCGTCCGTTGACCTGGACGACTACCTCGACCATTTCTTCGCGGGCTAATTCCTCGTTATAGGCGGGCCAGGTGGCGCGGGCCAGGCCACCTTGGTGGCCGAGCATTTCCCAGAATTCCTCGGCGACGTGCGGGGCCATGGGGGCGAGCATCAGGGTGAACATTTCCAGGGCTTCGCGGAGGACTGCGGGGCTGGCGTTGGTTTCGAGGGGCTCGACGGACTGCAACTCGTTAACCAATTCCATGAGCAAGGCGACGGAGGAATTGAAGTGCCAGCGGACTTCGTAGTCGCGGGTGACGCGACGAAGAGTTTGATGGGCGCGGCGGAGGATGGCGCGGTCGGAGGGAGCGGGGGCCGCAGCGGGCTGCGACTTACTGGGGCGGACACTTGGGTCCGCCCCTACGGAGTGAAGCTGCGGTGCGGCCGCGGGGAGGCGATCGGCGTGGCGGGCGATGAGGCGCCAGGCTTTGTGGAGGAAGCGGGAGCAGCCTTCCATGCCCTGCTCGCTCCATTCCAGATCTTTTTCGGGCGGGGCGGCGAAGAGGGTGTAGACGCGGGCGGCGTCGCAGCCGTAGGACTGGGCCATGTCGAGCGCGCCGACCACGTTGCCCTTGGATTTCGACATGGCGGTGCCGCCCTTGAGCACCATTCCCTGAGTGAAGAGGCGCGTGAACGGCTCCGAATGATTCACGAGGCCCAGGTCGCGGAATACTTTGCAGAAAAAGCGGGAGTAGAGCAGGTGCAGGATGGCGTGGGTGATTCCGCCGATGTACTGGTCCACGGGATTCCAGTAGGCGACCGCGGCGGGGTCGAAGGGGGCGCGGTCGTTGTGGGGGTCGGCGTAGCGGTAGTAATACCAGGAAGAATCGAAAAACGTGTCCATGGTGTCGGTCTCGCGGCGGGCGGCGCCTCCGCATTTGGGACATTTCGCGTTGAAGAATTCCGGGACACTGGCGAGAGGGGAACGGCCCTCGCCGGTGATGCTGACCTCCGCGGGGAGCCGCACGGGAAGATCGCTATCCGGGACGGGAACGATGCCGCATGCAGGACAGTGCACGACGGGGATGGGCGTGCCCCAGTAGCGCTGGCGGCTGACGCCCCAATCTTTGATGCGGAAGACGATTTCGCCGCGGCCGAAGCCGCGGGCTTCGGCGTCGGCGGTCATGCGTTCGATGGCTTCGCCGGGCGTGAGGCCGGAGTAGGGGCCGGAGTCCACGACGGTGCCCTGGGTGTGGTCGTCGAAGGCGGCTTCGAGTGTGTCTGCAAAGAGCGCGATGGGAGTGAGGGGCTGGACGACGACGCGGATGGGGAGATGGTACTTTTTGCAGAATTCAAAATCGCGCTGGTCGTGAGCAGGGACGGCCATGACGGCGCCAGTGCCGTAGCCGGAGAGGACGAAATTGGCAACCCAGATGGGCAGGCGCTCGCCGGAAAACGGATTAATGGCGTAGCGGCCGGTGAAAAAGCCTTCTTTGTCGGCAGTCTCCAGTTCGGCAGCGCGCTGGCCTTGGTGCAAGAGGCGGCGCGATTCGGCTTCCAGGGCGGCGCGATTCGGCGCGTCGGCGAGAAGTTCCGGAAGCAGGGGATGGTCAGCAGAGAGTATTACGGCTGTGGAGCCGTAGATGGTGTCAATGCGGGTGGTGAAGACTTCGATGGCTGGGCGGACACCTGGGTCCGCCCCTACGGCGTTGGGGCCCTCGACGGCGAAACGGACGCGGGCGCCATGGGATTTGCCGATCCAGTTGCGCTGCATGAGTACGACGCGCTCGGGCCATCCCGGCTCGATGCGTGACAAATCATCGAGCAGCTCGTCCGCGTACTTGGTGATGCGCAGAAACCACTGTTCGATTTCGCGGGTTTCCACCTGGGTGTCTTCATGCCGCCAGCAGCAGCCGCCCACGACCTGCTCGTTGGCGAGGACGGTGTGGCATTTGGGGCACCAGTTGACGCGGCTTTTTTTGCGATAGGCCAGGCCGCGTTCGAGCATGCGGAGGAAAATCCACTGGTTCCAGCGATAGTATTCGGGCTCACAGGTGGAGATTTCGCGGCGCCAGTCGTAGCTGAAGCCGAAGCGGCGGCAGGCGATTTTGATTTCCGCGATGTTGGCGTTGGTCCAGTCGCGGGGGTGCACGCCGCGCTGGATGGCGGCGTTTTCCGCGGGCAGTCCGAAGGAGTCCCACCCCATGGGATGGATGACATTGAAGCCGCGGAGGCGGCGGAAACGGGCCACGGCGTCGCCGATGGTGTAATTGCGCATGTGCCCCATGTGGAGGGTGCCGGAGGGATAGGGCAGCATCTCCAGGACGTAGTATTTGGGCCGGGAGGAGTCGGCGTCGGATTGGAAGGAGCCCTCGCGCTCCCAGCGTTCCTGCCAGCGCTGCTCGATTTCCTGTGGCCGATACTCTGCCAATGCGATCTCCTTCCAACAGATTCGGTGCGGAAAGAGGGCACACCCGCCGCGGCGGGCGCCCCTACGGCGATGTCGGCAAGACCTATGCTGCCACAATCAGTGGAGCGATGCGCGCCAAACCGCCATGGCGGTAAGAATCGAGAACAGGCGGCCGCGGGCCCCGGTTTGCCGCTGGTCGTCGATGACGCGATACACGAGGGGCCGCGGCATGAAGCCTTCGAGATGGCCGGCGTGGTCATGGAGAAGGGCGAGAACGTCGTCGCGGCGCAGCAGCGTGGCATAGTCGACGTATGGCACGACCGGGGGAAGGCGGTAGAGCTTCTTGATGAGCGGCACCCATTGCAGCGGACGAGGGCGGCGCCGCATGCGGTGCGCTTCGTACTCCTCCGGAAAATCCATGAGGCGGGGATAGAGGCGTTCGACGGTCGAGCGGTGCCATACGCTGCCGAGGCGCCATGCCAGCGGCAACGACCAGCCGGCATCCACCCAGCGCTTGTTGAGGAAAGGCGAGTACACGGGGAAGCGCGAGCGGAAGAGATGGAGGCCGGCGGACTGAAAACCTTTCCGGCGCTGCTCCAGGATGAAGGCATCGCTCTGCCAGACGAAGCTCAGGTGAGGCATGACGGACATGAAGCGGTCGAGCTGGCGAGCACTGCCGTAATATTCGGCGAAGCCGGGAGCGCACTGACGTTGCTCCTCGGCGCTGAGCACAATCCAAGTCTTGAGATCCCAATACTTGCGCAGCAGGCGGGCGGAGAGGATGCCGGAATCCACGCGGCTGAGGCGGTCAAGACCATGCGCCAGCAACCCGTAATTGAAGCCGACGGCGCGCACGTGCTCGCCATTGTTGCCGGTGATCACGCGGTCGCCCTGGCCGTATCCGCTTTTGGCAGCGATGACGAAGGTGTGCCAATGATCGAGAGGCTTGACGCCGTTGGTGAGGCGGCAGATTTCGGAGGCGCCATCGATGAAGTCGCGCGGGTCGGGAAGGATGTGATTGATCGGGAGGCCGAGGGCTCGACCCATGGCTTTAACGATTTCGACATCCTTGGCGCCGGGCTGGCCCATGACGGCGAGTTCGGGTTTGAGCCCGAGATGGAGCAGGCCCGCCAGATTGACGCGGCTATCGAACCCGGACGAGGCAGCCAGGATGGGCCGGGGACCGACGCCGGCACGCAGGCCCTCGAGGAAGAGATCGATGAGACGTTGCGCCACCTCCGGTCCGGAGGCGGGGCCGGGCTCGAGGAATTGCTGCCAGGGATGGATGCGAAGCGCCAGGTGGCGCCCGTCCCAATGCAGGATGGCGCCCATGGGGACGGCGCGCACGCCTTGGAGCAGGGTTTCGTTGTCAATGATGTGCAAGAGGCCCATGAGATTGGCGATCGCTTCGAAATTCCAATTGAAGTCGAGGCCGCCCTGGCGAAAGAGGGAGTGGATCGTGTCGCCGTGCAGGAATCGCGCGGCGCACTCGGCATAGAAATAGTTGTTGAGGGAGTAGAACGAGTTGACGATGAAGACTTCTTCGCCGCGGCGATAGACCAGGAGAAAATTGCCGTCGTGCCGCAACAGAGGTGTGAGATCGTCGCCGGAACGCGCGGCGCGGAAGATGGGACGCAGGGAATCGCATTCGACGGGGAGTTGGCCGATGAGGCTGAGGGAATCGACCGTCTGGGCGATGGGAGCGTTCATTCGTCTGTCCGGGCGGCTGTCCGGGAGGTGGAGCGGGCGCGGCGGTCACCGAACTGGAGCACAGCGTCCAGCATCTTGTCGACATCGCGCTCCGCGGTGCGGTGATTGAAGATCGCGGCGCGGATGGCCAGTTGACCGTTGATGCGGGTGGTGGAAGGGGCAGCCACGCCGCTCTCCTGGAGATCGGCAACGATGGCGGCATTGAGCGCGTCGGGGTCGGAACCGCGGTAGCGGAAGCAGACGATATTGAGCTGGACCGGGGCCAAAAGTTCGAGGCGCGGCTCCCCGGCAATGCGTGCTTCGAGATGATACGCGATGCGGCAGATGCGCGAAATGACGATGCCGAGTTGCTTGATGCCGTAACGCGCAACGTGAACCACGTTTTGAGCGCACGGAATCCGCGGGAGAGATCGGGGCCGAAATCGGTGGGCCAAAAAGAGCCGGCGGCGAGGCCGCGCGACTGGCGCTGGAGGTAGTCAGCCTGAGCGGCGAAGGTATCGCGGTGAAGAGCGCCATCGCGCACCAGGACGAATCCGGCATCGTAGGGCACCTGGCCCCATTTGTGAAAATCGAGAGCCAGAGAATGGGCGCGCTCCATCCCGGCGAGGCGCGGGGCGACTTCCGGCGAGAGCACGCCGAGAGCGCCGAGGGCGCCATCCACGTGAAACCAGAGATGCTCGGCGGCCGCGAGGTCGGCGAGGGAGGCGAGGTCGTCGATCGCGCCGATATCCACGGTGCCTGCGGTGCCGATGAGCAGGAAGGGCACGAGCCCGGCGGCGCGGTCGGCAGCGATGGTGCTGCGCAATGCTCCGAGGTCAATGCGGTGGTTTCCGTCCACGGGGATGAGGCGGAGGGCGTTGCTGCCCAGGCCCGCATAATCCATGGCGCGCGGGATGCAGCCGTGGACCGCGGCGGAGGCATAGCCGACGAGTCGCCGGCCGTCGGCGCCGAGGCCTGCCTGGCGCACCGCAGCGCCGAGCGCCGCGCGGCGGGCCACGAGCACGGCAACGAAATTCGCCAGGGAAGTGCCGGTGACGAAGAGGCCGGTGGCTTCCTCCGGGAAACCGAAAATGCGGCGCGCCCAGGCGACGATTTGACGTTCGACTTCGATGGGCGCGTGGTCCCGGCCACCACAATTGGCGTTGAGGCCTCCCGCCAGCATCTCCGCAAGCATGCCGACGATCGTGCCGCCGCCATGCACCCAGCCCATGAAGCCGGGATGGACATTACCCGTGGCGAAAGGCAGGACGAAATCCAAGAAGTCGCGGTGAACCTCCGAGAGTTCGGTAGGGGCATGCGGCACAGGGGCGCGGAAGACGGCGCGGACATGCTGGTCCATGGGTCGCCAGACGGGACGATTGCGGATGTGTTCGACGTAGTCGAGGACATCGTCGAGCATGCGGTGACTTTGGAGGCGCAGAGATTGCCAGTCGGCGGGATCGAGGCTGGCGGGCGCGGACTCCGGAGCGGCCCCGGGGGGATCAGGGTTGACGCCCATCAGTGGATTCTCCTCGAAATCGCGTGTGTGATGCGGCGGGCCGCACGTTTTCGCGCCTTCGGCGCGCGCTTCGATCTTTGTGCCGAGGCTCGCGCTGCCGCGGTCCGCCTTCTTCCCTGACGGGCGAAAGCGGCGCTGCGCTGACGGGCGGAAGAGGGCGGTCCGCCGCGGCGGACGCCGCTACCCGGCTTGGGCGCAGAAAGGCCGAGGAGTGACCAGAGCGCGCGGACGTTGCGGCGGTCGTCGCCGGGGCGGTCGATAGGGGTTTCGAGCAGGAAGGCGCGGTCAGGGCTGCGCAGTCGCGGATGATTCATGATTCGCCGGAAGGCTTCGCGCCCGATGTGGCCGCGGCCGATGTGCTCGTGGCGATCGATGTGGGCGGCGAGGGGAACCTTGGAGTCGTTCACGTGGATGACGCGGACGTTATCGAGGCCGAAGGCGGCGTCGGCTTCATCGAGGGTGCGCTCCAGGCCTTCCGGCGTGCGGATGTCGAAGCCGGCGGCGAGGAGATGCGCGGTGTCGAGACAGACGCCGGGTCGGGGGACGACGCCGCGGGCGCGGCAGCCCTCGAGCATTTGCTGCAGATGAGCGAACTGCGAGCCGAGGCCGGTTCCCTGCCCTGCGGTGTTTTCGATCAGGACGCGGAGGGAGACGGAAGGAGGGCGGACACATGGGTCCGCCCCTACGGCCAGAGTGGCGCGGGCGATGGCTTCTGCGACGTTCTCGATGCCGCGGGCGATTCCGGCGTCGCGAGCGGAGCCGGGATGAACGATCAGGTAGTCGGCGCCGAGCTGGAGGGCGCGGATGATCTCGTCGCGGAAGGCGACGACGGAATTTTCCCACTGGCGCGGATCGGGAGAGGCGAGATTGATCAGGTAGTTGGCGTGGACGGCGACGGGACCGAGGCGGAGCTCGGCGCGGCGCTCGCGGAAACGCTTGGCAACGGGAGCGGGGATGGCGCGCTGATGCGGGCGCGGCCACATGCGGGGGCTGCCGGAGAAAATTTGCAGCGCGGTACAGCCGATGCGGGCGGCGGTGTCCAGAGCGCGGCTGGCCTCGCCGGCGATGGAGGTGTGGATGCCGATGCGAGGGCGGCCGTCGAGCCACGGCGGTGCGGAAACGACAGCGGACGCGGACTCGGGGACGGGTGGCGGATAGACTTCGGGGGCCTGCGCATCGGTCATCGCGCTGTCGGTTGGATCCAGCATGTGTCGAAACAATTTGGCGACAGAGAAATCATTTTAGCCGAGGGGTTCGGTGCTCCGCAATCGCACAGTTGGATGCAGCGGGAAGCCCAGTCGACCGCTTTTCTCCGGAATGGGGGTAGACTTCGGTGCCGGGACTGGACTCGCCATGACAGAGCAGAAGAAACGAGCGGCCGACATCCTCGATTGGGAACATCTCTGCCGCCTCGCGGAATATGTGGAGCCATCCAGAGTTCGGCGCTGGGAACAGGCGTTAAGGGTGTTCGCCTATGCTTTCACCTCTACTGCGGATGTGGAGCGGCAGGACCAGCTCCTGGCGGAACTTCTGCAAAATGCAACGGTCCATACCTCCATTGCATCTGCCGAGGAGGTGGTCGCTAAGCTGGCCAAGGACACCAACAGCGATGTCGTGTTGCTGCGCGAATTTGCAAGACAGTGCGGGGTGCGCCTGAGGAGGGGCTAGATCGGCTTTGGCAGGAGGCCTTCTCTCTGCCATTTCGGATAGGAGGCCTTAAAACCGCTGAGCAGGAGTTCTTCTGCCTTTTGCCTGCTAGAAGTCCGTCTGCTGGCCGCGCGGCCCCTTCGCGTTGCGCTGCGAGGAGTTAGAGTTCGACGCTTTGTCTTCGCTCTCACAAAACTAGTATAGCACGCCTGAGCAGCACATCTTATGAGTCCGGCAGGCCCCGTGCTGTTCTCCTCAGGATCGGAAGTCCCGAGAAGCTGAGGCGGTTTCGGCGGGGGCCGAAGCTCCGCCCTTCAGCAGTCGCCGAACGGGCTCGGTGGATGGTCTGTTTGGGAAACGGGCGAAGATGGGATAGCTTTGACGTGTTCTAGCCCGGGGGAGCGGACCCCTGCCGGAGGGATCGGGGACTCGCCATGCTTGTGGTGATGGATGCGCACGCGACCGAGGAGCAGGTGCGCGCGGTATGCGCGCGCATCGAGCAGTTCGGGCTGAAGGCGCACACGATTCCGGGGACGCTGCGGACGGCCATTGGGATCACGGGAAACCGGGGCGCGGTGGATCTGGGCACGCTCGAATCGATGCCGGGAGTGGTGGAATGCATCCCGGTCAGCAAGCCGTACAAACTGGTGAGCCTGGAGCTAAAGGCAGAGCCGACGGTGGTGCGGATCCGGACGCCGTTGGGGGAGGCGGCGATCGGCGGGAAGCAGGCGGTGCTGATTGCCGGGCCGTGCGCGATCGAATCGCGGGAGCAGGCGTTTGAGATCGCACGACACGTGCGCGACTCCGGGGGCAAATTGATGCGCGGAGGCGCGTACAAACCGCGCACGTCGCCGTACAGCTTCCAGGGGCTGGGAGAGCCGGGACTGGAGATTTTGCGGGAGGTGCGGGAGGAGTTCGGGCTGGGGATTGTGAGCGAGGCGGTGGACCACGAAAGCATGGACCTGGTGGAGGAGTCGGCGGACGTGATCCAGATCGGGGCACGGAACATGCAGAACTTTTCGCTGCTGAAGCGCGCGGGGCGGGCGAAGAAACCGGTGCTGCTGAAGCGGGGAATGGCGGCAACGCTGGACGAATTCCTGATGGCCGCGGAGTACGTGATGGCGGAGGGAAATTACCAGGTGATCTTGTGCGAGCGGGGGGTGAGGACGTTCAGCGACTTCACGCGGAACACGCTGGACCTGGCGATCGTTCCGGCGGTGAAGGCGCGAAGCCATCTGCCGATCCTGGTGGATCCGAGCCACGGGACGGGAAAACGAAGCAAAGTGCTGCCGCTATCGCGCGCGGCGATTGCGGTGGGAGCGGATGGGCTGCTGGTGGAAGTGCACCATGATCCCGCCTCAGCCCTTTCGGACGGGACGCAGGCCATCCTGCCGGAGGAACTCGTGCAGTTGTGGGACGAGGCGCGGCAGATTGCGGGGGTGCTGCATCGGTCGATGAATTGAGGGGCGCGTGACTGGCGACTCGTGACTCGTGACTGGCGGGGGGAGCGGAGAGAGCGAGCCGAGTCGCCGCGTAATTCCCTGCCCTGGTGAAAGGCGCGGCCTAACGGCGCGGCCCGTGTGCTCGCGAACTCGCTCCCGATCGGCATCCCTGCTGAATACTGAGCAAGGCCGCGGGGCTATTCGCCCCGCGGCACAGTGGGTCGGAACGAAGAATCCATGACGAAAACTTACAGAATAAATCGGCGGCTGGTGTTTGCGCTGGTGGTGCTGGGGCTGATCGGGGCGCGGGTGGTGGCGCGGCAGATGGGCCTGGCGACGCTGCGGCCGGGGCTGCATCTGTACGCGTACGTCTCCAACGTGAGGGATGGCACGGTGAGCGTGGTGGACCTGGTGGCGCTGGCGCCGCACGGTCAGATCCCCGTCGGCCCGACGCCTTCCGGGCTGCGGGCGCATCCGACGCGGGCGGAATTGTGGGGAGTGAGCACGACAGGCGGCTACGTGTGGGTGATTGACGCGCGGAAGGGCGAGGTGGCGGCGAACATCCCGGTGGGCGGGGGATTGTTTGCCGTGGACTTCTCACCCGACGGCAGGCGGGCCTACGCCGCCGCGGCA